>OKWR01000003.1_pt1 | contig 397433 bp, 367 predicted proteins | sample 1607101 | NCBI WGS metagenome assembly OKWR01 (sample SAMN04414076, study PRJEB24778) | human gut metagenome | material: faecal | host: Homo sapiens
GCGGTACGCGAGCTGGGTTCAGAACGTCGTGAGACAGTTCGGTCCCTATCCGGCGTGGGCGTAGGATATTTGAGAGGAGCTGTCCTTAGTACGAGAGGACCGGGATGGACTGACCTCTGGTGTATCTGTTGTCTTACCAAAGGCATGGCAGAGTAGCCAAGTCGGGACGGGATAAACGCTGAAGGCATCTAAGCGTGAAGCCCCCCTCAAGATGAGATATCCCATACGCAAGTAATAAGACCCCTTGAAGACGACAAGGTTGATAGGTTAGAGGTGGAAGTGCAGTAATGCATGCAGCTGACTAATACTAATAGGTCGAAAGCTTAACCAAAACGGTTTAGGAAAGAGGACGGAAGTTAAGAATTGGAAGATAAGTTAATGTGTAGTTTTGAAGGTACAGAAGGATATATAAAGAAGAAAAAGAGAACAGATGATGTTCTCTTTTTTTTGCTTACCAGGAAAATTCGTTGAAATTGTCCTGGTAAGTAAAAAACGCTCAGTGATGATCGCACTGAGGTGGAGCAGAAAATGTTGCTATATCAACCCGCCGCAGGCGGGGAATAACGCAAGCGACATTCTTTATTCTTGTGTAGAAATATATTAAGTGAAGACCTAAAGAAAGCTAATTGAGAAAAATAAAAATAGAACAACATATGCATTGTTCTATTTTCTTTTATACTGAATCAATATATTCTTATACTATTATCAAAATTAAAAATGCACTCGATGGGACTTGAACCCACACCCAGAAAACTGGACATGAACCTGAATCATGCGCGTATGCCAATTCCGCCACGAGTGCATAATCTGTTTATAATACAGACATAGCCAATATTATAACAGTAAAAATAGTAAAAATCAATATCTTAAACATAATAAAAAAATATTTATTGTTTTATTAATATGAAATATATGATAAAATTAGATTATAATATTACGTGATGTAAAATTACATAAAAACTATATTCTAGAGATGAAAATTGAGTGTATTATGGGATAATGGTAATCTGTCAGATGTGGTTTATACACATATATATGATAAAGACTCAATAATGATTCGGAAATGGAGATACTATGGAAGAAAAAATAGCGGAAGATATGGCAGGAAAGATTGAAGAGTTGTCAGAAAACATTAAGAAAAAGAAGAAAAAAATTAAAGAAGAGAAAAAGGAATTACATAATCAGTTTCAGAAGAAAGGGTTAATGAAGAAGATATTACTTGTTTCATTAATACCTATTATAATAATGGCAGTGATGTTAACAGTTATAAGTTCATATAAACTGATAGAAGTAATGAGAGAAGATGCCTATTCAGAACTTGAAGCAGTTGCTAATATGGTAGATAAGGTTTATGATGAAATTGATGACAGTAATTATGTATACGAAGATGGCGAATTAAAAAAAGGAAGTTACAGAATAACTAATAACAATACCATGATTGATGCAATTAAGAAGAAAACTGGAGATGACATAACAGTATTTTATAAAAATGAATCTATTTTGACTACTATATTCGATAAAAAAATGAATAGAGTAAATCATTTATTTGTAAAAGAGGATATAGAGAATACAGTTATAAAAAATGGTAAAGTATACAAATGCAGAGAAACAATTGCAGGAACAGAATATTGCTCAGTATACATTCCGTTGAAAGATAATTCGGAAAATGTTATTGGTATGTTATCTGCTTCTAAAGAGATAAAAATAGTAATTGATAAAATGACAGAAGTAGTATTAATTATTGGTTGTTCAATTTTGGCTTTACTTGTAATAACCATTTTTGCAATAACTTATATGGTTAATGGTATTATTAAAAGGATTAAGAACGTATCAGGCTATCTTGGAAATATGAGAGGTGGCGATTTGACAACTTCAATTGATAAGAAAGTAATCGATGATAAGACAGAAATTGGTGACATAGCCGAATCAGCAATAAAGCTTAATTTTTCATTGAGTGAAATGATAGAGAATATAAAAAATATTGTTAATAATCTTTCAGAGTCATCAGTTAAGATAAAAGAAACAGTTGATATTACTAATAGTACAACAGAAGAAGTCGATAAAGCAATAGAGGAGATTGCGACGGGAACAGTATCACAGGCAGAAGAGACACAGAATGCCACAAATGATATTATAGCTATGGGACAGGAGATTGAGAGAATATCAAAGTCTGTCGAGAATCTTACTAATAACTCTAAGATAATGAAGAAAAATGGCGAAGAAGCACATAAAATGGTTGTTGAACTATCAGTAGCAAATGCAAAAACTATGTCAGCAGTAGACAGAATATATAAACATACTGAACTTACTAATGATGCGGTATTAAGAATAAGCAATGCAGCAAATGCTATAACAGCTATTGCTGAAGAAACTAATCTGTTAGCCTTGAATGCAAGTATAGAAGCAGCGAGAGCAGGAGAAAATGGTAAAGGCTTTGCAGTGGTAGCAAGTGAGATACAGTCATTAGCTGAACAGACTAATGTTTCAGCAGATGAGATAATGAATGAAATTAATGGTTTAATGTCTGAATCAGAAAAATCAGTAGAAGTTATGAGAGAAGTTAAAACCAATGTTGATATGCAGTCAAGTAAGCTTGCTAATACAAAAGAAAATTTCAATGTAGTAATAGATGGAGTTATGAAATCTGTTGAAAGTGTAAGTGAAATCGAATTACTTATGAATGAATTAAATGAAAACAGAAAACTAATAATTGACATAATACAGTCGTTGTCAGCAATTTCAGAAGAAAATGCGGCAGCTTCAGAAGAAACGTCTGCATCTACAACACAATTAAGTGAAGTAATTAACGACTTAGCTAAAGATGCAGATAGTTTAAATAATTTAGCGCAGACACTTAACAAGGAAATAAGTGTATTTAAAACAGTATAATTATTTATCATATAATATATTAATATCTAAAGTAAATAACTTCTAGCCAATAAAAAAGGTTGGAAGTTATTTTTTTAAATAATATTATATAGATATAAAGTGTCATTCAAAAATAATAAGGTAATATTTGAAGATAATGTTTAAGTGAGAGTATACTTTTAATTTTAGACGGGAATTCTGTAAGTAAAATTTTGACGAATAATGAGATTGAAATATAAAAATAAATAATTTAACAAAATAATAGAAAAATAATTAAAAAGTTGTTGACAAATGTCTATATTAATGTTAATATAATTAACGCATTTGAGTTAACAAATGAATGCGGAAATGCTGGAATTGGCAGACAGGCTAGACTAAGGATCTAGTGTTGGCAACGACGTGAGGGTTCAAGTCCCTTTTTCCGCATTGCAAGCCCTTAGAGATAACTAAGGGCTTTTTACGTTATATAAAATTTATTTAAGTATCTGTTAGAAGGATATGGAATGGAGGTATGCTTTATGTCAACACCACATAATAGTGCAAATAAGGGGGATATAGCAAAAACTGTATTGATGCCCGGAGATCCTTTAAGAGCAAAATTTATAGCTGAAACATTTTTAACTGATGTTAAACAGTTTAATGAAGTCAGAAATATGTTTGGATATACAGGAAAGTATAATGGAAAAGAAGTTTCCGTAATGGGCTCGGGTATGGGTATGCCATCAATTGGTATCTATTCATATGAGTTATATTCAATGTATGGTGTAGAAAATATAATAAGAATTGGTTCAGCAGGTTCATATTGTGAAGAAGCAGGAGTGTTTGATGTAGTACTTGCCAATGCTGCTTATTCAGAATCAAGCTATGCAAAGACACAGAGTGGATATGATAAGGATATTACATATCCATCAGAAGTTTTAAATTATAAAATCAGAAAATCAGCCCAAAATCTTGGTAAAAAGATAATAGAGGGTTGTGTACATTCATCAGATGTATTTTACAGAGAAGATAAAACTCCTTATTATAAGAATTTATATGAAGAAAAAGGCTGTGTATGTGTTGAGATGGAGAGCTTTGCGTTATTCCATAATGCATCAGTCTTAGGTAAAAATGCAGCATGTATTCTTACAATATCTGATTCGTTTGTATCTTCCCAGGTTACAACCGCAAATGAGAGACAGAAATCATTTACAGATATGATGGAAATTGCATTAGATGCAGCAATTATGTAGATATGTAGAATAAAAGTATAAAAATATTTACATAAAAAAAGGAAATAAAAGATTTATGTAGAATAATATATATGGAGGATTGTGATAATCACAGAATTATAAATTATATTAGTTATAATTATCGATTTACAATGCCTGAATCAATTTTGAATTAGTTCCAAAGCAGATTTATAATATTTTATAGTAGAATATAATAGCAGGGAGGAATTTGATGACTATTAGAGAAGAATTAGAGGAAATTGAATTAAAAACTCTTAGTAAATATGCGTCATTTAGCAGATATTCCAAAGGTCGCGACAGAGAAGAAACTCCATGTGATATACGAACCTGTTATCAGAGAGACAGAGACAGGATAATTCATTGTAAGGCATTTAGACGATTGAAACATAAAACACAGGTATTTTTAGCACCGGCAGGTGACCATTATAGAACCAGACTCACGCATACTCTTGAGGTTTCGCAGATTGCTAGAACAATAGCAAAAGCTCTTAGGATGAATGAAGATTTGACGGAAGCAATTGCTCTTGGACATGATTTGGGACATACTCCATTTGGACATGCCGGAGAATCGGCACTTAATAATATTTGCAAGGATGGTTTCGCACATTTTGAGCAGAGTATAAGGGTAGTCGAGATTCTTGAGAAGAAGGGTCAGGGATTAAATCTTACTAAGGAAGTAAGGGATGGTATAGTCAACCACAGAACTTCAGGCAATCCATCTACTATGGAAGGTAAGATTGTCAGACTTTCGGATAAAATAGCATACATTAATCATGATATAGATGATGCGATTAGAGGAAAAATACTTAGTGAAAGTGATTTGCCTGTCGAATTTACAAATATATTAGGTCATTCTAAAAAAGAAAGACTTAATACGATGATTTATGATATTGTTAATAACAGTCTAGATGAACCAGATATTATAATGTCGGTAAGAATAGAAAGTGCAATGAAGGGGCTGCGTGAGTTTATGTTTAAAAACGTGTACTCTAATCCTGTCGCAAAGGGAGAAGAGATAAAGGCAAAACGTATGCTTACACAATTATATAATTATTATTTATATCATATAGAAGAGATGCCGGAAGAATATATATGGCTTATCAATGTTAGAAAAGAGAGGCCTGAAAGAGTAGTATGTGATTATATTGCTGGAATGACTGATCAGTATTCAGTTAGAAAATTTGAAGAATTATTTGTTCCATCTTTCTGGAAGTCATAATATAGAATGCAGGTAATTAAATAAATACTTAGTTAGTAGTTACATATTATACGAATTATAGGGTAAATTGTAATTACCTGTATAGATAGCATAAAAGTGAGGAAGATATGTATTATTCAGATGATTTGATTGAGGAAATAAGGTCTAGAAATGATATTGTAGATGTAATTTCTTCATATGTGAAATTGAAAAAACAGGGAGCAACATATTTTGGATTATGCCCATTTCATAATGAGAAGTCACCATCATTTTCCGTAACACCGGGTAAACAGATGTATTATTGCTTTGGTTGTGGTGAAGGTGGAAATGTATATTCATTTATTATGAAATATGAGAATTATTCATTTGTAGAAGCTGTTAAGATGTTAGCAGACAGAGCAGGAATAACTCTTCCAGAGGCAGAATATTCAGAAGAAGAAAGAAAAAGAGCAGATTTGCGTGCCAACCTGTTAGAAATTAATAAAAAGGCGGCAATGTATTTTCATCATCAGTTGAAAAGTGAAAAAGGAAAGATAGGTCTTAAGTATTTTAACGAAAGAGGACTTGATAATGAAACTATTGTAAGATTTGGTCTTGGATATTCAACAAAGACAAGTAATGATTTATATCAATATATGAAAACATTTGGATATTCAGATGATATATTAAAGGAATCAGGGCTTTTTTCATTCTCTGAGAAAGGAACTTATGATAAATTCTGGAACAGAGTTATGTTTCCTATTCTTGATATTAACAGTCGTGTAATTGGTTTCGGCGGTCGTGTTATGGGCGAGGGTGAACCGAAATACCTCAATTCACCGGAGACTAAGATATTTGAGAAAAGCCGTAATCTGTATGGTATGAATTTCGCAAGGATAAGCAGGAAACCATATTTACTTATATGCGAAGGATATATGGATGTTATCGCTTTACACAGGGCAGGTTTTACTAATGCAGTGGCGGCACTTGGTACAGCTTTTACAGATCAGCATGCGATGCTTATTAAGAGGTATGTAAAGGAAGTCGTACTTACCTTTGATAGTGATGGAGCAGGTCGAAAAGCGGCTCTAAGGGCTATTCCGATATTAAAGCGTGCAGGCATTGCAATGAAAGTGTTAGATATGACACCATATAAGGATCCTGATGAATTTATAAAGAATTTAGGAGCCGACGAATATCAAAAGAGAATAGACAATGCAATGAACAGCTTTATATTTGAAATAAAAATGATGAGAGAGCAGTATGATTTAGATGATCCTCATGCAAAAGCGGAATTCTATAATAATGTTGCTAATAAATTATTAGAATTTCCGGACGAGCTAGAAAGAAATGTGTATATTGAAGCTGTAAGTAAAGAATTTATGATACCATTTGAGAGTCTTGATAAAATGGTTAAAAAGTTAGCTCTATCGTATAGTGGAGAAGGATATACTGATAGATATAATGAAAATGAAGTAAATGAAGAAATAGAAAGAGACTTAAAGAAATCTAAAAAACATTTAGAAGATGGTGTTAAGCAGGCTCAGAAGATTTTATTGACATGGTTGATAGAAGATGAGAATATTTATGGAAAAATTAAAGATATTATTTCAGAAAAGGATTTTGTCGAGCCATTGTATTATATGGTAGCAAAAATGCTATTTGAACAGTTAGAAAGTGGAGCAATTAATCCGGCGAAGATTCTGAATCAATTTACTGAAGAGGACGAACATAGAGAAGCAGCAGAATTGTTTAATACTTCATTACGTGAAGAGATGAGCAGTCAGGAAAAGGAAAAAGCACTTAATGATACAGTGTATAAGGTTAAGAAAAATAGTCTTGATTATGCAAGCAGAAATGCTAAAGAAGTAAGTGAATTACAGGAAATTATCAATGAACAGAAAAAATTGCAGAAAATACGCATAATACTGTAAAACTTAGATGTATTGGAGGACGGCACAATATGAATGAAAATGATTTAAAATTTAATGAGAGAATAGCAAAACTGTTAGAATTGTCTAAAAAGAATAATAATTCGTTAAAATATGAAGATATTATGGCAGAATTTCCAGATACTTCAGAAGACGGAGAATTATTTGACAGGGTTTTTGAGCAACTTGAAAAGGCAAAGGTTGAAATTATTCCAATGTCGGATAAAGAGATGGATTCATCAGCTCTTTTAGATGAAATTGATGGTGATGAAAAGTATGAAGGCATACCTGATGTAGATTTATCGAAGGTAGATTTGTCTGTTCCGGAGGGTGTTGGAATGGATGATCCCGTAAGAATGTATCTTAAGGAAATAGGTAAAGTGCCACTTTTGACAGCAGAAGAGGAAATTGAACTTGCCAAGAAAATAGAATTAGGCGATGAAGAAGCTAAACAGAAGCTTGCTGAGGCTAATTTACGTCTTGTTGTAAGTATTGCAAAAAGATATGTTGGAAGAGGAATGTTATTTTTGGATCTGATTCAGGAGGGTAATTTAGGTCTGATTAAGGCTGTTGATAAGTTCGATTACAGAAAAGGATATAAATTCAGCACATATGCTACATGGTGGATAAGACAGGCAATTACAAGGGCAATTGCGGATCAGGCAAGAACAATCAGAATACCGGTCCATATGGTAGAGACCATTAATAAGATTATGAGAGTGTCAAGACAGTTAGTTCAGGAACTTGGAAGAGAACCAAGTGCTGAGGAGATAGCTAAAAAACTTGATATGCCTGTTGAGAAAGTAAGAGAAATTATTAAGATAGCCCAGGAACCTGTATCATTAGAGACACCTATCGGAGAAGAGGAGGATAGTCATTTAGGTGACTTCATACAGGATGATAATGTTCCTGTTCCTTCTGAAGCAGCAGCCTATACAATGTTAAAAGAGCAGATAGGAGAAGTTCTAACATCGCTTACTCCAAGAGAACAGTTAGTTTTAAGACTTAGATTTGGACTTGATGATGGACGTTCAAGAACGCTTGAAGAGGTTGGAAAAGAATTTAATGTTACAAGAGAGAGAATAAGACAGATAGAGGCAAAATCTTTGAGAAAATTAAGACATCCAAGCAGAAGTAAAAAGTTAAAGGATTATCTTGATTAAAGTTATGGATTAAATGCCCTGAAGTGGAGGACAATGTGAAACTATCAGACAGATTACAGGCAGTTGCATCATTTGTGACACCCGGCTTAAGGGTAGCTGATATAGGAACTGACCATGGATATATACCTATTTATTTAACAGAGCAGGGAATAGTAACCTATGCCATTGCGATGGATATAAATAAAGGTCCTATATTACGTGCACAGGAAAATATAAAAGAAAATGGTTTAGAGAAGCTTATAGAGACAAGATTATCTAATGGTTTTGATAAATTAGAACCGGGAGAAGCTGATTGTGCGGTAATTGCCGGAATGGGTGGAGAGCTGATTACAAAGATTTTAGATAATGGAAGAAATGTGACAGATGAACTTAAAGAGTTAGTATTATCGCCACATTCGGAAGTATGGCTCGTAAGAAAATATCTTCATAATAATGATTTTAAGATTATTGATGAGAAAATGATTATTGATGAGGATAAATTCTATACGATAATGAAAGTCGTAAAGGGCATAGATGACATTTATTCAGAAGAAGATTATATGTATGGTAAAATACTTATAGAAAAGAAAGATGAAGTATTAATGAAATACATTTACAAGGAATATAATAAAGTTGAGAAGATATTTGAAAATATAAGCAAAAACGGCACTGATAATGCAAAATCAAGAATAGCAGAGTTAGAAAAAGAAAAGAAAATGCTTACTAATGTAATGAATAAATTAGAAAATGGAGACTAAGGTATGGCAGAAATATGTAATGTAACGGTGGGTGGAGAATTAAAACAGTACAATGAGGGAATAAGTTATACAGAGATTGCTAAAGATTTTCAGGATCAATATGACAGTCCTATAGTCTTAGTATTGAAGAATGGAAAACTTACAGAGTTATTTAAGAAAGTAACAAGTGATTGCAGAATTGAGTTTTTAACAACTAAGACATCGCCCGGAATTGAAGCATACAGAAGAAGTGCAACATTAATAATGTTAAAAGCCTTCTATGATGTGGTAGGTAATAAGAATATTAATAAAATTTCGGTACAATATTCGTTAAGCAAAGGTTATTATTGTACATTAAATAGCAAAGTCAAACTTAATCAGGAACTGCTTGATAAAGTTAAGATAAGAATGAATGAAATAGTTGCTGAAAATGCTCAGATTAATAAGAGAACTATTGGTACAACAAGTGCTATAGATTTATTTAATCGTCACAGAATGTACGATAAAGAGAAGTTATTTAAGTATAGAAGAGCATCTAAGGTAAACATTTATAGCCTAAAAGGTTTCGAGGATTATTTCTATGGATATATGGTTCCTAATACAGGTTATGTAAAATATTTTGATTTATTTCTGTATGATGAAGGTTTTGTTCTACAATTACCAACTAAGGAGAATCCGAATGTTGTTCCTGAATTCAAGCCACAGAAGAATCTATTTAATGTTCTTAAGGAATCGGAAAAATGGAGTGAAACGTTGAAGATAGATACCGTTGGTGCATTAAATGAGCAGATTTCACAAGGAAATATAAAGGATATTATTCTTGTGGCAGAGGCATTACAAGAGAAGAAGATTGCTGAAATTGCTACCATGATTGCAGAGAGCAAAGATAAGAAATTCATAATGATAGCAGGTCCGTCATCTTCAGGAAAAACAAGTTTTTCACATAGATTAAGTATACAACTTAAAGCTAATGGGCTTAATCCACATCCAATTGGTGTTGATGATTATTTTATTAACCGTGATATTACACCTAGAGATGAAAATGGAAATTATAATTTTGAAGTGTTAGAAGCACTAGATGTAGAGCAATTTAATAAAGACATGTTAGACCTGTTAGATGGTAAGACAATTAAAATGCCGACATATAATTTCATTACAGGAAAACGTGAATATAAGGGGAATACACTTACACTCGGCAAAGATGACATTTTAGTAATTGAGGGAATTCATGGACTTAATGATAAATTATCATATGCATTGCCAAAGAACAGCAAATTTAAGATATATATAAGTGCTTTAACACAATTAAATATTGATGAACATAATAGAATTTCGACAACGGATGGCAGACTTATAAGAAGAATGGTAAGAGATGCAAGAACCAGAGGAATATCTGCAGAAGAGACTATTGCCAGATGGCAGTCAGTAAGAAATGGTGAAGAAAGCTATATTTTCCCATTTCAGGAGGAAGCAGATGTAATGTTTAATTCTGCACTCATATATGAATTATCCGTTTTAAAACAATTTGCAGAACCACTATTATTCGGTATACCATCAACATCTCCAGAATATGTTGAAGCTAAGAGATTATTAAAATTCCTGGATTATTTCTTAGGTGTTAATACAGAGGATATACCTAATAATTCACTTGTAAGGGAGTTTGTAGGTGGAAGTTGCTTTAATGTATAAAATTAAATACTTAAACAAAAGTTAACAGATTAGTAATATAGAGATGTTTACAAAAGATTGTTATAGTGATAAAGTAATAATGTATTGAGTAGGACAGATAATCGTGGCTGCTATTGGCGAAAGTACGCAGGTAAGGAAAGTCCGGGCTTCACAGGGCAGGATGCCAGATAACATCTGGTAGAGGTGACTCTAAGGCCAGTGCAACAGAAATAAACCGCCATATTCTATATGGTAAGGGTGGAAAGGCAGAGTAAGAGACTACCGCTGTAATGGTAACATTACAGGCACATGTAAACCCCATCCGAAGCAAGACCGAACAGAAAACAATTAGTTGCCCGCTAAGTTTTCGGGTAGGTCGCTTGAGCCTATTGGCGACAATAGGACTAGATAGATGATTGTCTAAAACATAACCCGGCTTACAGTTCTGCTCATTACAAATGATGAATATAATAATATAGAATTTCAAAAGATAGGATTAAGGTAAGAATATGAAAAAGCAGATTATAGGATTGGTTATATCGATTGTACTTGCCATTATAGTAATATGTGTTGGTGTGTTTGGCTCAGGTAGGATTAAATCATCAGATAAGAACAACAAAAGTGAAGAAAAAACATCAAAAGTAGTTGAGTCAGGTAATAAAGAAGATACTTCGAATAAAGATGAGATAAACTCTGAAGAAACAACCTCAGAAGAGGCAACAACACAGCCTGAAAGTACTACACTTGAAGAGACAACTTCAGAAGGAGAATCAGTTGATAAAATAGATTATTCGAATCCTAATATAGACCCAGCTAAACCAATGGTCGCATTAACATTTGATGATGGACCTGGTGGAGAAAGTACAATAAGAATATTGGATGCATTAAAGAAATATAATGCTCATGCAACATTTTTCGTTGTAGGTTCTAATATAGATAAATATGCAGATATTATCAAAAGAGAAGCAGCGGAGGGAAGTGAAGTTGGAAATCATACAAATTCACATGCACAGCTTACTAAATTAGATACCAATGGTATACTAAGTGAGGTAAATGGTGTTAAAGAAAAAATTATGCAGCTTACAGGACAGAAAGTAGTTCCAATCAGACCTCCATATGGTGCGGTAGATGATAATGTTATGGCAACAATTACTGACCCGGTTATATTGTGGTCAATTGATACATTAGACTGGAAGACGAGAGATGCGCAGTCAACTATTCAGAATATCCAGTCATCTGTCTATGATGGTGCGATTATTTTGATGCATGACATCTATTCCACAACAGCAGATGCGGCTGTAAATATTATTGACTGGCTACATAGTCAGGGATACCAGATGGTTACAGTGAGTGAATTGGGATATTACAGAAGAGGTGGTTTAAAGACCGGAGTAAGATATGGAGCATTGCAGCCAGAGTAAAGTTTGAAATATATAAGGAGTAATACAACCAAAGTAAAGATAAGATGTAAAAACAGTCATCATTGTATGAAGTCAATATCAGATTATTTCTGATTCTTGGATTAATACAATGATGACTGTTTTGTGTTGTTTTTAAAGTTTATTAAAGAGATGGATTATATTTCTCTTCACAATATTTACAACGGTAAACTTCATTTTCCTTATCGGCAAGGAAGAAAATCTGCTCTAGTTCCTGTTCTATTGAAGTAATACATCTTGGATTCTTGCATCTGATTACATTTCTAATTAATTTTGGAAGCTTTAAGTCCTTCTTTTCGTAAATAACACCATCTTTAATAATATTGACAGTTATATCGTGATCAATGAATCCAAGGATATCTAAGTCAACTAAATCAAGAGAACCCTCAATTTTAATAATATCTTTTCGCCCCATTTTATTACTGCGTGCATTTTTGATTATGGCAACCTGACAGTCTAATTTATCAAGCCCTAAATATTTATATATAGACATTGATTTTCCTGCTTTAATATGGTCTAAAACAATGCCTTCATTAAGAGAACCTACATTTAACATATTAAACCTCATTTCTGCGTTGTGTTATGTTACTAAGGGTTTGCGACAGCAACGCAAGCACAAACCCGTTTGTTATAGTTTTTAATAAGATTTATGATTAATTAACTTTTATATTTAAAAGTGTAAGAATAAGTGCCATTCTTACGTATACACCATATTGAACCTGTTTAAAGTATGCAGCACGTTCATCGTCATCAACTTCAACAGAAATTTCATTTACACGAGGAAGAGGGTGGAGGACAAGCATATCTTTTCTGGCTAATGCCATCTTATCAGCATTAAGTATGTAGCTGTCTTTTAATCTTATATATTCTTCTTCATTAAAGAAACGTTCACGCTGTACACGAGTCATATATAAAATATCAAGTTCAGGCATTATGTCTTCAAGATGTTCAACTTCTTTATATTCAATATTATTTTTTTCTAAAACGTCCTGTTTAATATAATCAGGAATTCTTAATTCTTTTGGTGAAATAAGAACAAATTTAATACCTGTGTATCTGACGAGTGCATTTATAAGAGAATGTACGGTACGCCCGAACTTAAGATCACCACACAGACCGATAACTAAATTATCAAGTCTACCCTTGAGAGATTTGATTGTCATAAGGTCTGTTAAAGTTTGCGTTGGATGCTGATGTCCACCATCGCCAGCATTAATTACAGGAATCGATGATTTGGTGGAGGCAACTAAAGGTGCACCTTCTTTTGGATGACGCATTGCACAGATATCTGCATAGCAGGATATAATTCGGATAGTATCTGAGACACTTTCCCCTTTTGAAGCTGAACTTGAATCAGCTGAAGGAAAGCCGAGTACATTGCCGCCAAGATTAAGCATTGCAGCTTCAAAGCTTAAACGGGTTCTTGTACTAGGCTCATAGAACAAAGTAGCTAATTTTTTACCTTTACAGGCATCTTTGTATTTATCAGGATTATGTTCAATATCTGTAGCTAAAGCAAGTAAATCATCTAGCTCTTCAACTGAAAAATCCAATGGACTTAATAAATGACGCATAATTCCTCCTAACTGTCATACTTATGTATGAACTTTTAAATAATATATTAATATATGTTTTAAGTAATTGCAATTAGAAAATAAAAATATTCTTCAAAATTAAAAAAAAACTATTTACAAAAAGATAATCATATATTATAATAAGTAACATCTCAAATAACAAATAAAATATCAGGAATATGGAGGGACTATACGAAAAAGAAGAAGATAATATGTTTTGGAAATGAGTATAAGGACTATGTTATGTATTGTGCATTTATACTTAATAATATGGGATATAGGATATTGGTAAATGACTGGAGTAATACAAAGGAATTATCACATGTAATATCGCACAATGATTATTCAAACACGATAAGAACATATAGAAATATAGATTTTAATTTTTCGTATGATGAATTAAAAGGCTATGACTATGTAATAACATATATAACAGAGTATGATACGATTGCAGGCAGACTTGATATATCGGGTTATTGCTATATGATTATAAATTCCTCTGTATATAAGAATAGTATTTTTAAATGTGAGAATATAATAAGGAAATTTAAAGGAGATATTATATTTATAATAAGGGACCGAATAGGTAGTATTGGAAGAAAATATATTGGGAAATTTATGATATCATCAGATAAAATTTTGTGTATGTATGAGGTAAAATTTGATGAATATGATAAGGAATATCAATATGGAATGGATTATGATGGGTTGATTGAATTTAAGTATCTGTCAGATGATTTATGCAAAGCATTAGTTAAAAGTATTTCCATTATAAGTGGAAGAAGTCAGAATATTGTAAAAAAAGCATTAAAATGGGCGAAAGGGGGCAAGGTATTTGATAATAGGTTTTTGGAGTGAGAAACCGGGAAGAGGTTCATCTACATACAATATGATTGCCGCAGGTCTTGGAATTTCTGAAAGATGCAATAAACGTGTTATTCTTATGCAGGGCAAACATGATTATAACAGGATTGAATATGCATTTACACCATATGATGATGAGAGTGTAATGAAAGAGGATTATGGATATTATAATTATGGAGGTATGGATTCTATAATTAGTAAGTTAGAAAATAATATTTTAACTGAGAAGGAATTTAATAAAGAGATAATCGCCATAAGGAATACAAATCTGTGCTATATATTATCAGGTAAAGGCAGGAATAATACCGAATTTCAGAGTAGATTTCTAAAATGCTATGATAAATATATAGAATTTCTAAAGAATTCTAATGATATCTGTATGATAGAATTGGATAATAATCTTCAGTATGTGAATAGCGAGAAGTTTAATAAATTCGATGTTTTTATAGTTAATCTTCCCCAGGACATTAAATCATTACATAAAATTGTAAAGAACAAAGATGTAATGAACAAAGCGTTATTTATTGTGGGTAACTACGATGTCAATTCAGAATATAATCTGAATAATATCCGCAGAAAATATGGTATAGACGAGAAAAGAATATGTGCCATACCTTATAGTGTGAAATTCAGGGATGCTGTATGCAGTGGTAGAAGCCAGGAATTCTATGAAAGGCATATGGAGAAGAAAAAAGGAGACAGTGAATACGAATTCATAAGGGCGATAGAATGTATGACGAAACTTATAATGGAGAGGTGCTTAAGTGGAGAATAAACATAAGGAAAAATTAACTATTGAAAAATTAATAGAGACAATAAATGAAGAAATTAATGGAATATTAAGAGCAAATCTATATGAAATAGGATTAAATGATGAGGAGTTAAAAAGGTTAAGAATAAGAAAAAGAGAACTTAGAAGTGCTTTGAAAAACTGTGGAGTAGGTGATATATATTCAAAGGAGTATATAAAGGCAGCAATTAAGAATATTCTGCTGGATAAACTTCATATAAGTGAGGATGATATTTCAGATATAATATGCTTTAATAAACTTTCAAAACTGTCCATAAAAGATAAATTTGATATTGTATTATTTCAATATAAGAAGAAATATAAGTATGATGGTTTTATTAAAATGGCTGATGAATTTGGTTTGCTTGAACCAATACATACTGCCAATGGACTAAAATATGAGATTTCCAAAGAAGATGTAGAAGATATTTTCAATAGTGTTTATGTGCATAAACCCTTTGAAGAAAAACTTGATATTCTAATACAGAGAATTTATGAGAGATATAGAGGACTTGGAGTAATCGATGAATTAAGGGATATGAAGATTGATGGAATATCAGGGGGAGTTTCCGGAAGAGACGGAGATTATCACAGTGTATGGGCATTTATACGAGGTAAAACTGTACATATATCATTCCTGGATTTTGAAAGCGAAGATGAATTAGAAAGAATATGTATGAATATATACAGGTACAATCATCCGGGACAGTTATCGAGGACAAGAGGATATATTGTAAATGAGATGAAAGACCATTCAAGAGTTGTAGTCGTACGTCCACCTTTTGCAGAAAGTTTTGCATTCTTCGTTAGAAAGTTCGATACAATTGAACATAAAGATTTAAGAGAACTTATAACAGATGATAATAATGAAATAGTTATAAGTGTGCTCAAATGGATCGTAAAAGGGTGTCAGGTATGTGGAATTACAGGAGCACAAGGAAGTGGAAAGACTACGTTATTAATGGCTTTAATTGCATATATACCACAGACATATACTTTGCGTATACAGGAGTTAGCTTTTGAATTACATCTAAGAGATGTATATACGGACAGAAATATTCTGACATTTCAGGAAACTGATTTTATTTCAGGGCAAGAAGGGCTGGATTTACAGAAGAAAACAGATGGAGTGGTTAATATATTAGGTGAAGTGGCTTCAGCACCGGTTGCATCATGGCTTGTCCAGATGGCAATGGTAGCTTCACTATTTACAATGTTTACTCATCATGCAAAGACGACAGAAAGCTTGATAAAATATCTAAGAAATTGTCTGCTTACAGATGGATCATTTAGAAATGAAAAAATAGCAGAAGAGCAGGTCGTTGATGTTATAAGATTTGACATACATATGGAGAAAGATATAAATGGACACAGATATATTGAAAGAATATCAGAGATTGTTTCAGAGAATGGCTCATATAAGATAGTTGACATTGTTAAATATGACAATGGTAGATATGTTAAAAAAGCGGATTTTTCGCAGAAAGTAATGAAGAATATGGTATTGCATATGACTAAAGAAGAGGGGAAAGAATTTATTGAAGAATATGGTGTATAAGCTAATAAAAAATAATATATTTACAAAGAGTATGGTTAATGTAATAGAGGAGAGAATGTCGATTATTTATCCGGGAAATAAAGAGAAGGTAGTTGATGTGACTTTGAAAGAAATACTAAAAATAATAATTATTAACATTTTAGTAGTTTCTATAATATTGCTTTATGGAAAAACAAATATATTTTATGTGTTTATGAGTTTTATGATTATGTATATGTTATCTAAAAATAAAGTATATTCGAAATTCAATATGCTTGATATAAAGTTATTAAAGCAATTTGAAAAATTTCTACAGGATGTAAGATTTAAGTTTAAATATGATGGAATGATTGACGAGGCACTACAGGAAGCATTACAGAACTCAGATTATGAAATGTATCTCCAGGGAAATCTTCTACTTGAAAGTCTAAATGATAAGGAGTCTGATAGTTATACATATGTAGATATTGCACCTAACAGTTTCTTTATGACATTTTATGCTTTATGTGTAACAGTAAAAAGATATGGAGATAAAATAAAAAATGATAAATCATTATTTATTATGAATTTATCATTTTTAAAAGATGATATTAATACGGAGATATTGAAACGGGAAAAAATAAATGCAATGTTTATGGGATTAACAGGTATAATTGTAATTCCTTTGTTTGCAATAAAATCAATATGCATATGGGGAATAAGAAATATTCCGCAACTAACGGATTATTATAATGGAGTAATTGGCAAGCTGACAATTGTTATTATAACAGTTATAACATTAATTATATTTAATATAGTTATGAAATTAAAATATCCAATAGACTTTGATAATAATAAAAGCCTATGGGTTAAGGAACTACTTGATATAAAATGGGTTGATGAACTAATTATGCAGCACATTAGTAAAAATTATAAGAAATATTATAGAATGGATATGTTCTTAAAATCTATAGTGTATAAATACAACGTTAAAGAATTTTTAATATGTCGGATTTTCAAAAGTATAGGTACATTTATTTTAAGTACTGTTTTGATTATAAGTATGGGAATACATAAAATAGGTATATTAGGTGTAGGCATTTCAGTTTTACTTATAGCTTGCGTAACAATATGTACATATAATTATGAATATATGATGTTATTAATCAGAGAAAAGCTTCTTAAGATAAGCAGGGAAGAAGAAATTGTCAGATTTCAGTCAGTCATATTAATACTTATGTATATGGACAGAGTATCTATAGAAGTTATCTTAGAATGGTTAGAAAGATTTGCGATAGTATTTAAAAATAATATTGAAAGAATAGCGGATACACTTGTATACAAAGGAATAAAGGTATTTGATGATGCAAAAGATGACGTTGCATTTTTGCCTTTTGAGAGACTTATGGATTGTTTTATAGCAAGTGACAGGATTGGAATAGAGAAATCCTTTTCGGATATTTTATCAGATAGGGCTTATTATGTGGAAAAGCATAAACAGGAGAATGATCTGATTATTAATAATAAAGCATTAATTGCCAAATTTATATCATTTATTCCGATATGTATTGTAATATGCTTTGTGTTAGTAATACCTTTTGTATATCAGGGATTAAGGCAGATACAATCATTTACATTAATTTAGATATATATTCAGTTATTTAGAGGTTTTTAAAGTGACAGCAGAATAAGTTATCTTTGAATAATAGATATTTAAATATATAAAATAAAAAAATAGTAAGAAAAATAAAAATAGTAAAATGAAAGGAAGGCTAGTCTTATAAAATGCAGTATATATTGATTGTTTAATAATATGGCAAGTTGCATAAAAGTGTAGATTAGATGATTAATAGTATAAGATAACGGGATAGTATCATTTATATAGGACTATGTAAAGGTGAAAATATGGAGAATAGTTTAAAAGCATTAATTTTAGCAGCAGGAACAGTAATAACTTGTGTTGTAATTACATTAGGATTTTATTTGTCTAAAGAAGCACAATCAACCGCCAGTACGGGGACAAGTAAAATTGGAAAAATTAATTCAGAGTTTGCAGAAAATGATAAGACAATGTATGACAATGTGACTGTGTCAGGAAGTGAAGTAGTAAATGCAATAAAAAAATTAGATGGAGAATTTGTGGGTATAAACGTTATTACAAATAATTCCAATGATTTCTATGGCTATCAGTTTGATATCTCATCGGGAGAAATAATGATGAAAAGTACTAAAAGTTACAACCAGGCAATTTCTTCATCGGCTTCTAATTATATAAATCCATACGCGAGCTTCAAAGGAAAGGTTATCAGAAATGGAAACAATGTAATTACCGGGGTAAAATTCGAACAGGTATAAATATGGAAAATAGCATAAGAATGTTTTATCAGGCATTAGGTGTTATATTGTTCATAATTGCATTAAGTATTCTTTTTAATATTGACAGGCTTATGGAAAAAGAATACAGATATATTCAGTATTCTGATAGATATAGAGAGGTTAGTGTAAAATAATTGTGATATGGATCAATTATTTCACATAGCTATTTGTGCAACAGATATCACAAATAGCATTTATCGCAGAGCCAAATATGACATTTGGTTCGCGATTCCTCGGGCAATTTATGCCTGTAGAATGGAGATTAGTATGGAGGAGATTTATTCAAAAGTTGTGGCTATTATTATAGGTTGTATAGCATTATTTATTGTTCCGGTAAAAATATTGTCGTGGAGACAGGATAATATGCAGCAGACATATATTTTAACTGAGACAATATGTTTTGTTGACAGTGTATGTAATAAGGGAATCTTATATAGTGATTTATATATAGATTATCTGAATAAAATCCAAAAGTCAGATAAGATTTATAAAATAAAGTTACAACATATAAAGAATTCAAAGAATAATATCGAAAATTCGGAGAATAGTTCCCAAAATCCAAATAATAGTGAAAATATAGAAAATAGTTTTGAAAAAATAAATAGTGAAATAGAAGATATAGATAGTCAATCAATTGATATTGATTATACAGAGCAGATATTAGAAGAACTTAAGACTGATGGAAGTCATAAATTTTTAGAAAATGATATATTCAGAATTGAAGTGGTTGATAATAGTGATAATGTAGTGGTGTTTTATGGAGGGTGTATAAAAGATGAAGATTACTGATTATGCAATCCTCTTTCTGGGAATTATATTATCATTTTGCGTTATATATGAGTTTAAGGATCAGATGGCTTTCAAGAAGATTATCTGTGATGAAGAAATTAATAAGGCAGTAGATAATTCGGTAGTTATGGCATTGAAAAGCGGATATACAAAAGATATAGATAATAAGTGTGAAATTGATTTAGAAATAACTAAAAATGTATTAAAAAAAACATTAGCAGAGTTGTTATATGGAGATATTAAAGAATATAATAAAGACAGAATAACTAATAGAATAATTGCATGTATAGTAGTAGATGAGGATGGATATTATACATTAACCAATAATAAATGGAGTGATAAAAATATATTTGGTAGCAGTTCACATAGTGGAAAAGTGCAGGAAATTGAAGAAGTTTTGGAAGAGAGGCTGGATAATTACATATATAGAATACTTTTACCTGAAAATAGTGGAGAAATATTTGCACAGACAATATCAGATTATTCATTATTAGTTGTATATGAGACCCAGAGAATGGTATATGATGATGTAATATATAGTGGTTGTATATTATCAGGTGCAGCAATAAAATAAATAACTCAAACTTCGCGCATACATAATAGAATTAAATCATCTGTATTAAACAAATTTGCATATAAAAAAATATCCGATGAAATAATTAAAAATAGCAATAGTTAATATTAATCTATTTATAAGTAGTGTATTTTCATCGGATAATATATAAAATTATTTGTCGTTATTAGGTGGAGCAGCGGGTGTGAAAATTGTAATTTCTACAGTATTAATTCTCATTTTATCCATTGATATTACTTTAAGAGAGACATTGTCGATAATGATTTTATCTCCCGGTGTAGGAAAACGATCCAATTTCTCAATGATAAGACCACCGATTGAATCATATTCGTCAGAATGTAGCCTGAGTCCAAGACGGTCATTTAAATCTGAAATTTTAATGTGGCCTTCTATAAGATATTTGTTGTTTGAGATTTCTCTTACATCATCTTCATCATCTATATCGTATTCATCATGAATTTCACCAACTATTTCTTCTAAGAGGTCTTCAAGTGTTATAAGACCTGAAGTGACACCATATTCATCAAGTACGATTACAATGTTTACAGAAGTTTTTTTCATTTCCATCATTAATTCAGAAATTTTCTTCCCTTCATATGTGTAGAAAGCAGAACGGAGGTAATTTCGGATATCAAATATATGTTCAGGATTGTATAAAAGTAAATCTTTCATATTTATGATTCCAATTACATTGTCAGTAGTATCCTGATAAATAGGAATTCTTGTATATTTTTCCTTTCTGAAAATCTGTATTAACTCATCATATGTACTATTGATATCTGCCATTGTCATATCAACTTTTGGAACCATTACATCGGATGCAATTGCATCACCAAAATCAAACACATTGTTAATCATCTGTTTTTCTTCTTTTTCAATAACACCTTCTTCGTGGCTGACATCAACAATTGTTCTTAATTCTGTTTCTGTAATTGAAGACGTCTTAGCATCAGGATTAACACCTAATAGTCTCATTAGAGAATTAGCGAGAAAATTTATGACAAATATAAAAGGTGTTAAAATATACATAATCCCGTATATTACTTTGGCATAAGCTAAAGAAAGTTTTAATGCATTAATTGTAGCAAGTGATTTAGGCGTAATTTCGCCAAAGATTAAGACAAGTATTGTAAGTATTCCAGTTGCAAAACTTATCGCATATTCGCCAAACATCTTCTGTGCAAGAAGTGTTGCAAGAGCTGAAGCAGTAATGTTTACGAGGTTATTACCTATTAATATTGCACTTAACATCTTGGATTTGTTTTCTATAATTTTGTTAACTAAGATTGCCTTTTTATTACCCTCTTCAATGAGTGAACGTATCTTTATATTACTTACAGTAATAAATGCCGTTTCTGCTGATGAGAAGAAGGCAGATAATAAAAGTAAAACGATTAGAACTAATAAAAGTGTTATTTCTGAACTACTCAATTTTGATTCTCCTTAATTTTTTGCTTTTTGAATTCAGATATATTTATAATAGATATATATCCAATATATGAATTAAACATATTGAAATGTTCAAGGGAATTTTAACCTAAAATTAAAAAGGTGTAAAGTGTTTTGTACTAATTTATTAAAATATGAAATATAATTATAGTAAATAAAATTAAAAAAATATATATTTTGCCGGAGCTTATAAAAATAAAAGAGTTATTAATCAGGAGGAAGAGAGTGAAAAATAAAATAGTTCCTATAATCAAGACAATAGTTTTTATGATTATATCTACAACAATTATGATTTTATTAATGACATTATTATTTTATAAAACGGAAATTGATGAAAATGGCATAAGAATAGGTGCTGTTATTACATATTATATTACAACATTTATAGGTGGTTTTATATTTGGAAAAGTAAATGAGAGTAAGAAGTATCTGTTTGGACTTATGATAGGTGCAGTATATTTTGTATTGTTGATAATATGTTCGGCAATGTCTGGAAGTGGTGGAAATATGTTTTCGGGCAGAATGATTATTGCTATGATTAGTTGTCTGACTGGAGGAATGTTAGGTGGAATGATTAGTAATTAAAAAAAACTTTGAATTATTCGTGATTTATGTTATAATAATCCAAGTTAAAGAATTAAAGGAGGATTTTCCATGAAACACGTAAAGACTTTAAGCACAAGAACTTTAAAAGAGACAATGAAAAAAGGTGGTTGTGGAGAATGTCAGACATCATGCCAGTCAGCATGTAAGACATCTTGTACAGTTGGAAATCAGAGCTGTGAAAACAAATAATTCACCTTATAAAGAATTATAAAAATGATAATTCTAAATAACAGAGCCGGTGCTTGCATTGACTCTGTTATCGTGCGTTAGAAAGGTAAGGTAATATTGTGATTCATCAATATAAAAATAATGGATATAATATTGTATTAGATGTAAATAGCGGTTCTGTACATGTAGTAGATGATGCCTGTTATGATGTAATTTCACTTTATGAAGATAATTCAAAAGATGAGATTATGAATAAATTGAAAGACAACTATTCAGAAGATGTGATTAGTGAAGCTTATGATGAGGTAAAGGAGTTAGCAGACTCTGAGTTATTATTTACGGAAGATGTTTATAAACAATACATAACAGATTTTAAGAAGAGAAAGACAGTCGTAAAAGCATTATGTCTTCATATTGCACATGATTGTAACCTTGCATGCAAATATTGTTTTGCAGAAGAGGGAGAATATCATGGAAGAAGAGCCTTAATGAGCATTGAGGTTGGTAAAAAGGCAATAGATTTTCTGATTGCTAATTCAGGTAACAGAAGAAATCTTGAAGTTGACTTCTTTGGAGGAGAGCCTCTTATGAACTGGGAGGTTGTCAAAGAAATAGTTAGATATGGACGTTCTAAAGAAGAAGAATATAATAAGAATTTCAGATTCACATTGACAACGAATGGCGTATTACTTAATGATGAAGTAATGGAATTTGTCAATAAAGAGATGTCAAATGTTGTGCTTAGCTTAGATGGTCGTAAAGAAGTAAATGATGAGATGAGACCATTCAGAAATGGAAAAGGAAGTTATGATTTAATTGTTCCTAAATTCCAAAAACTTGCAGATAGCAGAAATCAGACAAATTATTATGTGAGAGGTACATTTACACATAATAATCTTGATTTTTCAAATGATGTAATTCATTTTGCAGATTTAGGTTTTAAGCAGATGTCAATAGAGCCGGTTGTAGGTGAAGATGATGAAAAATATGCTATAAAAGAAAAGGATCTTCCAGTGATAATGGAAGAATATGATAAGCTTGCAAAAGAATTTATTAAGAGAAAGAAAGAGGGAAATGGATTCAATTTCTTCCATTTTATGATTGATTTAGAACAGGGACCATGTGTTGCAAAGAGATTGTCAGGTTGTGGTTCAGGAACAGAATATCTTGCAGTAACTCCATGGGGAGATTTATATCCATGCCATCAATTTGTTGGACAAGATGAGTTCCTTTTGGGAAATGTGTTCGAGGGAATCAAGAAACAGGAAATCTGCGACGAATTTAAAATGTGTAATGTATATGCTAAAGAAAAATGTCAGGACTGTTTCGCAAGATATTATTGCAGTGGAGGTTGTGCAGCAAATTCATATAAGTTCCATGGTTCAATTACTGATGCTTATGACATCGGTTGTGAAATGGAGAGAAAAAGAGTTGAATGTGCAATTATGATTAAAGCAGCATTAGCAGATGATTCAGAATAGAGTAATAATTTAGAAATAACATGAAATAACATGAAGTAATAAGAAGTAATAAGAAACAATAGGAAGTAGTAAAAAAAATCATAAAGAAAAATAAGAGAAAGGAAAAAGTGATGAAACATAGTAAAGTAAAAAGTACAGTCGCATTTATTGTAACATTGATACTTATTGTTGCAGTAGGACTTGTATCGGGATTCGGTGTAGGCTCACATAACATCGGTGCAGCCAAAAACATAATACTTGGTCTCGACCTTAAAGGAGGCGTAAGTGTTACCTATAAAGTAAAGGATAAGGACTTTACAAAAGAGCAGTTAAACGATACTAAATATAAGTTAGAGAAGCGTGTAGCTCAATTTAGTACAGAATCAGAGGTTTATTCAGAGGGTGATGATAAAATCACAGTTGATATTCCTGGTGCCTATGATGCCCAGGCAGTATTAGAGGAGCTTGGTAAACCTGGTTCATTAATGTTTGTTACAGAAGCTGATGATAGTTTCCAGGGTGATGATACATATCCTTTATATGAGACAAAAGATGGTAAGAGATATAAAGTATGGGTATCAGGTGATGAGATTGCAGATGCACAGGGACAAGCAAGATCATCTGAAACAACTAATGCAACACAGTATGTAGTTACACTTACAATGACAAAGAGTGGTACAACTAAATTTGCAGAAGCAACAAAAGAAAATTATGGTAAAACAATTTCTATTCTGTATGATGATGAAATAATCAGTTCACCAAAAGTTAATGCTCAGATTAGTGATGGTGAAGCAATAATTGAGGGACAGGAATCAATGGAAGCAGCTAATAACCTTGCTTCAACAATAAGAATTGGTTCTCTTAGTCTTGAACTTGAAGAGATAAGTTCAAAAGTAGTTAGTGCAAAACTTGGTAATGATGCTATTGAGACAAGCTTAATTGCTGGTTTAATTGGTTTAATAATCGTAATGGCATTTATGATTATTGTATACAGAATTCCTGGTGTAGTTTCAAGTATTGCTTTAGCATTATACACAATTATGGAATTACTTGTATTAAATGGCTTTGATTTAACACTTACATTGCCTGGTATAGCAGGTATTATCTTATCAATTGGTATGGCGGTAGATGCTAACGTTATTATTTACGCAAGAATTAAGGAAGAACTTGCTACAGGTAAGACAACAGATTCAGCTATAAAGATTGGTTTCAAGAAAGCAACTTCAGCAATCGTAGATGGTAACATTACTACATTTATAGCATCATTAGTGCTTATGTGGAAGGGTTCAGGTCCTGTTCAGGGATTTGCTAACACACTTGCAATTGGTATTGTTTTATCAATGTTTACAGCAATGGTAGTTTCAAGATTTATCTTATATCTTATGTATAATATGGGATTTAAAGATAAGAAATTCTATGGTGTTCAGAAAGAAAGAAAAACAATTGATTTCCTTAAGAACAGAGTTATCTGGTTTGCTATTGCTATTGTGGTTATTATAGGTGGCTTAGGTTATATGGCAATAAGCTCAAATAATGGCAACGGAGCATTCAACTATAGTATCGAATTTAAGGGCGGTACAGCTACAACAGTTGAATTTACAGATGATTATACAGTTGATGATTTTAATAACAAGATTAAACCTGAGATTGCAAAGGTTATTGATAGCGAAGATATTCAGGGTCAGAAAGAAACTAATTCTAATAAATTTGTTATTAAGACAACATTCTTAGATGATAATACAAGAGAAGAGATGAAGAATCTTCTTATTGAGAAATTTGGTGCTGTATTACAGGACGGTGAAAATGACTTTGAAGAAACTAACATAAGCTCAAGTGTCAGCGACCAGATGCAGAAAGATGCCATAATAGCAGTAGTGCTTGCAACAATATGTATGTTAATATATATATGGTTAAGATTTAAGAATCTTAAATTCGCAGGCAGTGCAGTAATAGCATTACTTCACGATGTTTTAGTTGTACTTGGTTTTTATGCAGTATCAAGAACAACGGTTGGTACAACATTTATCGCTTGTATGCTTACAATCGTAGGTTATTCAATTAATGCAACAATCGTTATCTTCGACAGAATCAGAGAGAACCTTGCAGAGAAAGCAAATGCAAGAGATGTTGATTTAAAACAGGTTGTTAATGACAGTATTACACAGACACTTACAAGAAGTATCTATACATCATTTACAACATTTGTAATGGTAGCTGTATTATACGTTTTAGGTGTTGCATCAATAAGGGAATTTGCATTACCAATTATGGTTGGTATCATCGCAGGTGGTTATTCTTCAGTATTTATCACAGGTTCATTATGGTATATGTTATCTAAGAATAAATATGGCAAGAAAACAGATGATAATAAGAATGCAGCAAAAAAGAAAACAAAATAGTATAATTTAAATATTACATGAATTTAAAGCCATTCAACTTAATCTTGAATGGCTTTAATATTTAACATAAGAAGATGATAAAGGAGTTCTCCATGGAAAAATGGTTAATTCAGACCAAGAAAGCAGATTTTAATGGATTAGGTAATAAATTTAATATAAGTCCTGTAATAGCAAGAATTATTAGAAACAGAGATATTATAAGTGAAGAAGAATTTAAGGAATATCTTGATGCAGATATAGAAGAATTATATTCGCCTTTTCTGTTAAAGGGAATGGAAGAAACAGTAAGAATTATCGTAGCCGCCATTAATGATAGAAAGAAAATCAGAGTTATCGGAGATTATGATATTGATGGAATATGTTCAGGTTATATATTAACATCAGGAATTGAAAGATTGGGCGGAATAGTTGATTTTGATGTGCCAGAGCGTATTGTAGATGGATATGGTCTAAATGAAAGACTGATTAGAAAGGCATATGATGATGGGATAGAGCTTATAATAACCTGTGATAACGGAATTGCAGCATCATCACAGGTTAAATTAGCTAAACAACTAGGAATAAATATAGTGATTACAGACCACCATGAGGTTCCATTTGAGATTACTGAGGGAGGTAAGATATATATACTTCCTGAAGCTGATGCTGTAATAGACCAGAAACAGCCTGATTGCACATATCCATTCAAAGAATTATGTGGTGCCGGAATTACCTATAAGGTAATTGATGCAATATATGAATCGGTTTATTTGAATGGAACATATACAATAGATGTTGCGAATGATGTAAAATCAGAGGATATAATATCTAAAGAAGAATTTATGCGTGAATTTCTTGTATTTGCGGCAATTGCAACTGTGGGGGATATTGTTGACCTGGTAAGTGAGAACCGTACAATTGTTAAAAATGGGTTAAAACATATAAATGATATTGATAATAAAGGTCTTAAGGCATTAATTGAAGCTAATGAATTAACAGGCAAGGTTATTAGCAGTTATCATATATCATTTATAATTGGCCCATGTATAAATGCAGGTGGTCGCTTAGATACAGCGAGGAAAGCATTTGAACTATTTAGATGTACATCGGAAAATGAAGCAGTGATAAAGGCTATTGAATTGAAGGATATTAATGATGAACGTAAGGAGATGACAGCATTTTATACAGAAAAGGCATTAGATATTTTAAAAAATGATGATAGATATAAAAATCAGAATGTGATAGTTGTATATCTTCACGATTGTCACGAAAGTCTTGCAGGAATTATAGCGGGAAGAATTAAGGAAATATATTATAAACCTGTATTTGTGCTTACGGACTGTGAGGAAGGTGTTAAAGGTTCAGGACGTTCCATAGAGGGATATTCAATGTATGAAGAAATGGTTAAGGCAGATACCAGATTCAGACAGGAAAATACAACAGATGAGCATTTATTTATAAAATATGGTGGACATAAGATGGCAGCAGGCTTATCCATTGATAAAGACAGAATAGACATTTTCAGGGAATATCTTAATTCTAGTGATGGAATTACTGAGGATATGTTAGTTGAGAAAGTATGGATAGATGTGGCATTGCCATTTGAATATTTATCTTTTGATTTTATAGAACAGCTTGATATATTAGAACCGTTTGGAAGAGCTAATGAAAGACCTGTATTTGCAGAAAAATGCAGAATAAACAGAATAAGGGTATTTGGTAAAAACAGAAATGTCATATCATTAAGTGTCAGAAATGAGGCAGGAACAACGATAGATGCAACCTGCTTCGAAGAAGAAGTAGTATTTATGGACTATTTAAAGAATAAATTCTCTGAAACTGATGTGGATAATGCATTAAATGGAAGAGAAAATAATATCAGATTAAGTATAATTTATTATCCGGAGATAAATGAATATCGTGGATTTAAGAATATTAGAGTTGTTATTAAGCGTTATTCGTGATAAAATTATATATAATGTGCTAAAAAATAGAAATTAAAGATAAATGCAAAATGCATAAATATAAGTTGAAAGGAAGTAAATGTCATGAAAAAAATTGAAGAATACGTAAGGAGTATTAATGATTTTCCGAAAGAAGGAATTATTTTCAGAGATGTAACAAGTGTATTACAGGATGCAGACGGATTACATTTAGCAATAGACAGCATGCAGGATCTTGTTAAGGACATTGATTTTGATGTAGTAGTAGGACCTGAATCAAGAGGCTTTATATTCGGTGTGCCTATCGCATATAATTTAAATAAGGCATTTGTACCTGTCCGTAAAAAGGGTAAACTTCCATGTGAGACAATTTCAATGGATTATGATTTAGAGTACGGAAAGGCTACCATTGAGATGCATAAAGATTCTATTAAGCCTGGACAGAAAGTTGTAATTATCGATGATTTAATTGCAACAGGTGGAACAATCGAAGCTATTATTAAGTTAGTAGAGCAGCTTGGCGGTGAAGTAGCAGGAATATGCTTCCTTATGGAATTACAGGGGCTTAACGGAAGAGACAAGCTTGATGGATACAGAGTAGAATCTGTAATTAAATACGAGGGCAAATAAGAGGGGCATTAAATAAAATGGCATCATACAGACGAGTATCAAGGAGACAGGCATCAGGCTACAGAGCATCAAAGAGGATGTCATCAAGACAATACCGACGATTAAAACGCAGAATACAATGTGTAATAAGGTGTACAATTTTACTATTCATATTGATAGGAATAATTTTTGGAATAGTATCTGGGATAAAAAGCTGTACATCAAAACACAAGAGTAATAGGTTAAAAGATGTAAAAGCTGCGACAAGTGGTGAAGTTGCTGATAATTCAGAAGATAATAATACTGTTAATACTGGTAATACTGGTAATCAAGAAGATAATAATAAATTGGCAAATGCGGTTAAATATCCTGAGAAAGCTGAGAACTATACGGAATTAACTTCTGCAGAACTTTTAAGTCCATATATAGCTGTAATTGATGTGACTAACAATAAGCTTGTAGCGGGAAGAAACGCAGAAGCAAGAATATATCCTGCTTCCATGACAAAGGTAATGACATTAATTGTAGCAGTGGAAAATGTTAAAAGTATGGACGATAAATTCACAATGACAAGTGAAATTATAGATCCATTATATAGAGACAGTGCTTCTAGAGCAGGCTTTGAGCCTGGCGAAGAGGTAACGGCAAGAGACTTAATGTATGGATTAATTCTTCCATCAGGTGCAGACGGTGCAGTAGGGTTAGCACAGATGATAGCAGGAAGTGAAGAAGCATTTGTTGAACTTATGAATAAGAAGTGTGAGGAACTTGGACTTAAGAATACACATTTTACGAATACCTCAGGATTACATAATGAGAATCACTATACAACCCCTGTAGAAATGGCGATGATACTTGAATATGCAATGAACAATGAGACTTGCGCAAAGATATTATCAACATATCAGTATACAACTGAAGTTACAGAGAAACACCCAGAAGGAATACTTCTTACAAGCACTATGTTCAGCAGAATGTATGGTAATGAGGTTCCGGGAGTTGAGATAAAAGCAGGTAAAACAGGATATACACAGGAAGCAAGACATTGCCTTGTAAGTTATGCTGAAAGTGACGGCAGTAAATACGTAGCAGTTACAGCAGGAGCTGAGGGTAAATGGAATGTAGTATATGATGATTTCAAACTTTATGGAGATTTCTGTAAAGGTGCAGGTAAAGAGACAGAAACGACCGGAGAAACAGAATCGCAGTCACAGACGGCACAATCATAGCATATGAATTTATAATAATAAATTCAGAAAAATAAAAAGGTCGGTACAATACCACATTTAAATAAAATGCATATTGTACCGGCCTTTGTAATATGAATTTAAGCATTTAAAATATTAGAAAGTAGTTTCTCAGGGACTTTGAGGTCACCATATCCAATACCTAAATCTAATGTAGGTTTTGCAAGCCCATGGAAATCAGAACCGCCTGTTATAAATAAACCATATTTTTTGGCAAGTTGTTTCATTCTGCTCTCATCATTCCATTTATTAGAGGAATAAATAGCTTCTATACCCTGTAAGCCATTCTCTTTTAATAAGGCAACAAGAGAATCTAATTCTGCCTCACTAAAATGATAGAGAAGTGGGTGTGCAAGCACCGCTTTACCATTTGCTAAATGTATTAGTGAAATGGCATCTATAACATTTATTCGCGTTCGTGGAACATAACATGGACAACCGGGATTTAGGTATTTCTTGAAAGCGATATCCTTATCTTTAACATAACCACATTCAACAAGCATAATTGCAAAATGCGCTCTTGTTATTACCGCGTCTTTAAAACGTTCATTTAACTGTTCTTCTGTAATCTTAAAGCCGTGTTTATTAAGAAGTTCAATCATTTTGACATTTCTTTCGGCTCGGATATTTCTAAAATATCCAATTTTCTCCTGAAATTCCTTATTACGGTAGTCGATATTAAGTCCAAGAATATGTATATCCTTACCTTTATATTCAGCGGATAATTCAATTCCGGGAATAACCTTTATAGGAGAAAAATCATTTATTAATTCAGCCTCGTTAAGGGCCTCGTCAATTCCTGCAGTAGTATCGTGGTCTGTAAGTGCGAAAGCGATAAGACCTTTTTCAATTGCATAATGTACAAGCTCTGATGGTGTATAAGAACCATCAGAGGCTGTTGAGTGTACATGTAAATCAATATAATTCATTAATTATCACTATCCTGTTCGTCTGTAGAATAAACCTGACGTTTTCTTGCCATTTCATCACTTTCAAGATATTCGTCATAAGTTGTGATCTTGTCAATTAATTTACCATTTACAATTTCCATAATTCTGTTAGCAGTAGTCTGTACTATCTGGTGGTCTCTTGAAGAGAAGAGAATAACACCTGAGAATTTAGTAAGACCATTATTAAGTGCTGTAATTGATTCCATATCTAAGTGGTCAGTTGGCTCATCAAGGATAAGGACGTTAGCACCGCTAATCATCATCTTAGATAATAAGCAACGAACTTTTTCACCACCGGATAATACCTTAACACGTTTCATACCGTCATCTCCGGCAAATAACATTCTTCCTAAGAAACCACGTACATATGTGGCATCTTTAATCTCTGAATATCCTGTAAGCCAGTCAACAATTGTATCATCAGTATCAAATTCCTTAGTGCTGTCTTTCGGAAAATATGCCTGAGTTGTTGTAATTCCCCATTTATAGTTACCTTCATCAGGTTTCATTTCACCTGTGAGAATCTTGAATAAAGTAGTTTTAGCGGCTTCATTTGCACCGACGAAAGCAACTTTATCTTCACGGCCGATAATAAATGAGATATCATCAAGGACTTTTACACCATCAATAGTCTTAGATAAATGTTCAACAGTAAGAACTTCATTACCGATTTCACGATTAGGACGGAAATCAATATAAGGATATTTTCTGCTTGATGGTTTAATATCATCTAATTCGATTTTCTCAAGGGCTCTCTTTCTCGAAGTAGCCTGCTTAGATTTAGAAGCATTAGCACTGAAACGCTGGATGAAGTCCTGTAATTCCTTAATTTTCTCTTCTTTCTTCTTATTAGCTTCTTTCATCTGTTTGATAAGTAACTGGCTTGATTCATACCAGAAGTCATAGTTACCTGCGTATAACTGAATCTTACCATAATCTATATCTGCAATCTGTGTGCAGACTTTATTTAAGAAATATCTGTCATGAGATACAACAATTACTGTATTCTCAAAATTAATTAAGAACTCTTCTAACCATGCAATTGCATCTAAGTCAAGGTGGTTAGTAGGCTCATCGAGAAGAAGAATATCAGGATTACCAAATAATGCCTGTGCAAGTAATACTTTGACTTTCTCACTACCTTTTAATTCTTTAAGATATTTGTAATGGAGGTCTGTTTCAATTCCAAGACCATTAAGTAAAGTAGCTGCATCAGATTCAGCTTCCCAACCATTTAAAGTTGCAAATTCCTCTTCTAATTTACCAGCTTTGATACCATCTTCCTCTGTAAAATCTTCTTTAGCATAGATAGCATCTTTTTCTTTCATTATCTCATAAAGACGGGCATTACCCATAATAACCGTATCTAAAACAGGGTATTCATCATATTTGAAGTGGTCCTGCTGTAAAAATGAAAGACGCTGACCCGGTGTAATGACGATTTCACCATTAGTAGATTCTAACTGTCCTGATAAAATCTTAAGGAAAGTAGACTTTCCGGCACCATTTGCACCAATAAGCCCATAGCAATTGCCTTCTGTAAATTTAATGTTTACATCTTCGAAAAGAGCTTTTTTACCAATTCGAAGGGTAATGTTATTTGCACTAATCATTGTAACCTCATTTCTGAATTATATACGAATTCCTATTTAATAATCTTATATGACAAAAAGCCATTCAGTACCTATTTTACAGTAAATCAGTTAATTTGCAAGCCAAATTTAAAAAATATACGCGTAAACAGTACAAATTAATAGATTATTCTAAAAATTATGGTATAATGTACATAATTAATGACAATATTAGAGAAATACTGGAAGAAAAATTCCTGGTTATGGATTAGTCAGGACAAATATAGGTTAGTTAAGTTGGAGGCTAGAAATGACAAAATCATATGAAATAGACTACAAAGTTAAAGTAGGAATTCCAATGCCATTAGGTGCAATGAAAACAAATGATGGAATTAACTTTGCGGTTATGGTACCAGGAAAAGAAGATACAAGGTGTTCAATAATATTATATAGAAAAGGGACGTTAGAAATCGTAACAGAGATCGTATTTACAGAGGAGATGAAGTTTGGTAAGGTATATGCAATGTGTATACAGGGAATTGCAATTTCAGAATTTGATTACAATTATCGGATTGGTAATAAAGTAATTACTGATCCATATGCGAAAATGATTAATGGAACTAAGATATTTGGTGAAAATGATAATAAAGTTAAGACTTCAGCAGTATATAATGATAAATTTAACTGGGATGGTGATGTAAAACCTACAATAGAATTCTCAGATAGTATTATATATAAGCTGCACGTAAGAGGTTTTACGAAACATAGATATTCAAAAGTTAGGAAAAAGGGTACATTTGCTGGAATTGTTGAACGAATTGACTATCTCAAGAGCCTTGGAGTAACAATGGTAGAGCTTATGCCCGCATATGAATTTAACGAGAATTCACATATGAAGAACGGTAAAGTCAATTACTGGGGATATACAGATGCAGATTATCTTATGCCAAAGGTTGCTTATTCTTCTAGAAAGGATGGAAAGAGTGCAATCTATGAATTTAAGTCAATGGTTAAGGAATTGCATAAGAATAATATAGAGGTATGTATGGAATTCTCGTTTGATAAGGAAATAACACCGAATTATATGATTGATTGCTTCAGACATTGGGTTATAAATTATCATATTGACGGAATACATTGTAATATGAGCGATGATATAAGAGGTGCAATAAGTTCAGATCCATATTTGGCGGATACAAAAATCATAAGTTATGGTTTTGAAAATGATGATTTCTCAACACATAAGCATTTAGGAGAATCTAACAGGGTATTTATGAATATAGCGAGAAAGTTCTTAAAGGGCGATGAGGGACAGGTAAATGATATGGCATTCAGAATACGTTATAATAAAGACTTTGCTGCACCGGTTAATTATTTCGCAAGCAACGATACATTTACAATGATGGATATGGTATCGTATGCAGTTAAACATAATGAAGAAAATGGTGAATATAATAAAGACGGTATCGAGGAGAATTATAGCTGGAATTGTGGATATGAGGGTGAAACTAAGAGAAAATCTGTGGTTAATTTAAGATGGAGACAGCTTAAAAATGCGATATGTCTGTTAATGCTTAGTCAGGGAACACCTATGATTTATGCAGGAGATGAGTTTGGCAATTCGTGTGGAGGCAATAATAATCCATATTGTCAGGATAATGATACATCATATATTGACTGGAGATTAGCAAAGAAGAATGAGAAATTCTTGGAATTCGTAAAAAAAGTCATAGAATTCAGAAAGGCACATAATATTTTACATATGGAGAAACCTATGCAGTTAAAGGATTACCGCTCACTTGGTATGCCTGATATGTCATTTCATTCAGATAAGACATGGAGTTTAGAATATGATGTATTAAGACGACAGTTCGGAGTAATGCTATATGGAAAATATTGTAAAATAGCAGGAAAAGAACCAGAAGAAAATATATATATGGCATTCAATATGCATTGGGAGACAAAACATTTAGGACTTCCAACAGCAGGTAAGAATAAGGAGTGGAAACAGGCATTTTGTACTGATGAGGAATATAGTGCCGAGATAGAAGATGGTAAAACGAAGCTTGCAAGAACTATAAAAGTTCCTCCAAGATGTGTACTTGTACTTGTAAGTGAGGACGCTCCTGAAACCGAGAAAACGGAGATAAAAGGTTATAAAAATCATGGAAGAAAGAAAGCATAGATTAAAAATATTTAATTCATTTCATTTAAAATTAATAGCCGTAATTACAATGACGATAGACCATATTGGGGCAGTTTTGATGCCACAGTATGGTTTTTTGAGGATTATAGGCAGAATTGCATTTCCAATATACTGCTTTATGTTAGTAAATGGTTTCTTTTATACGAAGAATATAAGAAAATACATTGGAAGAATGTTAATATTTGCAGTAATATCAGAACCGTTTTTTGACTGGGCAATTTTCGGGAAAATATATGTAAAATCATATCAGAATATCTATTTTACTCTATTAACAGGTTTAATAATGTTAGAATGTATTGAGTTCATAAGGAAGCACCAGTTTAATGAACTCAAACTTATTTCATATGTATTAGAGGGAATAATTGTAATATTAGCCTGTGGGGTTGCAATATTCATAAGAAGTGACTATGAATTCTATGGAATATTGATGATATATTGGTTCTATGCATTGAGATTTAATAAGGTATTAATGGGATTATTTGAAGCATATACAAATATGGAATTAATCGGAGGAGTACAGGGCTTTGCTGTACTCGCACTAATTCCAATATATATGTATAACGGGAAAAAGGGCTATAATAAAAGTAAGTGGCTGTTCTATGCTTATTATCCGTTACATTTACTGATTATTGGATTAATAAGGCAGATATTATTCTTCTGACACTAAGAATGAGTAATATTGCCTTCATAATCAAACGTTACATTAAAGGATACTCTGTTAAGAAAATCATAGAATTCTTTAACACCGGTATCGTCAGTTTCTGAGGTGTAGTAACTTTTACTTCCACAGGGAAGAAATGAAATCTCGCAGGTATTATCCTCTTTAATCTTACAGGTAAGAACGGTAGTGCGTGAATAATAATTGCTGAATAAAAAGTTACCCATACTGTAGACGATAGGAATGTTGTTATAGAATTCCACACCCTGCATAACGTGAGGGTGGCTTCCTATTACTAAATCTGCACCTGAATTAATGTAGTCGTATGCCATATTTCTCTGGTAATCAGCAGCGACCTCCTGGCGTTCAATTCCCCAATGAGCATATACAATTACGAAATCACATATTTCTTTGGCTTTTCTTATCTCTTCACAAAGTGCAGTATCATCATAAGTTGTGAATACTCCCGGCCTTGCAGCATGGTCAGAAGTTTCATTAAGGGCATACCAGCTTCCATTTGGTACAACCCGGGAAGCAGCGAGAAAACCAATGGTTTTACCATTAATTTTATAAGTAATCAGCTTTTTGGCACGTTCTAAGTCTTTACCGGCACCAATATAATCAATTCCATATTCATCAAGTGTAGAAAATGTGTCAACCAGTGCATCTTGTCCATAATCTAAGATATGATTATTAGATATTGAAACTATATCAACTCCCATATCATTGAAAATCTTTGCACGTTCAGGAGGAACACAGTAAGTATATTCTTTGCCTGCTTCAGGAGTTCCACGATTACTAAATGGAAATTCTTCATTTATAAATGTTATATCTGCATTTTTAAGAATATCCGCTATCTTAGGCGAGATAAAGCCTGTAACACCCGATTGTAAATAAGCATTATAGAGATTGTCGGCTAAAAGAATATCTCCTGTAAATGCGAGATTTATATCTGTATATGGTTTATCTGGCTCAGAATTATTAACTGACTGATTAGGAATATCAGTTGAAATGGTATTATTGTCAGAAGTATTAGTATCAGAACTGTTGTTATCGGAATTATTTCCATTGATAACAATTTCGTTATCAGTTGAATTAGTATTGTCGGAATTAATGGAAGATGCTTCATCAGTATCTTTAACTGTTGAATTACGATTAACCTTTACATCTTTAAGAAATACCATAACTAATATGATAATCAGGATAGTTATAACGGCAATAATATTTTGTCTTTTACTCATTCGGTTTTCTCCTTTGGAAATATTAAGTGTCAGGTTAGAAAATTCTTGTATCTGTAAGTATAATAACATATGGCAGGTGAATTTAAAAGCGGATAATTATGTTTACTAATTATCGTATTTGTTGTAAAATAAAGCTGATTTATGATAAAAATTTTGAATTATATTATATTAGGAATGGAGCATATATGTCGCATAACAATCAGAAGAAAATTGCAGTAATTAATGATTTCACTGGATTTGGTAAATGCTCAATAGCTGTATCATTGCCAGTTATTTCGGCACTTAAGGTGCAATGTTGTCTTGTACCTACATCTATTTTCTCTAATCATACTGCTTATCCCGAGTATTTTTTTGATGATTATACGGATAAGATGGAAGAATATATTGATAATTGGAAGAAATTAGGTTTGGAGTTCGAAGGGATTTCAACAGGTTTCTTAGGCGATGCCAAACAGATTGAAATAGTTAAAAGTTTTATCAGATATTTTAAGAAAGATAATACTGTAGTGATAGTTGATCCGGTTATGGGCGATTATGGCGTTAAATATGCAACATATACTGAGGATTTGTGCAGACGTATGAAAGAATTAGTTGAGCAGGCAGATATTGTAACACCGAATATTACGGAGGCATGTATTTTAACCGGAAATGATTACGATAAAGTTATAAATGATGATGTAGAAATTGCAAAGATGGCAGAAAAAATATCTGCATCAGGACCTAAGAAAGTTGTAATTACGGGAATTAACAGAGAAAATTATATTTGCGATTATGTATATGAGAAAAATGTAACGAACGGATTTCTTAAGAGTGTAAAAGTCGGTGGAGAGCGTTCGGGAACAGGCGATATATTTTCAGCAATTATATCGGCAGATGCCGTAAATAACGTAGAATTTAAGACTTCGGTGGAAAAGGCTTCTAAATTCATAAGAGAATGTCTGGTTATATCGGAGGAAAGAGATATTCCTAAAGAGGATGGAGTATGTTTCGAGGACATACTAACCACATTGAGATAGTGATAAATTAACAGGAAATGTAAGAAAAGTAGAAAGAAAGGATAAATTTTATGATAGATATTATACTTGCTTCAAAGTCACCAAGACGTAAGGAATTACTAGAACAGATTGGTATACAGTTCAGATGTATGCCAAGTTCGAAAGAAGAGATAATAACAAAGGTGGTACCGGAAGAGGTAGTCAAGGAATTATCAGAACAGAAAGCAAGAGATATAGAAAGCCAGCTTGAGATAAAAGGTGATACAGTTATTATAGGTGCAGATACAATAGTTGCTTTTGATGATAAAATTCTTGGTAAGCCATCCGATAAGGAAGATGCCGTTAATATGCTTAGTTCCATATCAGGTCATAAGCATCAGGTATATACAGGCGTTACTATGATATATTTGTCAGGAAATGTCAGAAAAGAGATTACATTTAAGGAAAAGACAGATGTATTTGTAAGAAATTTATCTAAAGAAGATATTCTTGAATATGTGGCTACAGATGAACCTATGGATAAGGCAGGAAGTTACGGTATTCAGGGAAAATTCGCTAAATATGTTGAGAAAATAAATGGTGATTATAACAACGTGGTTGGTTTACCAGTTTCAAGATTATTTAATGAAGCAAGAGAACATTTTGGAATTGATTTAGTAACTGGTAGAAGAAAACCTATGGATAAGGTGCGTGGTGCAATATTTGATTTGGACGGAACTACACTTGATACAGTCGAATCTATTGGTGTCACATTGAATAAAGTCCTAAAAGAGTTAGGATTAAAGGAACATCCTATAGAAGCATTTAAGACATTTGCAGGTGACGGACAGATTGAATTAGTGAAAAGAGCATTGATTGCATCGGGTGATACAGAACTTAAATATTTTGAAAAAGCAATGCAAAGATATATTGAATTATTCAAAGAAGGCTGTACATATAATGTCAAGCCATATGATGGTATAAGAGAGTTATTCGATTATTTCAAGCAAAATGGAATAAAGATTGCTATCTTTTCAAATAAAGAACATATAAATGTCATAAGTATATTAGATTTATTATTTGGCGAAAATTACTTCGATGCAGTGTTAGGACAGAGACCTGACCATCAGAAGAAACCATCAGGTGAGGGAATAGATATAATTCTTGGTAAGTGGTCAGTTTCACCAGAGAATTGTATCTATGTAGGCGATACTAATACAGATATGTTGACAGGTAAGAATTATGGTCTGTATACAATTGGTGTTACGTGGGGCTTTAGAACAAGACAGGAGCTTATAGATGCAAATGCTGACTGTATAGCCGAACATCCATTAGACATTAAAGATATAGCAAATGACAGATATTAATATTATTAGAATGATATTAAATAATATTAGTGAACTACAACATAGTATAGAAATTTAAGATAATACGAAATAATTGTGAAAAATATTGATAGTATAGTGTGAAGAAATATGCTTGTGCAATTGAAAATTATGCATAGTATGGAGGAAAAATGAGAAAAAAATTAGTTAAAGTTATAGCAGTTACATTAAGTGCTTCAATGCTTTTATGTGGCTGCAGTATAGGTGGTAAGAAAATATTTTTATCAACGGGCTTGTCAGATAAAGAATTATTTAAAATAGATGGAAGTGTATTTAGTGTATCCGAAGCAATGTTATATCTTACAACAGAGAAGAACAGATATGAGCAGTCATATGGTACAGATATATGGAGCAAAGATATCTGCGGTGTAACATTAGAAGATTATGTTAAAGATAATGTCAAAAACCAGTTAGCTGAAATTAAAGCTCTTGATTTATTAGCTAAGAAAAATAAGATAAAATTATCAGAAAATGAAAAAGAAAAGATAAAAGAAGATGCTGAAAAATACTTCAATGCACTTACAGATACCGAGAAAAAATATATGAATGTAACATTAGATGATGTTAAAAAAGCATATTCAGATTATAAACTTGCTAATAAAGTCTATACAGAGCTTACTAAAGATATCAATCCTGAAATAAGTGATGCTGATGCGAAAGTAATAAAAGTAGCAAGTATCTATTCTAAGACATATACATTAGATTCTAAGGGAAACAGAGTAGAATATACAGATGAAGAAAAAGAAAAATCTAAAAAAGAAATGCAAAAACTCTTAGATTCCATAAATAATGGAGAAGATTTTATGGAGTTAGCAGCTAATAATACCGATGCTGATAAAGTAGAATATGAATTTGGCAAAGGTGAAATGATACAGGAATTTGAAGATGCGGCATATTCATTAAAGACAGATGAGGTAAGTGGTATCGTAGAAACACCTGACGGATATTATATAATAAAATGTATAAGCGACTATCTTCAGGATAAAACCCAGACTCATAAAGAAGAGATGATAAAAGAAGAAAAGGATAAGCATTTTAAAGAAATCTATGATCCTTTTATAGAGGCGGTATCATCTGAATTCAATGATGATGTGTGGAAAAATATAAAGTTTGAAGATATGAAAGATATAAATGTATCGAATTTCTATACGTGTATGACTGAAGATGCGACGGAATAGATGAATATAGGGAGGTAATAAATTGGAATTTATGGATACTTATCTTAATTTGACAAGTGCAAATAGTAAGTATAAATAAGGTTTATTCGGTCGGCACAGAGCAGAAGTCTATGTTCTTATACTGGAAAAGGAGATGATTGATAAATGAGAATTGAAGCATATCAATTTGCAGTATCCGGAAATATATATGATAATTATAATGAAATAGAAAGAGCGATATATTTAGCAAAACATAAAGGTGTTCAATTATTAATCTTTCCGGAATGTTCATTAATAGGCTATCCTCCCAGAGATATATTAAATTCATTAAGTGTCGATTTTAATATTGTGAGGTCAATGTGTGATAAACTTCAGGCAATAGCTGACAAAAACGATATTTCTTTTATTGTAGGAACCATATTCAAAGAAAAAGAAATATACAATAGAGCATTGTTATTTCAGCCTAATAAACAAATTAAGTTTTATGATAAGCGTGCTTTATGGGGATGGGATAATGATAATTTCACAAAGGGAGATAAAGATGGAATATTTGAAATAGATGGGGTTGTATTTGGAATTAGAATTTGTTTTGAAATTAGATTTCCTGAATTTTTCAGAGAATTGTATAAAAGGAATACAGATGTAAATGTAATTTTATTTTATGATGTAGCGGATATGGATGATAAGGAACGATACAGTATGATTAGAGGTCATCTACAAACTCGTGCAGTCGAAAATGTTACTACGACTATTTCAGTAAACGCTACTTCGCCTTTTCAGACAGCACCGACAATGGTTTTTGGAAAATCTGGACAGTGTATTAAGGAATGTGTTAGAAATAAAACTGAAATATTGATTTATGATTTTGAAAAAACAATTAATGATTTCGGAGAAAATGGAAGAATATCAATATCCGATTCATTAATTAAGTAGGATATAATTAGTATTGTATATAAGCAAAAAGATTCATTTAATGAAATTTGTTTGACTGTTAAGAATACTTCAATATAGTTAGGAGAAAAAGATGTTTAACAGATATGATGATATAAATGAATTTATTACAGATATTGATAAACCAAACATAATTACATTTGAGTATTGGGGTGAAAAAGAAAATACACAATATCTTGTTGAGTTTGAAGAAATTGATGACAAATTTATTTTAAAGAGTTTTGGCTCGGTTGAGGATATTCCTGCTGACTGGGATGAGATAAATTAGGGAGAGCAGACAGACGTGTCTGTGCTAGCTATAGCGGGTGTAGTTGCTTATAAGGTGATGCACTAAAAAAGGAACCTGTATAAAAACAGATTCCTTAAATGAGGGAAAGTCCCTGTCGAAGAATGGAAGTCCAGTTACTTTTCTGATAGAGAAAACGGACGATGATTACAGTCTGTTTTTCTTCATTAATCGTATAAAAGGCAAGGTAATTATTGATTATCACAAAACGAATGCCCCAGCCTGCAAGTACCGGATCATCTACCAGACGAAATTTCTGTGGCAGGTCGGCTAATGAGCCTATCTGCTCGGTTACAGCATCTAGCAGATTAACTGCGGCATCAGAATTTTTGAGGGTAAATTCAATGTAATCCGCAGCACACATAATATCGTGTTCTGCGGTGGAAGTGATATGAACTTGATAACTCATCGACTGCGACGACTCCTGATATCCGCCATAGCTTCGGAAAATGGTCTTGTGTTGCCAGTGGTAATATCGTCCATTCCTTCCTTAATCTGGCTGTAAAGTTCAAAGCGGCTGGTCAGTTCCTCATAGGTTTCAATGCTCATAACAGCAAGATCACCTTTTCCATTCTTCGTAATAAAAACCGGTTCAGGATAATTATGACAAAATGTAGAAATTTCATTGTAATTATTCCTTAAATCAGCACTAGATTTGATTGTTGGCATAAAAACACCTCCCTATTCGATAACAAAATTATACATAAATTTTACTATAAAGTCAAGAAAAACGAAAACGCAAGGAAGAAACCGCAAGGGAGAAACTGTTTGCGAGATGAAGCACCGGCACAAAGACCAAGAAAAGATTTCTCAGAATCTATGGAATTTCAATAATATACGGTCCGGTAAATCAACGTTTAACTAAAGTATGTTGATTTACCGGACCATTCTTTTACTTATGCGGTATTTTGTTTAATTAAATCTTATCTATTCTGCTGTATCTAAAGCCTTACGACGTTTATTTTTCGCATTATTCATCACTACTATAATTATGAAGATTATCGTTGATAATGAAGTTAATATAATTCCCTGCTTAAAGCCTACAGGTGAATATTTGAATTCAATATTGTGGCTTCCCTCTGTTAAGTATATTGAGAGAAGTGCATCTTTAAATGCGTGAGTCTTTACTTCTTTACCATCTACATATACGCTCCAGCCTTTGTCATAAGGAATAGATGTATATAATAATCCGTCTTTTGAAGCTTCTACAGTACCTTTAAGCTTATTATCAGAGAAATAAGTAAGCTCCATTGGATTACTGTTTAATGTATTAAATGAATCATAGAATACATCAGAGTCAAAGCTATAAGCATATAACTGGATAAGGCTTACTTCGGAATCTGTAGATGATACGGAAACTGTTGAACCTGAAGTAACATTTCCAATATCTAATATATGGCGGTGTGTCATTGAATTATAATTCTTAGATGATACTTCCCCATTGCTGTTTGTAATTGATACGTTAATTGAATCTAATGAAGTTGTTACATATATAAATAAATGCATATCAGAATCAATATCAATGTCGTTTTGTTCACCCATCGTAGTTACATTAAGTCTTGTATACATAGGTGTTTCGCTTCCTGTTATTGCAGTACAAAGGTTATTCTGTACTGTAAAAGGATTAGCATCTTTATTATTCCATTTCTCTTCAATATCATATGGCATCATAAATGCAAGAGGTAAAACGTAATTATTCTTGTACATATAATATGAACGTTCACCGGTTAATTTGTCATCAATGTAGTTTGTTACCTTGTAAGCAGTATTTGCAAATGCTGATAAGAATTCAGTTTCTTTTAATTCGCTGTTACTAAGGACATATTTGATTGAAAGCATAGCCTCAGTAAGAGGTGTATGACCATAGTAAGCATATGCATTTGTAGATTCTTCAAAACCTAATGAGCCATAATATTTACTAAGACCTGAATTAGCAGTCGAAGAGAAAGTAGAAGCACCGCGGTAATTATTCCATGCGGCATCATTCTTAGTACGTCTGTCAGCTTTTTCAATTCTGAAGAAGTTATCGCCCTCAGCTTCATTTGCCTGCTCGACCAAAGTATCAATTGCGGTATTATCATTAAGATAATAAGAACGTGTGCAGGTGCTTAAGGAAGTAGCTTCTGCGTTAATAAATGCTTCAGCACTAACAATAATTAATAAAAGATAAGTTACAAAGTTCTGTTTATAATTATTATTTCTAAGCAATGATATAACTATCAGGTAGAATATTAAAAATACTATACTTATATATATTGTAAGTGAACTGTAGGTATCAGATACGTATAATTTCTCAATCAGTAAGATTAATGCAATCGCACCGGCAAAACAACAGGCAAGCTGTTTTAGTGAAACTTCCTTAACCTTCATTAATGCCTCATAACTTATAGCTAAGATAAGGAAGATATATATAAATGATTCTCTTGCCGGCAGGCTATTTGGATAATGGAAGCCATGCCATATATAGTTAAGTACATTTGTATTGAAGCTTACTAACATAAATGCAAGAAGTGAAATCTTAGCAATCTTTTCTTTTAATTTAATCTTAGGATTAATTGCATATAGCGGAACTAATAGAAATACAGCAACCGTACAATAAAGGTTAGGATCGTGTGCTGAGAACACAGCAACATCTACATTAATCAATGATCTTGATAACATATCAAGAATTGAGAAATAGGTAATTATCGTCTTAGGAAATTCAAAATCTCCAGAAGCAGTAGAGCTAAGTGCATAATATGCAGGAAGTACGGTAATTGCTGCAAAACCACCAGCTAAAAGTGAGTAAATCGCAAAGTTTTTACATTTTGTAATATAGTATTTAAGGTTCTTCTTAGCTGAATCACTATATATAAGTGCAATGTAGTAAAGTACACAGAATATACAAATCATAATTGCTATATAATAATTAGATAAAATTGCAAAACCTAATGAGATTGCATATAAGTAACATTTATCCTCTTTAACGAGTTTTTCGAGACCAAGAATAATAAGTGGAAGAAGCACTAAACAGTCTAACCACATAAGATTCCAGCTAAATGCGCATATATAAGATGAAAGTGCATAGAATACGGAAAGAGATGCAATAGACATCTTCTTAGTATGGAAATGTTTACTTAGATAATATGCAAATGTCAAGCTGCATAAAGCAGTTTTAACAACAATAAATAAATTCATTGCTTCAGGAATATGGTTAGGTGTAACTAAGCCGATAAACCAGTTGACAGGGCTTGCAAGGTAATATGCATAGAGTGAACTGAAGTTAACTCCAAGACCGATATTCCATGAATAAGTCAGGCTGCCACCATTAGTAAGCTTGTTATATAACTCTTTCATAAATGGTGTGTACTGGTGGTAGCAGTCACTTCTAAGATAAGTATTATCGCCAAACGGATAAATCTTTCTCATATAATAGATAATTACAAGTATTACTAAAGGTATAATAAATGAAAGTATAAGTGAAAGATTATTATAGATAAAATCCATAAAAGAAATCTTATTATTCTTCGAATTATCTTTAAAAATATAGAATTTACTAAGTACATAATTAATTATAACCACGAATACTGATGAAAGAATCTTGGCAATTAAATCATTAGTACCTAACAGGGTTACCATACCATAGATAAATACAAGACTGAATATCAGTGAAAACAGTCTGGCACTTACGAAACTAAGTATCTCGTCAATTAAGACCTCTTTCTTAGTTGATTTACTGTTAAATACAAAGATTTTATTCGTAACATAGGCAAATATTACGGCAAATATCCATGAGATAACATTTGCAAACATATAATTCACTGACAGATGTGTAAGTATAATGTATGTCAGAAAGTCAACAACTGTTGTAAGTACGCCAAATACGAGATATGAAAATGTCTCCTTATTAATTAGCTTTTTTAGTTTATTCATTTTTATCATTATTTCCTTTCATATAAAGATTAGTATCTTTAGTAATAAATATAGGGCGGTTTTTGCTTTCTATATATATATGCCCGATATATTCCCCGAGGACACCGATGGAAAATTCTATTATTCCGCCTAAGAACAGAACGGCAGAAAGTGTTGTTACATAGCCCGGAACATCAATTCCAAAAGCAAGTGTCTGAATAATTGTAATTATAATGTATATAAAAGCACCAAGAGATATCGTAAAACCACAACAGGTAACAATTCTTAACGGAGTAACGGAAAAAGCAGTAATACCATCAATGGCATATTTGAATAATCCCCAGAAACTCCATTTCGTTGTTCCGACAGTACGCTCTACATTTTCATAAGGAAGCCATTTAGTCTTAAAGCCAACCCATTCAAAAATTCCTTTAGAGAATCTCTGAACCTCCGATAGCTTAAGAATAGCATCAACCATCTGTCTTGACATAATTCTATAATCCACAGCACCCTGTACAAGATTAATATCTGTCATCTTGTTACTTAATTTATAAAAGCTGCGTGAAAACAGACTTCTTACAGGTGCTTCGCCTTTACGATTGGTTCGTCTGGCAGCAACACAGTCATATCCTTCTTCAATCCCTTTAATCATATGTGGTATTAAAGCAGGTGGGTGTTGCAGGTCAGCATCCATAATTATTACATAATCGGCAGTTGAGTAGGTAAGACCTGCATACATACCGGCTTCTTTGCCGAAATTCCTTGAGAAAGAGACATATTTAACATCATTATGTGCTTTCGCAAGTTCTAATATCTTCTTATAAGTATTATCTTTACTTCCATCATCTATAAATATATATCTAAATGAATAATTTGGAATTGTATTTATGACTTTTGAAGTTTCATCATAAAACATACTAAGTCCCTCTTCCTCGTTATAGCAAGGAACTATTATATCCACAGTATGCATATTGCCTCCATTCTTAAGCATATATCTGCTTGTATGCTGACAAAAATGCAGCATAATATTTGATAAATTTATTTAGAGTTATAGAAAAAACCTAACATATATAATACTAAATCATAGGGGGATTTGCAAGTTAAAGAAATGTAAGAATGGAGTAAAAAAATACGGTGACAAACCACTCATATATATGTGGATTGACACCGTATCTGTGTATCGTTTAATTATTATTTCATATATTTGTTTTCGATTCCTGCTTCATTCCATTTCATTGCTCTAACCTTGAGTGGAAGACCAAATAATGTGATGAATCCGCTTGCATCATGGTGGTCATATAAGTCACCTGTTGTAAAGCTTGCTAAGGATTCGCTATATAATGAATATGGAGAAGTTGTTCCGGCTTTAATGATATTACCTTTGTAAAGTTTGAATTTAACTTCACCAGTTACATATTCCTGAGTAGACTCAACGAATGCCTGGATAGCTTCACGAAGTGGAGTAAACCATTTTCCTTCGTATACGATCTGGGCAAATTTGTTACCCATATCTTTCTTAACTTCCATTGTAGCACGATCAAGAACGAGTTCCTCAAGCTGTGCATGAGCTTCCATAAGGATTGTTCCACCTGGAGTTTCATATACGCCACGAGATTTCATACCAACAACACGGTTCTCAACGATATCAACGATACCGATACCATGTTTTCCACCTAATTCATTTAACTTTCTGATAATGTCAGAAACTTTCATCTTTTCGCCATTAACACTTGTAGGAACACCTTTTTCAAATGTCATTGTAACATATTCGCCTTCCTCAGGAGCTTTTTCAGGAGAAACGCCAAGAACTAATAAGTGATCATAATTTGGTTCGTTAGCAGGATCTTCAAGTTCAAGTCCCTCATGGCTAATGTGCCATAAGTTACGGTCACGGCTGTAGCTTGAATCTGCTGAGAATGGAAGATCGATACCATGCTGTTTGCAATATTCGATTTCGTCTTCACGCGACTGCATTGTCCATACATCTGTCATTCTCCAAGGAGCAATAATCTTAATGTCTGGAGCAAGAGCTTTGATACCGAGTTCGAAACGGATCTGGTCATTTCCTTTACCTGTAGCACCATGGCAGATAGCAGTAGCACCTTCTTTACGTGCTATTTCAACTAATCTCTTTGCGATACCAGGACGAGCCATTGATGTTCCTAATAAATATTTGTTTTCATATACGGCACCTGCCTGTACACATGGGACGATATAGTCATCACAGAACTCATCTGTAATATCTTCGATATATAATTTTGCAGCACCTGAAAGTTTTGCTCTTTCTTCAAGACCATCTAATTCGTTGCCCTGTCCACAATCTATACAGCAACAGATAACTTCATAATCAAAGTTCTCCTTTAACCAAGGGATAATAGCAGTTGTGTCCAAACCGCCTGAGTATGCTAAGATAACTTTTTCTTTCATTTGAAAATCCTCCTATTTAATATGTGATTATTATGTATAAAACGATTCATATGTGTATTTATGTCAGATTGTGCATAATAAGCATCGAGCAAATGAATATTTATGCAAATGAATAAAACACAAATACATATCTCTGAATTCATTGATAACAATATACATCATTATGCATAAAAAATCAATCGAAAATTGAAAAAATATAAAGTATTTTTTGAAATACATAACGAAATAAGCGAAATTATCCTATTTATTTAATAATGAAATAAATAAAAAAACAACTTGCATATTATGCAACAAAAATGTATAATTATAAAAAGTTTTAATTTTTTGTTGCAAATATGAGAAATTGATTATATTATATGAATAAAGTGTCAAAAGTTAATTCATTATGTATGACGTTATCGTAGCAGAAAGATTATTTTTTACACAGCTATTTGTTCCAGAGCGAAAGCAAATAGCTTTTATGGCAGATGAGAAATTGCCTACGCGAATTTCTCATCACATCTTTGCAACAAGTCGCTCAGAAAAGAGGATTAATATGATAAAAGCAGGAATAATTGGTTCAACAGGATATGCAGGAGCTGAGATAGTAAGATTATTATTACAGCATAAAGATGTGGAAATAGCGTGGTATGGTTCAAGAAGTTATATAGATAAGAAGTACTACGAAGTATTTCAGAATATGTTCCAGTTAGTTGATGCAAAATGTATGGACGATAATATGGAAGAATTAGCTAATAGCGTAGATGTAATATTCACAGCTACTCCACAGGGTTTATGTGCATCACTTGTAAATGAAGATATATTAAATAAGGTAAAGATAATTGACCTGAGTGCAGATTTCCGTATTAAAGATGTTAAAACATATGAAGAATGGTATGGAATAGAACACAAGAGTCCACAGTTTATAGACGAAGCTGTATATGGTTTATGTGAGATAAACAGAGATAAAGTAAAAGGTGCAAGACTTATTGCTAATCCGGGCTGTTATCCAACATGTACAACTCTTAGCATTTATCCTTTATTAAAAGAGGGACTTATAGAGCCATCAAGTATAATCGTAGATGCTAAATCAGGAACTTCAGGAGCAGGAAGAGGTGCTAAGGTTAATAACTTATTCTGTGAAGTAAATGAGAATATTAAGGCATATGGTGTTGCAACACACAGACATACTCCTGAGATAGAGGAACAGTTAGGATATGCAGCAGGTGAAAAGGTACTTATTAACTTTACACCACATCTTGTACCGATGAACAGAGGTATCTTAGTAACTGCATATGCAACTCTTAAGAAAGACGTATCTTATGAAGAAGTAAAGGCTGTATATGATAAATATTATGATAAAGAGCAGTTTGTAAGAGTATTAGATAAAGATGTTCCACCTGAGACAAGATGGGTAGAGGGAAGCAACTATGTAGATGTTAACTTCAAGATTGATAAACGTACAAACAGAATTATAATGATGGGTGCGATGGATAACCTTATTAAAGGTGCTGCAGGACAGGCAGTACAGAATATGAATATTATGTTTGGTTTCCCTGAAAATGAGGGATTAGTACAGGTACCTATGTTCCCATAGAGAAAATAATATAACGGAAATGAGGATTATTATGAATAAAGAACTTATACAGACAGAGGGCGGTGTATGTGCCGCTAAAGGTTTTAAGGCAACAGGTCTTGTTGTTGGTATTAAGAAATTAGATTCAACTAAGAAAGATATGGCAATGATTTATAGTGATGTCGTATGTAAGGCAACTGGTACATTTACAAGTAATCTTGTTAAGGCAGCTCCTGTTAAATGGGATAAAAAAGTCATCACAGAATCAGAAGGAATAAGAGCAGTTGTAGTCAACAGCGGAATAGCAAATGCCTGCACAGGGACTAAAGGACTTGAATATTGTAGTGAAATTGCTAAAGAAGCAGCCAGGGTAGCAGGTGTTAAAGAAGATGAAGTCCTTACAGCTTCTACAGGTGTTATTGGTAAACAGCTTCCTATAGATAAGATAAAAGAAGGCATTGATAAATTATATCCTGCTCTTGGAAATGGCACAGAAGATGCCACATTAGCAGCAGAAGCCATTATGACAACAGATACCGTATCTAAACAGGTCGCAGTTAAGACTGCAATCGGTGGTAAGGAAGTTACAATCGGTGGAATGTGTAAAGGTTCCGGAATGATACATATAAATATGTGTACAATGCTTGGATTTATAACAAGTGATGTGAATATCTCTAAGGAAATGCTACAGCTGGCATTAAGTGAAACTATACCTGATACATTTAATATGGTATCGGTTGATGGTGATACATCTACAAATGATACAGTTATAGCACTTGCTAACGGACTTGCAGAAAATGAGTGTATTACAGAGAAGAATAACGATTATTATACATTTAAGCTTGCTTTGGAAGAAGTGTGCAGGACACTTGCTAAGAAGATTGCAGCAGATGGCGAGGGTGCGACAGCATTATTTGAGGTTAAAACAGTAAATGCAGCATCAAAAGCAGATGCGGTTACACTTAGTAAATCAGTTGTTACATCAACACTTACTAAGGCAGCAATATTTGGTCATGATGCAAACTGGGGAAGAATCTTATGTGCAATGGGATATTCAGGTGTACAGTTTGATCCTGAGAAAGTTGATATCTATTTTGAAAGCAAAGCAGGAAAGATTAAGATAGTAGAAGACGGAACTGCTACAGATTACAGCGAAGAAGAAGCTACAAAGATTCTTTCAGAGAAAGAGGTAACAGCTTTATTAGACGTTAAGATGGGTGATAAGACTGCAACAGCATGGGGCTGTGACCTTACATATGATTATGTTAAAATTAATGCAGATTACCGTTCATAGATAATTGCGATTATAAATATCTGATTTATAATGAATAAGTTAAAAAGAACAGGTGATTTAAAGAAAGGATTTACTTAACTATGGAAAAAGAAATGGAAAAATATTTAGAAAAAGCTAATGTTCTTATAGAGGCGTTACCATATATACAGAGATTTAACAGGAAAATTATCGTTGTTAAATATGGTGGAAGTGCAATGGTAGATGACGAATTAAAGAAGAATGTAATTAAAGATGTTACACTTCTTAAATTAGTTGGTTTTAAACCGATAATCGTACATGGTGGTGGTAAGGAAATCAGCAAATGGGTAGAAAAATCAGGAATGGAAGCAAAGTTTGTCAATGGGCTCAGGGTAACTGATGCAAATACCATGGAAATTGCGGAAATGGTACTTGGAAGAGTTGGTAAATCACTTGTAACAATGGTTGAGGAATTAGGCGTTAAAGCTGTAAGTATAAGTGGCAAAGATGGACAATTACTCAAATGTAAGAAAAAATTATCTAATGGTGAAGACATAGGCTTTGTTGGAGATGTAACAGAGGTTAATCCCGGCGTATTATTTGACTTATTAGAAAATGATTATCTTCCAATTGTATGCCCTATTGGTCTTGATGATGAATTTAATTCATATAACATTAATGCAGATGATGCAGCATGTGCAATTGCAAGAGCTGTTAATGCTGAAAAACTTGCGTTTTTAACAGATATTGAGGGTGTATATAAAAATCCTGATGATAAAAATACATTAATATCAGAACTTCACGTTTCAGAAGCACGTAAATTAATTGAGGATGGTTATATAGGAGGTGGTATGTTACCAAAACTTAATAACTGCATCGATGCAATCGATAATGGTGTTTCAAGAGTGCATATCTTAGATGGAAGAATTCCACATTGCCTTTTACTTGAAATCTTTACTAATAAAGGTATTGGTACAGCGATTTTAGGAGATAACGAAGTTAGATTCTATAACGAAAAAAATGATTAGTATTAAAGAAATGAGGATATTATGACAACAAAGGAATATATAGAAGAAGCAGAAGGTTCATTACTTCATACATATAACAGATACCAGATTGTATTAGAAAAAGGAGATGGAGCATATCTCTATGATACAGATGGTAAGAAATATCTTGATTTTGCTGCAGGAATTGCAGTATTTGCATTTGGTTACAATAATAAAGAATATAATGATGCATTAAAAGCACAGATTGATAAGATAATACATACATCTAACTTATATTACAATGTTCCGGCATCAATTGCAGCTAAGAGACTTACAAATTTAGCAGGAATGGACAGAGTATTCTTTACAAATAGTGGAACAGAAGCTATCGAAGGTGCCATTAAGACAGCCAGAAAATATGCATATAATAAAGATGGTAAGAATGACCATGAGATAATTGCAATGAATCATTCATTCCATGGAAGAAGTATGGGAGCATTATCAGTTACAGGTAATGTCAAATATCAGGAGGCATTCAAGCCATTAATCGGTGGAGTTAAATTTGCAGATTATAATGATTTAGAAAGTGTAAAAGCATTAGTTACAGATAAGACCTGTGCGATTATTCTTGAGCCTGTACAGGGCGAGGGAGGAATTTATCCTGCAACAGAAGAATTTATTAAAGGTGTAAGAGAAATCTGTGATAAAAATGATATTTTACTTATATTTGATGAGATTCAGTGTGGTATGGGAAGAACAGGAAAGATGTTTGCACATGAATATTATGGAGTAAAACCTGATATACTTACACTTGCTAAGGCATTAGGTTGTGGAATACCTGTAGGTGCATTCCTTACTAATGAAAAAGCGGCTGTTTTAGTTCCGGGAGACCATGGAACAACATATGGCGGTAATCCACTTGCTACTGCAGCAATCAATAAAGTATTAGATTTATTTGAAGAAACAGATGTTTTAGAAAATGTCTGCGAAGTAGGTAAATATTTAGAAAGTAAATTAGATGAAGTCTGTGATAAATTTGCTTGTGCCAAGGAACATCGTGGCAAAGGACTTATGCAGGGACTCGTTCTTGATGTACCAGTAGGCGAAGTAATTAATAAAGCTATGGATAGGGGACTTTTAGTTATAAGTGCAGGAGGTAATGTTCTTAGAATGGTACCACCACTTATTATTACAAAAGAAAATGTTGATGAAATGATAAATATTTTAACAGAGGTATTAAGCACATTTTAAGTATATTTTAAGTACATTTTAAGCACATATTAAGGCAGATGATTTGTAATGTTTAACAGATTTAAAGAAAATAAAAAAGTAATACTTGAGAGACTTACAGAGATAATCGCAATGGTTATCTCTGTAAGTATTATTATTTTAGTGGCAGATAACAGCGAGACATTTAATCGCGGTGAGAAAGAGACAGAAGATGATGGACTTACATTATGGTATAATGACCAGAGATATGATGATTATTTCACTAGTCTTGCTACAGATTATGAAAAAGTTAAAGGCATTAAGGTAAATGTGAAATATATGTCGGATATTGATTATTTAGAAAATATAAATAAGGCAAATAAACAGACAGATGATACACTCGGAAGAGCACCTGACATATATCTTTTAGATTCTGATGAATTAGAAGCAGCTTACGGATATGGACTAGCTAAAGAGAATGATAATTCTTCTTATAATTTAGAGAATTATTCGCCTGCAGCCATTAATGCAATAACTTATAAAGGAAAGAAAGTTGCTTATCCGCTTACATTTGATACAGAATTTATGATATATAATGATGCATATTTTAAGTCTGTACCAGTTAATTTTCAGGCCATAATTAATTATTCTAAGAATTTTAAATTCAGTGAAAATAAAGATGTAAAATACATTATGTACTGGAATGTTGAAGATATCTACCATAATTATGGCTTCGTTGGGAAATATATGAATATAGGTGGCGAATCAGGAGATGATAAAACTAAGATAAATGTTAATACAGATGAAGTTAAGAATGCATTTAACTTCTACACAGAGTTATCGAAAGATTTTGGTATAAATATAAGTGATGATTTTAGTGGATTAGCTAAAGCATTTATGAATGGCGAAATAATAGCTTCAATTGTTACTATGGATGAATATAATGAATTAAAGGAATTAGATAATCCTAAGAAAATATCCTATAATATATGTGGTCTGCCTGACTTAAATGACGAATCAGGAACAAAACCACTGTCGCGTACAGAGACTTTAGTCGTTAATTATATGTCAGATAAAGATAAGGAAGCTGAAGAATTAGCTAAATATGCAACCTATGACAGAACCGACTTAATCTATTCGCAGACAGGCCTGTTTTCAACAAAACATACAGACTATGCAAATGCTGATTATGCAGTTATACAGGAACAATACGATAATTCCTGTATATTACCTAAGATGCTTGTTACGGGAGATTACTTCGCACAGGTACAATCAGTATTAAATAAAGCATGGAATGGCGCAAAAGTTGAAGATAATCTAAACACAATGTATGAAACCTATAAAACCCGTTTACAATAATACCATATAGACAATGTCTGGGTATTTGCGGAAACTTTAGTTACAGGGTATATATTTTAGCGCCTTGCGACTTTAGGCGAACAATTTATGATTATTTGTACGATGAAGGCGAACAAATAATCATAAATTGTCCGACTAATGGAGTGAAAGCAAAATATATACCCTGTAACTTTTATTTTGCAAATGTGCAGATAATTGAGCATATGGAGGTTGTAAAGATGGGATATATAATTGCGTTGATATCGGGTGCATTAATGAGCGTTCAGGGTGTATTTAATACTGGAGTTACAAAGAATACCAGTATGTGGGTCTGTAACTGTTTTGTGCAGTTTACGGCTCTTTTAGCAGGTCTTGTTGTGTGGTTTTTTGCCGACCGAAGCAGTTTTATGGGAATAACAAAAGTTAGTCCCAAATATATGCTGTTAGGTGGAATAATAGGAACAGCAATTACTTATACGGTTGTAAAAAGTATGGCTTCCTTAGGTCCTGCTAAATCTGTTATGGTTATCGTAGTATCACAGGTGGTTGTTGCGTATGTTATAGAATTACTTGGAATGTTCGGGGTTGAGAAAGCAGATTTCGAGATGAAAAAGGTAATTGGTGTGTTGCTTGCAATAGCTGGTATCATCTTATTTAAGTGGGAATGAAAAAATATATTAAAAACAGGTTGTAAAACTTAAAAATTTTATGTAGAATAAATATGACATTCTATAATCTCTCTGAAATATTAAAATGAATTGGTATTTAGATTAGTATTTAGTTATTTAATATAATATTAAACCTAATATTTAATAGAAGAGGAGAGATTTTTATGAACAGATTTTTAGATAAAAAAGTAAATAAGTTAATGTTAATGATTATATGTCTGGTAATGTTATCAGGCTGTAATGGCAGGAATAATGTAAAAGTCTATAGTGATAAGGCAGATACAATTTCAGAAGACGATACATTTTCGGAGAGTGATTCAAAGAAATCTTCAGAGAAACAGGAAAGTGAATCATTAGCTGAGTCAGTACAGAATAAAGAAGTATATGTCCAGCTTTGTGGTGCAGTAAAAGCACCGGGTGTATATAAGATTTCAAGTGTATGCAGAGTATTTGAGGCAATAGAGTTAGCCGGAGGAGCTACCGAAGAAGCAGATATTGATTCGGTTAATCTTGCGAGACCTGTTGTGGATGAGATGAAGATTTATGTTCCGACAAAGGAAGAAGTTGAAAATAGTAATGGCGATTATTTCTGGGAATATAATGATAAAACATTTGAAAATGAAGCTTTTTATAATGAAAAATTTTCTGATGGAGATACTTATATAAAAGATGATGGACTTATTAACATTAATGAAGCAACAAAAGAAAAGCTTATGGAATTGCCTGGAATAGGTGAGGCAAAAGCAGAGGCTATAATTAATTACAGAGAAGAAAATGGTGGATTTAATGATATTTCAGACATAATGAATATAAGTGGAATTAAAGAAGCCGCATTTGATAAGATTAAAGATTTAATTAAGATATAAAAGATATAGACAGTCAAAATATTATTGAAAGGTAGCCAGGGATTGACTGTGAAGAAAGGGCATATATACATAGGTGATGTGAAAATGGGAAACAGAATATTAGTTGTAGATGATGAAAAGCTAATTGTTAAAGGAATTAAATTCAGTTTAGAACAGGATGGAATGGAAGTTGACTGTGCATATGATGGAGAAGAGGCAGTTAACTTAGCTAAACAGGTAGAATATGATATCGTTTTGTTAGATGTTATGCTTCCGGTATATGACGGTTTTGAAGTTCTTAGCAGAATAAGGGAATTTAGTTCTATGCCTGTAATTATGCTCACAGCCAAAGGTGATGATATGGATAAAATTCTTGGACTTGAATATGGTGCAGATGATTATATTACCAAACCATTTAATATATTAGAAGTCAAGGCAAGAATTAAAGCCATAATGAGAAGAAGTAAGAAAGAGGAAACTAACAGCAGACCTAATAAGTTGGTTGTTAAAGGTGATCTTAAGTTAGATGTTGAGGGCAGAAATGTTAAAATAGGTGATAAAGAGATAAATCTTACAGCTAAAGAATTTGATTTATTAGAATTATTACTTACTAACCCTAATAAAGTATATAGCCGTGAGAAACTTTTAAGTATCGTGTGGGGATATGAGTATCCAGGCGATGTCCGTACAGTTGATGTTCATATCAGACGTCTTAGGGAAAAGATTGAGAGTAATCCTAGTGAACCTAAATATGTATTTACAAAATGGGGTGTCGGTTATTTCTTTAAAGAATAACATTAAGGAGCCTGTATGCTAAATAAGATTAAAGACCACAGATTTCACCGAAACTTAAAAAGATATATCGGCTTAACCAGAAAAGTGTTTAGAAGTATGAAGTTTCGAATCTTTATCATACTTTTGCTGATAGGAATTGTTCCTATAATAATTTTTCAGGGCGTTGTAAGAATACCTATTGAAAATGCAATGGTTGATATGAAGATGGACAGACTTTTGAGCCAGTGTAATATATTGAAGAATCATATAATAAGCGAAAATTATATGGAGATTAAAGAATCGCCTGCAATTGATGCGGAATTGTCGCAGCTATCGGCTATGTATGACGGTCGTATTATGCTGATAGACAATAACTTTATGATTATAAAAGATACATATGTGATGGATGAAGATAAAACAACTGTATCTGAAGAGATTATTAAATGTTATAAAGGCAAGAATGTTTCGTATTATGATTCTAAGAAACAGTATATTAAGTTTATTTCATCTATTTCAAAGGATAATAATAATATATCAGGAATAATGTATGTAACATTTTCAACGAAAGATGTTGAGTATGCTATAGATAAAATAGCCGAGAAAATGTATATTATTCAGACGATTTTAGCACTTGTAGTGGTTATATTTGCATTTTTCTGGCCAAAAAAATTAGTAAAACCATTCGATGAAATTGGTAATTCTTTCGAGAAAGTGTCATTTGGATATTTTGATAATGAATTATCATTAAGTGGATATACCGAAACAGAGAAACTTGCACAAGCATTTAATAGTATGCTTGGACGAATGAAGAAAATTGATGATTCGAGACAGGAATTCGTGTCAAATGTGTCGCATGAATTAAAGACACCTATTACATCTATAAAGGTTTTAGCTGATTCATTGATGATGCAGGACGATGTACCAAATGAAATATATAAGGAATTCTTTGGCGACATAGTCAATGAAATTGACAGAGAGAATGAAATTATAACAGATTTACTTACACTTGTAAGGCTGGATAAGAAGAATGCTAGCTTAAATATTTCACAAGTAAATATAAATGAGTTAGTTGAAATGATTCTTAAAAGATTAAAACCTATCGCTGCTAAGAATAATATTGAACTCGTATTAGAGAGCTTCAGACCGATTCTTGCAGAAGTCGATGAAGTTAAGATGACAAGTGCAATATCTAATCTTGTGGAAAATGCAATCAAATACAATGTAATGGATGGCTGGGTAAGGGTTACCCTTAATGCCGATCATAAATATTTCTTTATTAAAGTGGCTGATTCGGGAATAGGTATTCCAGATGAATCACAGGAAATGGTATTTGAGCGTTTCTACAGGGTAGACAAGACAAGGGCAAGAAAGACGGGAGGCACAGGTTTAGGACTTGCAATTACTAAGAATATTATTATGCTTCATAATGGAGCAATCAAGGTATACAGTAAAGAGGGTGAAGGAACAACCTTTACTGTAAGAATACCTCTTAATTATGTGAATGAGGAAAACAGATAGGAATGATTTAGAATATGAAACACAGATTAAAATTAAAAAGAGTAGTTCTCTTAGAATTGATACTAATTATGATTATCTGTATGTTTTCGGGCTGTTCAAAGAGCAGTAAACTCAAAAAAAACGGAGAAATATATCTGTATTATACTAATAAAGACAGAACAAAGTTGATTTCTAAGACCTATAATCCAGAAGGTGATGATACAATAGCACAGATAGAGGAAGTCTTAAATCAGATGAATACGTCGGCGAAAAAGAAGAACTGCATTACAGCGAAGCCTGAAAGCGTAGAGATATCAGGATATACATTATATGATAAGACAGTTAATATTGATTTTAGTTCATCATATTACGAGATGAGCAAGGTTACAGAATTATTATGTCGTTCAGCCATTGTACTTAGTATTACACAGATAAAAGGTGTTGATTATGTAATATTTACGGTAAATAGCCAGCCACTTGTACTAGATGGCAATAATGAAATAGGAAGTATGAAAGCTGAGGATTTTGTGGCAGGAGAAGAATCAAATATTAATTCGTTTCAGAATCTTAATATTGTAGTATATTATGCAGATAAAGATGGAAAAAATCTTGTGTCTGAGGAATATTCAGGTGTATATGATGCAAATACTTCAGTTGAGAAGCTGATACTTGATAAGCTTATTAGCGGACCAGAATTAAGCCAATATCAGAGAACGATACCATCTAATGTTAAGTTACTTAGTGTTATGACAAAAGATGGAATATGTTATGTGAATTTTGATGATTCATTTATGACGGAGAGTACAGATGTGTCACCGGAATTAGAGATTTATTCAATAGTCAATTCTCTATGTGAATTAAGCTATATTAATAAAGTTCAGATAAGTATTAATGGTGAAACAAATGTTAAATTTAAAGATTCAATATCGTTAGAATATACATTTACAAGGAATTTAGATATTGTAAAATAGAGGTGAGATAAGATAAAACGGCCACTTGTTATAATGGCCGCAGCCTTGATAATTGGAGAATCAGTGGGAAGATTAACAGAAGCTAAAATGGGGTTAATAATTATTGCAGAAATATGTATTATAGCCACCGGTTTACTGGTGGCTTTTGTAATTAACAGAATTAACAGACATTTCCTTAGGAGAAAAGTACGTTTAATCGTATTATACATGGGTATAGTATGCCTTATAGTTAATATGGGTTTTGCTAAATATAGGAATTATAATGATAAGCTGCATAGCCTGGAAAATGGATTAAGAGCACATGAAAGAGTGAGAGTATGTGGAAAGATTACTAAGTCAGAGGAAAAGAGTACTGGAATCTATTATTATCTTGAAAATGCATATGTGTCAGGGAAGAATAATCAAATTAGTAATGTTAATATAATATTATATGTTAAAGATGAGAAAATAGAAGGCATTACAGGAGAGATGATAGATACATATGCTAAGTATGACAGTTACAAATCAGCAAGGAATAAAGGAGGTTTTAATGAAAGAAAATATTATTATGAATTAGGTATTGCAGGGAGATTTATTAAGGAAAATGATGATGAAACATTTATAATTTCTAAAAGAGATATAGTAAGCACAGGATTATACAGATTAAAATGTCATTGCATAAATATACTTGATAAGATTACTTCTGCAAAGTATTCGGGTATATATAAGGGAATATTGTTAGGTGATAAGTCAGATATAGAAAGCGATACGAGGTCACTATATAAGATGGCAGGAATATCACATCTGTTAGCAATTTCAGGCTTACATATATCGCTTATAGGTTATTTTGTATATAGGACTTTAAGAAAGATAATGAGTTTATATCCGTCAGGGATATTCACATTTACTATAATATTGTGTTATGGAAATATGATAGGTGAAAATATATCTGCTAAAAGAGCAATAATAATGTTTGGAGTAAGTCTGCTTGCCAAATTGATTGGAAGAACCTATGATATATTATCTGCGCTTACGCTGGCATTTATAGTAATAATATATACTAATCCGTTAGCGATATTTAATTCAGGTATGTTATTGTCATTTGGTGCAATTCTAGGAATTATATTACTTCACACACCTTTAATGAGATTTATTAAAATAAATAATAAGCTTATATCATCATTTCTGGCAAGTGAGATGATTAATACTATTATAAGACCGATATCAGCATATTTTTATTATGAGATATCAATGTATTCATCAGTTATTAATATAATTATAATTCCATTTATGGGTATAATCGTAGTATGTGGAATATTGGGAATAATAATCGGTAGTGTAAGTGTACATCTTGGCAGTTCCGTCATATGGATTGGATGCAGAGTTCTTCAATTCTATGATTTTGTATGCAGGTTATTCTTGAAAATGCCATATGCAACGAGAATAGTCGGAATACCGGGGAATCTAAGGCTTGTGATATATTTTGGACTATTAATTATAGCTGTAATAATATTACATATTTATTTAAATAGAAATGATGAAATTTATAATAATGATAATGAATGTAATATTGTAAATTGTGGCGAAATTGACACATTTAAGGTCAGAAATATAAAGAGAATATCAGTATGTATGGTGCTTATACTTCTTAATGTTATTCTGTTATCTAACAATGTTAAAGGTGTTAGGATTAATATGCTTGATGTAGGTCAGGGAGACAGCATTTGTATTAATAATGCCGGAAATACTTTGTTAGTTGATGCAGGCAGCAGTAGTGAGAAAGATATTACTAAATATACAATTCTCCCGTTTCTTAAGGCGAGCGGAATTGAGTGTGTGGATTATCTTATTATGACACATTCGGATATGGACCATATAAATGGAATGAATGATTTAATGGAATACAAATATAATGGCAGAAATTATGTGAAAAACATTATTGTTCCAAAGATTAACGAAACGGTAGTTGATAAAAATTATAGAAATATTATTTCCAAGGCTGAGAAAGAGAAAATAAATGTAATATATCTTGGTAAAGGAGATATTATTCAAATGAAAGGTTTACAGATAAGATGTCTGTGGCCTGAAGATGATAGAAAGCTTGATAAAAATGATTTATCTTTAACATTTTATCTTTCGGTATCTGAATCAGATTTTCGGATGTTATTTACTGGAGATTTAGGCATGGAGGGTGAGAAGATGCTTATTAAATCAGGAATATCAGATAAGGTAAACGTTTTAAAAACCGGGCATCATGGCTCTAATAATTCATCATCAGCAGAGTTTCTAAAGGTATTGTTACCAGAGGTAAGTATCATTTCCTGTGGTGTTAATAACAGATATGGACACCCGGGACAAGACGCATTAAAGAGGCTTAAAAATATAGCTTCTGATATATACGTGACTAAAGATACAGGTGAGATAGATATTCACGTAAATGAAAGAGGTTTTAAGGTTGAAACTTTTCTGCATTAACATTATAATCTTAAATATGGATAAATCTTAAATCGGAGGAAGATTCTTAAATGAAGAATATAATCAAAGATATAGAAAAGGGTGAGATTAAAAGGGCATATCTTATATATGGCGAAGAGAAGTATTTAGTCAGAAATATCAAGGATAAACTTATAAAGGCCATCGTAAATGACGGAGATAATATGAATTTCTCGAAGTTCTCAGGAAAAGATTGTAATGAAAAGCAGATAATTGATCTGGCAGAGACACTTCCATTCTTAGCACAGTATAGAGTCATACTTATGGAAGATACAGGGTGGTTTAAGTCTGCAAATGAAGATATGGCTAATTATATTGCTGAAATTCCTGAAGATACGGTATTAGTATTTATAGAAAATGAGGTTGATAAGCGTAATCGTCTATATAAACAGGTTAAAAGTAATGGATATGTATGTGAATGTGGCAGAATGAATAAATCTGACCTTAGTAAATGGATACTGGTAAGATTAAAGAAAGAAAATAAGAATATTGCCAGAGACAATATGGATTATCTGTTAGATAAGCTTGGAGACGATATGGATAATATCACAAGCGAATTAGATAAACTACTTAGTTATACACTTAATAAAGATGTAATTACAAGAGAAGATATTGATAAGGTATGCATAAGTGAAATTAGTGGTAAAATATTCGAGATGGTAGATGCGATTGGTAATAAGAAGCAGAAAAAGGCACTTGATTTATACTATGATTTGATAGCTGTTAGAGAAGCTCCGATGAAGATTCTGTATATGTTGACCAGACAGTTTAATATAATGTTACAGGTTAAGGAAATGTTAAATAACAGAGAAGCGGCAGCAGTGATAGCCAAAAATATGGGTATGCAGAATTTTGTGGTTAATAAGGCGATAGGACAGTGCAGGAATTTCACTTTACCTGTTATTAAAGATGCAGTTAATTATTGCCTTGAATTAGAAGAAGCAGTAAAACTTGGAAATATGAATGATAAAATGGCAGTTGAATTAATTATTGTTAAATATAGTGCTTAATTATGTTTAAAACTAAAGACCGGTACGATAAATTTTGACTTTGATTTATCATACCGGTCTTTTAACATTAGAGTTATAGGAAAAAACGTGTTAGTGTCTAATCTCTATAAATATAGAACAAAAACTGCCATACCGCAAATAGCAGTATAGCAGTTCTGAATTCATATATTATAAGTACTAATTAAGAAAGTTTGTTAACAGCTGTTGCTAAACGAGAAACTTTTCTTGAAGCATTGTTCTTATGGTAAACACCTTTTGTACAAGCTTTATCGATTTCAACTGTAGCAGCGTTTAATGCAGCTAAAGCAGCTTCTTTATCATTAGCATCGATAGCAGAGTAAACTTTCTTTACAGAAGTTTTAACCTTTGATCTGATAGCCTTGTTTCTTGCTGTTTTTGTTTCAGTAACTAAAATTCTTTTTTTTGCAGATTTAATATTAGCCAATCTGTCCACCTCCAAAATATATTCTGTTATTAGTATTTTGACTCTTTGAGAGAGAGTTAGGAGTCAATATCTATGCTTTACATCTTATAAGACGCGGACGTGTCAAATGTAAACATACTAATATAGTGTAAAGTATAACTATATTTTTGTCAATATGTATTTTGGTATATTTTAACGTATTTTTACAAAGAATAATTAAAAGTAAGTTAAATGCGTAGCAGGCGTTAAAATGTAGTTTTTATCACATGGCGGAATATGGATTTTGCCTGTAAAATTTAGCATTTCTAACGTGATAAGCCTGCAGAATGGAGAGTAAATTGGCAGAATTCAAGATTAGAACAGACCTTGCCGTAGAATTAAAAGACGGAGTAAAGTGTAATAGGGATATTGAGGGAATAAGCATAGATGAAGAATATTTAGAAAATGGAAGTGTTAAAGTTACAAAGGTAGTAGTGGAAGATGAAAATGGAGCAAGATATATAGGAAAGCCAATGGGTAATTATATAACACTTGAAGCAAGGGAATTAGGAGAGGCGGACGATTCTTATCACAGAAATATTTCTAAATTACTTGCTAAATATTTAAAAGAAATACTACCCTGCAGGAATGGAGGAAAGGTATTAGTGGTTGGATTAGGCAACAGGGAGGCTACACCTGATTCATTAGGACCAAGGGTAGTAGACAATATTTTCATTACAAGAAAGATGAATGAACTATATGCACCAAGAGAAAAAATAGAAAAATGTGCAAGATTTGAAGTGAGTGGAATTGCACCGGGTGTTATGGCACAGACTGGTATGGAATCGGCTGAAATAATCAAGGGTATTGTTAAAGAGATTAAGCCTGATGTAATAATAGCCATAGATTCGCTTGCGGCACGAAGTACAAGCAGATTAAATACTACGATACAGATTTCTGATGCAGGAATAAATCCCGGTTCAGGTGTAGGCAATCACAGGAGGGGACTTACAAGAGAAACGGTGGGCGTTCCGGTAATCGCTATAGGCATACCAACTGTAGTTGATGCTGCCACGATTGTTAACGATACAATGGAAAATCTTATGGAAATATTTGAAATGTCTGATAAACTCGTAAGCCTTGCAAAGACACTTAAGAATTTCTCTAATGAAGAAAAATACCAGCTTATCAAAGAAGTATTAGAGCCGGCTACCAGAGTAATGTATGTTACACCTAAGGATGTAGATGAAACAATCAAATATATTAGTTATACAATATCGGAGGGATTGAATATTATATGGAGTGAGAACATATAATGATTAGAGGACAAAGGTGTATTTCTAAATAATGAAAGCCATAGGGATATGTGCAGTTATCAGCATAATATGGTTATTATTGTATTTCAAAATAATAAAAGTGGTAAGAGGCAAGAGGGGAATGAAGGGTAGGAAAAGTTATGTACTAACCATAATTATATATGGGTTAATTATATATATTATATTTAATTTCATTAATATGGGGACGAAGAATATATTTTCTGATAGTATGCTTGAAAATATCGTGAAGAAATTTGCGAAAGAAAGTATATTGTCAGTGGGTTACATAACAAAAACGGATAAGGATATACTGAATGAGAGCAATAAGGAGTTGACATTTTTATCTAAAATCATAAATGTATCAGCATATGATTATGCAAATGAGAAAATAGCAGTAAATACAGCGGAAAGCTTAGATATACGATGCTTCAGTTTAGAAAATACCAGAGAAGAAAGCAGTATTGATAATGAAAATGATATAAATAATGATACTATTGACGTTAATAATGGCAGAAATAACAGCAATAATAATGGAAATAATAGTGGTAATGATAGTAATAATAAAAATAATGGTAAAAGTAATAACGGAAATGATAACAATGAAAATATAAATGGAAATGGTGATAGAAAGGAGGAGGGCACAGGCAAAATAACGGATTCAAATGGAACAGATGCTAATAAATCTGATAATAGTGTTGAAACAGCAGGACAGGAATTTAAGAAGTTACAGGATATTAAGACAGAGGACTTGACTTACGATTATCTTATGAGTAAATTTTATACCGTTGTTTCAAGTACGACATTATATCCAGAGGATATAGATGCTAATAAATTAATGGCGATGGATATGAAGATGCAGACAGCTAGTAATATGCCTCAGATATTGATTTATCATACACATGGACAGGAGGCATTTGCAGACAGTGTAAGTGGAGATGTAAACACTACGATAATAGGTGTTGGGGATTATCTTACGAAATTACTGACGGAAACATATGGTTATAATGTTATACATCTTAAAGATTCCTTTGATTATGTAAATGGTGTGCTTGACAGACATAAAGCATATGATTATGCATATGAAAGAGTTGCACAGGTACTAGCAGAGAATCCTAGTATAGAAGTTGTAATAGATTTACATAGGGATGGTGTGAATGATAATCTGCATCTGGTTACGGAGGTCAATGGTAAGCAGACCGCTAAAATTATGTTCTTCAATGGAATAAGCAGACTCAACAGTATTGGTGAAATAGGATATCTGTATAATCCGTATCGTGAACAGAATCTTGCTTTTAGTTTACAGATGAAAGTTTTAGCTGAAGAGTATTTCTCAGGGTTTACTAGGAAAAATTATATACAGGCATACCAGTATAATCTGCATTTAAGACCTAAATCAATGCTTATAGAGGCAGGGGCACAGACTAATACGGTCCAGGAGGAGTTAAATGCAATGGAACCCTTAGCGAAGTTATTGGATTTGGAATTAAAAGGTGAGAGATAAAAACAGTTCATATACAATCTTATGAATAAGAAAATCATTGTATATGAACTGTAATATTTTGGCTTTTTAAATTACAATTTTGGATCAATTGATTATATTTTAAGGCTTTGATTAGGTGTTTTATTTTGAACTATTATTCTAATTTTTACCAGTGCTTCCGATACCACCACGGTCAACATTTTCTAATCTTTCAACTTCTTCAAATACTATCTGTGGCTGGTGTTTCTCAATTCTGAACTGACATATTCTGTCGTTTGGCTCAATTACTGTATCTCTGAGTGCGATAGCAGGAAAATAGAACCAATCATTAGGACCACAATAAGATTCATCTACGATACCCATTGAATTAGCCTGAATAATTCCGAAATTCTTAAATGTACTGCTGCGTGGAAGAATATGAGCTTCGTATCCGTCAGGCAGCTGCATTGCAACTCCGAGATGGATAAGCTTAAATTCACCTGCTTTTAATTCAACACGTTCTGCACAACGTAAATCTATCCAGTCAGATTTACCGTCTATATATTCAAGCTTCTTGATATCATTATTTAAGTATTGTATTTTTATCTTTTCCATAAGGGACCTCGTTTCCTATATAATTTCAAATTAATATTATAGCATTTTATTAATATTTGTTTTCAGGTGGTGTCCAGAGGACGATTTCGCCTTTTTGTAAAGATTCCTGTACCATAATGGTTCGCTGGTTAGATGAACCTTTGAATACAAGACTTACACTTTTAAGTTCTTCTATAAATTTACCATCTACCATAACATCAAATCTGGCAAGTAATTCCTTAGTCTCTGGAACCTTGTCATACATTTTGCCTAGAATATCATCATCAAATCTAAAACCTGTGAAGCACCAGATGGATTTGTCAGGATAAGTATCCTTAACACGTTTAACCAATGGAAGAAGTGCTTTCTGGTTAACTGGCTCCATTGGTTCGCCACCAAGGAGTGTTAAGCCTGCGATATGAGGATTGTTAAGATATTCTATAATTGTATCAATTGTTTCATCAGTAAATGGTTTGCCGTAATTAAAATCCCATGCTTCTTCATTAAAGCAGCCTTTACAATGATGATTACAGCCACTTACGAATAAAGATATTCGTATTCCTGGACCATTTGCAACATCATATTGTTTTATATCTGCATAATTCATAATATATTTAACCTTTCTAAAGCTTAAGAATCAGATATCTTATATTTTAGATATATCAGATATGAAGAACTCTTGCATTAATTTCCTTAGTCTTACCGACATTCCAGAAATTTTCACCAAGATATCCACATGTACGTCTTGTAACATTCATTTTAGAATGGTCTTTGTTGTGACATTGTGGACATTCCCATTCTAAATCATCATTAATTATAATTTCGCCATCAAAACCGCATACGTGACAGTAGTCAGATTTGGTATTAAATTCAGCATATTGTATATTATCGTAGATAAATTTAACGATTTCTTCTAATGCCTGCAGGTTGTTGCGCATATTTGGTATCTCAACGTAAGAAATAGCACCGCCTGAAGAAATCTTCTGGAACTGGCTTTCAAATTTGAATTTAGAGAATGCATCGATTTTCTCGCGGACATCAACGTGATAAGAGTTAGTATAGTAACCTTTATCAGTAACATCTGGAATGTCACCGAATTTCTGTTTATCAATTCTTGCAAATCTATAGCAGAGACTTTCAGCAGGAGTTCCGTATAGACCAAAGCCAATACCTGTATTTTCTTTCCAGGTGTCTGTAGCTGCACGAAGCCTGTTCATTACTTTAAGTGCGAATTCAAGTCCTTTTGGATCAGTATGTGACACACCTGTCATTAACTTAGTTACCTCATATAAACCGATGTAGCCAAGAGAAATAGTAGAATATCCATCATGTAATAATTTATCGATAGGTTCGTCTTTATTAAGTCTTGCAATAGCACCATATTGCCAGTGAATTGGGCTTACATTAGATAGAGTACCCTCTAATGCATGGTGTCTGCACATCAATGCTTCAAAGCACAGAGATAATCTTTCTTCCATTAATTGCCAGAAAACTTCTTCGTCACCATTTGCAATTATACCTATCTGAGGAAGATTAAGACTTACAACACCCTGATTAAATCTTCCCTCCCATTTATAATTGCCATTTTCATCCTTCCATGGACTTAAGAAGCTTCGGCAGCCCATACAACTGAATACATTGCCTTCATAATTTTCACGCATTTTCTTAGCTGAAATGTAGTCAGGATAGAGTCGCTTAGAAGAACATTTTACAGCTAATTTGGTTATATAATCATATTTACCGCCTTTAAGACAGTTATGTTCGTCTAGTACATAGATTAGTTTAGGAAATGCAGGAGTAACATATACGCCTTTTTCATTTTTTATTCCCTCAAGGCGCTGCTTTAAAATCTCTTCTATAATCATTGCATTTTCCTCGATATATTCATCATCTTTATCAAGGTTAAGGAACAGAGTAACGAATGGTGACTGGCCGTTAGTAGTCATCAATGTGTTAATCTGGTACTGTATAGTCTGCACACCTGAACGTAATTCATCATATAATCTGTCGTTAATGAACTGCTCCATAAGTTCAGGAGATATCTTACCGGCATATTTAGATTCATAATGTTTCTTATATTTTTCACGACTTTTGCGCAAATATTTACCTAAATGTCTTATATCAACGGATTGTCCGCCATACTGGCTTGAAGCAACAGCAGAGATAATCTGTGTCATAACAGTACAGGCAACCTGAAAGCTCTTTGGACTCTCGATTAATTTAGCATTCATAACTGTACCATTATCAAGCATATCTCCTATATTAATAAGGCAGCAGTTAAAGATTGATTGAAGAAAATAATCAGCATCATGGAAATGTAATACACCATCTTCGTGAGCCTTTACTATCTTCTCTGGAAGAAGTACACGTTTAGTTAGGTCTTTAGAAACTTCACCGGCAATCAAATCTCTTTGTGTAGAGGCAATGATTGCATTTTTGTTAGAATTTTCTTCCATAACATCTTTATTACTATTCTTAATAAGGCTTAGAATTGATTCATCTGTTGTATTAGCCTTACGAACCATTTCTCTTGTATAACGATAAATAATATATGTTTTGGCAAGAACAAATTTTTTCTCCTGCATAAGTTTCTGCTCAATAATATCCTGGATATCTTCAACCTGCATCTCTGTCAAACCACGATTTTCGATAGAAGCAACTATGTTATAAATCTTCTCTTCTGAAATCTGCTCATATGGTTCAACTTCGTCATTTGCTTTCTGAATAGCAATAACAATTTTGTTGCGGTCATAATCGACATGTCTGCCGTCGCGCTTAATTACCTTCATTTTTTTCCTCCTTGCAATATGTCTGTAAAATTTTCTTTTCATTGTATGAAAATATATGTTTTATATAGTTATATTTTCGGAATTATTAATAAATATATACGAAAATATAATGTGGTAATTATTAAAAAATATTGAATTTTCGCCCGATGCGATGAAACGTATTAATTATAGCATTACTAAAATAATTTGTCTATAACAAAACACTAAATATAGATTAACATAAAAATGTAGATACAAGATATTGTATATAAAATGTAAACCATAAGAATAACGTAATATAGGGAAAAATGCGTATAATAGTTATAAGTGGTATGGTTAAAAAGATAAAAACTGGCTATTTAAAAAAAGACATTTTATGATATTCTTTAAAAAATAATACATATAACTAAGTTACGGAATAACTAAGTTAAGGATTGGAGAGAAAATATATGGAAAATATTGCTAAAAATGAAAAAAGTGCTGCAACAACATCAGAGAAGATAAGAGAACTGGCTATTGATGCGGTATTTATCGCACTTACTTATGTATTTACTGCATTTATTAATATTAAGCTTCCAATAGCAGCTAATGGTGGGCTTATTCACCTTGGAAATATTCCACTCTTTATCGCAGCTATTGTATTTGGATGGAAAACAGGTATGATTGCAGGTGGAATTGGTATGGGACTCTTTGATATGATATCAGGCTTCTGGGCTACATGGGCTCCATTTACACTTGTTATCGTAGGCTTAATGGGATTTGCAGTTGGTAAGATTACTGAGAAACGTAATTCATACGTCGTAAATCTTATTGCAATTATTGTGGCAGCAGTTATCAAGGTTGCTGGATATTACATCGCAGAGGGTGTTATATATGGAAACTGGGTTGCACCTGTAAGTTCAATTCCTGGAAACCTTGTTCAGGTGGGTGTGGCAGCAATTATTGTACTTCCTATATCTGTAAGACTTAAAAAAGCAGCAGCTAAAATATTTGCTACAAAATAGGAAAAATAATAAACTGACAAAGCATAAATTATGATAGTAGCGAAAATGATAGTAGAAAAAATATTATCTATAGTGCATCAACAATGATAAAAATAACGAGCGGCAGGCTTAGAAAAGAGGAATTCTATGTATAAGATTATGACTCCCGGACCAACACAGGTTGCCGGAAATGTAAGAATGGCAAGAATGAAAGAATGTACCAACCCTGATTTGGATACATCATTTTGTGAATTTTATAAAGAAACATGTGAACTTATAAGTGAACTTCTTGGAACTAAGAATGAAACATTAATCCTCGGTGGAGAGGGAATCTTAGGATTAGAGGCAGCATGTGCAAGCCTTACAGAACCGGGCGATAAGGTATTAGTTATCGACAATGGTCTGTATGGAAATGGTTTTAAAGATTTTGTTACAATGTATGGCGGAGTACCTACAATGTACACAGTTGATTATAAAAACACAATTAATATAGAAGATTTAGAAAAATTCTTAGAGAAAAATCATGATTTCAAATATGCCACAGTAGTACATTGTGATACACCAAGTGGTATGTTAAATGACATTTCAAGAATTTGTCCTCTATTAAAGAAATACGGAATAATGACAGTAGTAGATTCGGTATCAGCAATGTTTGGTGAATATGTAAATGTTGATGAATTCCAGATTGATTTACTGTGTGGAGGCTCCCAGAAAGCAGTATCAGCACCTCCGGGACTTACATTTGTGGTAATAAGTGATGATGCTAAAAAGGCAATGCATAACAGAAAGACACCGATTGCAGCATTTTATGCTAATCTTACAATATTTGACGGATATTATGAAAAGAAATGGTTTCCTTATACAATGCCAATAAGTGATATATATGGATTAAGAGTAGCATTTGATAATATCAAGAATGATAGAGATATTTTAAAGAGACACGCACAGGTAGCTGATAAGGTAAGAACAACACTTAAGGAAGCTGGCTTTACATTTTATCAGAATTCAGGCTTCTCTAATACTGTAACAGTATTTAATGTGCCTGAGGGAATGACAGCAGATTATATATTAGAAGAAATGAAGAAAAGATATGGTATTATGCTTGCAGGTTCGTTTGGCGAATTCGAGGGAAAAGTAATAAGAATCGGACATATGGGTGAAAATGCTTATATGGATAAAGTAGATGAAGTACTTAAGGGAATTATGGAGATTTGTGGAAAACAGTAAGTAAATAGATGATTTAAAGCCGAGTTATTCAATAATTCGGCTTTTATTTACTTATCAGGAAATTTCGTTGAAATTGTCCTGTTAAGTAAATAACGCTCCGCGAGGATCGCATTGCGGCGGAGCGGAAAATGTTGCTATCGTAATCCGCCGCAGGCGGAGAATGTCGCAAGCGACATTCTTTATTATTGAAAATGTTCTGAAAGCTGGTAGACTTATTGAAAGATAAGTAATAATATAGGGTTTGGATAAGTAATTAATGTGAAAAAGAAAAAAATGACATAGAAATGAGGAAGAAATATGGCTTGGAATGATTTAGTAGAGTTATTAAAGGGGCATAAGACTTATTTACAGACACATAATTTCCCGGATCCTGATGCGATAGCGAGTGCATTTGGTATGCAGCAGTTCCTAAAGAAACATGATATTGAGACAACCTTATGCTATTGTGGAGCAATTGACAAGATATCGACAAAGAAGATGCTTACGGAATTCGGAATTGATATTAAGGAATATAATCAGATTACTGATATGCAGGAAGAGGATTATATAGTAACAATTGATGGACAGAAATATAATTCGAATTTCAATGATTTACCGGGTGATGAGGTAGCATGTATAGACCATCATCCAACCTTTATAGAATGTACTTATAGATATAAAGATATAAGAATAGCTGGTTCATGTGCAACATTAGTAACTGAATATTATGTAGAAAGTGGAACCCCAATGGACAGAAATGTTGCATCAGCGTTAATGTATGGGCTTAGAATGGATACAGCTTCACTTACAAGAGGTGTAACAGAATTAGATATAGAAATGTTTGGATATTTATATAAATATGCTGATAATGACAAGATAACCAAATTCTACATTAATAATATGGAAATGTCTGATTTAAAAGCATATGGTGCTGCAATTGAGAATATAAGTGTTATTAACGGAATTGGTTTTGCTTATATTCCATTTGATTGTAATGATGGGCTTATAGCCATGATTTCAGATTTCATCTTATCTCTAAATGAGGTGAATGTCTGTATAGTATATGCCGATAGAAATGGCGGATATAAGTTATCAGTACGAAGCGTTGATGAAAAGATACATTCGGGAAAGCTTACTGCAGAAGCATTGAAAGGAATCGGCGACGGCGGCGGACATTCATTTATGGCTGGCGGAGTTATATATAGTGACATAGATGAATATATGAAAGATAATATAGAAGCAGAAGTTCAAAAGAGATTTTTAAATGCAGTAAATAAAGGTTGTGAGAACGTAAGGTAAACGAAAAATAGTAAAAAATAATAAATATAAAAATTTTTTAAAATTAGTGTTGACAAATGAAAACTCAAGTGATATCTTATGGATATGAAGTAATTAGCACTCTAATCAAGTGAGTGCTAACAACAAACATCATAACACATGAAACGCATCATGAAAGGAACGGTGTACATGGAACTTGATGAAAGAAAACTAAAGATACTTAATGCAGTTATCAAAAGTTATCTTAATACCGGAGAGCCGGTTGGTTCAAGAACAATATCTAAAGAGACAGATTTGAATCTGAGTTCAGCAACTATTAGAAATGAAATGGCAGACTTAGAGGAGATGGGTTACATTGTCCAGCCACATACATCTTCGGGAAGAATTCCAACTGATGCAGGATATCGACTATATGTTGATAAACTTATGGAAGATAAGACAAATGAATTAGACATTAAAGAAAAAAATCTTAACGATATGAAAGATTTTCTTGATGAAAAAGTCGAAAAGGTTGAAGAATTACTACAGAATACGGCAAAACTTTTAGCTATGAATACTAATTATGCAACGATGATTACTACACCGGTTGCAAGAAATTCAAGAAAGTTAAAGTTTGTACAGTTGTCTTTAATTGAAGAAGATAAATTGTTGTGTGTAGTTGTAACTGAAGGTAACATAATTAAGAATAGGATTATTACTCTCAAGGAAAGCTTAGATAGTGAAACAATATTAAAACTTAATATTTTGTTTAACAGTAGTCTTAACGGATTGGCACTTGAAGAGATGAATATTGGTTTGATTTCTAAGATGACGGGAAGTGCACCGGAACATATGGAATTAGTAAGAGATATAATAGAGGCAATCGGTTTGGCTCTTGCTAATGAAGATGATCTCAAGATATATACAAGTGGTGCAACGAACATTTTTAAATATCCTGAACTTAGCGAAAGCAGTACAGCAAGTGAGATAATAAGTACATTTGAAGAAAAACAACTGCTCACAAGTCTTATAGATAAAGATGATAAGACAGATGATAAGAAAGAAATTCAGGTATACATTGGAAATGAGACTCCGGTACAGACTATGAAAGATTGTAGTGTAGTAACCGCAACTTACGAAATAGAAGATGGAGTCAGAGGAACAATCGGTATTATCGGTCCGAAGAGAATGGATTATGAAAAAGTAGTCGAAACTCTTAAGACTGTTAAAACACAATTAGATGAGAAATTTAAAAAGCAAAATGAATAGGAAAGGTGGTATATAATAAGTGACAGATAATAAAATAGATAAAGACAATACAGATAAAGGCAATACAGATAAAGCAGAGGAAGTGGTTGAAGAAACAACAGAAGATGTAACAGAAGAAGTTACAGATGATGTGACAAATGAAACTGAGAATTCTGGAGCAGAAGCTACAGAAAATGAATCAGCAGATGAAGATAACAACCAGAATTCAAAAGAGGGTGAAAAGAAAGGGCTCTTCAAGAAAGATAAGAAGAAAGATAAAAAAGATGAATTGATTGAAGAACTTACTGATAAATATAAGAGAACATTTGCAGAGTTTGATAACTTCCGTAAACGTTCAGAAAAAGAAAAATCAGCTATGTATGAAGTCGGAGCAAAAGATGTGATTGAAAAGATTTTACCAGTAGTTGATAACTTTGAAAGAGGTTTCAAAGCAGTTTCTGAAGAAGAATTAGCAACACCTTTTGCAGAGGGAATGGATAAGATTTACAAACAATTATTAAAGACATTAGAAGACCTTGGTGTTAAAGAAATTGAAGCCGAGGGCAATGAATTTGATCCTAGTCTTCACAACGCAGTAATGCATGTAGAAGATGAAACATTAGGTGAGAATATTGTAGCGGAGGTATTACAGAAAGGCTATATGTATAGAGATTCGGTAGTACGTCATAGTATGGTTAAGGTTGCAAACTAAACAGACAATTGCAAAATATAATGGTTTAGAGCTGCTTTAATAATAGCATAGCAGATACATTATCTGACAGGTATTTTGCAAATAATATATAGATTATTAAAGACATTAACACTATTTTAGAAAATTTATTATTTAGGAGGAATTAATTATGAGTAAAATTATAGGTATTGACTTAGGAACAACAAACTCATGTGTAGCAGTTATGGAAGGTGGTAAACCTACAGTTATTGCTAACCAGGAAGGACTTAGAACTACACCATCAGTTGTAGCATTTACAAAGACAGGAGAAAGACTTGTAGGTGATCCGGCAAAACGTCAGGCTGTTACAAACGCAGAAAAGACTATTTCTTCTATTAAAAGACATATGGGTACAGATTATAAGGTAACTATTGATGATAAGAAATATTCGCCACAGGAAATTTCAGCAATGATTCTTCAAAAATTAAAAGCTGATGCTGAAGGATATCTTGGAGAAAAGGTAAGCGAAGCAGTTATCACAGTTCCAGCATATTTCAATGATGCACAGAGACAGGCAACAAAAGATGCTGGTAAGATTGCAGGACTTGAAGTTAAGAGAATTATCAACGAGCCAACAGCAGCAGCTTTAGCATATGGTCTTGATAATGAAAGTGAACAGAAGATTATGGTATACGATTTAGGTGGTGGTACATTTGATGTATCTATTATCGAAATCGGTGATGGTGTTATCGAAGTTCTTGCTACAAACGGTGATACAAGACTTGGTGGCGATGACTTTGATGAACATTTAACAACATATATGATTAATGAATTTAAGGCTCAGGAGGGTGTTGACCTAAGCACAGATAAGATGGCACTTCAGAGATTAAAGGAAGCAGCAGAAAAAGCAAAGAAAGAATTATCTTCAGCAGCCAGCACAAACATCAATCTTCCATTCATTACAGCAGTTAATGGCGAGCCAAAGCATTTTGATATGACATTAACAAGAGCTAAATTTGATGAATTAACACATGACTTAGTTGAAAGAACAGTTATTCCTGTTCAGAACGCATTAAAAGATGCCGGACTTAATATGTCGGATATTTCAAAAGTATTATTAGTTGGTGGTTCAACACGTATTCCGGCAGTACAGGATAAAGTTAAACAGTTAACAGGTAAAGAGCCTAACAAGAGCCTTAACCCAGATGAATGTGTAGCACTTGGTGCATCAATCCAGGGTGGTAAATTAGCTGGAGATTCGGGCGCAGGTGACATCTTACTTCTTGATGTAACTCCACTTTCACTTAGTATTGAGACTATGGGTGGTGTAGCTACAAGATTAATCGAGAGAAATACTACAATTCCTACAAAGAAGAGCCAGATATTCTCTACAGCAGCAGATAACCAGAGTGCAGTTGATATCAATGTACTTCAGGGTGAAAGACAGTTTGCTAAAGATAATAAGAGTCTTGGTCAGTTCAGACTTGATGGTATCCCACCAGCAAGAAGAGGTGTTCCACAGATTGAAGTTACATTCGATATTGATGCAAATGGTATAGTAAATGTATCAGCTAAAGATTTAGGAACAGGTAAAGAACAGCATATTACAATTACAGCAGGTTCTAATATGTCTGATGCAGAAATAGATAAAGCTGTTAAAGAAGCAGCAGAATTTGAAGCACAGGATAAGAAACGTAAGGAAGCAATTGATACAAGAAATGAAGCAGATTCAATGGTATTCCAGACACAGAAAGCTCTTGAGGAAGCAGGAGACAAGATTGATCCTAATGAAAAAGCATCAGTTGAAGCAGATTTGAATGCACTTAAAGAATTAGTTGAGAAATCTAATCCTGAAAATATGACAGATGCAGAAGTTGCAGATATCAAAGCAGCACAGGAAAAATTAATGACAGGTGCTCAGAGCTTATTCGCTAAAATGTACGAACAGGCACAGGGAACAGCAGGTGCAGGTCCTGATATGGGTGGTGCAGCTAGTCAGGCAGATACAGGAGCTAATGACGATGTGGTTGATGGAGATTACAAAGAAGTTTAATTAGAATAAGCAGGTCTGGCAGGGTATTTAATACCATGCCAGATTTCTTGGTTTTGCTTTGGAATGGAGAGAATTATGGCAGATAAAAGAGATTACTATGAAGTGCTTGGCGTTGATAAGAATGCTGATGATGCAGAGATAAAGAAAGCGTATCGAGTACTTGCTAAAAAGTATCACCCAGATATTAATCCTGGTGATAAAGAAGCTGAAGCAAAGTTCAAAGAGGCAAGTGAGGCATATGCAGTTCTTAGTGACCATGAAAAGAGACAGAAGTATGACCAGTTTGGTCATGCAGCATTTGATGGCTCAGGTGGTGCAGGAGCAGGTGGATTTGACTTCAATTTCGAAGATATGGGAGATATTTTCGGTGATATATTTGGAGGAATGTTTGGTGGCGGAAGAAGCCAGCGAAATAGCAATGGCCCACAGAAAGGTGCTAACTTAAGAACAAGTGTAAGAGTTACTTTTGAAGAAGCAGCATTTGGATGCGAAAAAGAGATAGAACTCACATTGAAAGATGAATGTACAACTTGCCATGGAACAGGAGCGAAAGCAGGAACAACACCTGTAACATGTACAAAATGTGGTGGTAAAGGTCAGATTGTATTTACCCAGCAGTCATTATTCGGAATGGTGAGAAATGTACAGACTTGTCCTGAATGTAAAGGAAAAGGTAAAATAATTAAAGAAAAATGTCCTGATTGTTATGGTACAGGATACAAGAGCAGCAGAAAGAAGATTCAGGTGTCTGTCCCTGCTGGTATTGATAATGGTCAGAGTATCAGAATCAGAGGGAAAGGTGAACCTGGAATTAATGGTGGTGAAAGAGGTGATTTATTAGTAGAAGTTGTTGTATCACGTCACCCTATATTTGAAAGACAGGATTATACAATTTATTCAACTTCTCCGATTACTTTTGCACAGGCTGCAATGGGTGGAGATGTAAGAATTAAGACAATTGATGGTGATGTATTATTTAACATTAAACCTGGTACACAGACTAATACAAAGATTAGATTAAAAGGCAAGGGTATACCTACTCTTAGAAATAAACAGGTACGTGGTGACCAGATTGTTACACTTATAGTTCAGGTACCTGAGAGAATGACAGCAGAACAGAAAGAAGCTCTTAGAGCGTTTGATGATGCAATGGGCGGAAGTCTTAATGTTGGCAAAGAAGAAAAGGATAAGACTAAAGAAGAGAAGAAGAAAAAGGGTATATTCGATAAAATAAAAGATTCACTGTAATAAATATAATATATCAATGAGAGTCCATATATGTTGCATATATGGGCTTTCTTAATTTAAAAATTTGTTTTTATATGTGTTTGAAAATAAATGGTTTGCAATGGCTTTTTCTTTGTGTTAAAGTATAATAATGGCGATGGAATTATTAAATTTATGAATGAATTACAAAATGTGATAAGATATATATGATTTCAGATTAAAAGTATATGATAAATCTAAATAATAATTCCAAAATATAAGTTTTGTGATTATGAATAGAGGAAAAGAAAATACGAAAGGAATAGTCTGTTACAGACAGATAATCAGTTATGGAAAAAGTAGAAAACAGATACGTGGTTGGCGGAAAGGTTGATATGAATAAAGTTCATATGAGACCAATTGATGAGGTTAATGGATACCAGATTAGGCCGGGCTTATATGAAATGTATGGGGCGACGGCAATTCCTGGTGGTGTTAATTTTACTGTACAGTCAACTAATGCGACTTCTTGTGAGTTGTTGCTTTTTGAACCTAGGGAAAGTGTACCGTTTGCAACGATTAAATTCCCGGAGAAATATAAAATTGGGAATGTATATTCAATGATAGTATTTAAGCTAAATATTGAGGATTTCGAATATGCATACAGGTTAGATGGACCATATGAACCTAATAAGGGAATTGTTTTCGATAAGAGTAAATTCTTATTAGACCCTTATGCAAAGGCTGTAACAGGACAGAGTGTATGGGGAAGTCCTGTCGGAGATAATTGCTATAAAGCAAGAGTAGTTAAAGATGACTTCGATTGGGGAGATTTTGCTAATCCATTGATTCCTATGGAAGATTTAATTATATATGAGTTGCATGTGCGTGGATTTAGTAAAGATGCTTCATCGGGAATTGATGAGAAAGAGAGAGGAACTTTTGAAGCATTAAGAAAGAAGATTCCATATCTGAAAGAATTAGGTATAAATGCGGTTGAGCTTATGCCGATATTCGAATTTGATGAGACAAGAGATAGAAGAGAAGTTAATGGAGAAGTATTATTAGACTACTGGGGATATAATCCTATAAGTTTTTTTGCACCTAATACAAGCTATTCTTCAAAATTAGAATTTAACAGAGAAGGCAATGAATTAAAGAATCTTATCAAAGAAATGAATGAAAATGGTATAGAAGTATTCTTAGATGTTGTATTTAACCATACAGCAGAGGGAAATGAAAAAGGACCATATATTTCATTTAAAGGTTTTGATAATAATATATATTATATGTTAACACCTGACGGATATTATTATAACTTTAGTGGTTGTGGTAATACACTTAATTGTAATAATCCTATTGTACAGCAGATGATACTTGAATGTCTTAGATATTGGGTTATCAATTACAGAATTGATGGCTTCAGATTCGACCTTGCGACAATTCTTGGTAGAAATGAAGATGGTTCACCTATGAGTAAGCCACCGCTTTTACAGAGTCTTGCATTTGACCCGGTTTTAGCGGATGTTAAGTTAATTGCAGAGGCATGGGATGCAGGTGGATTATATCAGGTAGGAACATTCCCATCATGGAATCGATGGTCAGAATGGAACGGAAGATACAGAGATGATATAAGAGGCTTTCTTAAGGGCGACAGTGGACTTGCTTACGTAGCATCTAACCGTATCACAGGTTCTACAGACTTATATGATGAGCATCTAAGAGGAAGTAATGCATCGGTTAACTTTATAACCTGCCATGATGGTTTTACATTATATGATTTATATTCATATAATCATAAGCATAATGAAGCGAATGGCTGGAATAATACTGATGGAACAAATGATAATTTAAGCTGGAACTGTGGAGCTGAGGGTGAAACAGATGATAAAGAAGTAATGAAGCTCCGTAAAAGAATGATTAAAAATGCATGTGCAGTGCTTATGTTAAGCCGGGGAATACCGATGTTTTTTGCAGGTGATGAATTCTGTAATACGTCATATGGTAATAATAATGCATATTGTCAGGATAATAAAATATCGTGGCTTGACTGGACACTCTTAGAGAAGAATAAAGATGTATTTAATTTCTTCAAATCAACAATAGCATTTAGAAAGAATAACAGTGCATTGAGAAGAAATGGACAGTTTTGTTCACTTGGTTTTCCACCGGTAAGTACACATGGTGTAAAAGCATTTGAAAATAGATATGATTCTAATACAAAATATATAGGTGTAATGTTTGCTGGAAGAAGCGAAGATGATGACAGCAAAGATGAGATTATCTATATAGGCATTAATACATTTTGGCAGCCTATGAATATAGAACTTCCATCACTTGCGGGCAAATATAAATGGCAGATTATTATTAATACAATGGATGAAGCAGGTTATATAGAAGAAAAGGCGATATTCTTAATAGGTAACCAGTTTGAGATTCCAGAGAGAACAGTTGTAGTATTTAAAGCAGTTTAATATAAAATTGGATAATAGTGTGAAAAATAATGCTGATGCGATTATTTTTCGCACAGTTATTTGTTTTGGAGTGAAAGCAAATAGCCATTATGGCAGATGAGAAATCGCCTGTGCGAATTTCTCATCGCCTCTTCGCGATGACTCGCCCAGAAAAGAAGATAGTGTGAAATAATTGTGCTGATGCACCAATTATTTCACACAGCTAAATGTGTCGCAGACGTCACATTTAGCCTTTATCGCAGAGCAAAATCTGAAATTTTGCTCGCGGTTCTTTCGACGTAAACGTCTGCGGAATGGAGATTAATATGCAGTGGAAGAAATTTACGCTTGAGACAACAACGGATGCTGTTGACTTAGTTAGTGGAGCATTAATGGAAGCTGGAATCGACAGTTTTGAAATAGAAGATAAGAAGCAGATTAGTGAAGCTGAGAAAGAAGCTATGTATATAGATATACTTCCAGAGTTAGTGGATGATGGAGTAGCAAGAATAATATTCTATATGGATATTGATACAAGTGATAAGAAAGAACAGGAAATTCTTGATAACATTAATACACAGCTTGAGGAGTTAAGAACATTTGTAGATATTGGCTCAGGCAAGATAACAGAGGGAACAACAGAGGACAAGGATTGGATAAATAAATGGAAAGAATTCTTTAAACCATTTGCAATTGACGATATTTTAGTAAAGCCAACCTGGGAAAATGTAGAAGATATCGATAAATATAAGATGGTAATTGAAATTGATCCGGGGACCGCATTTGGAACAGGACTTCACGAAACAACGCAGCTTTGCATAAGACAGCTTAGAAAATATATAACAAATGATACAAATCTCTTAGATGTAGGCTGTGGAAGTGGAATCTTATCAATTATCGGAAGAAAATTAGGTGCTAAAAATGCATTTGGAATTGATATAGACGAAGCAGCGGTAACAGCATCAATTGAGAATGCTAAGGTTAATGGTGTAGACAATAATATTGAATTCATTAAGGGAAATATTATTGATGATAAAGAAATTAAAGATAAGGCAGGATATGGATGTTACGATATAGTAGTTGCTAATATTTTAGCAGACATAATAATTCCTTTATCTAAAGTAATTGCACCACATCTTAAGAGGGGTGGATTATTTATTACATCAGGAATTATTTATAATAAAGAGGCTGATGTGGTAAAGGCAATAGAAGAAAATGAGCAGTTAGAAGTTAAAGAGATAACCAGACAGAAAGACTGGGTAAGTGTGACTGCTATTAGAAAATAAATGGATATAGTGTGGAAGAATTGCATCAATATGACAATTATTTCACATAGCTATTTGTTTCGGAGCGAAAGCAAATAGCCGTTATGGCAGATGAGAAATCGCCTGCGCGAATTTCTCATCGCCTCCTCGCGAATAATTCGCTCGGAAATGAGGATTAAGGTGCATCATTTTTTTGTAACAGAGAATCAGGTTAATAAAGAAAATAAAGAGATAATAATTACTGGAAGTGACGTGAATCATATTATTAATGTGCTTAGAATGAAAGCCGGAGAGGAAGTATTAATAAGTGATGGCAACGGAAATGATTATCTTGGCAGGATTAAAGACGGTTCAGACAGAGACAAGGTGTTAGTGGATATCACTGATGAGAAATACGAGGGCTCAGAATTGCCATCTAAAATATATCTTTTTCAGGGATTACCAAAGAGTGATAAGATGGAAATGATTATACAAAAAGCTGTTGAGTTAGGTGTATATGAAATTATTCCTGTAGCTACAAAGAGAGCAGTAGTGAAGTTAGATGCTAAAAAAGAAAGTGCAAAGCTTAAGAGATGGAATGGTATATCTGAAAGTGCGGCAAAACAGTCCAGAAGAAGTATAATTCCTAAGGTAAATAATGTTATGAGCTTCAAAGAAGCAATAAATTATGCAAAAACACTTGACATAAATTTAATTCCGTATGAAAATTACAAGGATATGTCTGAAACTAAGGAAGTCATTGCAAATGTGAAAAAGGGAATGTCGGTCGGAATATTTATCGGACCTGAAGGTGGCTTCGATGAAGCAGAAATAGATACAGCAGTAGAATCAGGCATTAACAGAATTTCATTGGGAAAGAGAATATTAAGAACGGAGACAGCAGGATTAATGATAGTCTCTGTATTAATGTTTAAATTAGAAGATTAATTATAAAATTAGTCATTAGTCTATTAAGTTATTCATTAAATTATTAATCCATTCTTTAATTACGTTATTCATTTATCAAATTATTAATTAATTTGTTTATCAGATGGATAATTATGCAAAATATTATATAGAAAGGTACGAAAATGGAAGCATATTTAGATAATTCCGCAACAACTAAAGTATTTGATGAAGTCAAAGATATAATGGTAGAGACGATGTTAAAAGATTATGGTAATCCGTCCTCTATGCACCTTCGAGGAGTTGAAGCGGAGAAGTATGTTAAAGAAGCAAGAGAAAATATAGCTAAGACACTTAAAGTTGATGAGAAAGAGATAGTATTTACATCAGGTGGAACAGAGTCTAATAATATGGCTATCATAGGAACTGCATTAGCTAATAAAAGAGCTGGTAATCATATAATTACCACAGCGGTTGAGCATGCATCGGTTCATAATACAATGGAATTTTTAGCTGAACAAGGCTTTAGGATAACATATCTTAATGTAAATGAATCAGGCGTTATTAATATAAAAGATTTAGAAGATGCGATATGTGATGACACAATTCTTATATCAGTTATGTATGTTAATAATGAAATAGGTTCAGTGATGCCAATTAGTGAGATAGCCGAAGTGATAAAGGCTAAGAAGCCGGATGTAGTCTTTCATGTAGATGCAATACAGGCATATGGTAAATATCATATTTATCCTAGAAGAATGGGTATAGACCTGTTATCAGTAAGTGGACATAAGATTCATGGACCTAAGGGTTCGGGTTTTCTTTATGTTAGAGATAAATTAAAAATCAAGCCTATAATCTATGGTGGCGGTCAACAGAAAGGAATGCGTTCTGGAACTGAAAATGTACCGGGAATTGCAGGAATCGGTGTAGCTGCTAAGAAAATTTATGAAAACTTTGATGAAAATATAGACAGACTCTATGAATTAAAAGATTATCTTATTGATGAGTTGTCTAAGATAGAAAATGTAAGGATTCACAGTAAGAAAGGCAGAGACTTTGCACCACAGATAGTCAATGCAAGTTTTGTTGGTGTACGTAGCGAGGTGCTCCTGCATTCATTAGAAGACAGGAAAATATATGTATCAGCAGGTTCTGCATGTAGTACAAATAAACATACTGTCAGTGCTACCCTTAAAGGTATAGGTCTTGATTTTGATGAAATAGAGTCAGCTATAAGATTCAGTTTTTGTATATTTACTACTAAAGAAGAGATAGATTATACAGTAAGTGTGATTAATGAGCTGTTACCAAGATTAAGATTATTTAGACGAAAATAATATATATAAATTTATTTGCAAGGGATATATTTTAGTACCCTGCAAATTTAGATGAGATAGTTAACAGTTAATAGAAAATGGAGGAAAAAGATGTTTAAAGCATTTTTATTAAAATACGCTGAAATCGGTGTTAAGGGCAAAAACAGATATATATTTGAAGATGCGTTAGTTAAACAGATTCAGCTTGCACTTGAGAAAGTTGATGGTGAATTCGAAATTGTAAAAGTATCAGGAAGAATATATGCTATTGCAAAAGATGAATTCGATTACGATGAGACAGTTTCAGCACTTACCAAAGTATTTGGCATAGTAGGAATTTGTCCATTAGTGCAGATAGAAGATGATGGTTTTGATGATTTAAGTGAGAAAGTTATAGAATATCTTAAGAAGATGTATCCGGGAAAGGATTACACATTTAAGGTTAATGCAAGAAGAGCAAGAAAGAACTATCCGTTATCATCACCAGAGATTAATATGGAGTTAGGAGGAAGAATACTTGATGCAATTCCTAATGTAAAAGTAGATGTTCATAATCCTGATATAATGGTAAATGTGGAAATCAGAGAGAAGATTAATATATATACAGAAACAATCAAGGGAGCGGGTGGTATGCCGATAGGTACTGCAGGTAAAGCTATGCTACTTTTATCAGGCGGAATAGATAGCCCGGTTGCAGGCTATATGATTGCAAAACGAGGAGTTACTCTAGAGGCAACTTATTTCCATGCACCACCTTATACAAGCGAGAGAGCAAAACAGAAAGTTATAGATTTAGCCAAAATAGTTGCAAAATACTCAGGACCAATTAAGTTAAATATTGTGAATTTTACAGACCCACAGTTATATATCTATGAAGTGTGTCCACATGAAGAATTAACAATTATTATGAGAAGATATATGATGAGAATAGCTGAACATTTTGCTAAGGAATCAGGCTGTCTCGGACTTATCACAGGTGAAAGTATCGGTCAGGTGGCAAGCCAGACAATGCAGTCATTAAATGCTACAAATGAAGTCTGTGAATTACCTGTATACAGACCTGTTATAGCTTTTGATAAACAGGATATAATTGATATATCGAATAATATAGGGACATATGAGACATCAATACTTCCATTTGAAGATTGCTGTACAATATTCGTAGCAAAACACCCTGTTACAAAGCCAAATGTAAATATTATCAGAAATTCAGAAGCAAAACTCGGTGAAAAAATGGACGAATTAGTTAAAAAAGCGATTGAAACAGTAGAAGTTGTGATGTGTGAATAAAATGGAATAAATAATGTAGGTGTTATAAATCAGCTAGTATTTATGTCTAACGAAAACAAGCGCATTTTCTCGTTTTGTTGCGTCGTTTATTGAAAGCTGTTACGCGAACTCGCCTCAGGCTCAAACAGTGCTTCACAACTTTCATTATACTCGCAAAACTTCGAAATTAAGCTATGTTTTCTTATATACATAAATACTAACTGATTATAAACTACATTAATGGATAAGAAATATAAGATAAGTAATGAAACGTAGAGCAGAATAGAATACTGATTAGATGATACTAACGGAGCAGTATCAGGAATTTCAGACAAGAAAAAACTGCTACACAATGTGTAACAGTTTCAATATGTACTGATTATTCAACGATGTATGGTTTTAATACAGATAAAATCTCATCGATATTATCTTCAGCGTGAATATTTAAATCAATATTTTTAGATAAATCCAAACTGAAAATTCCCATAATAGATTTTGCATCGATAACATATCTACCTGATACTAAATCAAAATCAGAATCGAATTTTGTAATATCATTTACGAATGCCTTTACCTTGTCGATTGAATTTAAACATATTTTAACTGTTTTCATTTAAAATACCTCCTATCACAATAATATAGTAATCTTTTTGAACTAGTGATATATGTGATTATGTGATTAATCACCATATTTATATACTACATTTTATATGGATAAAAGTCAACTAAAAAATAATTATAGTACAAAATATAAACAACAAATATAAGAAATGAGGAAGCAAAATTGAAGAAAAAAGTCGCATTACACAATTTAGGATGTAAGGTTAATGCATATGAAACAGAGGCAATGGGGGAAGAATTAGCTAATAGTGGATATGAGATAGTACCTTTTGAAGAGGGTGCAGACATTTATATTATAAATACATGTACGGTTACTAATATTGCAGACAGAAAATCAAGACAGATGCTTCATAAAGCAAAGAAGATGAATAAAGATGCAATAGTAGTAGCAGTAGGCTGTTATGCACAGGCAGCTTCAGAGAAGTTAAAGAAAGATGAATCTATTGATATAATTGTTGGAAATGATATGAAAAAGGACATTGTTAATATAATCAATAATTGTGTTGATAAAAAAGTATCTGTTGTTGATATAAATGATACAAAGGTGAAAAGACAATATGAAGAGTTGAATATTGAAAGTATGGAAGAACATACAAGGGCATACATTAAGATTCAGGACGGCTGTAACCAGTTTTGTACATATTGTATAATTCCTTATGCAAGGGGCAGGGTGAGAAGCAGAAAGTTAGAGAATATAATAAATGAGGTAAAGAGATTAGCTGATAATGGATATAAAGAGATAGTTTTAACAGGCATTCACCTTAGTTCATACGGGATTGATATTCAGGATGAAAATGTTTCGCTTATGGATGTAATAGAAGAAATAGGTAAAAATGATGGAATAAAGAGAATAAGATTAGGTTCATTAGAGCCTAGAATAATAACTGAGGAATTCTTAGAAAGACTAACTAAAGTAGATGCATTTTGTCCACATTTTCATTTGTCATTACAAAGTGGCTGTGATGAAACATTAAAGCGAATGAACAGAAGATATACTTCTGAGGAATATTTAGAGGGTTGTAAATTAATCAGAAAATATTATCCTAAAGCAGCGATTACCACAGATGTTATTGTCGGTTTTCCAGAAGAAACTGAAGAAGAATTTAATAAATGTAAGAACTTTCTGGAAAAAGTGAATTTTGCCCAGATGCATATATTCAAGTATTCAAGAAGAGAGGGTACTAAGGCAGCTATAATGCCTGAGCAGATAGAAGATGAAGTTAAGGCGTTAAGAAGCGATGCGCTTATTGAGTTAAATGAAAGACTTCATAAGGACTATCTAAACAGTTTCATAGGTGATACTAAAGAGGTGTTATTTGAAGAAAAAGTTAAGATATATGATAAAGAATATTTCATTGGACATACTATGGAATATGTTAAGGTTGCGATAGATACAGATGAGAATTTAGAGAATAGAATAGTAGCAGTAAAACTTAAAGAATTATTAAATAATGAAATAGTACTTGCTATGTTTTAAATTTTATATTAGAATAATGAAAGATATTTTTGAGCGTGATATTTTTGAGTGAAAGATATTTATAAATTTAAATTAGTATAAAGCGAAAGAAAAATATTAGTAAAGGAAAAAAACTGCCGAAAGCTTTCTTTCGTTATAAATGGCAGTATCGCATATGCGGTAAATGGTATGAATAGATGAATAACAATATTAATAATACACAGTATTTTAGAGCACCGGCAGAGGCAAAACTTGAAGTGGGACAGATTTTAGAGTGCGTGTACAAAGCACTTGTTGAAAAGGGATATAATCCTGTTAATCAGATAGTGGGATATATCATGTCCGGAGATCCAACTTATATAACAAGCCATAATAACGCCAGAAGTCTCATAATGCGTGTTGAAAGAGATGAACTTATCGAAGAAGCTTTAACATATTACATAAATAATAAGCTTAAATAATAGAAATGAGGTATATTATGCGAATAATGGGCTTGGACTTTGGCTCTAAGACCGTTGGGGTAGCGGTTTCTGATCCACTTTATATTACAGCACAGGGTGTTGAGATTATCCGCAGAGAGCAGGAGAATAAACTTAGAAAGACACTTGCAAGAATAGAAGAATTAGTTAAAGAATATGAAGTAGAGGAAATCGTACTTGGACTTCCGAAGAATATGAATAATTCAATTGGTGAACGTGCAGAAAAGACCTTGGAATTCAAAGCAATGTTAGAGAGAAGAATAGGACTTAATGTTGTTATGTGGGACGAAAGACTAACAACTGTAGCTGCTGATAAGACTATGATGGAAGCCGGTGTCAGAAGAGAGAACAGAAAGAAATATGTAGATCAGATAGCTGCAACATTTATATTGCAAGGCTATTTAGATTCGCGTGCTGGACAATAGATATACGTGTATATACGTGGTGTAGTCTGCTTATGGCGAAGGCAGGTTATGCGTAATTATAGTCGCCAGGAAAAGAGGTTAATTATGTCACAGACAATCAAATTTACGGATGTTGAAACCAACGAAGAAATAGAATTTGAAGTTGTAGAAGAAACAAGAGTTAATAATGTTAATTATTTATTAGTTACAGAAAGTAATGTGACTGTAGATGCATCAGATGATGAAGTTGCATATATTTTAAAAGATTTATCATCACCTGAAGATACAGAGGCTAAATATGAAATTGTTGAGGATGATAACGAGTTGGAATATATTTCTAAAATTTTTGAAGAACTTTTAGAAGATGTAGATATAAATTAATTTGAATGGAGGAAATGCTGTGAAACAGGATAGCACAGAGAAAATAAAAATAATACCACTTGGTGGCTTAGAGCAGATTGGTATGAATATTACTGCTTTTGAATATGAGGACAGTATAATTGTAGTGGATTGTGGGCTTGCATTCCCTGATGATGAGATGTTAGGTATCGATCTTGTAATACCTGATATCACATATTTGAAAGATAATATTGAGAAAGTTAAAGGTTTCGTAATAACACATGGTCATGAAGACCATATAGGTGCATTGCCATATGTATTATCAGAGATTAATGTACCAGTATATGCGACAAAACTTACACTTGGCATAATCGAAGGCAAGTTAAAAGAACACAATCTTACGAAATCGGTTAAGAGAAAGGTTGTAAAATACGGTCAGTCAATTAATCTTGGCTGCTTCAGAGTGGAATTCATAAGAACAAACCACAGTATTGTAGATGCAGCTGCACTTGCCATATTCACACCAGCAGGAACAATCGTCCATACAGGAGACTTTAAGATTGACTATACACCTGTATTTGGTGATGCAATTGATCTTACAAGATTCGGTGAATTGGGTAAGAAAGGTGTACTTGCACTTATGTGCGATAGTACAAATGTCTTAAAACCTGGATTTACAATGTCAGAGAGAACGGTAGGAAAGACATTTGACCATATATTTGCAGAGAATACCAATAGAAGAATTATTATTGCAACGTTTGCATCTAATGTGGACAGAGTTCAACAGATTATCAATACTTCTTATAAATTTGGGCGAAAAGTTATTATCGAGGGAAGAAGTATGGTAAATGTAATCAATACTGCAAGTGAGTTAGGTTACATTAACATTCCTGATAACACACTTATAGATATAGAACAGATGAAGAACTACCTTGATGAACAGATTGTACTTATTACAACAGGAAGTCAGGGAGAGGCAATGGCTGCACTTTCAAGAATGGCAGCATCTATCCATAGAAAAGTTACTATTAATAAAGATGATACTGTAATTTTAAGCTCTACACCTATTCCGGGTAATGAAAAAGCTGTATCAAGAGTAATTAACGAGCTTACAAGAAAGGGTGCCAATGTTATTTTCCAGGATACACATGTATCAGGACATGCGTGCCAGGAGGAAATAAAACTTATATATTCACTTGTTAAACCTAAATATTCAATTCCTGTACATGGTGAGTACAGACATTTAATTGCACAGGGGGAACTTGCTAAGACAATGGGAGTTGAAGAGGATAACGTAATTATCTTATCTTCAGGAAATGTGTTAGAGATAGGTTACGAGAATGCGAAAGTTGTAGATCAGGTTCCGGCTGGTGGAATCCTGGTAGATGGACTTGGTGTAGGTGACGTAGGTAACATCGTATTAAGAGACCGACAGAACCTTGCAGAAAATGGAATCATCATTGTCGTAATGACATTAGAGAAATATAGTAACCAGTTACTTGCAGGACCAGACATTGTTACAAGAGGTTTTGTATATGTTAGAGAATCAGAAAATCTTATAGATGAAGCTAAACAGGTTGTTACTGATGCAGTGGATGAGTGCCTTGATAAGCATGTAACAGACTGGGGCAAGATTAAGATGGTTGTTAAAGACAGTCTTAGTGATTATCTCTGGAAGAAGATGAAACGTAATCCTATGATATTACCTATCATTATGGAAGTGGAATAGAATAATGAGGAGTAATTGAAAATGTATGAAAAAGCTTATGAATTATCAAATGCCATTTTAGGAAGTGATGTATATAAAAGATTTATAAATGCAAGGGAAAGCTTAAAAAAGCATGAAGATTTATGTGCAAAAGCTAATGAATACAGGCATAAAAATTTTATTATACAGAATAGCACTTCGAACAACAGAGTAGATGAATTAAGAGAACTTGAAAATGAGTATAGAGATATATTAAGAAATACAATAGTTCGCGAATATCTCAATGCTGAATTGTTATTGTGTCGTACAATTCAAAAGATAAATGAGATAATAGTTGATGGATTAGATATGGATATTGATTTTTAATATTAAAGTATTCTTAAGAAATTTGATAACTATTTGATAACTTTATCAAATATAAGAAATGAGGTTTGAGATGAGTTCAAAACAGACATCAAGAAGTATATCACAGATAACTTCAAGTAAAACAATATCAAATAAATCGAAGAAAGCATCAAATAAAAAAGTACAGAATATGGCAAATATTTCTGTTAAAATATGCATATATACAGTGTTTATAGCCTTACTTATTATATTGTCAGTTAAAGGTTATAGATTCGGCAAAAATGTATTTTCAGAAAAAGGCTATGATGAAAAGCCGGGTTCAGATGTAACTATAACTGTAGATTCAGAAGAAAGTATTATGTCTGTTGGCAGTAAACTTGTAGATAATGGTATCATAGAGGATAGATTAGTATTTTATGTGCAGACGATATTATATGAAGGCAAGTTTAAAGCAGGAACATATACGGTTAATACTTCTGATTCGCCTGAAGAGATTATTAATATTTTATCAGCTGAGAAGTCGAAAAAAGAAGAGTAATATGATAATGAGCATTAATAAAGATAATTTAGCAGTTACGAAATCGTTAGAACAGTAAAAAATAATTTATAAATTCATAAAAGGAATAGAAAGATGATAGTAAATGAAAGAATTGTATCATATATACATTCATTGGAGAGAAGTAATGGAGAAGTATGTGATGAAATTGAAGAATTTGCTCATCAGACAAATGTGCCGATTATCCGCAAAGAAATGGAAAGCTTCCTAAGAGTTCTGATAGAGATAAAGAAACCGAAAAGGATATTAGAACTTGGAACAGCTATAGGATATTCGGCAATTTTAATGGCAAATACAATGTCTGAAGATTGCAGGATTACAACAATTGAGAATTATGATAAGAGGATACCGATAGCCAGGGATAATTTTAAACGTGCCGGTGTAGAGGAAAAGGTAGAACTTCTAGAGGGCGATGCACTTGAAATATTGCAAAAAATAAATGAGCCTTATGATTTTGTATTTATGGATGCTGCCAAGGCACAATATCTCGTATATTTAAAAGAAATAATGAGACTACTTCCTGTTGGTGGAATACTTATTGCTGATAATGTGTTACAGGATGGAGAATTAGTCGAGAGCAGGTATGCAGTTGAAAGACGTAATAGAACCATTCATAGCAGAATGAGAGAATATCTGTATGAAGTAAAGAACATGAAGGAGTTAGAGACAACGATTATACCGATAGGTGACGGAATAACATTAAGTGTCAGAAAGGATTAAGTTTATGGAAAATTTTGTTAGTGATAATAAACAGAGAAGACATCCGGAACTTCTTATTCCGGCAAGTAGTCTGGAAGTTCTGAAAGTAGCAGTTATATTTGGAGCAGATGCGGTATACATTGGTGGAGAGGTTTTTGGACTTAGAGCGAAAGCTAAGAATTTTACACTTGAAGAAATGAAAGAAGGAGTGGAATTTGCACATGAACATAATGTAAAAGTATATGTTACAGCAAATATCTTAGCTCACAACAGAGATTTAGAGGGTGCATATGAATACTTTGAAGAGCTTAAAGATGTTAAGCCAGATGCATTAATAATCTCAGACCCTGCTATATTTACAATAGCGAAAGAAGTATTGCCTGATATGGAGATTCATATAAGCACACAGGCTAATAATACTAACTATGGAACATTTAATTTCTGGTATAAACAGGGAGCAAAGAGAGTTGTAACAGCAAGAGAACTTTCACTTGAGGAAATCAAAGAGATTAGAAGAAATATACCTGATGACTTAGAAATTGAAACCTTTGTGCATGGTGCAATGTGCATCTCATATTCTGGAAGATGTCTGCTTAGCAGCTTTATGGCGGGAAGAGATGCTAATCAGGGGGCTTGTACACATCCTTGCAGATGGAAATATTCAGTTGTAGAGGAATCAAGACCGGGACAATATATGCCGGTATATGAAAATGAAAGGGGAACATATATCTTTAATTCAAAAGATTTATGCATGATTGAACATATTAAGGAACTAGTTGAATCAGGAATTGACAGCCTTAAGATAGAGGGAAGAATGAAAACTGCTCTTTATGTAGCTACAGTTGCAAGAACCTATAGAATGGCTCTTGATGATTATAAAGAGAGCGAAGAATTGTACAAGTCAAGACTGCCATTTTATAAAGAAGAGATTGCTAAATGTACTTATAGGCAATATACAACAGGCTTCTTTTTTGGTAAACCTGATGAGAATACACAGATATATGATTCGAATACATATATTAAAGAATATACTTATCTTGGAATTATTGGAGATGAAGTGGATAGAAGTAATATTGTTAAAGATGACAACGTAGGAGTGTTATATGAAATTGAACAGCGTAACAAGTTCACTATTAGAGAGCAGATAGAATTAATGAAGCCTGATGGAACAAATGTGGAAGTGACAGTTATGGAAATATTTGATGAAAACGGCAATAAGATGGAATCAGCACCACATCCAAAACAAAAATTATTAATTAATTTAGGAACTAAATTAGATAAATATGACATATTAAGAAGAAAAGAAAAATAAAATCATTAGGAAAGGCACTAATAAGCGTTTTGCATCATAAATTATAGTAAAATGCTTAGAGGTGCTTTCTTTGAAAACATTTATGGAGCCACTTAGCAAAGAAGAGGAAGAATATTATTTAAAGCGCTTTAAAGATGGTGACAAGAAAGCTAAAGAAGTGCTTATAGAGAGAAATTTGCGCCTTGTAGCACATGTGGTAAAGAAATATGTAAGTACAGATATGGATAGAGGTTTAGAAGATATGATATCTGTGGGAACTATCGGACTTATTAAGGCAATAACCAGTTTTAATATGGAAAAAGGTAAGTTATCGACTTATGCTGCCAAATGCATTGATAACGAATTATTAATGATGTTGAGATATGATAAAAAGAAGTCAAAGGAAGTATCGTTATACGAACCGATAGGAACTGACCATGAGGGTAATGAAATAAGCCTGTTCGATATTATTGAAAGTGATGAGAAATCTATAGAAAGCCAATGCGAATTACAGGAAGATTTAATCAGACTGTCTGATGTAATTAACAAAGAACTGACACAAAGAGAATACGAAATTATTAAAATGCGTTACGGTCTAATGGGTGAGGAAGAAGTGACGCAGCGTGAAGTGGCTAGGATAATGGGGATATCAAGAAGCTATGTGAGCAGAATCGAGAAAAGAGCATTAGAAAAATTAAAAAAAGCAATTGAGTAAGAAAGTAAATCAAAAAAATTAAGAGCGAATTTTAACGTATAAAATGCTAAAACATATGATTTGAGTTCAAAAAGAGTTTGCATGGACTAACATTTGTATATATGAAGTGATAAAAACATATCAATTACAAGTTGACATTGTGCTTTATTGTGTTAAAATTACGTTTGGAAATAAAAGAAAAATACTCAGGCTAAGGAGCGACTTTAAAATGGAGACATATGAAATATTTAAAGATTTGGCAATTATAATTATTGCGGCAAAATGTTGTGGATTACTGGCAAGAAAACTCCACGCACCTATGGTGGCAGGTGAGATTGTAGCAGGTCTGCTTATCGGGCCAAGTGTGTTAGGGGTTGTGGCACAGACAGACTTCTTATCACAAATGGCTGAAATAGGGGTATTACTGCTTATGTTTTGTGCAGGACTTGAAACGGATTTAAAAGATCTTATTAAGACAGGACCTAAGGCTATTCTGATTGCAAGTTCAGGTGTTGCTGTACCATTAGTTGGCGGTTATCTGTTATATAGCTGTTATTATGGATTTGCACCTAATGGTTCTGATAAATTTTATGAGGCATTATTTATCGGTGTTATCTTAACAGCTACATCTGTAAGTATTACTGTAGAAACTTTAAGAGAATTAGGTAAATTAAAAGGTGAAGTAGGAACTACTATTCTAAGTGCTGCAATAGTAGATGATATTATTGGAATTATTGTTCTTACATTTGTAATCGGTTTTAAGAGTTCAAGTGTATCGCCATCTAAAGTTGTAATTAACACTGTATTATTCTTCATATTTGCAATATGCGTAGGAATGATTATATATTATTTATTTAAGTTATTAGACAACAAACGACCACATAGCAGAAGAATACCAATATTTGGTCTGGCACTTTGCTTCATTATGGCATATGTTGCTGAAAAATATTTCGGAATAGCAGATATAACAGGTGCATTCGTAGCAGGAATAATACTCTGCAGTATTAAGGATTCAGAATATATCGCAAAGAAAATGGATATAAGTTCGTATATGTTATTTGGACCTGTATTCTTTGCAAGTATTGGTCTTAAGACAAATATTGATGGAATTTCAACTAAATTATTGATATTTTCAATATTATTTGTTATTGTAGGATTGATAGCAAAGATAATTGGTTGCGGATTAATGGCGAAACTTTGCAGATTTAAGAATAAAGATGCGTTAAGAATTGGTGTCGGAATGATGACGAGAGGTGAGGTTGCTCTTATTGTGGCACAGAAAGGTCTTGCAGTAAAGATGATAGATTCGGTATTCTTTACAACTGTTATTCTATTAATTATTGTATCATCTCTTATAACACCAATCGCTATGAAGCTTCTATATAAAAGTGGAGATTAATGAATGGAATTAAGCAGGAAAGAACTTGCGAAAATGAAAGAGGAGCAGTTAAAGCTCCAGAGAGAACTACATAGAAGAGAAAGAAAACTAAAATTTTTACAGGAAGATTTAGAAAAAAGAGAGCAAATGTTCAAAACACAGTGGGCGTTATTAGAACATGAGCTTTCTTTGTTTGCTAAAGAAAGAGAAGAATTTGAAAGAGAGATAAAAAAGCAGCAATATAGGTCAAGGCTTGAAAATGAAAAAACAATCTATAAAGCAAATGGCCGTATAAATGCTGGAATGTACTTCTTAGGCGTACATGACGAACTGTCACTTAAGAAAAGATATAGAGACCTGTTAAAATTATTTCATCCTGACAGTATGAATGGTGATGTTGATGCTATGCAGGCAATTAATAGCGAGTATACAAAGCTTAAGAAGAAATATGAGGAGATGTAGATGAAAATGTACCAGAAGTTGAAAAAATGTAAGTCAATAAAAGAGATATATGAGGTTATACCAGAGAAATTTTATGAAAAATGTGCAGTGGTACTTATATTTCTGATGAATATGGTTGTTGTGGTGGAAAGCCTGACAAAGATTATATATAATAAAGGCTCATATTGGAAAGTTATGCAAAATTATAATTTGTTTGGGAAGATATGTCTGATATATGTTATTATATATATAGGAAGTAGAATTTGTAAATTAAAATCAGATGAAATAAATAAGTATTTTAAAAATAATATATGGGATTTTTGCTTTTTAATGTTATTTTTATTATCTGTTGTATCAATTACGGTAGCACATAACAAGACGGAAGCAATTAATGGAGATTGGTATAGGCAGAATGGCATAAGAGCATACGTTGTGTATCTATCGCTTTATATTATAGGAAAAAGTATAGACACAGAAAAATATAAAAGATTTATATTTTGGACTATCACTATAGCATCAACACTACAGTGTATACTAATATATAAAGGATATGTTAATGATACAGGAAGATACGCAGGAATATTTGGAAACTCAAATCATTGTGGATATTTTATGACAATGGCAATATTTGCAATGATAGGATTGCTTGTTACGGAGAAAAGCCTTATTGTAAAATGTATTATGACAGTTATATATGGATTTAATATTATGTGTCTGATTCTTAATAATACATTTGGATGTTATCTTGCAGTTATAGCCGGAATAGTATTTTATGTTGTAGTATCCGCTGTTAAGAATAGAAAAAATCAGAGTTTGATTTATTATATATTGATGTACATACACATAATATTTGTATTTGTGATGATAAGCATCATAACAGATATGCATACAGGAATTGTATCAAATAATTTTAATATAACAGGAAACGACATAGTGAAAGTTACTGATAGAAGTGAAGAGGCCGGAAATGCGGGAACAGGGCGTTGGAAATTATGGATACATACTATGAAAATAATAAAGCGAAAACCAATATTAGGGTGCGGACCCGAAAATATTCAATTTGAACCCGGATACAAAAATGAACCACATAATGAATTTATACAAATAGCGGCTGAGCATGGGGTACCTGCGTGCTTGTTTTATATATTGGGTTTAATTACATTAATGATTCATAAAATAAAAAATCTTAAAAATGAAAGTGAATACACAATTATATGTGGCGCTATAGTATTTGCATATCTGATATCTTCGATGTTTGGCGTAATGATGTTCTACACAGCAGTTTTCTACTATACATTTCTTGGAATGGTATCGAAAAACAGAAATTTAACACAACATTATGATATTGGGGAAAATACATAAAAAATAAAAGTATAAAGTAGTTTTTTTGGTAAAAACTACTTTATTTTTTGTATTTTTTATGGTACACTATACCAAGAAAATCGAAAATGAGGGTAAGAAGTTATGGCTAGATACAATAAGATACGACTAGGTGACTGCCTGGTACAAAAAGGCATGATTACAGAAGAACAGTTGTCAGAAGCCTTAGTTAAGCAGAAAGAGAATGGCACTAAGCTTGGCGAGACAATTGTTGAATTGGGTTATGTCTCAGAAAATGATATGATTGATGTGTTAGTCGAGCAGCTTGGAATTGAGTATGTTGATGTTAGAAAGATAAAAGTTGATGAGAATGCAGCAAGGCTATTGAAAGAAGACTTTATGCGTAAGAATAGTCTTATACCAATTGCATTTGATGAACTTTTGCCAAATGTCATCAGAGTTGCAATGGCTGATCCGATGGACATCATAGCGATAGATGATATTTCTATTATAACCAATATGCAGGTAGACCCTGTATTGTCTACTAAGGGCCAGATAAATATGGCTATAGATAAGATATTTGGTGCGACGCAAGCTATGCAGGCTGCTGAACAGTACAGAAAAGAACGTGAAAGAGATAGAGAAAAAGCTGGACTCAATATGGATGAGGAAGAGGAAGATTCAGAACTTGATAATTCTCCGATCGTTCAGCTTGTTCGAAGCATATTAGAGCAGGGCGTAAGAAGGAGAGCCAGTGATATACATATTGAGGCACTTGAGTTTCAAGTAAGAGTCAGATTCAGAATTGATGGTGCTTTAGTTCAGGTAATGACATATGATATAGATTTATTACCAGCAATTGTTGCCAGAATTAAGATTATAGGCGGTATGGATATATCGGAGAAGAGAAAACCGCAGGATGGTCGTATTGCTATGACAGTCGACAGACGAGACTACGATGTCCGTGTATCTATATTACCGACTATTAACGGCGAGAAAGTCGTTATGCGTTTGACTTCTAAAGAGAATCTTACGAGAGATAAGAAAAACTTAGGCTTTTCAGAGGAGGAATTAGAGAAGTTTGATAGAATATTAAAGAACCCACATGGAATCATACTTGTAACAGGACCTACTGGTTCAGGTAAATCTACAACATTATATACGGCATTGAGTGAACTTAATACAGAGGACGTTAACATTATAACAGTTGAGGACCCTGTAGAAGCAAACATGGAAGGAATTAATCAGGTGCATGTTAATGAAAAAGCGGGACTTACATTTGCAAGCGCATTAAGATCTATTCTCCGTCAGGATCCGGATATAATTATGATAGGTGAAATTCGAGACGGTGAGACTGCTGGTATAGCTGTAAAAGCGGCTATCACAGGACATTTAGTTGTTAGTACATTGCATACAAATGGTACAGCGAGTACAGTAACCCGTCTTGTAGATATGGGTATGGAATCTTACTTAATAGGTGATGCTTTGGTAGGCGTTATAGCACAGCGACTTGTAAGAAGACTATGCCCTGAGTGTAAACGGCTTGTTTACGCGACTGAAGATGAGAAGAGATTATTAGGTGTTACGACACCTGGTGATTTACCGATATATGAACCGGTTGGCTGTGAGGCTTGTGGTAACACAGGATACCATGGACGAATCGGTGTATATGAGATAATGCCTGTTACAAATGACTTAAGAATAAAGATTGCTGCAGGAGCAAGAGCTGACGAGATTAAAGAACAGGCGGTCAGTGAGGGCATGAGCACATTAAGTGTAAGTGCAGCAAAATTATGTGTGCAAGGTGTAACTTCATTTAAAGAAGCACTTAAGATAGCATATGAATCAGAATAAGGAGGCAGTTAGAAAATGATATCTATTGAAGAATTACTAAATGTTGCGGCCGAACATAACGCGTCCGATGTACATATTACAGTTGGAGTTCCACCTAAGATGAGAGTGAATGGCGATTTACTTGATATGGATTATCCAAGACTGATGCCTGATGATGCAGAGAACATTATTATGAGCATACTTGATAAGAGGCATAAAGCTATATTTGATGAGAAAGGTGAAGTGGATTTCTCAATATCTATACCTATGGTAGGAAGATACCGTGTTAATATATTTAGACAGAGAGGGTCAATGGCAGCAGCACTTCGTGTGGTTGGTACAGAGATTCCTAATCCGGATAAGTTAGGTGTTCCTAAGGCAGTACAGGACTTGCATAAGAGAAAGAGAGGACTTGTGTTAGTAACAGGACCTACAGGTTCAGGTAAATCTACAACACTTGCTTCTATTATAGATTTGGTTAATACAAATACATCTTCACATATTATTACATTGGAAGATCCTATCGAGTATATGCACAAGCATAAGAAAGCTATGGTTAACCAGAGGGAGATTGGATTGGACTCTATGTCATATAATAATGCATTAAGAGCTGCACTCCGTGAAGACCCTGATGTAATCCTTGTTGGTGAGATGCGTGACTTTGAGACAATTTCGATTGCGGTAACAGCAGCAGAAACAGGACATCTTGTATTCTCTACATTGCATACAATTGGTGCAGCAGCAACAATTGACCGTATTATTGACGTATTCCCTACACATCAGCAGCAACAGATAAGAGTTCAGTTATCAATGGTATTAGAGGCTGTTATATCTCAGCAACTTATTCCTACAGCTGACCATAAACGAAGAGTTGCAGCATTTGAGGTAATGATAACGAATCCTGCGATTAAAAACCTTATTCGTGAAGGTAAAACATATCAGATTCAGTCTATGATCCAGACAAATAAGAAATTAGGAATGCAGACTATGGATGATGCGCTTTATGATTTATACAGACGTGGAGAGATAACGGGAGAGAGATGTGCTGCATATGCACAGGATATCGTGTCTATGGACAAACGTTTACGAGGAATTATCTAGATAATATGATAGAATATTTGGACAATGTTACTAAATATGTAGCCAGACATTGTGCAAAATGATAAAAATATTAACAAAATATTAATAAAGTTAAAACAAGTGGTAAATAAAAAGAAAATATGATATAATTTGTACATAATTTAGTACAAGATTAAAAAAACTCTTAGAGAGGAGTGAAAAGATGCCAAATTATAAATATACCGCATATGGTAAAGATGGCAAGGAAATAAAAGGCTCTGTCGAAGCAGAAGACAAAGAAGCTGCTTTGCAACAGATAAAGAATGCCGGAAACATTCCGGTAAATGTTTCGGAAGAAGGTATTTTTGATAAAGATATTAATATCTCGTTTGGTGGTAAGAAAGTATCAGCAAGAGATTTAAGTATCTTCTGCAGACAGTTTGTTAGTATATCTGGTGCTGGTGTATCGATAGTAGATGCATTGGAAATGTTAGCTGACCAGACAGAAAGCAAAGAGTTAAAAGCAGCTATAATCGACATAAAAGTATCTGTTCAGAAAGGTGAGACGCTTGCTAACAGTATGAGAAAGCAAGGTAAAATATTTCCACCTATTATGATAAATATGATTGAGGCAGGTGAGGCTTCTGGTAACCTGGAGGTTTCATTTGATCGAATGGCTACACAGTTTGAGAAACAAACAAAACTACAGGCACTGGTTAAGAAATCTATGATATATCCTATAGCATTAATGGTTGTAGTAATCGGTGTAGTTGTTGCAATGATGATTTTAGTTATTCCGTCGTTCTCAGAGATGTATGCAGATATGGATCAACAGTTACCGGCTCTTACAAGAGCATTGGTTGCGTGCAGTGATTTTATAGTTGATAAATGGTATATATTAATAGCTGTTATTGCTATTATAGTTATAGCATTCAAGGTATTTGCAGCAAGTGAGAAAGGTACATATATATTAGCAAATATGTCGATGAAAGCACCAATATTTGGCAAGCTTACAGTGAAGTCAGCTTCAGCACAGTTTGCAAGAACTCTTTCGACACTTACAGCGTCTGGTATCTCTATGATAGACGCACTAGAAATTGCAGGTAAGACTATGAAGAATGTAATATTTAGAGACGCTGTTATGGAGGCAAGGGAAAAAGTTGCACAAGGTAGACCGCTATCTGAACCACTTAAGAATGGAAAAGTATTTCCTAATATGATAGTTCATATGATAGGTATCGGTGAAGAAACAGGTAATATGGAAGATATGCTTATTACGGCAGCATCGTATTATGAAGAAGAAGTAGAAGTGGCTACTCAATCGACAGCAGCAGTTATTGAGCCACTTATAATAGTAGTTATGGCAGCTATTGTCGGAACAATTATTATGGCGATACTTATACCTATGTTTGGTATGTATGACTTGGCTGGTGGCGATGAAGCTTAGAATGAATGATATAAGAAAGGTGAGGTGCATGAAAAAGGATAATAAAGGTTTTTCACTTATAGAATTAATTATAGTTATTGCCATTATGGCTGTGCTCGTAGCGGTAATTGCACCAAACCTTAGCAAATATCTATCGTCGTCCAAGCAGAAAACTGATATATCTAATATTGATACAATCAGAGGCGTGATTGAACAAAGTTGTGCACTTACAAATACTGAAGTGTCTGAACCACAGAGCCTCGGGACTTGGGTGGAACTGAAAGAAAATAGTGTATACTATGATTCCGATGCAGCTGACGTCGATGGTTATACGGCTTTTTCAAGAAGTGTTGCAGAAGCATTAGGAGAGGTCCCAAAGTCTAAAGTTACAGGAAAGGATTTCTGGGTAAAGATAGAACAGGATTCAACAACTGGAATATATACTGTAACAGTGAAGTCAAAATCATAATTTATGTTCATAACATCAGAAGATGTTAATGATAAATAAAATAATATTATAAGAAAAGGAGTGTTAGTTTTATGAAAAAAACAAACAACAAAGGTTTCTCATTAATCGAGCTTATTATCGTTATTGCTATTATGGCTGTCTTAGTAGCAATCATAGCTCCAAACTTAACAAAATATCTTGGTAAATCCAAGAAAAACACAGACAAAAAAAATCTGGATGAGATTGAATCAACTTTAAAGACATGTATTACTGATTATGATATGGAATATGATGAGTTATTAGCAGATGGTGGTACTTTGACAGTTACTTTTGGCGCAAGTGGTGCGACACTTTCAACAGCTAATGCTAATTTTAAGTCTATTGTTGATACAGCAATTGATGCAAGCAAGACAAAGAGCAAAGATAAAAATAATAAATATGCTATTGCTACAATAACAAAGTCAAGTGGTACATATGGCATTAAAGTTGAGTTTCAGTCATAGTTAGAAACTAATTTAAAATCAAAAGCAAAGGTAGATAGACACAATGAATACATTCTTAATAATAATTACTATAATATATGGAATAATAATAGGCAGCTTTTTAAATGTATGTATATATAGGATACCTAAGAATGAAAGCATTGTGACGGACAGGTCACATTGTATGACTTGTGGGCATAAGCTCAAGTGGTACGATTTGGTACCACTTGTAAGCTACCTTACATTAGGTGGTAAATGCAGATATTGTAAGACGAAGATTTCTAAACAGTATCCGGTAATTGAATTTACTAATGGTGTATTATATGGAATACTTGTAGTAGTTAATGGATTCAATATATCAACCATACTATTTTGTTTGTGTTCATCTGCATTATTAGCACTTAGTGTTATTGACTGGAGAACATTTGAGATTCCAATAGCCTTTAATATTTTCATCGGTATTTTGGGCATTATAAGATTACTTACAGATTTAGAACATTGGTATGTATATATCATTGGATTCTTTGCAGTAAGTGGTTTTTTATATTTATTATTTTTAATTACTAAAGGAAGAGGTATTGGCGGTGGTGACATTAAATTAATGGCTGCTGCAGGCTTACTCATAGGCTGGAAGAATATTATTCTTGCTTTGGGAATAGGATGCGTATTAGGTTCGATCATTCATATTATTCTGATGAAAGTCCAGAATAAGGAAAGAGTGCTTGCATTCGGACCATACCTGTCATTAGGTATATATATAGCTATGTTATATGGTAACCAGATTATTGAATGGTATATAAATACGTTTATTTATTAATAAAAACTATTGAGGGAGGCTAAGAGATGGCATCTAAAACATTAACCATTGAAATTGGTAATGAATTCATTAAAGTCTGTGAAGCACAGGTTAATAAGAATAATGTAATGGTTCATCATGCAATTTCAGTACAGACACCACAGGATACCGTAGAGGATGGATTTGTTAAGGATATTACTCAGGTATCAGAAGCTATAGGAAGAGCATTAACACAGGAACAGATTACAGCTAAGGAAGTTACATTCGTACTTAACTCATCAAGAGTAGCTACAAAAGAGGTAATTATTCCTTATGTTAAGATGGACAAAGTTCAGGAATTAATTAATGCAAATGCTTCAGAATATTTCCCTGTTAATATTGATGATTATGTATTATCTTATACAATTCTTGAGGCTAAGAAAACTAAGGAAGAACAGAAGATGAGAGTTCTTGTCTATGCCGCACCTGAGAGAATGGTAGAGAGCTATTTCAATCTTGCTAATCTTCTTGGAATGAGAGTTAAGGCAGTGGATTATGCTGGTAACAGTACATTGCAGTTAATTAAGATTCAGATTGATGAAAGACCAACTTTAGTAGTTCAGTTAGGTATGGATACAACTATTGTATCTGTTATGAATAATAATGTATTACAATTACAGAGAACAATTCCGTATGGTGAATCACTTTTGCTTAATTCCGTAATGGAGAGCAGAAATGTTAAGGCGAATGTAGCTCTGGAATTATTAGCATCAGCACAGATTGTTAAGAATTCTCTTGAAGAAGATGAGACTACTAATTCATTAAAATATCTTATAAGTAATGTAAACAGAGTTATTGAATATTATTCAAGCAGAAATACAGAAGCACCACTTCAGAAGATTGTAATTATCGGTGAGGGTGCAGATGTGCTTGGAATGGATGTCTTGTTCTCTAATGAAACAAGCCTTCCAGCAGAACGTTTAACATTATTAAAGAATGTTGAATCATATAACAGAATTAAATTGTCTACATCATTATTGAAACAGTATATGGCAAATGTAGGTGCAGCACTTAATCCTATACATTTACAACCTAAGAAGTCAATAAGTAGTAAAGCTGAAAAGGGTGCAAATGTTAATATAGTACCATATGTAGCGACTATGGTAGTGATGCTTGCAGCTTCGGTTGTACTTGCAGTAATTCCACTTACTAGATATACTGTTAAGAATAACGAGAAGAAAGATATGGAAAAAGAAATTAAGAATTTATCCAGTGTAAATGAAATATATAGTGAATATTATAATGCTGAGGATAAATTAGCTGATTTAAAGGCATTCTATTTGTCAACATGTAATAATACTGAATGGGTATATAACCTATTTGAATTTTTAGAAAAGGATATGCCAAAGAACATGTTATTTAATACTTTGGCAGTTGATTCTGGAAATGTAACTATATCAGGTGCTACTATCTATGAATATGAACTTGCGGGTGTACTTAATTCATTGGAGCAGGAGAATCATATTAGTAACATTGTAACAAGTGGATATACTCATAATAAGGATAAAGGAACAGTTACTTTTGATTTAAGTTTCAGTATAGTTAGTGATGATTTAGCGGAAGTTGAGACTACAAATGGAGAGGAGGCTAACTAATATGAGTGAAAATAGAAATAATATGAATAATTTAAGATATGTATTTATATTAATAGGTGTGTTAGCATTATTAGCATCATATTTCTTAGTATTCACTAAATATAATACTAAGATAAGTGATATTTCAGATGAGATAAAGACTCTTAAAACAGAAAGAGACAGGCTCAAGGAGCTATATGCTAATAAAGATAATATAAAGTCTCAGACAGCATCACTTGAGAGTGACATAGACAAAGAATTAAGCAAATATGATGGTGGATTATCATATAAAGCAGAGATTATGGACACATATAATATGACACAGGACTTGAAGGTTGATGTTAATTCTCTTACTTTAAATGCTAAGGAAGTACCATATACATTTGGACAGCTTGCTTCTGTAAATCCTAATGGTGGTTCTAGTGATGTGGGAAAATATACAAGTGAATCAATGAGTTATGATATATCGACAAATGGTACATATGACCAGCTGAAACAGATTATTAAATATATAATTGATACAAATGGAAAGAGAAAAGCATTAAAAACAATATCTATATCTGGTGGTGGACAAGAGGAATTGAATATGACTGTATCATTAACAGAATATGCAATTGCCGGCGAAGGAAGAGAAATCCAGAAGGTAGAGATACCAGATTATGAAAAATCTACAAACAATTTATTCTTCAATCAGGTTATTGTAAGAGTAGCAGAATAAAAACATCTTAGCCAGTGAAATTCACTGGCTAAGTGTTAAATATGAGAATAATTAAACGACCTTTTAAGAAGGGAGAATTTAGTGAATGAATTATGAAAAAAAATTGAATAAGAATAACAAAGGTTTTACGTTATTAGAGTTAATATTGACAGTTGTTATATTAGCTCTGGTTACGGCTCCCTTTTTAAGTAGTTTCGTTTCGGCATCAAGGGCGAATCAAAAATCTAAACGCATACAGGAAGCTAATGAATTGGGAGAATATATTATTGAACAGTTCAAGGCAACTTCAGTAGATCAATTAGTAACAACATATAAATTAACGGCAGACGGTTCATATATAATTGATTCAGCAACTGGTTCGGCATATAGTAAAAATTCTACAAAATATACAGGTAAAGTATCAAAGAACTCTGCCGATGCAGCATTGCCTACTGGTATGAGGAAAGGATATACGGCGGAACTTACTCTTACACCTGCGAAGAATGTAGTAAATGCGGATTATGCAATACCAGTAATAGACAATTTGGATAAAAAAGTATGTGCAGTTTTCAATAAAAATATTACTAAATATGATAATTTGTACACAGGAGCATCATCAAGAAAAGTTACTATTGAAGTTGAAAAAAGTGCTACAAAGTATAAAGTTAAGCTAATAGTAGATATTAAGAATGTTTCGGGCAGTATATTAGGTACTAACTCGATAACATGGGAATATGATACTGTACCATCAGTTTATGTGTTGTATAAACCATTAAGCGTAAATGATGAAATTGAAATTAAAAATAATATATATAATGCTGCTGATTTTGAAGTGGCAGGTGAAAAGAAGAATGTTGGAGTATATATTATTAATCAAAAAGATTCAACCGGGCTGTATTACAATAGTATGCCGGCTTCAAGGATTAAAGTATATGAGGCATCTTCAGCTATATCAGGTAATACATACACATTAAATAATCTTATCAGTCCAACTAGTACATCATCTATGTTAACTAACACAACGTTATATACTAATATAGGAGATGTTAAGAATAATCTTTCAGCAAGTAAAGACAATGGAAATGTAAATGATACAGTTAAGATGATTAAAATTGATACAGTTTATAACTTAGATGTAACAGTTAAATATGAAGGAAAGAAAGTTTCTGATTATAATTCAACGAAAGTTGTCGGAGAATAGGAGGTGGCAGAATCAATGTTTAAAATTAAAAAGTTAAATAATAAAGGTGATACTTTAGTAATTGTGCTTATAGGTATATTTGTATTATCAATTCTAGGTACACTCATTTTAGGTGTAACTGCCACTAACTTATCTATGAAAGCAAATGAGAATAAAAATGAGAAAACATTTTATTATGCAGAGAAAGCTGTGGACGAATTATATGCTGGTATTGGCGAAGAAGTAATGGATGCCGTACAGGAATCATATAACGAAGTACTTGTTAATTATGTAAGCTATGGTTCAGGTGTTAATGCAAATGATAAAATGGTAGAATTGCTGAATAATAGACTTGTCAAACTTTATGATAATAAGAAAATAGATAAAACAGCATCAGGATTAGATGTTAAAAAAGTAATAGAAAGATGTGTAAGTAATGGATACATTAATAGCGTAACCGGATATACATTTGATTGTAAAGCACCTGATGGTTCTGCTGATGTTGTATTTTATGAGAAAGCAGTTGGAAGTACAGGCTATACTGAATTAACAGGAAGTACTATTGATGTAAAAGATATAGATAGAATATCTATAAAAAATATCGAAGTAAAGTGCATATCAAATCAGGGATATTCTTCAAAGATTAAGACAGATATAGATATCAATATTCCAGAGTTTAATATTGATTTTACAGATTCAGATACTACTATGGATTTACAGGATTTATTAAAATATAGTCTTATATGTCAAGGTGGAAATTTATCAAATGATGTGGCTAAGGATGGTGCTGTAAATAGAATACATCCGGCTATTGAGATAGCAAATGGTGCAAATGTAACTATTTCAGGTAATTTGTATGCTGATGGAACAGCATATGATGCAAATAAAGTTACTAATGCGGCAGGAACTGAATACTGGGTTAATAAATCGCCAATGGTAGTTGTAAATAAGAATCAATCTATAAGAATTAATGAATCAGCTACATTAAGATTGAACTCTAAAATTGTTAACTGTAATAATGATATTGAAGTTGGTGATAACTCTGGTCTTATCATAAGAAACAGAAATGGTGAAGAAAAAACGGATACCACAGATACAATGCAGTTATTCGCTGATAATATTATTACTAAAGCAGGAACATCTAATGCAACAATAGATATTGTTGGTAATACTATGTTAAAGGATGACTTGCAGCTTGATGGAAACAAATCTAATGTTAAGATAAAGGGAAATTACTTTGGATACGGATATCGAGATGATGATAATGATGGTAATGAAGATAATACCGGAGCGATAACAGGTTTTGTTGATGTTGGATTAACCACAACTGAGCATGAAAGAAGCAGTGCAATCGTAATAAATGGAACAGGTGCCAATGTAGATATGTTAGGTGTTAATAAGTTAATATTAGCCGGCAGAGCTTATATTGATTTAGATGCGAGTGGAAAAAACACATCGTATATGACAGGTGAATCTGTATCATTTAAAGGAAATCAGAAAATGTATCTTGCTGATACAGAGTTATCAGGAAGTAAAGTGGCAGGAACTAATCCAATATCATATTCTGAGTTATTATCAAAAGCAGGTATAGCAGACGGTGCCGAGATAACATATTCGGATTTGAATCTTCAAGATGAAAATAGTGTAGTTGCAAAGAAAATTAAGTTTGACAATATGGTATATTTCTATGTAAAAAATAATAATCCTGTAACACAGACTCAGTATTTTATTAATGCATATCATAATAATATTGATAAAAGAAAGGATTTAAAAACACAGGTTGAAAAATTAGATGTTCATCAGTTATCATTTTCAAATTCTGTTAAAGCCTATACTGCAGGTGCATTAATGCAGGTTGGTAGGACAACATCTAATAATATAGAGGTAACAAATCCGGTATCAGGTGCATTAGGTATTGCTAAAAATGAAGCACTTAGTTTAATGGAAGTTATTAAAAACAGACTTAATAATTTAACACCTTCACTTAAGGACGTTAGTGAGAATTATATATTAGGTCAGGATAATACATTAGTAGCAGGTTCTACAAGTGATGAATTACCATTTGATTATCTTATCAATAGAGAAAAATTATATGATAAATGTGGTACTGGAAGATTAACAAAAGAGATAGATTTACAGAATTTAACATCAGGTGCTCTTACAACTGAGGGCTTAACATCAGATGAGCAGAAACAATTCATAATGAAAGCCAGAGACATACTTGATAACTATGCTGGTGGATGGGTTGGTAAAAAATTTGGATTTATACTCAGTTGTGAAGGTGGTATAGGAAATTCTCCTATAGAATTAGATGCTGGTGTTATAATTACAGACACACCTTATCAGATTAATAAGAATTTTACCGGTTTAATCATATGTAATGGAAAAATGACGGTAAGTGGAAATGTTAGCATCCAGGCATGTGAAGAACTTAGTGGATTATTATTTACATATATTCCATCATTACAAGATGTTTTAGGTCCATCATTTAATAAAATAGGTGTGGCAGAAGATGGTACAGTAGTTGATGTAAGTGCACTTAAATATACAGATATTGTAGATAAATCAAATTGGAAGAAAGATTAATACATCATTATCAATTATATTATTATAAGACAATTATAGAATTATAAGCGTAAAGGAGAGGAATTTTATCGTGAATAAAAAGAAAAAGAATAGAGGATTTTCATTGATTGAAATAATCGTGACTATTGCAATTATGGCGGTTATTACAGCCGGAGCGGTCTCAATATATTCATTGATAAATTCCTCAAAATTAAAATCAATGGCGGGTAAGGTTAATGATGCTATTAGTAATGTAAGGTCAGATACATTAACTAAAGAAGGTGTATATGGTTATTTGATGAAATATGACAATACAGAAAAATGTTGTACCATATGTCTATATAAAGATGGAAACACAGCCAATCCGTATAAGAAGATTTCTTTAGGTAAATCAGGCCGTTATTATGTGAAAGATAAATTCGGAAATCCATATTACCTTGATAAAGTTGATACAAATGGTCTTAATTTTGAATTTGAAAAGTCAGACGGGTCGTTTAAATTTATTAAGGCAACATCATCTGGTACAGCAATAGATATGGATAATTGCATATATGTTGAATATGCAGGAAAAGTTAAGAAGATTAAGTTAGTAAAATTAACAGGTAAACATTATATAGAATAGTAGTTGATTTACAATACATATTAAATGAAAGGGATAGTTTATGAGAAGTAAAAATTTCAAAGACAATAATAGCGGTTTAACCTTATTGGAATTAATCATTGGTCTTGCAATTTCTCTTATAGTAATTGTAGCTGCATTTTCATTTGTTAATGTTGGAATCAGCTCATATGATAATACTAATAAGACTACAACTTTACAACAGGAAGTGTCATTTATAAATAATATACTTGGTAATGGTATAAGAAGTGGTTCCAAAGATCAAGTGACCATAGTGAAATATGACACAGGAGATAAGGCACTTTATACAGGTACAAAAGTATTCTATTACAATGCGGGTAAAGAGTCTTTGTACATATATGAAGGTAGTGAATGGAAAACCGCAGCAATTACATCGGATAATAATGATAATCTGGTATCTAAATATGTAAAATCATTTGATGTGAATTATGAGAAAACGGATACTACAACTACAACACCAACTACATATATTAATGGAGATGAATATACAGGATATTCAAATCTGTTAAATGTTCATATGAAAGTACAGGTGAAAAATAAAAAGGATGAATCACAAATTATTTATAATATTAGAAATAATAGTTAATATTTAGAGATAAGGAGGAAGAGAGAATATGGCTATTAAGAATTTCATAGTTAAGAATAAAAAGAAAAGTATTTGTTTTCTTACAGCTTTGATAATATGTATCGTGTCAGTTTTTTCAGTTATTATAGTCAAGCAGATTAATGCCGGCGTATTCAGAAAAGATGAAAACGGAAATAATGTTTCGGTTAATGAAATCAAAATTCTTGAAATTGTTGCAAGAGAAGGTGAGCAGGTTCTTGGTTATACTGTAGAAGGCCAGGAGCCTATTAGTGTTTCTAATATTGAAAGTTACAAGGGTAACATGGATTTAGATGTTGCTGACTTTAAGAATGTAACAGGATATGATGTGACAAAGAAAGCTAATAATGATGGCACATTTAGTTATAAAGTAAATGGTTCAAAGCTTAATAGAGCATTTAATAATAATGTGCTTGGTGAATCAATGTCAAAAGGTGAGATACAGGTTAAAGCTATTCAGGCCGCAGATGTTAAGGTAAGTGATGTTGAATGGGCTGATTTAATCTATATTAACTCAAATGATTATAACAGTAATCTTATGTATTATTATGACCAGTTTGTATGCAATGGTTCTATGGGGATTGAGCCTGGACAACTTGGTCAGAATTACAATGATGTATATTTAGTAAATCAGGATAAATTATATAGTTCAATTGATAAGATTATCCGTTCAGTAGGCAATAAGAAAGTTGCGGATACACTTACAAACGAAGATTTTGAATATGTTCAGATTAAACTTGCTAATCAGGAAGAAATTAATGCTAATCTTTCTAATTATAAAGAATATAATTTAAGTTATTATAGAGAAAAGTTTGGAAGTCTGGACGAAGAGATATCAGATAATATTGAAGAGGGGATTACAAGAATTAATAAATTATTAAGCGATATTAACAGTGAAGCAGAAGAAACAGCATTAGGTAAGTTATATGATTTACAAGGCAGAACCCTGACAGATGAAGAAAAGGAAGAAAATAAAGTATATTTCTTACCAGCAGGATTTAGTAATTATTTAGAATTTAATGCAGATAAGTATTTTAATGAAATTTCTACATATACACTTGGAATTACAGCAACTAATATTAAAGCGATAATTAATAATGTGAATGCAGATGTTTCTGTAGAATCATTAAAGACATTACTACAGTATAAGAATAAGGCTGTTCAGGCATTGAATAATCCACCTGTCGATCCGGAAGCAGATAAATACGGATTCACACAGGATGATTATGATACAATTTCAGAATGCTTTAAAAAGGTTAACCTTGGAAATATAAATGAAGGAATATTATTTAATTATACAGAGGCATTTTTAAATGAATCATTTAAATTCACAACTGCTGATGCAGAAGCTATAAGAGGACTTATTGATAGTGTTAATAAAGCTAAACAGGATGAGGTATTAGATGAATTAGCAAATGCAGTTGCAGATGAAGAAAAAATGAACAATTTCTGTGATAATGCAGAGACTAATTTTGAATATGCAGATATTAACGGATATGACAAATATTATATTAATAATTATATAGATGCATTAAAGCAGCTTACAGATGAAAATACATTTAAAACAGATGCAAAATGTGACTTGACTAAAATTGAAAAATTCATTGAAGATGTAAATAAGAATACAGAAGTATTTGAAGATGTTGAAGTATCATGTGATTTAGTATGGAAAGTTGCGACATCTATTTACAATAAGGCAATGAGCGAAGATGTTGCATTAATGTATAATACAGAGTTACTTACTAATAAGACACTTGGTGATTATACACAGGATTTAACAGAAGTGGCTAAAGCTAATGAAAGTGTTATGAATTTAGCTAACAGAGAAAAAGTAGATAATACTAATAACGTTTATAAATTACTTTTATTATCAAGACAGATTAGAGATTCTTATTACGCTGACAATCTATCAGCTAAGATAGATGTTAGTGGAGTATATTATCCAGCAGGATTAGATGGTGAAGCAGAGGGTATTAATAGCTGGAATATGAATACCTTTGATGGCGATGACGGAAATGTAGGTGATACATCTATTAATTACGCAAAATATCGTGAGCCTGAAGTTGTTGGACAGACATATGGCTCAGATGGTACAAATGGTTCATCAACCAATTACGTATATAAGAGAATATATAGCTTTACAGGTGACCAGTTCTTTGGTGGAGCCAAATTCACATCAGATGCTGTTTCAGATGATAAAAGTTATATAATTACTGCTAATAGTGGATATTCAGATTCGACAACAGATTTAATTGTTACTTCAGATTTGGAAGATGATAATTATATATTGATAAGTGCAGAGAATAATGCATCATATCAGACAAATAATTGTATATATGCACATTTCTGGGATGATAATAATATTTCATATAAGGAAGAATTTGTAAAGGTATCAGGTGAAGCTAAAGGCTCAAATGGTAAATATACATTATATAAAGTTTGTGTTCCAAAAGGATACAGACATGTGTTACTAACTAATATAGCATCATGGAATGGAAATATTAAAACTGCGGATTATACATTACCTTCTGATTATAAAGGAAAACTTTTCTACATTAGTGGAAATACTATTAAACAGGATACAAGCGGAAGAAATAATTATGTATTAGCAGGTATTAATAATTCTAAATTGAATGATACAGTTGTATTTAATGGTTCAATGGATATGAAGTTCTGGGCATATAATAATGAAGTTGCAAGTAATAATTTTACAGCATCATATAGATTGTATGTAGATAATACTGTTATCTTTAGCAGTAATGATGCAGGTTACCATTATCTTGAAGGTGTATCTAATGCTGGAAACCAGCCGTTTACGATGAGTGATACAATTAAGATAAAAGATGCACAAACAGTAATCGTAGGTGATGATGAGATTAAGTTATATGCTAATGATGGACAGAATTTCCGTGGACAGCTTCTAAGTCTTTCATCAAGTAATAAGCTTAGGATAGAACTTAATTATAATGATGCTTCAGGTGTGACACATACGAGCAACTATTATTACCAGATGGCAAAACCAGCATATGATTTTAAGGTTACTAACTTTATTAAGGATGGTCAGATTGAATATGTTAATTTTGCAAATTTACAATTCACATATACAAATATGGATTATGTAAGATATTCCGTAGATAATGGCGCATTCGCTGAAATAACAGCAGATAATAACTTAATAAGCATTGGTTCTGATAAGAATATTGGTGATACAACTCAACTTATTGTTAAGTATAAACCAGTTGGTGGTGATGAAATTGTTATTACAACAACATTAAAGAAGTCAGAGTTAGCAAGTGTTGAGCATAATTATTTATCAGAAAATACAGCAACTAATAGTTCAGGACTTACAAATGATCCATTATTAACGACTACTGAGAATAGTGCTATAGTTGGTAAGACTAAAGGTGACGTATTAGTATACTTATTAAGAGTATCACTTATGAATGTTAATTATCCAATTAATGTATTAGAGGTACAGCCTCAGGCTCATGCAACTGATTTAGATAATGCTAATATGGCTAAGAAAATTCTTCAGGCACTTAAGGTTGATATACCGAGTGATATAAACAAGAATTATAAGAAGTATGTAAATGTTACAAGTATGAGCGTTAAAGAGTTTAATACTAGAAATGATGAGTTAACAGCAACTTATGATTTAATATATTTTGGTATTAACCCTGGATATCAATATGTATCAACAAGTGGCAAGACAAGTGGACGAACAAAGTATAATGATAGTTCAATGGATGGACTTATTTATACAGGTATTGGTGATAAATATACTATTCATTCTGCATTTGGTGGTATGGCTGCATCAGATTATGAATATATTAATAATTCAAAAGGAAATAATGTTAAAAGTGGAATGTCAGATGATTTGTATAACACTTGGAAGAAATATTATACAACAGGTATGACAGGAAATAGTAATTCTTCTTGGAATCTTAATATGTTAGATAGCATTTCAGGACGTTATTATATGAAAAATGGAATGAAGACAACAAGAATTGGTGGTAATGATATAACTGTCAGAAAAATGAACGAATTGTTAGAATATCTTAAGAGTGGATATCCAATTTTATTAGCTGATGAGATTATGAATTGTGATAATTCAGACATTTATGATGATAATAATGGATATGAAAAAAATAAGAATACATATACTAACAATGTAAGCAGATGGCCTTATGTAGATCATAATTCTAAAATGTATAATTTCATTTTACAGGCTAAAGCATTAGGTAAAGATGAAAATGGCAATTATACTGGACTTGATAGTGATGGCAATAAGGTATTTATGGATAATAAGTCATATGCAAGTTTGGTATCTATATCTAAAATGAGTGACGGTTCAAATCCTGAGTATTTGTCATCAGACAATAAATTTGAAGGTGGATTAAGATTTGCTTTCAAGAGAGTTGAAATTCTTGACTTTGAGTTTAAGAGTGGACCAAAACAGTATGATGAAGGCGTAAGTTCAGGTAATACAGGTAAATATATTGAAGCTAATGAGCAGGAACATAGTTTGTATAATATCAATTTAGGATTTAAAGATGGAATTAAAATTAATGAAAATCAAATTGATGGAAAATATATTTATAAAGTATACATAGATAAATCTGGCGTTGGTAAATTTGAAGATGTTGATACGGTAGAATTATCACCTGAATATGAATTAATTAAAGATAATGATGGATATGTAACAGGTGTACATATATATGGAAACTGGCCAGAGAATATAGAAGGATTTATTCCTTGGAAAGTTGAAGCTATTGATGTGAATAATGCTGGTCTTAAATATACATATATTGGAAATTCAGCATTTAGACGTAAAGAAGCTAAGGATGTCTATGTTTTATGGATTAAGGCACAGGAAGATAAGTGTACATTAGATTTCTGCAATACTGTTAAAAATTACTCAGGTGATTTTAGTAATGATTATAGAATACATCTTATAACTATGTATTTAGCAGATTTTAATGCATATTACAGTAAAGACGTAAATTGTGATGAATTCCGTGATAATAAAGATTTGCTTTTTACGTCTGAGACTTCTAAATTAAAAGTTAAATCTGTATGGAATTATGCAAAGACAAAATCAGCTTATGCAAAGAACAATTATAATATGGGCTCTAATGGAAATAGCAAAGAAGATGAACTTGATACGAAAAAATTAAATGAATTAAGTGATAATACAGAATTAGATATGATTGTATGTGGTTTCTGTGATTCATATTCTCAGCTTGACATTAATGATATAGCAGCTTTAAAGAATATTGAATATTTTGTTAATTCAGGTCATTCACTATTATATTCACATGATAATTCATCATTTAATAGTACAATACATAGATATTCAAAAAATGGATATATTTCCCAGGGTGGAACAGATTGGGCAAGATATGAGACATATTTCCTTAAGACATTAGTTGGACAGGACAGATATGGTATAACAGCTAGTGAGTCTGATTTACCTGAAGAATATGTAAATGCAAGAAAGTATTTGGATACAAGTAAAATTGAACAGGCAGATTTACGAGGAATGACAGAAACCTGGACATTTATAAGTAATGGCTGGGGCGGAGATAAGAAAGGTAACAAGCTATACGTAAAAGATATTGGCTCAAGTGAATATGTAAATATTAATACATATGCAACTACTACAAAGATTCTTCAAATGAATAAAGGTCAGATAACAGCATATCCATTTGTTTTGCCTGATTCTTCTAAGTTTTCGGTAGCAACTACACATACACAGTATAGTGAATTGAATCTGGAAGATAGTGAAGTAACAGTATGGTATGCACTTGATTCACAACAAAATACAAAGAATATATATTATTATACTAAGGGTGATGGTTGTAACAACTATTATATCTATTCAAAAGGTAATGTAACTTACACAGGTGCCGGACATTCGAGAATTTCAGGAATTGATGAACAGAAGTTGTTCGTAAATACATTGGTTGCTTCAATTAAAACAGGTAACTATGCACCAGTTGTTAAGGTTAATAATGCAATTAGTATAACGACTACAGAGAAAATTATTAATTATTATAAAGACAATGGTGCAACAGTAACATTTACCGTTTCAGATTACGATTTGAAGGATAATGAAGAAAAAGGATTTTCAGATTTTAGAATCTACATAGATGTAAATGGAAATGATAAATATGATGAAGGTGATATTTTAATTAATGATCCAGATAATGCAGACATTTCTGATAATACATATATGAGAGATATAAATGATGAAAATGTTAAAATTAATATTACAAAAGACAATTTAAAGAATAAAAAAGCTTATTCATTCTATTTGTCTGATGGTGATATTAAAGAGTTAGAGACAAGATTAGGTGCTAAGATTGAAAACTATAATATTATAGTTGAAACTATCGATAATGGTTACTTAAAAGCTAAAGATGATGTATATCGAGAAGCTACTAAGATTAAGGCTTCTGATAAGTTTAAGTTAAAAGAAAGAGAAGAAGCTAAGTTATTCAACTTAAATTAATATTTAACTAATTCTTATCAATAATTTTTATAGAAATAAATCTATATAAATACAATTTCTATTAAATCAAAACTTAAACCGACTTCAAAGAAATGGGCATAGTTCCAAGACTTAGAGGTCGGTTTTTTTATGCTATGTAATTAAATATATATTGACAAAGAAATTAAAATGATATATCATATAATCAATAAGTAACATTAAAATTTAATTTAACAAATTTAGTAAATGCAACAAACATATTTACTAAAGTATTTGTTATATATGGCAGTGGTACATATATATAAATGATTAACCAGTTATTATAATTAAAGGAGTGATATATATTTATTGTTGTATAAATAGTGGTGCAATATGGGGAATAGAGCCATATGTTGTAAAAGTAGAGGCGGATATATCACAGGGTATGCCTTGTTTTAATATGGTAGGCTTATTGTCATCGGAAGTCAGGGAAGCCAGAGAAAGAGTGAGGAGTGCAATTAAGAATAGTGGAGAAAGTTTACCAATGTACAGGGTAACTGTTAATTTATCGCCAGCTGATAGGAGAAAGGAGGGGACAGGCTATGATTTACCTATTGCATTGTCGCTCTTGTGTGCAATGGGAAGACTAGATGTAAGCAGATTTGATAATACACTTATAATGGGTGAATTAGGACTTGATGGAAATATTAACAAGGTGAAAGGAATTCTTCCTATTATAAATATGGCGAAGAGATTAGGTTTTAATAAGTGCATTATTCCTAAAGGAAACAGTAATGAGGCAAGATATGCAGATAATATAAAAGTCTATACATTTTCTACACTTAGAGAAGTAATAAAATATTTCAATAATATACATAATGAAGAAAGTACGATTATAGATAATATTAATAGAGAGGATGTATTAGATCAGAGTGAAAATGATTTTTCAGATATATATGGACAGGAGAGTGTTAAGAGGGCAATTATGATTGCTGTATCCGGGTGGCATAATATGTTAATGATTGGTGCACCGGGAGTCGGGAAGTCAATGTTAGCATACAGAATACCATATATTATGACAGAAATGAGTGAAGAGGAGAAAAGAGAAGTTTTAAATATACAGAGCATATGTGGATTAATTGTAAATAATGATTACATTTTGAAGAGACCATATTCTGCACCGCATCATACCATTACAAAAGCCGCATTGATAGGAGGAGGTAAAGAACCAAGACCAGGTGAGATAACAATTGCCCACAGAGGTGTAATGTTTCTCGATGAATTGCCGGAATTTTCACCAATTGTATTAGATTCATTAAGACAACCTCTGGAAGAAAAGGTTGTTAAGATTCATAGAATGAATGGTAATTATGAATTTCCAGCCAATTGTCTTATTATTGCAGCAATGAATCCTTGTAAATGTGGATATTATCCCGATAGAAATAGGTGTAAATGTTCTGAGACTGATGTGATGAATTACTTAAATAGAATAAGTGGACCTATTATAGACAGGATTGATATGAGTGTTGAAGTACCAAGAGTAGAAGCAGTGGATATAGGTAGTGAAGATAATAATATGAGTAGTAAAGAGATGAAAGAATTGATAAAAAATGCAGTTGATAGACAACGAAGGAGGCAGAATGACAGATATAATAGCCAGTTATCAACAGATGAAATCAGGAGATATTGTAAGCTTGGAAAAGAAGAAACTATATTTATGAAAGATGCTTACAAGAAGTTTGGATTAAGTATGAGAGGATATTATAAGGTTGTGAAGATAGCCAGAACAATTGCTGATATAGAAGGTGAAAGTATAATTAATATCAATCATCTGGCAGAAAGCTTAGGATACAGAATTTCTGATAATAAGTATTATAATAATATATAGCAATAAGATAAAAGGAGAACATAATTGAATAATGAAGAATATTGGTATTGGATATGTAATATAGAAAATGTATGGAATAGTACAATTAGAAAACTACTTGAGATTTTCAAATCGCCGAAGGAGATTTATGAATGTAGTGAAAGTGAACTATCAAGATATATAAATAGTAGTAGTTTTAAGAATCATTATGAGCTCATAAGAAATATTGTTAAGTCAAGAAACGAATGTTTAATAAATGAATGTTATAATAAATTATATAAAAGGGAAATATATTTCATAAGTATTGATAATGAGAAATATCCTGATAGATTAAGAGGTATAGAAAATTATCCATATGGTATTTATGTTAAGGGAAATATAAGTGCATTGTCAAAAAAGACTGTTGCAATAGTTGGTGCAAGAAATTGTACAACATACGGTAAGAAGATTGCTAAGGATATAGGATTTGAATTAGCTGCTAATGGTGTGAATGTTATAAGTGGATTGGCAAGAGGGATTGATTCAGCAGGATTATGGGGAGCAGTAGATGCTAATGGAGTTGCAGGAGCAGTATTAGGGTGTGGAGTAGATATATGTTATCCAAGAGAGAATATTGAATTATATGAGGTTATTAAAGAAAATGGATTCATTTTATCGGATTATCCTATTGGAACAAAACCTTTAGCATGGCAGTTTCCACTAAGAAACAGAATAATTAGTGGTCTGGCAGATATTGTCTTGGTGGTAGAAGCAAGAGAGAGAAGTGGCTCATTGATAACAGTTGAATATGCATTAGAACAAGGTAAGGATGTATGTGCAGTACCAGGCAGAGTCGGAGATGGACTTAGCAGCGGTTGCAACAGATTAATTAAAGAGGGTGCAGCTATGGTTTTATCAGCAAATGATGTATTACATGAACTTGGAATTAATAATGATAGTAATACTAAATTTTTTAGAAAAAATGATATTGTACTTGAAAAAGAAATAGAAACGTTGTATAGTTATGTGGATTTCATTCCAAAGAATATACAGCAATTGGTGAACGAAACAGGTATGAGTTCGTCTGAAATATTAAGAGGATTGATAAAATTACAAATGATGAATTATATAGAAGAACCATCGAAAAACTACTATTCAAGGAAGATTTAGAAAAGGGGATTTATTATGCCAAAGTATTTAGTTATTGTAGAATCACCAGCTAAAGTCAAAACAATCAAGAAGTTCTTAGGAGCAAATTACAACGTAGTTGCTTCAAATGGACATGTACGTGATTTACCAAAAAGTACATTAGGTGTTGATATTGAAAATGATTATGAACCTAAATATATAACTATCAGAGGAAAAGGAGATAAGCTTGCAGAACTTCGTAAGGAAGTGAAGAAGGTTGACAAAGTGTATCTTGCAACCGACCCTGACCGTGAGGGAGAAGCTATTTCATGGCATTTAGCAACAGCTCTGAAGTTAGATGATAAAAAGATGAGCCGAATTACATTTAATGAAATTACTAAGAATGCAGTTAAGGCTTCATTAAAGAACCCAAGAACTATTGATATGAATCTTGTGGATGCACAACAGGCTAGAAGAATGTTAGACAGAATGGTAGGATATACTATAAGTCCACTTCTTTGGCAGAAAGTAAAAAGAGGCCTGAGTGCAGGTAGAGTACAGTCAGTAGCATTAAGAATGATTTGTGATAGAGAAGAGGAGATTAATGAATTTATTCCGGAAGAATACTGGACTTTAGACGTTAATCTATTACCTGGTGGACATAAGAAACCAATTGTTGCAAAATTACATGGATATAAGAATAAGAAGATTGAGATTAAAAATAGAAGTGAAATGGATAAAGTACTTGCAGCTATAGATAATGCGACATATAGTATTTCAGAGATAAAGAAAGGTGAGAGAATTAAGAAATCACCACTGCCATTTACTACAAGTACATTGCAGCAGGAGGCTTCTAAGACACTTAATTTTTCAACACAGAAGACTATGCGGATTGCTCAGCAGTTATACGAGGGAATTGATATAAAAGGACAGGGAACAATAGGTATAATTTCATATTTGAGAACTGATTCTACCAGAGTATCTGAAGAAGCTGATAATATGGCAAGAGAATTTATCAATAAGAATTATGGTGAAAACTATTTAGCAAAACAAAATACACAAAAGAAAAGTGATAATAAGATTCAAGATGCACATGAGGCTATAAGACCTACGAATATGGAACTAACGCCAGCAAGAATTAAAGATGATTTATCAAGAGACCAATTCAGATTATATCAGTTAATATGGAAGAGATTCACTGCGAGCAGAATGGAGAATGCAAAATATGAGACAACATCTATAAAGATATCTGCAGGAGATTATGATTTTATATGTGCAGCTTCTAAGTTAGCGTTTGATGGCTTTATGTCAGTATATATGACAGAAGATGACAAGGAAGAGAATAAATCAAATGTTCTAATGAAAAATATTGATAAAGATTCAAAATTACAGTTTGTAGAGCATTTAGAAAAACAACATTTTACACAACCACCAGCACATTATACTGAAGCAGGTTTAGTAAAAGCATTAGAGGAACAGGGAATAGGAAGACCTAGTACTTATGCACCTACAATTTCAACTATAATAGCCAGAAGATATATTGTTAAAGAGAATAAAAACTTATATGTAACTGAATTAGGTGAGATAGTAAATGAGATAATGAAAACAGCATTTCCAGTCATAGTTGATTCTAGCTTCACAGCTAACCTAGAATCTTTATTAGATGGAATCGAAGCAGGCAATATACAGTGGAAAACTGTAGTAAGAAACTTTTATCCTGATTTGGTAGAAGCTGTAAGTAATGCGGAAAAGGTACTTGAGAAAATCAAGATAGAGGATGAAGTTACAGATGTAGTCTGTGAAGAATGTGGAAGAAATATGGTTATAAAATATGGACCACATGGTAAGTTTCTTGCTTGTCCGGGATTTCCTGAATGCAGATTTACAAAACCATATTTTGAGAAAACAGGCATTAAATGTCCAAAATGTGATGGTGAATTAGTTATAAAAAAGACTAAAAAGGGAAGAAAGTATTATGGATGTGAGAATGCTCCGGAATGTGACTTTATGTCATGGCAGAAGCCTTTAGAAGAGAAATGTCCGGAATGTGGAAGTTATCTGATTCAAAAAGGAAGCAAGGCCGTATGTTCAAATGAAACATGTGGCTATGTGAAAGTGATAAATAAGAAAGAAAATGAGTAAATATGAGTGTTCAATTATTAGATAAAGCAAGAAAAATTAACAAATTACTTCATAATTATAATTCCAGCAAGATTGTATTTAGTGACATTTGTGATGTATTAAGTGAAATATTAGATTCAAATGTTGTTGTTATTGCAAAAAGTGGAAAAATATTAGGAATAAGCATATATAATGAAATTGAACCTATAGGAACCGAAATGGGGGATAATTCAGTAGGAACATATGTAGATAAAATGCTCAACGAGAGATTGTTAGAAGTTCTATCTACCAAAGAGAACGTTAATTTGATGACTTTAGGCTTCGAGTCTAATAAAAGTAAACAATATGATGCTATAATTACTCCAATAGACATTGCTTGCGAGAGACTTGGAACTATATTTATTTATAGAATCAAGAAATCTTATGATATAGACGATATAATATTAAGTGAATATGGAAGTGTGGTAATCGGTTTAGAGATGACCAGGTCTGTAAGTGAGGAAGAAGAGGATAATTCAAGAAAACGTACATTGTTAAATGTTGCTATTAATTCATTGTCTGAATCAGAGAAAAAAGCAGTAAGATGTGTACTAAAAGAACTAAATGGTAAGGAGGGTGTGGTAATAACCAGCAGGATTGCCGAAAGAGAGGGAATAACAAGGTCAGTATTAATAAATGCACTTAGAAAATTTGAAAGTGGAAGAATTATTGAATCGCATTCTAATGGAATGAGGGGCACTTACATAAAAGTCGTAAATGATATAGTATATGAAGTACTTGGCATAGACAATATGTAGAAAATGATGTATAATACAAATTACAAAACACAACATAATAGTAAAAATATGATATAAAAATGAAAGTAAAACTGCTTGCAATATATCGTAATTAAATATTAAATTTTAATATTTCATAAATGGATTTATGGACTGTCTTGAAAGTGTAATGGATTACTGAATTGATTACATATACAATCAGGACAGTCTTTTATAATATATGTTATATATTAATGTTAATATATAAAAATTACTTGATATTTTTCTAGAATAATTTTATAATAAAATATGAGTGATTTTGTCAAAAATTGGGCAATATGCTATATGAATAGATTTTATTATAATAGTTAGATGAAGATAATTGTTTTAAAAGCCGCTAAGACAATATAAATGCTTTTAGATGATATTTTCAGTTAACTATATGATATAGTAGCAAAAAGGAGGCAATATAATGATTAACTCTAGTATATATAATTATGTTAATGTATTAGACAAGGCAGCTGATGCATCGTGGATTCGAAATGAAGTTATAAGCAATAATATTGCAAATGTAGATACACCTAATTATAAGAGACAAGATGTTGAATTTGAATCATATCTTTTAGCACAACTTGAAGGTGCAAATTCTTCATCACTTAAGAAAACGGTTGCAGGTATGGATTTAGATAGTTTAACATCTACGATATATACTGATTCAAATTCGTTGTCATATAGACTTGATGGAAATAATGTAGATATAGATACAGAAAATGTTGAGTTAGCATCAAACCAGTTAAAATATCAGGCATTAGTAAGCAGTATCAATAACGAATTTAGTATGATTAAAAGCGCAATGCAGTAGCAGAGTCAAAAACAAATTTAGTATTATTAAAAGTGCAATGCAGTAGCAGAGCAAAAAACAAATTTAGTATTATTAAAAGAAAAATGCAAAACAAACATCAGAAATGGAGGATAAAATGGCTTTATTTTCATCATTTGATATAAGTGCATCAGGTATGACTGCACAGAGATTAAGATCAGATACTATTTCACAGAACCTGGCTAACGTTAATACAACAAGAACCAGTGATGGTGGACCTTATGTAAGAAAAACAGTTGTATTTACTGAGAGACAGAGTACACCATTTGATCAGGTGCTTTTAACAACTTCAGGAAGAATGGGTAACGGAGTTAAAGTTACATCTGTTATAGAGGATACGGAGACACCTATGAATATGGTATATGATCCGTCTCATCCTGATGCGGATGAGAATGGATATGTTACATATCCTAATGTAAGTACAATAACAGAGATGACTAACTTAATCGATGCATCAAGAGCATATGAAGCAAATGTTACAGCATTTGATGCTGCAAAGACAATGGCTTTAAAAGGATTAGAAATTAATAAATAAAAAAGTATCTAAATTGTATAAAGAAATGAGGTATAGATATGTCAGATATAACATCAGTTAGTAATTTGGCAACACAATACATAAATGAGGCACTTAAGCCATCGACTGCAGAAACAAGTAAAACTAATAATAAAGAAGCATTTTCTGATTTATTATCATCAGCAATGAAGATGATAAAAGAAACAAATGATTTATCGAATGCTGCAAATGCAGAGCAGATGAATTTTGCACTTGGATATTCAGATAATACACATGATTTAGCAATTGCCCAGCAAAAGGCAGCGTTGTCATTACAGTATACAGTAGCTGTAAAGAATAAAGTGTTAGAAGCATATAAAGAGATTATGAATATGCAAATATAATACATAATATACAGGCATTAGGAGAATTTTCATGAATGAAAGGTTGAAAGCTATCCAGAAACGAGCTGTAGATTTCTGGAACAAGTACAATAGAAAACAAAAGACGATGATGATAAGCATTACGTTAGCAGTTATTATTCTGTTAATTGTAATGGTTGTTATGTTTACAAAACCAACCTATGTTACTTTGGTAGAATGTGATTCGGCATCTACAGCATCAGATGTAAAAGATTCATTGAATGATGCAGGAATATCCTTTACTATAACTAATAATTATGTAGTTAAAGTTAAGAGTGAAGATAAAGTAGAAGCCGAAATGGCGATTGCTACATCGGGAGTTATTGCTAAAGAATATACAATAGACCAGGCACTTTCTGGTGGAATGAGCACAACAGAAGCTGATAAACAGAAGCGATATAAGGCATATTTAGAGGATAGATTAAGAGTATCCTTAGAAAAATTACAATATGTTAAAGCAGCAAGAGTACAGATTACTGTTCCAGAGAGTAAGTTAAGTGTATTAGATTCTAAAGAGGAATCAACAGCAGCAGTTGTACTTAATCTTAAGAAAAGTATGAGCTCGGAACAGGCAGAGAATGTGGCACAGTGGATAGCTACATCACTTGGTAACGATACAATGGCTTCGGTAACTATTATTGATACAGACGGTAATATGTTATTCAGAGGAACAGATTATACAGAAGGTGATTTTTCTGGAGGTTCAAAGAGTGAGATTCAACAGGCAGCGATGGATTTAGTATCTACAAATGTTAAGAAATTATTTGAGGCCGCTGAATTGTATCAATCGGTAGAAGTATCGCCGCATTTAGATATGAGTTTCGATACTGTTGAAAGGACACAGATATCATATGATACAGGCGACAGAGAGCAGGGACCATATCTTACATCATATGAAGTTGAACAGGAGGGTTCATCAGGAGCAGGCGGTGTTCCGGGAACCGATTCTAATGATGAGGATATAACATATAATATTAAAACTGATGAAGGCTCATCAAGTACATATGCATTAAAAAAATATGAATATGCGGTTAATCAGATTATTGAAAAGACAACATTAGGCAGAGGAACTATTGATTATACAGATTCGACACTTAGTATTGTAGCACGTACATATAATGTATACGAAGAAGATAAAGTACGTAAACAGGGACTATTAGACGGCATTACATGGGAACAATTCAAGGAACAGAATAGAGACAATGTACAGTTAGATGTTCCAGCGGATTTATACCAGATGGTATCGACTGCAACAGGATTTACAACAGACAATATTACAATTCTTGCATATAGAGTACCACAATTTGTGGATGCTGAAGCTAAAGCGTCAAAAGGATTTACAGACTATCTTCCAATAATGCTTGCGGTAGTAATATTTGGCTTACTTGCATTCGTGGTATTTAAGAGTACAAGACCGGTTGAAGTGCTTGAAACAGAACCTGAACTTTCGGTTGAGGCATTACTTGCTTCTACTAAGGAGAATCAGCAGTCGGTTGAAGATATTGATTTGAATGATAAGTCAGAGACCAGAAAAGCAATAGAGAAATTCGTTGATGAGAATCCGGAAGCGGTTGCGTTGTTACTTAGAAACTGGTTAGAAGACGATTGGAATTAATTGAAAGGCATGGATTATTATGGCAAAAAGCAACGAAATGATGGGTATTCAGAAGGCAGCAATACTTTTGATAGCCTTAGGACCTGAGAAATCTGCGACTATATTTAAACATTTAAAAGAAGATGAAATAGAAGAACTTACACTTGAAATTGCCAATACAAGAAGTGTATCGCCACAAACTAAGGAAGAAGTTTTAAACGAATTCTATGAAGTTTGTATTGCACAGCAATATATTGCTGAAGGCGGTATAGATTATGCTAAAGATTTATTAGAGAAGGCATTAGGACAGGATAAGGCTCATGATGTTATAAGTAAGCTTACTGCTTCATTACAGGTCAGACCGTTTGAATTCATCAGAAAGACAGATGCCTCACAGCTTCTTAACTTTATACAGGATGAACATCCACAGACGATTGCACTTATCTTATCATATTTACCGGCAGGACAGGCATCAGCTGTAATTTCTGCTTTGCCGCTTGATAAACAGGCAGATGTTGCAAGAAGAATTGCACAGATGGATAGAACATCACCTGATGTGATTAAAGAAGTAGAACGCGTTCTTGAAAGAAAACTTGCTTCATTGGTAAATCAGGATTACACAATTGTCGGTGGCGTAGATGCTATTGTTGAAATCCTTAATTATGTTGACAGAGGAACAGAAAAACATATTATGGAAAATCTCGAAGTTGAAGAACCTGAACTCGCAGATGAAATTAAACGTAAAATGTTTGTATTCGAAGATATTCTTTCTCTTGATGATAAAACAATACAGCGTGTATTGCGAGATGTTGACAACAATGATCTTGGGATTGCACTTAAGGGAACAAGTGAAGAGGTTCAGAATGTCATATTTAATAACTTATCAAAACGTCTTGCTGCAATGATAAGAGAGGATATGGACTTTATGGGGCCTGTTCGTATGAAAGATGTTGAAGAAGCACAGCAGAAGATCGTAAATATTATCCGTAGATTAGAGGATACAGGTGAAATTATCATTGCACGTGGTGGAGGTGACGAAATAGTTGTCTAATTTAGTTAAATCCAGAAATATAATATGTGATAGTAATGATAAAAAGATAATTGATTATAATGAGCTTATTTCGACTAAATTATCCATGATTAAGGATAGCATAAAGTATCAGCCTGAGCCATTAGAAATAGTAGATGGTGTAAATGCCGATTCTGTACAGGAATTATTAGAAGATAATACATCGGATACAGTGATTGAAAATGCTAATACTCAGGCAAAAAAAATAATTGCAAGAGCGAATGAAGATGCAAAAGCTATTATTGAGAGAGCGAAGGAAGAATCAGATATAATAAGAGCTGACAGTGCCAATATTGGAAGAAATGAAGGTTATGAAGAAGGACATAAAAAAGCTGAGATTGAATTAGCTGCTTTAAAGAAATCTGTTGAAGATGAAAAAGTCCAGATGGAAATTGAATATAACCAGAGATTAAATGAAATGGAGCCAATGCTTGTAGAGACAATTCTTACAGTCTTTGAAAAGGTAACACATGTACTTGCAGAAGATAAAAAAGATTTGGTATTACAATTGGTTAATGATGTACTTAGTAAAACGGAAATTAGTAAAGAATTCCTTATCAGAGTTTCATCATCAGACTATAAATTTATGCTTGATAACAGAGAAAGAATTAATGGTGTTGTATCGAAACAGGTACATATAGAGATAGTTGAGGATCCTACATTTAAAAAGGGTCAGTGTATGATTGAAAGCGATAGTGGAATATATGATTGTAGTCTAGATATCCAATTAGAAAATCTTATTTCAGCAATAAAGACAATGTCATGTTTAGTAAGTGACTAGATAGCAAAGGAAAGTAACAAATGGTAGTAGATACAGATAAATATCTTAAACTAATAGAAAAGACATATGTAAATAAACTTGGTAAAGTTGTCAAAATAGTTGGTCTTACAATTGAATCGGTCGGTCCAGATGCTAATCTTGGTGATGTGTGTAAGATAAAATCAAGAGAAGACAGGGAAAACTATGTTAAGGCTGAAGTAGTTGGATTTAAAGATAAAAGAGTATTACTCATGCCGTTTGATAATATTGATGGAATTGGCCCGGGAAGTATTGTAGAAAATACTGGAAAGCCATTAAAGGTAAAAGTAAGTGATGATTTGCTAGGTAATACAGTTGATGGACTAGGTGTACCACTTAATGGTTATGAAATCAAGAACTACAAGAAATATTCAGTAGAGGCAAAACCACCTGATCCGATGTCTAGGGCAATCATAAGTGAGGTACTTCCGTTAGGAGTTAAGGCTGTTGATGGACTTATTACTGTAGGCAAAGGACAGAGAATTGGCATATTTGCAGGAAGTGGTGTTGGTAAGAGTACATTGCTTGGTATGTTTGCGAGAAATACGAAAGCAGATATAAATGTTATCGCATTAATTGGCGAGCGAGGAAGAGAAGTCAGAGAGTTTATAGAGCGGGATCTTGGCGAAGAGGGCATGAAACGAAGTATAGTTGTCGTAGCAACCTCTGATAAACCTGCACTTATCCGTAATAAAGCTGCTAAGACAGCTACTGCGATAGCAGAATATTTCAGAGATAAAGGTAAAGATGTACTTCTTATGATGGACTCTTTGACCAGGTTTTCAATGGCACAAAGAGAGATTGGATTAGCATCAGGTGAACCACCTGTTACAAGAGGATATCCACCAAGTGTATATAGTGAGATGCCTAAGCTGCTTGAAAGAGCCGGTAATTCGTCGGTTGGTTCAATTACAGGACTATATACAGTGCTTGTAGATGGTGATGATTTTAATGAGCCGATAACGGATACTGCAAGAGGTATTTTGGATGGTCATATAATTTTATCAAGAAAACTTGGACATAAAAATCATTATCCTGCGATTGACATTTTACAAAGTATTTCGCGTGTAATGAGTTCGATTGCAAGCAGAGAACATAAGAAAGCTGCTGGAAAACTTAAAAATGTATTAGCTACTTATAACGAAGCAGAAGATTTGATAAATATTGGAGCTTATAAAGAAGGTTCTAATAAAAATATCGATTATGCAATATCTAAAATAGATGAAGTTAATGATTTCCTGATACAGGGTATTGATGAGAAATATAACTTTGATGATATTGTTAATATGCTAGAGAAGATATTTAATGATTAATTTACTTACAGATGTAAACAGCAGGCAAAATAGCTGGCTAAGGAATAAATATTAATTTAAACTAAAAAGCTAGTGTATTAATCTAGACAACAGACACAATATTTTAATAAATGCAAAGATTGAGGAAGATTATGGCAAAATTTGTATATAAGATGCAAAATATTTTAGAGATAAAGTACAAATTAGAGACGCAGGCAAAGATTGCTTATGCAGAAGCAAATAACAGACTTAATGATGAATTATTAAAATTACAATGCATTTATGACGATATAAGTAAATATGAAGATGAGATACGAGAACTTAATAGTGGCACATTAGATGTAAGACGACTTAGATGGTGCCATGAAGCTATTGAGATTAAGAAAATAGATGCAGAAAAGCAGAAAAAGGCCGTAGATAAGGCGAGAAAAGGTGTTGAATTAGCCAGAATAAAACTTAATGAAGTTATGGTGGACAGAAAGACACATGAGAAACTAAGAGAGAAGGCATTTGAAGACTTTAAAGTTGAAATTGCCGAGGAAGAAAAGAAAGAAGTAGACGAACTGATTAGTTTCAGTTTTAATAAATCGGAATAGTGGGTGACGAATATGGCGAAGAAACAGAATGATAACATAGATAATGACAATTTGAATGATATTTTAGGTGATAATGTAATTGCTGACAGTGAACCTAAAAAGGAAAATAAACCATTATCGATATTGATAACTGCATTGATTATATTGATATGGTTGGGAATATTTGTTGCACTTATTAAATTAGATGTGGGTGGCTTTGGAAGTAAAGTATTGACACCTGTTCTGAAAGATGTTCCGGTTATTAATAAGATTTTACCTAAGTCAGCAAATAAGACATCGGATGAAGATATTCCATATAAGAGTATTGCAGAGTGTGCAGCATATATTAAAGAATTAGAAAGTGAATTAGCAGGATATCAGCAGTCAGAAAACGATAAGGATACACAGATAGCTGATTTGCAGGCAGAAGTAGACAGACTTAAACAATTTGAGGATAATCAGGCAGAATTCGAAAAACTAAAGGCGCAGTTCTATGAGGAAGTTGTATTTGGAGATAAAGCGATTGATCCGTCTAATTACATAAAATACTACCAGTCTATAGACAAAGAGAATGCTGATTTGTTATATCAGAGAGCAATAGAGAAATATGCATATGATGAACAGGTTAAAGAAAGAGCAAAATATTACAGTTCCATGAAGCCTGCGAAAGCGGCACAGATTTTCTGCGAGATGACAGGCGATTTAGATATTGTTGTATCTTTGTTAAACAGTATGAATGCAGATGAAAGTGGTGCGATAATAGCTGCTATAAGTGATATCGATTCGGTATTTGCTGCTAAAGTGACAAAAAAATTAATGCCTTAAATAAATAAGTAGTTAAGTAACAAAGAAATTAATTTCTTATTAAATATATTAATTATATATAGTATTTAAAATTGAAATACAAAAGGTAATGCATTATAAATGCTTTGTATTTGATAAGAGTTAATTATATAGCCGGATATCATAGAATATGTAGATATAAAGGTATACATATAAGAAGTTTCCGGCAGTCTGATCAATATAATGGTTAGACATCTGATTTTAATAAACAATCAGAGAAAATTTTGATGAAAGGAGGAAGAGAATGGTAAGTACAAATATTTCGGGTAAATTCAAAGTGGATATATTAAAAAGTTCTAATGATACCAAGTCTGTTAATAAGACATCAGATGGTGATTTTACTAAAATATTAAGCAGGCATACTACTAGTGATAGTAAGGAAACATTTAAAACTTACAACAGTGAAAAAAACAGTGATGTAAAGAATGTTATTAAGAAATTTTATTCAGACAAGTCACAGATTAGAGGTAATGAGCAAAAGATTGATGATACGGATATTGAGAAAGCCGTGGCAGAAGCATATTCACAGATCATAAATGTGATAGCTGATGCGCTTAATGCTAATCCGGATGAGATTAAGGGTATTATTAATGAACTTGATATTAATCTGAATGCTTTATCAGATAACCAGAATGTTATTAAGATAGTCAGCAAGTATTTAGGAATTAACAATCCGGTAAATGTTCTGACTAATGATGATGCTATTAATGCTGTTAAAGAAATCAATCAGTCAATCAGTGAAATTATAAACGAGCTAAAAGATGAATTTGCAATTACAGATGATGGACTTAAAGACTTATTAAGTAAGATTGACACTGTACGGGATACTGAAAATATTGAAGATATTATAAATGATGAGACAGGAAATGTTGATGCATCAGATGATATAATTAAAGTATCTGATGAAAATAATAACAAAATCAATATTGATTCAGAAAATGATAATATAGTGCCTGAGAAAACGACAGTTAAGAATGAAGAAAATGCAAATGCCGGTAATAACAAGGAATTCAATAATGATAGAGAAAGTAAATCAGAACTTTATCTGAATGAAAATGGAATGGAAAGTATAGTTTCTAATCTTAAGAATACTATTACGGATAACATTTTAACAGAAGATGGAATTGCAGATAAGATTATTAAGCAGATTACTGATGACATAAGATTATATGCGAAAGCTGATACAACATCACTTGAGATTCAACTAGAACCTGAAACACTTGGTAAGGTAGGGATTACTGTTACTAGTAAGGCAGGAACTATTACAGCACAGTTAGTAGTTCAGAATGAAGTGGCAAAAGAAGCAATAGAAAGCCAGATGGCAACTCTTAAAGAGAGCTTTGCAAGTCAGGACATAAAAGTAGATGCAGTAGAAGTAACGATTGCGAGTAAAGAATTTGAACAGAACCTTGATAAAGGTGCGGGTAATTCCTCAGAACAGAATGAAAATAAGAGAAGAAAACATATTTCAACAGAAGAACTTGCAGAAATTAATGGAACTGCAACAGATAAAGAGACATCAATTGATAATGTTCTTAAGGAAATGGGAACAACAGTTAATTATTCGGTTTAAAATAACACGAAAGGAGAGAGAAGAATGGCAGTAGCTAATATAGTAAATGGAGAAGTTAAAGCAGAAACAACACCTACAAACAGTTCCAAGAATACAGTAGGTAAAAATGAGCTTGGTAAAGATGCATTTATGACATTACTTGTAGCACAGATGCAGAATCAGGATCCATTAAACCCATCAACAGATACAGAATTCATAAGTCAGTTAGCCCAGTTCAGCAGTCTTGAACAGATGCAGAATCTTAATACTACACTTAATAACCAGAATGCATTTGGACTCGTAGGAAAGAATGTTATTATTAATGTAGGCTCATCTAAAGGAGAAACTACAAATACTGTTGCAGGATATGTACAATATGTTGAGATGAAAGAAGGTAAGGCTTATCTTGCAATTAATGAAGAATTGTATTCAATTGATGATTTATACACAGTAATTGATAAGGCTTATCTGGATAAAATTATCAATGATAATAAGAAAAACGATTCTACAAACACAGAAGATAAATCCGATAATTCAAAGTCAGATACAAAAACAGATAACATTGGCAAAGAAGAGTAATGAATGGAGGTACCGTAAGTGAATATTAATGGTAATTTTTCTTCCATAGAACAAATTACTGGTGCATATTTAAACAATAAGGTACAAAAAAATGTCATTGAATCAAGAGGTTCAGACAATTCATTTCAGAAGATATTACAGCAGAAAGCAACACAGGGTTTAAAATTCTCTAAGCATGCCGGAGAAAGACTTGAAGAAAGAAATATAACTTTATCTATTGAACAGATGAAGAGATTAGAAGAGGCAACTGTAAGGGCTGATGAAAAAGGAATAAAAGAATCGCTAATGCTAATGGATAATATGGCGTTTATTGTGAATGTAAAAAATAGCACAGTAATTACTGCTATGGATCAGACAGATAATAAAGATAATATATTTACAAATATTGATGGAGCGGTCATAGTATAGAGCCGGACCTTTATGGAAGCTTATGATTTCTGAATGACAGATGAAATCAGATATGACACGCAGATAACAGGTAAATGAATTGGAGGTCATTTAATTATGATGAGATCATTGTATTCCGGTGTATCCGGATTAAAAGTTCATCAGACAAAGATGGACGTTATAGGTAATAATATTTCGAATGTTAATACAGTTGGTTTTAAAGCATCAAGAGTAACATTCAGTGAATTGTTCTATCAGACAACACAGACGGCAACAGGTCCTAATGCAGAGACTAATACAGGTGGACAGAATGCTAAACAGATTGGTCTTGGTGCTTCTTTGGCATCTATCAGTGTTGATGTAACAGGTGAAGGTGGTAATCAATCAACAAACAGACCATTTGACTTAAAAATTAATGGTAACAGTTTCTTTATCGTTAACAGTAATGGTTCTACATATTTTACAAAAGCAGGTAATTTTGCTAAAGATGAAGCAGGTAACTTAGTAACTGATACAGGCGCATTTGTAATGGGTTATGTAGCAGATACTCCTGGTGCAGATTTGCAGACTGACCAGTTAAGACCTATTCAGGTATATGCTTCTAAATATGTAAATACAGAGCCATCGGCAACATCAGCTGCAAATTTCACAGGTAATATTAATAAAGAAGATTCAAACTTTGCTTCTAAGTTACCAATTACAAGAAACATATATGTGTATGATAACCTGGGTTATCAGTATGGTGTACAGGTTCAGATTTCTAAGGTATCTGATACAGAGTACAGTGTTACAACTAATGGTGTATATTCAGGTACAAAACTTGTCGAGGGACTTAATGCAACAATGAATGGAACACTTACATTTGATGCTGCTACAGGTAAACTTGCATCTGATACAAAATTAGATTTATCAATTACAGGAAGTGATTCATTTACGGTTGATCCTATAGAAGTTGATTTCAGTAAAATCACATCATATGGTACAGAGACAACTATTGATAGTGCAAGGGGTACATATGATGGAGAGGGTACAGGTAAAAAAGTAGGTGTTATGACAAGTGTCGGAATCGATGCTTCGGGCAATGTGGTAGCTGCATATGATAATGGTGATAACGAAATAATTGGTCAGATAGCAGTTGCAACATTTTCTAACCCGGCAGGTCTTGAAAAAGTAGGACAGAATATGTTCGCTGCAACACTTAACTCAGGTGAATTTAATGGAATAGGTCAGGATATCAATGCTACAGGTGGTTCATTCTCGCCTGGTGTACTTGAAATGTCAAATGTAGACTTAGCTACAGAGTTTACAGATATGATTGTTACACAAAGAGGTTTCCAGGCTAATTCAAGAGTTATTACTACATCAGATACAATGCTTGAAGAATTATTAAGTCTTAAGAGATAATTAAATGGGAGAATCTCGTAAAGAGGTTCTCCTATATTTTGCTAAAATAATGAAATATACAAAATAAAAATGCAAACGAATAAAAGGAGTTAAGAAATAATCGATGATAGAATTAACAAGATTAAATGGTAAAAATATTATGATTAACTGTGAACTTATTCAATACATAGAAGAAACACCTGATACGGTAATTACATTTAATAATGGAACGAAAATAATTGTCAAAGAAGAATGTGATGAGATAAAGGAAAAGGTTATTGGATATAAAAGAGAAATTATGAGGTTTTAAAGCTATACCAGGCACTTTTACAGCATATTAATAAAATCAATATAGAAAATGTCATATTCGTCAAAAAAATGTCATAAAGTGTTTGGCTAATTGGTAATTTTGTGGTAGAATACTAATCAGTATTATTATGTAAAAAATGTTTTAGGTAGGTGAAAAAGATGGATATTGCTTCAGTAGTCGGATTAGTAGTGTGTATCGGAATGGTTATTATGGGTATTGTTACGGGTGATGAAGGTATATCAGCCTTAGGTAACTTTATGGATTATAAGTCAGCCTTGATAACATTCGGTGGTTCATTTGCTAGTGTAATGATATTTTATTCAATAAAAGATTTCTTGAATTCCTTAAAGGCATTTAAGATAGCTTTAAAGGCACCGGCTAATAAGGACACAGAGACAATAAAAAATATAATTGATTTATCAAACGTAGCACGTAAAGAGGGTCTTTTAGCTCTTGAAGAAGCAGCTAATGATCTTGAAGATGAATTTCTTAAGAAAGGAATACTTTTAGTAGTAGATGGTACTGATCCTGAATTAGTGCGAGCTATTATGGAAACAGATATGATATGCGTAGAGAACAGACATAAGAAAGTAATAAGCTTCTATGAATCTGTTGCTTCAATGGGACCTGCCTGGGGTATGATTGGTACACTTATTGGTCTTATTAATATGTTGAAAAATCTTAGTGATATTTCATCAGTCGGACCTAATATGTCAGTAGCACTTATTACTACGTTATATGGTTCATTACTTGCTAACTGGATATCAACTCCTATAGCTTCAAAACTTAAATATAACAATGATTTAGAGATAATGCTAAAGGAAGTAACTATAGAGGGACTGTTATCAATACAGGCCGGAGAAAATCCAAGAGTTATTGAAGAAAAACTTAAATCCTTCCTCTCTCCTGAACAAAGAGTTGGATTTGGTGAGTCAGAAGATGGCGGAGGTGAGTAGAATTGGCAAGACGAAAAGAAGAACAGTCTGGTTCAGGTTCACCGGCATGGATGGCAACATTTAGCGATTTGATGAACTTATTACTGTGTTTCTTTGTATTGTTATTTGCTATGTCAAGTATTGATGAAGATAAGTTCGAAGAACTTGTTGCTTCGCTTTCAGCAAGCTTTGGCGTGTTAGATGGTGGTTCTACTTCAGTAATAGAAGGATCTGTTATTGCGGCGGGTGTTAATGAACTTAATGATTTGAGCGATTATTACCAAAGTATTGGACTTAATGATACAGGCACAGATGTTGCACAGGACCCTGATATTTATGAATACGATGGTAGCCAGTTATTAGAAGTATTAAAAGACAAAGGTGCCGAAGAATCAGAGAAGATGGCTGAAGATATAAAGAGTGAAGCCACAGAGATGCAGATTGCAGATAACATAGATGTTGATTTTACATCGCAGTATGTCACAATTACTTTAAATGGTGCATTGTTGTTTGATTCAGCTAAAGCATACATAAGGTCAGAATCATTACCACTGGTAGACAGGGTGGGAAGTATTTTGAAGAATTACTCATCATCGATGATAGAGATAACAGGATATACAGATAGTGTTCCACTTTTAGATGATCCTAAATATGATGATAACTGGGACCTATCAAGTGCGAGAGCTAAAACAGTGCTTATGTACCTTGTTGAGAATAAGGGTATGGACCTTACTAAGATGAAATCATCAGGCAGAGGAGAAAATGATCCGATTGCTTCTAATGAAACAGCAGAAGGCAGGGCGCAGAACCGACGAGTTGAAATTAAAATCTATAATGAATATAGTATGGAATAGACAACGGAGGATAGGACATTGAAGAAGAGCTTATTGAATATTATAATGATAGTGTTAGTATTGACCAATACAATATTAACAACAATAATGCTATTTGTGGTAGTTCCTGGAATGCAGGATTCTAACCGCATAATTAAGAAAGTTGCTCAGGCAGTTAACCTTGAATTAGACACCAGAGAGATAGATGTTTCTGATGTACCACTTGACGAGTGTGAGACATTTGATTTAGAAACAAAATTAACTATTGCTCTTAAGAAAGGTTCAGATGGAAAAGATCACTATGCAGTGATTTATCCAACATTATTGCTTTACAAGAATGGTAGTAACTATTCGAAGAATTTAGCAACTCTTACAGAGAAGAAAGCACTTGCAACACAGCATATACAAGAGATTGTACAGAAGTATACAGCTACAGAACTTCAGACTAATCCAGATGCTGTAAGAGAGGAAGCAAAAGCTGACTTGCAGGAAATTTTCGGAAAGGGATTTATTGTTCAAGTAGTATTTGGAACAACTACAATCCAGTAATATGATACATAAATTTACACATAGGAGGTGATGATGCGTGAGTGAGGTATTATCTCAAAGTGAGATAGATAATCTGCTAAAAGCATTAAGCTCCGGGGAATTAGACGTCAATGAGTATTCAGACGCTAACGAAACCCAGGTTAAGAATTATGATTTTGCACGTCCGGCAAAGTTTTCCAAAGAACATCTGCGTACGTTAGAAATAATATTTGAACATTATGGCAGGTTATTATATACCAATTTACCGGCTTATTTAAGAAAAAATGTCCAGGTCGAGGTTGTGAATTCAGAAGCTGTAGCATATTCTGAATTTGCCAACGCATTATCAAATCCGGTAATACTTGGAATAGTTAATTTTGAGCCGTTAAAAGGAAATGCTTTAATGGAACTTGCACCTAGTCTTGGATATGCAATTATTGACAGGTTATTAGGTGGAAGTGGTGAAACCTTAGAGAAGAAAAGAGATTTTTCAGAAATAGAGATAACCATTATAGAAAGAATTATTTCTATATGCATTGAATTATTAAGAGAACCGTGGAAGAATGTTGTTGAACTGAATCCAAGGTTGGAGAAAATTGAAACAAATTCACAGTTCGCACAGATTATTTCACCGAGTGAGATGATTGCTATTGTTACTTTGAATTTGAAAATAGGGGATGTCGAAGGATTGATGAATATTTGTCTTCCATATTTGACGCTTGAGCCTGTTATGGATAAATTGAATACAAAATATTGGTATTCAACAATGCAGGATAAAGAAGAGAGTGAATATGAAGATAAGATAGAAGCTCTTATTTCAAGAGCTATGGTACCATTAAAAGCAGTACTCGGTACCAGTACAATATCTGTCAGTGATTTTGCAAATCTGCAAAAAGGTGACATAATAAAATTAGACTCAGGGATTGAAGATGAGCTTACGGTTTTTGTTGGAAACATAGGTAAATTTAAGGCACTACCGGGTTCGGCAAAAGATAATTATGCTGTAAGAATAACATCGATAATCAGAGAGGAGTAAGGCAAAATGGACGGAATGCTATCACAAGAAGAAATTAATGCATTACTGAATGGAATGAATACGGACACAGATTCTGCTACAGATACCTCAGCGGATACTATAACATCAGAGAAAGTGAATAATGGCAATTCAGATAATTCAGCTAATGAAGAATTCCTTACAGATATAGAAAAAGATACTGTAGGCGAGATATCCAACATAAGCATGGGAACAGCAGCCACGACATTATCTTCGTTGGTCAATCAGAAAGTAAATATAAGTATTCCTGTTGTTACATATGCAACATGGGACGATTTAGTGAAAAGCTATGACAGGCCATGCGTTTTCCTTCAGATTAAATATAAAGAAGGTCTTGATGGAAATAACATATTAATATTAAAAGAAAATGACGTTAAAATAATCGCTGACTTAATGATGGGTGGAGATGGTACTAATACAGATGGTGAAATTACAGAATTACATCTTAGCGCCATTTGTGAAGCAATGAACCAGATGATGGGTTCGGCTTCAACATCACTTTCATCAATGCTCAACATGAAGATTGATATTAGTCCACCAACAGCAAGTCTGGTTGATTTGAATGATAATTTAGATCAAAATGAAATATCTGATTTCTTATCAAAAGGTTTTGTTAAGAATGCATTTAAGTTAACTATAGGTGATTTGGTTGACAGTGAGATAATGCAATTATTTCCGGTTGAATTCGCTAAGAATTTATGTAGACGTTTTGAGAACGGATCAGACGTTGAAACTGCATCATTACCGGAAGAACCAGTTAGTGAACATGTTATACAGCAGGACAAGTCTCAGGTACAGCAGCAACAACAAACACAGCAACAGACACAACAGACAATGCAACAGTCTATGAGTGGACAGCAGATGACACCACCACCTGTGAATATGAATCAGGCAGGATATGGTATGCCAACTGGCTATCCTATGGGAGTAATGGGTACTATGCCTGGTTATAATGGAGTTCCATACCAGCAGATGCAGCCACAGATGATGCAGGAAGTAAATGTACAACCTGCACAGTTCCAGGCATTTTCTAATGATCTAGCGACTGTTACACAGAAAGAGAATATTAATCTTATTATGGACGTTCCATTAGAGGTTACAGTTGAACTTGGACGTACAACTAAATCTATTAAGGAAATTCTTGAATTCGCACCGGGAACAATTATTGAATTAGATAAAATAGCTGGTGAACCAATAGATGTATTAGTTAATGGAAAATATGTAGCTAAAGGCGAAGTTGTTGTAATTGAAGAAAGTTTCGGTATACGCGTTACAGAAATTATAAAATAGAACAGTGAGATAGGAGAGAAGAGAGATGGCAAAAAATATTATGATATGTGATGATGCAGCATTTATGAGAATGATGATTAAGGACATTTTAACTAAGAATGGTTATAATGTTGTAGCAGAAGCAGAAAATGGAGCAAAAGCAGTAGAAAAATATTCTGATGTAAAACCTGATTTGGTCATGATGGACATAACAATGCCAGAGATGGATGGCATTCAGGCTCTTAAGAAGATTAAGGAACTTGATCCTGGAGCTACAGTAATTATGTGTTCTGCAATGGGACAGCAGGCAATGGTTATTGAATCAATCCAGTCAGGAGCTAAGGACTTTATTGTTAAACCTTTTCAGGCAGACAGAGTTATTGAAGCAGTTAAAAAAGCTATAGGCTAGACAAATGACGATAATGAATTGCATTATGGCTGCTTCGCGTGTAAACAGTTTTGTTCAGTTCATAACATTATTAATTGTATTCGTTATAGTATTGTTCTTAACATACTATACGACGAAATTCGTCGGTAATTACCAGAAAGTCAGCAATAGATATACAAATTTCGAGGTTGTTGAGACTTATAGAATTTCTAATAATAAATATATTCAGATTATAAAAGTAAGTGGTAAATATATTCTTATATCAGTAACAAAGGATAATGTTACGATGCTTACTGAATTAGATGAGAAAACAGTTATGAAACCTGAATATACTACAGGACAGCAGTCTTTTTCAGAAATATTCGATAAATTAAAAAATTTAAAAAAACATAATGAAAATAGTGCAGATGAAAATGAGGAGCAAAGCAATGAAGAAGATAAACAGACTAAGTAAAATAATGAAAAACACATTCAAGTTTATCTGTCTACTTGTATTCATTTGTAACCTTGTAATATGCTGCAGTGTATCGGCTAAAGCCACGACAACAGGAGGTTCCTCTAATGGAAATTCATCTTCAGTTGTCTCAGATACTGACAATAATACGGGAAATATTCTTGGAGTCAACATATCAACAGATGGAGAGGGCGGATTATCAGGAGCACTTCAGATAGTGCTTGTCCTTACGGTAATTGCCCTATGTCCGTCAATATTAATTATGTTGACTTCTTTTACGCGAATAATAATTGTTCTGCATTTTACCAGAGCAGCATTAAATACACAGACAGCACCTCCTAATCAGGTGTTGGTTGGATTGGCATTGTTTTTGACATTTTTCATAATGTCACCTGTTTTCAATCAGGTATATACAGATGCAATCAAACCTCTGAATGAGGGAACTATAACACAAGAAGAAGCGTATAAAGCAGGAATCAAACCCTTAAGAACATTTATGCTCAATCAGGTTAAGGATAAAGATTTAGATGCGATGGCTTCAATAGCAGGAATAGATAATATTTCATCGAAAGATGATATACCACTTACGGTACTTATTCCAAGTTTTATCTTAAGTGAATTAAGAATCGCTTTCTGGATAGGCTTCCTTATATATATACCATTTATAGTTATAGATATGGTTGTGGCATCAACACTTATGTCAATGGGTATGATGATGCTGCCACCGACAACAATATCATTGCCATTCAAAATTCTTCTGTTTGTATTAGCAGATGGATGGAACCTTATAATTGTTAATCTTATGAAGACATTTGTAACTTGATAGTATAAAGAGATGTTTTGAAAAAAGTTTTTATTGTATAATGGAGATATGATATGACAGAAGAAGCAATTTTAAATATTGCAAGTGATGCAATATGGACTATAATAATTTCAGCAGGACCATTATTAATTGTATCATTGATAATTGGACTTATTGTAAGTATTTTCCAGACTGTAACATCTATACAGGAACAGACACTTACATTTATTCCTAAATTAATTGGAATCTTTATGGTTCTTATATTAATGGGTTCATTTATATTGAACAATATGGTTTCATTTATGAGCAATCTTTGGTCTAGTTTTGGAGATTATGTTTTATGATTCAGATTACATTTAATCAGAATACAATAGAATATCTTTTGATAATTCTTGTCAGAGTAAGTTCATTTGTATTTATAGCTCCGTTCTTTGGAGATTCAGCGGTTCCGGCAAGAGTAAAAGTTTCATTCAGCGTATTAATTACAATCTTATTGTTTTATTCAATGCCGGTTACCAGACTTGAATATGGTACGGTTATAGATTATGCCATAATTGTGGTTAAAGAATCAATTACCGGATTATTAATTGGTTTTTCGGCATACATATGTAATACGATTATACATTTTTCAGGAAAAATTATAGATATGGAAATTGGTCTATCTATGGCGCAGGTATTTGACCCTACAACAAATACTGAAATAGGTCTTACAGGTAGCTTATATTCATATCTATTAATGTTATTTATGATAGTCTCAAATATGCATATTTTTTTATTAAATGCATTAGTTGATTCATATACACTTATACCGATTAATGGTATAAAGCTTGGTGATACCATGTATGATACAGTTATGGGTTTTATGGATAATTACTTTGTTATCGGTTTTAGAATCGTACTACCTGTTTTTGCATCAATTCTGTTGTTAAATTGTATATTAGGAATAATGGCGAAGGTAGCACCACAAATGAATATGTTTGCAGTAGGTATGCAATTAAAGGTAATGGTTGGACTTTTTGTTATGTTTGTTACGGTATCAGTTCTTCCAGTACTTTCGAATTTTATCTTTTCGCATATGCAGATAATGATTAAAGAAATGTTGAGGGGTATGATGTAAGTGGAAGATAGAGAAGTATTTATCAAATTAAATCTGCAATATTTTGCTAAAGATGGACCGGGTGGTGAGAAAACTGAACCGGCAACAACTAAAAAACTTGACGATGCGAGAAAAGAGGGTAATGTAGCCAAAAGTAAAGACATTGTATCAGCGGTTGCACTACTTACATCATTTGTTGTCCTTAAAGTGACAATTGGAAATATCGGAACAGGACTGATGAAAATTTATACATTAGCATATAATAGAATAGCATTATTTGCTAATCCCAGAAGCGATGAGATTAATTATAATTCTGTTGTGTCTATAGCGAAGGATATGGCAATCGAGGGCTTTAAATTAGTAATTCCGATATTTGCATTAATGTTTATTATTGCATTTGTGGGCGATTTAGTACAGGTTAAGTGGAAGATAACTGCTAAACCTCTGCAACCTAAGTCAAGTAAGATTAATCCATTAAAGGGCTTTAAGAGAATTTTCTCGATGCAGTCCTTAGTTAATTTTGCTAAGTCACTTGCACTTGTAATTATCATTTCCTTTGTGGTATTTCAGACGATTAAGACCAAAAGAGGTGTTTTATTAAATCTATATGAGATATCGCTACTAGAAGCACTTGGAGTTATAGGCAATCTAGTGTTTTCGCTTGCTATAAAGATTTGTGCAGTTTATCTTATAGTTGGAGTTGCGGACTTCGCGTATCAGAAGATAAAGTTTAAAAATGATATGATGATGACTAAACAGGAAGTTAAAGATGAGTTCAAAGATGCAGAAGGTGATCCTAAAATAAAAGGTCAGATAAAGCAGAGAATGAGGCAGGCTTCTATGAGAAGAATGATGCAGGACTTGCCTAATGCTGACGTTGTAATAACTAACCCTACACATTTCGCTGTTGCACTTAAGTATGAATCAGGAAAAAATGAAGCACCTGTGGTACTTGCTAAGGGTGAGGATTATTTAGCACAGAAGATTAAGGAAAAGGCAAGAGAAAATAATATTGAAATTGTTGAGAATAAGCCACTTGCAAGAGCATTGTATGCAAATGTCGATGTCGGTCAGGAGATACCTGAAGAATTATATCAGGCAGTTGCAGAAGTACTAGCTTATGTATATGGTTTGAAGAATAAAAATTAAATAAGAATAGAATTGATTAAAATAAAAGTGATTAAGAAAAAATGAAAGTGCTAATTAATTAAAAATAGAATTTAATTAGAATGGCAATAAAAAAATACGGAAGGAGAGCAAAATTGTGAAAAAGACAGATTTAGGCGTTGCACTATATTTATTAGCTGCAATTGTATTTATGATTATATCTGTGCCATCAGGACTATTAGATATACTTCTCGCAATAAATATGTTTGTGTCAATGGTAGTTCTTTTCAATGCTTTCTTTTCAAAAGAACCACTTGATATGTCGGCATTTCCTACGATTTTACTATTGACGACAATATTTAGAATTTCGCTTAATATATCATCTACAAAATTGATTCTTAAAACAGGTAATCCAGGTAAGGTCGTAACTACATTTGGTAACTTTGTTGGAAAAGGGGATCCAATAATCGGTGTTATTGTTTTCATAATTCTTATAATTGTACAGTTTATGGTTATTAACAAAGGTTCAGAAAGAGTTGCTGAAGTAACGGCAAGATTTACTCTTGATGCGATGCCAGGTAAACAGATGGCTATTGATGCTGACCTTAACACAGGTGCAATAAATGATCAACAGGCTAAGGAAAGAAGAGAAAAATTAGCTAAGGAATCAGCATTCTTTGGTTCTATGGACGGTGCTGTTAAGTATGTAAAGGGAGATGCTACAGCTGGTCTTGTTATAACCTGTGTTAATATCATAGGTGGAATTATTATGGGAATTACAAGAGGTGGAATGAGTGCATCAGATGCATTTAACTACTATACGATTATTACAATCGGTGATGGTCTTGTAAGCTCAATTCCGTCTCTTATGATTTCACTTGCAACAGGTATTCTGGTCACAAAATCAGAGGGAACAGATGAACTTGGTGGAACAGTATTTAAGCAGTTATTTACAACTACAAAAGTATTATATTATGTTGGAGGTGCATTAATATTCTTAGGAATTGCCACACCCCTTCCATGGTATATATTCGTTACATTTGGTGTAGCAGCAATTATAATCGGTAAGAGAAAGAGCAATATGGAAGAGATTGCCGAAATAGAGAGTGAAGTTGATGAAAGTGAAGCAGAGGCAGAAGAGATAAGAAAGCCGGAAAATGTTACTTCACTGTTACAGGTTGATCCGATTGAGTTAGAATTCGGTTATGGAATAATACCACTTGCTGATGTGAATCAGGGAGGAGATTTGATTGACCGAGTTGTAATGATTAGACGACAGATTGCGTTAGAACTTGGTGCAGTTGTTCCAATAATAAGATTACGAGATAATATACAGCTTAATCCTAACCAATATATTATTAAGATAAAAGGTATACAGGTAAGTGAAGGAGAGATTCTGTTTGACCATTATATGGCAATGAATCCGGGATATGTAGAAGAAGAGATAAGTGGTATTCCGACATTTGAACCATCTTTTCATCTGCCTGCACTTTGGATAACTGAAAGTCAGCGAGAAAGAGCAGAGACATTAGGATATACGGTTGTAGATCCTCCATCAATAATTGCAACGCATTTGACAGAAGTAGTCAGAAATCATATTGATGAACTGCTTACCAGACAAGATGTACAGAATCTTATTAATAATATTAAAGATTCTAATCAGACACTTATTGATGAACTTATTCCTAAGTTATTAAATATCGGCGAGATACAAAAAGTATTACAGAATCTGTTAAGAGAGGGTATATCTATAAGAGATTTACTTACAATATTAGAGACCCTGGCAGATCATGCGACAGTGACAAGAGATACAGATGTTCTGACAGAGTATGTAAGACAGAGCTTAAAACGTGCAATTTCTAATAAATTCTTTGTACCTAATGAGGCTACAACTGTTGTTACATTAGATCCGAAGATTGAGCAGGATATCATGGCATCCGTTAAACAGTCAGAACAGGGTGCATATATCACACTTGATCCTGAAGAGACTAAGAAGATTATAAAATCAACAGAAGAAGAAATTAATAAATTAGAGAAGATGGGTAAGGTTGCAATAATCATAACTTCACCTATTGTCAGAATGTATTATAAAAAGTTAACACAGGATTATTTTAAAGATTTAGTTGTTGTGTCATACAATGAAATAGAATCAAATGTAGAATTACAGTCAGTTGGGATGGTGAGCATTTAAGATGATAATCAAAAAGTTTGTAGCGAATACTGAGCAGGAAGCAGTTATGATGGCTAAAGAGGAAATGGGAAGTAATGCGGTGGTTTTAAATATTAAGACCACTAAACAAAGAGGCTTTAAACGTCTGTTTAAGAAGGATACAGTAGAGATTACAGCAGCCTTGGAGGATAAGACTACATCATCTATCCCAGTTAGTAGAATAAATATAGCCGTAGATGATAATATAAAGAAAGAAGAGAGAAAACCTACTGCCATAGAGGAGAAACTTGATAATCTTCAGTCTATTTTAGAATCGAGAATGGCTAATCCAGAGGAAAAAGAATTAGATAATGTTAAGACAGAGAAGAATGCCAACATTACATTTATACAGTTAATATATAATCAATTACTTGAAAATGAGGTTGATGAGAAATATATTAACCAGATTATTTCTGAAATTGAATCATCATTAAAGAAAGAAAGTAATCTTGATACAATTTTAGCCTCAGTATATCAGAAAATCGTATTGAAAATTGGAAGTCCTGTTGAGATTTCACTAGAGGATAAAAAGACAAAGATTGCATTTTTCGTTGGACCAACAGGAGTAGGTAAGACTACAACTATAGCTAAGATTGCATCAATGTTTAAGTTAGATAAAGAAGCTAAGGTTGCCATGATTACATCTGATACATATAGAATTGCTGCAGTTGAGCAACTTAGAACTTATGCTAATATCTTAGATGTACCTCTTCAGGTTGTGTATACCATAGAGGAGCTTAACGATGCCATAGATAAATTCAAAGAATATGATTTGATACTTGTAGATACGGCAGGAAGATCGCATAAGAATAAGGAGCAGTGTATGGAAATGCTTCATTTTGCAAATGATTGTGTTATTCCTGAAGATTGTACAAAAGAGGTATTTATTGTATTAAGTGCATCGACTAAATATAAAGATCTGGAAAATATTGTAGATGTATACAGTGAAATAGGCAATTATAATATCATTTTTACAAAATTAGATGAGACATCTGCATTTGGTAATATATTAAATATTAAGCTTAAAACGGGGGGCAACTTATCATATGTGACAAGTGGACAGGTTGTACCTGATGATATACGTCTTATAGATGCACAGAAGATGGCAAAAAGTCTGCTAGGGGGTGTCGAATAATGGATCAGGCACAGAACCTTAGAAATATAGTGAAGAAAAACACAGTTGTAAAGGAAAATGAGAAGAAGTCAAGAATAATAACTGTTACAAGTGGTAAGGGAGGTGTAGGTAAGACAAGTGTGTCTATTAATCTGGCAATACAGTTTAGGTTACAGGGTAAAAGTGTCATAATTTTTGATGCTGATTTCGGACTTGCTAATATTGAAGTTATGATTGGAGCTATTCCTAAATATAATCTTTCAGATTTAATATATCGTGGAAAAGATTTGAATGATATAATAATGAAGGGTCCAATGGATATCGGCTTTATATCTGGTGGCTCAGGTATAAGTGGATTAGGTGACCTTACAAAAGACCAGTTGACATATCTTGTATACAAGATTAAAGAATTAGAAAGTATGGCTGATATAATAATTATTGATACAGGTGCAGGGATATCCAGTGCAGTTATGGATTTTGTAGTTGTTAGTAATGAAGTTATATTAGTTACAACTCCTGAACCAACCTCTATAACAGATTCATATTCACTTCTTAAAGCACTTAATAAACGCGATGATTTTGACAAAAGTCAAAATCATATCAAGATAGTGGCAAACAGAGTAAGAAATTATGAAGAGGGTGCTAATCTGTATAATAAATTAAATGTTGTTGTAAATAAGTTTCTCAACTTTAATATAGAATTTTTAGGAATAATTGAAAATGATGAAAATATGTCAAAAGCAGTAATTCAACAGAAACCGATTTCAATGGCATATCCTAATTCAAAGGGAGCCAAGTCGTTTAAGAAGATATCAGATACATTGTTAGAGAAGAAGACAACAGATGAGGATGAACAAAAGGGACTTGCGTTTATGCTGTTAGGAAGATTTAAACGTAAGAAGTGAGGTGAATAGTATGCTTTCGAAGATTGTAACATTAGGAGATAGAATCGAGATAACCAAGTCAGAGAATAGTGAACGAAGAAAATTAAGTGATGAGAAATCTGTTTTTGACAGACCATTAATCAGCCAGGTATATGATGTTATTGACGAAACACAGTTAAAGATTGCTATGCCTATTGTTGAAGGCAGAGTAGTTCCACTTGCTGTAAATGGACGTTTTGACATTTGTTTTATAACATCTGGAGGTTTGTATAAGAGCCGTTTTGTGGTACTTGACAGATATAAAGAAAATGGTCTGTATGTATTATTAATTGAGTTAGTCTATGAATTAAAAAAATATCAAAGAAGGCAGTATTACAGACTTGAATATACGAAAGATTTCGAGTATATAGTAATTGACGAAGATACAGAGAAACTGATTATTGAAGATGAGAATATGATTAAAGAGATATTAGACAATAATAAGTTAAAAAAAGGAATTATAATAGATATCAGTGGAGGAGGTATAAGATTCGCCTCAAGAGATAAACTAGAAGAAAAGTCAAAGGTTCTGTTAAAATTAGATATATCATTAAGTAATAATAAAAAAGTATATGGCATTATGGGAAAAGTTTTGTCTTCAAGAAGTCTGTTAAATGATGAAACAACATATGAACAGAGAATAGAATATATGGAGATTCCAAATAGTACCAGAGAGACAATTATCAGGTATATATTTGAGCAGGAAAGACTTATGAGACAAAAAAATTAGTTTTCTGCCGAAAGCATCTGGAAATGGAGGCTTGTAATGCAAAAATATAAAATTTTAATAATTGATGACTCTGCACTTATGAGAAGAGTAATGTCTGATATAATAAACACAGATAATCGTTTTATGGTTGCGGATATAGCAGTCGACGGTGTTCAGGGATTAGATTTTCTGATTAGAAATAATGGAAAATATGATGTTGTTCTTTTGGATATCAACATGCCTAAGATGAATGGACTTGATGTGTTAAAGCGGATTAAGAGATACAATCTTAGGTGTAAGGTCATTATTGTAAGTACATTAGTAAAAGAGGGAGCAACAGAGACAATTCTTGCACTTGAGGACGGAGCAATTGATTTTGTCCTGAAACCGTCTGATACAAATGGCAGTACAGTAGAAGAATTCAGAAAACGTCTTATAGAGGCAGTGGCAGTTGCTACAGGTTCAGTTAAAGATGAAGGTAATTCAAGACAAAAGATTATCACAGGAAAAACAAGTGTAACTTCTAAAGTGATTTCAGGTAACGATAAGATAGTCGCAATAGCCTGTTCCACAGGTGGACCTAAAGCATTAAAAGAAGTGATGCCAATGTTGCCAAAGAATCTGAACGCACCAGTTATAATAGTACAGCACATGCCGGCAGGTTTTACAAAGTCATTAGCCGAGAGGTTAAATGAATTAAGTAAGATTGAAGTGACGGAAGCAAAAGATGGTGAACTTTTAAGAAAGGGACATGTGTATATAGCACCGGGAGGCTACCAGCTAAGAATTAAAAATGAAAAAGGGTGTGGACATATTGTTAAGATTACAGATGAAGCACCCAGGGAAGGCTTAAAGCCTTGTGCTAACATAATGTACGAATCACTTTCAGAGACTGCTTATGACAGTGCAATATGTGTTGTACTTACGGGAATGGGTTCAGATGGAACCAAAGGTATTGAAAAATTGAAACAAAAAAAAGAGGTATATGTAGTTAGCCAGGATGCCAATACAAGTATAGTTTATGGTATGCCAAGGGCAATCATAAATGCAGGTCTGGCTGATGAAGTATTACCATTAGATGAAGTTGCACAGGCAATAATAAAAAACGTGGGGGTGCTAAACGATGGACGTTAGCCAATATTTAGAGATTTTTATCGATGAAACAAATGAACATTTACAAAGTCTTAATGAGCAGTTGCTTATTATTGAGAAGGAACCTGAGAATACTGATACTATTAACGAGATATTCAGAGCAGCACATTCGTTAAAAGGTATGGCAGGTACAATGGGCTATAAGCGTATGCAGAAGCTCACACATCAGATGGAAAATGTATTTTCAGAGATTAGAAATGGTAAGATGAAAGTCACACCTAATCTTGTAGATGTGTTATTCCAGTGTCTTGATGCCCTTGAAAGTTATCTTGAGATAATTCAGGAGACTGGAGATGAGGGAGATAACGATAATGAGGCAATTTTAAACCAGTTAGATGCTATTTTGAATGGCGGTGCTCCACAGACAGAGAAGAAAGAAGAAACTGTGACACAGACTGCACCTGAGAAGAAGGCTGATGATGGAAAAAAAGAAAAATACAAGGATTTTGTATTTGCAGACTTTGAAAAACATGCAATAGAAGAAGCATTCGAAAAGAAGATGAATGTGTATACAATTACTGTATTTGTAGATGAAGCATGTCTTTTAAAAGCCGCAAGAGCATTTTTAGTATTTAAGAACTTAGAGAGCGTTGGTGAGATTATTAAATCTAACCCACCTGCACAGGATATAGAAGATGAAAAGTTTGACTTTGATTTCAGTATATGTGTAATTTCAAGTGAATCTCTTGAGAAAGTTCTTGGAGTTATCAAGAATGTATCAGAGATTAAAGATGCAATCGGTGAGAAGTTAGAAAAACTTCCTGAAGAAACGAAGAATGAAACAGCGGTTGCAGAGAAAAAAGAAGAAAAGAAAGAGTCAAAAGCTCCTGCCAAGGGAAGCAGTAATAAGCCGGCAACAGGTAAACCTATTGTTAACCGTTCTGTCAGAGTAGATATAGAGAAACTTGATGTATTGATGAATCTCGTCAGCGAGCTTATCATTGCTAAGAACGGTCTTGTATCACAGAGCGTATCTGATGCAAGTGTTAAATCACAGGCATTTAATGAACAGATTGAATACTTAGAGAGAGTTACAACTAATCTTCATGAATCAGTAATGAAAGTCCGTATGATGCCTATTGAGACAGTTACACAGAAATTCCCTAGAATGATTAGAGATTTATGTAAGAAACTCAATAAGAATATGGAACTTGTAATGACAGGTGAAGATACAGAGTTAGACAGAACCGTAATCGACGAAATCGGTGACCCTCTAATGCATTTACTTAGAAATTCAGCTGACCATGGCCTTGAATCACCAGAGAAGCGTGCTGAAAGAGGCAAGCCTGAAGTTGGTATAATAAGACTTGATGCATATCAGGATGGTAACAATGTTGTTATTGAAGTTGGTGACGATGGTAATGGTATTGATGTTGAAGCAGTAAGAAATAAAGCTGTTGAAAAAGGAACCGTTACACCTGAACAGGCAGAACTTATGTCTGATAAAGAGGTAATTGATTTATTATTTAAACCAAGCTTCTCAACAGCGAAGGTTGTTTCAGATATTTCAGGACGTGGCGTAGGTCTTGATGTTGTTAAGACTAAGATAGAATCACTTGGTGGTGATATTGAAGTTAAGACAGTCTTAGGCGAAGGAAGTACATTCGTAATCAGATTACCACTTACATTAGCTATTATTCAGGCATTAATGGTAGAGTTAGGTGATGAAAAATATGCTATTTCATTAGGAGGTATACAGACTATCGAAGATATTCCAGTGTCAGAGATTAAGTATGTACAGACTAAGGAAGTAGTTAACTTAAGAGGTACTGTTATACCACTTATAAGATTAGATTCAGTTTTAGATATCGAACATGCAGAAGATGACGAAAGTCTTACAGTTGTAGTTGTTAAGAAAGGTGATAAACTTGCAGGCCTGGTAGTAGATAAGTTAATCGGACAGCAGGAAATCGTTATTAAGTCATTAGGTAAATACATAAGTAATAGCAGCAAGATAATAGGCGGAGCTACGATATTAGGTGATGGCGAAGTTGCCCTTATTCTTGATGTTAACACATTATTATAATGGGGGTGGCTAAAGTGGATACAAACAAATTAGAAACTAAACTTGAAACAAAACAATATATAGTTGTAAATATCGGTGAAGAACAGTATGGAATAGACATTAGCTATGTAGATAATATAGTTAAGATGCAGAAGATAACAAGAGTTCCAAAGTCACAGAAATATTTCAATGGTGTAATTAATCTTCGAGGCGAGATAATTCCAATTATGAGCCTTAGAAGAAGATTTGCCTTGGAAGAAGATGTATTTACAGATAAGACAAGAATAATTATTTTGAAGCCTGAACAGCAGGAACCAATTGGAATAATTGTCGATATGGTTAAGGAAGTTGTTAATTTATCAGAACAGGACGTTGATAAGATGGCAATTGATGCACAGGATGAATTGTCTAAATATATCTGTGGAATCGGTAAAAATAACAATAATAATACATTAATTTCATTACTTAATATAAATAATGTAATTGCTGAAAATCAGTAAGCTGAAGGTGTGGTGTCATGTCAAAAATAGATTTAAACGAATTAAGCTCCATGCAATATGATGTTCTTAAAGAACTTGGTAACATTGGTGCAGGTAATGCGACAACTGCATTGGCTCAGATGATTAATAAAAAAGTAGACATAGGAGTACCTCATGTGCGACTGGTAGATTTTAATGAAATATCTACTATAATTGGTTGCGAAGAAAATGTAATGGTAGGCATACTTATTATGTTAAGCGGAGATGTGAATGGTATGATGATGTTTCTGCTAGATGAGGCAATTGCAAAGAATCTTGTTAATATCTTAATGGGAAGAGAAGATGATAGTCTTAATTTTGATGACATAGAAATGTCCGCAGTAATGGAAATTGGAAATATTATTTCAGGCGCATACTTACGTTCATTGTCTGAAATGACTAATTTAAAAATTGATGTATCAGTTCCAATGCTTCAGATTGATATGGCTGGTGCAATATTAAGTGTTCCAGCAATAGAATTTGGAAAAATAGGAGATAAAGTTCTTCTGATAGAAACAGAATTTGATGAGGCTGCTGATAATAACGAAACTATAAGTGGCTACTATATTCTTGTTCCTGAACTTGAATCTTATGAGAAAATCTTAGAATCTTTAGGTGTCTAGGAGGAAATCAGCAAATGGATGAAATTGTGAAGGTTGGTATGGCTGATATGAAAATATGTGAACCACCTAAGGGCCTTACGACGCTTGGGTTAGGTTCATGTGTTGGAGTCGTAATATATGATGTTAAAACCAAATTAAGCGGTATGGTACATGTAATGCTACCCGACAGCACTAAGATTAGAAATAATGCAAACAGAGCAAAATTTGCAGATACTGGAATTTTAGATTTGTTTGAAAGTATGATTAACAGTGGTTCAAGGAAGAATGACCTGATTGCAAAGATAGCAGGTGGAGCACAGATGTTCGCATATGGCTCTGTTAATAATGATTTGATGCGTGTTGGCGAGAAAAATGTAGAAGCTGCAAAAGAAATTCTGACAGATTTAGGAATACCCATTATCGCAGAGGATACCGGACTTAACTATGGTAGAACCATAATATTTGATTCCAATAATGGAAATCTGATTATAAGATCAGTTGGTAAAACTGAAAAAGTGATTTAGAAATGTTAATAACAAACCGGGAGAGTGGTTTATATGAATAGAACCAGATATATACCATCAATAGTTATGTTAGCAGCAGATTTTGTAGCATGCATAGCGACTATTTATTTCAGATATACAACCAGACAAATAATGCTTATTGTACTTGCAACAAGTGTAATATTCTTAGTATTAGGTTTATTTATTAAAATGTTTGCAGAAAAATATCTGGTAGTAGATACGATGAAAGAAGTTCTTGAGGAAGATAGCGAAAATACACAGGAAGAAGATACAGATACGGATAAAAGTAATAATAAAGATAGTAATAAAGAAAATAAAAATGATAGCAAAAAAGAAAATTCTAAGAATACAAAAGAAGATTAGTTAAGTATTTGTAAAATAATAAAGAGTAAAGATAAAGAGACTTGGAGGCAACGATGGACGAGAACTCAAGAAACCATTTATGGAAAGAGTATATGAGTACTAAGAATAGTGAAATAAGAGATAAAATAATACTAGAATATGCTCCGCTTGTTAAGATTGTTGCCGGAAGACTGAGTATTTATTTGGGATATAATGTGGAATATGATGATTTGGTTGGATATGGAATATTTGGCTTAATTGATGCAATAGATAAATTCGATTATGATAAAGGTGTAAAATTTGAAACATATGCAAGTCTAAGAATAAGAGGAGCTATATTAGACCAGATAAGAAAAATGGACTGGATTCCAAGATCATTAAGGCAGAAGCAAAAGAAGATGGAAGCGGCCATAAGTAAAATAGAAACTCAGTATGGAAGACCGGCTAAAGACGAAGAAATAGCAAGTGAATTAGGAATAGAGACAGAAGAACTCATAAGCTGGCAGGGACAGGCCAAGATTACTAATATTATTTCACTTGATGAATTCGTTGAGGCAGCAGGCGAGAAAGAAGTTAATGCAATTAAGTCTAATTCATATGAGCAGCCTGAAAGTATTGCACTTAAGAATGAAATTAAGCAGCAGCTTATGGATTCATTAGAAACATTAACTGATAAAGAAAGAAAAGTTATTCTGTTATACTATTATGAAGAACTTACACTTAAAGAAATCAGCAGGATACTTGAAGTATCTGAATCGAGAGTATCACAACTTCATACGAAAGCATTGCAGAAGATGAAGGTAAAATTAGGCGATTATATGGAGATTTTAAACTTATAGTTATGCAAGAATGTATGAAGAAATAGTATGGAAAATCAAAGGGATATATCGACTTTTCATACAGCTGTTTGCTTTGGAGCGAAAGCAAATAGCTCTTATGGCAGGTCAGAAATTGCCTGCGCATATTTCTGATCTGCCACTTCACGACAAGTCGCTCAGAAATGAGGAATAGAATGGAAAATGCAAATGGATATTTTCAAGTTGTCAGAAGTAAAGAGGGAACTTCACTAAGGTTGTTTCCAGAAAAAGGAAATGGGCAGAAATTAGACATTAACGATATAATGTCTTATTTAGATTATCAGAAAATAGATGATTATCAGTTAGTAGAGCTAAATAAGGAGATAAATAATTTGACAGAAGAAAAAGTTATATTTATCTCTAATTATGTGGGTTATCCGATTAATGAATATATGAAGATTACTATTTCTAATGACAGAATGGAAGCAAAAGTCAGATTTTATCCTCCAAGTAATGATGGTAAGAGAATGGATATAGATGAGATGAAAGGTGATTTGAAAGCGCTTGGTATTAAATACGGAATTGACGAAAGAGTATTTCAAGTTATAAGCAAAACACCTATATATTGTACAGATTTTATTGTAGCCAGAGGTAAGATGGTTAGAGAAGGTACGAATGCCAGTATAGAATATTTATTTAATACAGACAGAAGAATACGTCCTAAACATAATGACGATGGCTCAGTTGATTTCCATCAGCTTAATAATATAAGCCACATAAAAATTGGAGATAAATTAGCTATACTACATATGGCTGACAAGGGCGAAAGTGGAATAGACATCATGGGAGCATATATTAATCCAAAACCTGTTAAAGATGTTAAGTTAAAATACGGTAAAAACATCAAATTATCAGATGATGGATTGAGTATTATTTCAGAAGTAAATGGTCATGCTATTTTAGAAGGCGACAGGGTATTCGTATCGGATTGCTATGATGTGCCGGGTAATGTTGATAACTCCACAGGAGATATCGATTATGAAGGAAATGTAATAATACACGGCAATGTGCGAACGGGCTTTAAGGTCAAGGCAACAGGAGATATCGAAGTAAATGGTTCAGTAGAAGGTGCTGAACTTATTTCCGGAGGTCAGGTAATATTACACCATGGTATGCAGGGAATGGCAAAAGGAAAGATTATTGCAAAGGGAAATATAGTTACTAAATTCATTGAAAGTGCAAGTGTATATTCAGGTGGATATATAGAAGCAGCAGCAATAATCCAGTGTCAGGTATCGGCAAAAGGCGATATAAGAGTAAATGGACAAAGAGGACACATAATAGGAGGACATATAAGAACATTAACTACAGTTGAGGCTAAGACGATCGGTTCAGGGATGGAAATCTCAACAGTTGTCGAAGTAGGTTATGACCCTGAATTACAAGATAAAATAGCTAATATAAAGAAACAGCTGATAGATAAGAATAATGAATATAAGTTAAATGCCCAAAGGGCTGAGGTGCTTAATAAACGCCTTAAATCAGGTATGATTAAAGATGAACAGAAGATAGAACTAAAGACATCATTAGTTAATATGCAGACTCTTCAAAGTGAATTTAATTCATTACAGGAACAGTTAGCAGGACTTGAAGAACAGAATGATAATAATAGTCAGGCATGTATTAAAGTTCAAAATTATATATATCCAGGCACACAATTGATAGTAGCCGGTGAATATTATAATGTCACTAATGAAATAAGTTATTGCGAGTTCAGAAAAATAAATGGCGAAGTTAAAATGCAACCATTATAGGAAAGGATAAGGAAATGATTGGTCCATTAGAATTTAATGGTGTTGTACAAAGAGCACAGGATATTTCGATAATAAAGCAAAATGAGGATATTAAACCCCAGTATGAGCATATGAATGTGCAAAATCAGCAACAACAGAAGTCAATAATAAAACATGAGAATGTGAATAAAAAAGATAATGCTGATGCAAAAGAGAATAAATTCGATGCTAAAGAAGAGGGCAATGGAACATATTATAGAAGACAGTATAATAAAAAGAAAAAAGAAGATGAAGATGGTACTGTTGTAAGAAAACAGTCTGGTTCATTTGATATTACAGTCTGAGCAACATTGTATAAAAAATGTGTTATAAAGTATTTGATAAATCATATAATCTGAGAAATGAAGTGAACTGAAATCAAATCATGCAAAACTAAATCAAATGAAATATCAAAGTGTCAGGAAGCAGAAGAGGTGTTAAAATGGCAGGAATGGAAATTTTTCTCATAATCATAGGAGTTACTGCGATAATCGGCAGCTTTGTTTTTGAAAAAACATTAGAGAAAAATGATAATACTAATGAGAATAACAGTGGTGTAACGGAAGCAATGCTAGAAGAGCAAGTCAGTAAAGCTGTTGATCACATATTAGATGACAGAATTGAAGAAACAGAAGCAAAGATGGATAAATTATCGAATGAAAAGATAATGGCTGTCGGCGATTATTCAGATAATGTCTTAAAGGAAATTGATAAAAACCATGATGAGGTAATGTTTCTATACAGTATGCTTAATGAAAAGGAAAAAGAAGTTAAAAATGCTGTTAATGACGTAGAAAATATAAAGAGAAGTATAAATGTCATAACTGAGAATGAGAAAGCAGATAAAGCTGATAAATCAGAGACATTTGCAAATAATCAGATAAATAATAATATAAAAAATACAAGAGTGAGTAGGGAAACAATTTCAGATGTTTCAGATATGAAAGATGAATTATTGACTCTACAGGGAAAAAAAGCTGAAGAAACTATGGAAATTAATAATGTGAGTGTTAAAGATAATAATAATTCAAATCTAACAATTTCTACAGCAAAAGACAATAGAGATAAAACAGAAAAAAATTTTAATTTGAATACAGGTAAGAAGAATAAAGGTGTTGCAATTGCACATAAAGATGTGAAGAAAAACAACAATAATAAGATTCTTGAATTGTATTCAAAAGGTATGTCAAATATTGATATTGCTAAAAAATTAAACCTTGGAATTGGTGAAGTCAGATTAGTAATTGATTTATATAGGAATAAGAAAAGATAGAACAGAAGATAAATAATGAAAATATAAAATTATTAAGTAAATAAAAAGTAATTAAAGATTTTATATACAAAATTAAAAAAATAATAAAGGAAAAAGTTAAAAAGGTTGAATAGGAAAATGAAGTTTAAATATTATCTGCGAGGGTTTGGAACAGGCGTACTGTTTGCAACAATTATTTGTATGATAGGTATGGCAATCCATAATAATCTTGCATCAAATCAGAAAATACATACAAGTTCTTCAGGAAATGTTATTAAAACAGAGTCGAAAGATAATAAGGCTACAGATGAAAATAACAAAGGTAGTGAAACAAAAGACGAACAGGACAAGACAGAAACAACTCAGAATGAAACAACCACTAATATAGAGACAACTACACAGAATGAGACAACAACTAAGATAGAATCACCTGATGTAACGACAGAAGGCGTTGCCAGTGGAGAGAATATGCCACAGGATACAACAGATGGTAATATGAATGATTCAGGTGATACAGTTACATTAGTTATAGAATCAGGTATGACATCTAATGAAGTAGCAAGGTTATTAGAAGAATATGGTGTAGTCGAAAGTGGTTATGATTTCAATATGTATATGTACAATAACGGATATGAAAGCAGACTTAGAGTTGGTACATATGAGATAAGAAAAGGTGCATCATATAGTGAGATTGTGACTGCAATTACAAGATAGGGATTGAATTAGATAAGTAAAATACAAGAACGTTTGAAAATGTGAGAAAAATATGAGAAAAAGTAGTAAAAATACTTGAAATCAAAAAAAAATTGTGATAAACTTACAAGGCTGTGTTATAGACACAAATAGCACATATGCTGATTTCTGTATTGGTGCCCATGCTCGGGGTGATACAGAAAGGTGATGTATATGAAAGATTATTAACCAATGGAGGTAGAAAAATGAGCGTTATTTCAATGAAACAGTTACTTGAAGCAGGTGTACATTTCGGACACCAGACAAGAAGATGGAACCCTAAGATGGCTCCATACATTTACACAGAGAGAAATGGTATCTATATCATCGACTTACAGAAATCTGTAGGTAAAGTAGATGAAGCTTATAAAGCAATCTCTGATATCGCAGCAGATGGTGGTACAATCCTTTTCGTAGGAACAAAGAAACAGGCACAGGATGCTATTAAGACAGAAGCTGAAAGATGCGGAATGTTCTATGTTAATGAAAGATGGTTAGGCGGTATGCTTACTAACTTCAAGACAATCCAGAGCAGAATTAAGAGATTAAAAGAAATTGAAAAAATGTCTGAAGATGGAACATTTGATGTTCTTCCTAAGAAAGAAGTTATTGAAATCAAGAAAGAATGGGAGAAACTTGAGAAGAATCTTGGTGGTATCAAAGACATGAAGAATCTTCCAGATGCAATCTTCATTGTTGACCCTAAGAAAGAAAGAATCTGCGTACAGGAAGCTCATACACTTGGTATTCCACTTATCGGTATTGCAGATACAAACTGTGATCCAGAAGAACTTGATTACGTTATTCCAGGTAATGATGATGCAATCAGAGCCGTTAAATTAATTGTATCTAAGATGGCTGATGCAGTTATCGAAGCTAATCAGGGTGCTGAAGCTGTTGAAACAGAAGCAGTTGCTGATGAAGCAGAAGAGAATACAGAAGCATAATTGTTAATTTAATAGTTTAGATTTATAAATATTTGAAATAATAAGAATATCTTGGAGTCGGACAGGCTTTACCTGTTCGACTTTGAACAAAAATAGAAAATATCGGTTCAGGAGGATTTACGTAATGGAAATTACAGCTAAAATGGTAAAACAGCTTAGAGAAATGACTGGCGCTGGTGTTATGGCATGTAAGAATGCTTTAGTTGAGACAGACGGTGATTTCGATGGCGCTATAGAATTATTAAGAAAAAAAGGTGAAGCTACAGCAGTTAAGAAAGCTGGAAGAATTGCAGCAGAAGGAACTGTATTAGCAGTAGTTAAAGATGATAAGACAGCAGCAATCGTTGAAGTTAACTCAGAGACAGACTTTGTTGCAAAGAATGATAAATTCAAGACATTTGTTGCTAATGTTGCGAATCAGGTATTAGCTACATCAGCTAAAGATATCGATACATTTATGGCAGAAAAATGGTTATTAGATACATCTAAGACAGTTAAAGATGAATTAGTAAGCCAGATTGCTGTTATCGGTGAGAACTTAACAATAAGAAGATTTGTAAAAATAGAATCAGAAGGAATAATCGTTCCATATATCCATGCAGGCGGAAAAATTGGTGTTTTAGTAGAAGCAGCAACATCAAATACAAGTGATGAAGCTAAAGAAGCTCTTAAGAACATCGCTATGCAGATTGCAGCTCTTAATCCAAAATATACAAGCAGAAATGATATTTCAGCAGATGAAATCGCTAAATTAAGAGAAATCACAGTAGAAAGTGCATTAAATGATACATTTACACTTCCAAAACCAATTTTAACAAAATTAATTGAAAAAGCAGTTGCTGATAAAGTATGGAGTGATAAAGATATTGCTATCTACGAAGAGAAGAAGAGCAATATGAATTACTTACCAAACTTCCTTTCTAATGAAGCAAAAGCTCAGTTAGCTGAGATTGCTTTAGCTGACAAGGCTGAAATCGCTGAAAACAAAATCTTCAATGGTCTTGTTGAAGGACGTGTTTCTAAACAGCTTAAAGAAATCTGTCTTCTTGACCAGACATATGTTAAAGCAGAAGATGGAAAACAGTCTGTAGCTCAGTATGTAGCTCAGGTTGCTAAGAACTTAGGTTCTGATTTCGCTATCAAGAGCTTTGTTCGTTACGAAACAGGTGAAGGTATCGAAAAGAAGCAGGAAGACTTCGCAGCAGAAGTTGCTAAACAGATGGGAAACTAATCTGATAGCTTAGCTTAGAATATTTAAAGCCGCTAAATATATGGGAAACTGTGTATTTGGTGGCTTTTTTGTTTTGCCGGGAAATTTCGCTGAAATTGTCATGGTAAGTAAAAAATGCTCTGAGAGGATCGCACTGCGGCGGAGCAGAAAATGTTGCTATAGCAACCCGCCGCAGGCGGAGAATGTCGCGATTGACATTCTTTATTCTGGTGTAGATACTTAAGTTTAATTATGAGTTGTATATTAGCAATTTTTATAGTACAAGCAGAAATTATATGGTATTATATTTAACAGAACTAGTGAAATGGAGGATACAAAGATGAAATATGATGTAATTATTGTTGGTGCAGGTCCGGGTGGAATTTTTTCGGCATATGAATTAATGAAAAAGAAACCAGAGCTTAAAGTCGCAGTGTTTGAAAAAGGTTATTCATTAGAGAAGCGTAAATGTCCAATTGACGGAGATAAAGTTAAGTCGTGTATTAAGTGTAAATCTTGTGCCATTATGAGTGGTTTTGGTGGAGCAGGCGCATTTTCAGATGGAAAATATAATATTACAAATGATTTTGGTGGAACATTATACGAATATATTGGTAAAGAAAAGGCAATTGCTTTAATGAAATATGTTGATGAAATCAACTGTGCTTATGGTGGTGCTAAAACACGTATGTATTCTACAACAGATACAAAGTTTAAGAAGATTTGCATGCAGAATAAATTACAGTTATTAGATGCATCTGTAAGACATCTTGGAACTGACATTAATTATATTGTGTTAGAGAATCTTTTGGCAGATTTAAAAGAAAAGGTTGATTTCTACTTTAATACACCTGTTAATAGCATTGAGAAATTAGAGGCTGGATATAAGGTTATCTATGAAAATGGAGAAGCAGAATGTAGTGAATGTATAATTTCTGTTGGCAGAAGTGGAAGCAAATGGATGGAATCAGTCTGTTCAGACTTAGACATTCCTACAAAATCTAATCGTGTAGATATAGGTGTTCGTGTAGAATTACCGGCAGTAATTTTCTCACATCTTACAGATGAATTATACGAAAGTAAAATTGTCTATCGTACACAGAAATTTGAGGATAAAGTACGTACTTTCTGTATGAATCCATACGGAATCGTAGTAAATGAGAATACAAATGGCATTATTACCGTAAATGGACATAGCTTTGAAGATCCGGCAAAGAGAACGGAGAATACAAACTTTGCACTGCTTGTTGCAAAACATTTTTCAGAGCCATTCAAAGATAGCAATGGATATGGCGAGAGTATAGCAAAATTATCTAATATGCTTGGTGGAGGAGTTATTGTCCAGAGATTTGGAGACCTTGTAAGAGGCAGAAGAAGTAATGAAAACCGTATTAAAGAGAGTACGGTTCGTCCTACACTTGCAGCCACACCGGGAGATTTAAGCCTTGTACTTCCAAAACGTATCTTAGATGGTATTATAGAAATGATTTATGCACTGGATAAAGTAGCACCTGGCACAGCAAATGATGATACACTTTTGTATGGTGTTGAAGTCAAATTTTATAATATGGAAGTTGAACTTAATAATAATTTAGAAACTAAACACAAAGGACTTTATGTAATTGGAGATGGCAGTGGAATAACGCATTCGCTGTCACATGCGTCAGCAAGCGGAATTTATGTTGCTGATTATATCACAGAGTGCGTCTGAAATTACAAAAAAATACCCAAAAATTTTAAAAAAAACATCTAAAATTTTTAAAAAACATCCAAAATTTTTTAAAAAAATTGACAGAAAATATTTTCCTTATTATAATAGCAAAAAAAAAAATAGTGTATATATTTTTGGAGTGATGCAATGGCAGAAAAAGATTTGAAAAGGTTAGGAAGAGCAGAGCTGATAGATATAATTATAGAACTTCAGAAGGAAAACACTGTCCTTACGAATAAGAATAAGAAATTAACCCAAATGCTCAATGAGAAAAATATTATTTTAAATAATGCGGGTTCAATTGCGGAGGCAAGTCTGAAACTGAATAAAGTATTTGAAACAGCCCAGGCTGCTGCTGATCAATATGTAGAATCAGTTAAGAGTATGGCGAGGGAAGAGATAAGAGAATACATGAAGCGAAAAATAGACGGGTGATGACTATGGAGGAAAGTCGTAAGAATAAAAATTTAATACCTATTCCCACACCAGAGGAAGTGAATGCTGAAAAAGAACGCATAGAACATAGAAAGAAGCAATTTAGAATAATATTTAATATAATTTATATTTTAATAGTTATTGTAGCTATTGCCTCTCTTGTAGCTACGTTGGTGCTGCCTGTACTTCAGGTTTCGGGAAAAAGTATGGAGCCTAGCTTAGATGATGACGATATAGTTGTATTGTATAAAACAAATAAATTCAAAACAGGCGATATATGTGGTTTCTATTGGCAAAATAAGTTGTTATTGAAAAGAGTTATTGCAGGCCCTTTAGATGTTGTGGAAATTGACGATGAGGGTAATGTAAAAGTAAATGGAAAAGTAATTGATGAACCATATGTTAATGAGAAGGCATTAGGAGAAAGCAACATTACATATCCATTTCAGGTACCGGAAGATAAATACTTCGTACTCGGTGATAATAGATCAGTTTCAATAGACAGTAGAAATACTATAATTGGCTGCGTTGATAAAGATCAGATTGCCGGTAAGGTAATGATTCGAATTTGGCCTTTAAGAAAATTAGGAAAGGTTAATTAATATTAGTGGTGATAATATGAGAAATATAATTAATGAACAAATCAGTAAAAAGAAAGCTATTAATAGGAATAAACATAGAATTGCAATGTTTATATCAATGCTTGCAATTCTTATAGTAATTGGTGTTTCATGGAGATTGAAAATTATCGGTATATCGATGACTGATGATGCCTCAGCAGAGGAACATATACAAAGTGCTGCAAAAGCAGAATATTTAAGTGCAGTGAATCGTGTTCCACAGGCAGGAGATTCCATATGGCTAGATGTGTCGGGGACGACCTGGTTTACGGATAATGAATGTTATGCAAGAATGTATTATTATAATACTTCGGGTAATCAGGTATATATGGACTGTATAAATGCAGGCAGTAATGGACTATGGGAATTTGTTCTTCCTTCAGATTTTAATAATGGAAGAAAGATTAAATTTGTAAGAAAAAATTTAGCAGGTGAGTATAATTCTACTGCTGATATATCATTAGTGTCAGGAAGTAATTATGTTATATATGCTATGGATGGAGGCGCATTTACAACAGATAAATGGTATTTTGATTATGTAGATACTACTATTTATATAGATAGTGCATCCTTTGGAGATATTACAGATGCTAAGATTACTGTAAATGGTACAGAATATGATATTACAAAGTTAACACCTAATAAAGATGCTTTGGTATTCAGGATATTAGAAAGCTATAAGATTCTTAAAAATGCACAATTGACACTTACTTATGATGGCAAAAGCATAAGCTTCAGTCTGAATAATTTAAGTGGTAATCTTGTTAAACTTAGTGGTGGCAGTGTTGATGCAACTGCCGGTGATTATGTAGCCGGAAGCAGATATATTTATTTTGATGCAACTTATTCACAACTCAAATATTTCTCTACAGATTCAGCATATTGTTACCAGAATGTAATTCCTACATATGGTGTAGATAATAACTCTAGAAAAAATGTAATATGTAAAGCTGCAAATTCATTGGGTACAATTACGGTTACAATGAAAGTGGTTGATGGATATGATTCATATGATGGACAACTTATTTATGTAACGAATGATAAGATAGATGCATCATATACTAAATTCCAATTTATGAGTGTGGGAACAAGCGATTGGAATAATAGTGCGAATACTATTATAAGCAGTCCGGATGATGTGACTCAGAACTGCTTCATAGCTGATACAAGTGATACAGTATTATATGATAATAGTTTGAGAGGTGGATATTGGGGAACATTTAATGAAGATACTAATACTTCACAGACAAAAGATGCAGAAAAGGATAGGAATGCTGAGATAGTTAACATAGGTACCGGAACAAAAAATACAGATGGTGGTATCTTATGGGTTAATTCATCAATGTATGACTATTATACAGATTATGAATTAAATGGAAACAACAGAGATGCATATTCTAGTGGCGCATTAGCTAATACAGATGCTAACAACAATCGAAGATATATGCCTTTTAGAGAGTTCAATCAGACGTTAAGTAGTGCATATTCGGATGCAAGTGTAAAATATCCAATATACACAGGACATTTCCAGCCAAGCATCCTTGATTTTGGAACTCCTTACTTTGCAGGACTTAATGATACATTGAATTTATATGGTTCAGATAAAGTTAGTAATTTACCTAATCATAATTTCCTTTCTCTGAATAACTCTATTGAGAATAAAAATGGAGATTATAGAAGTGTTTCTTCAGGATATTATGATTATGCAACACTTGGAATTGTTAAAAGTAATCTGATTAACGGATATCCAATGTTAGAGGGTACAACTAACGATATTATTGATCCACATTTTGATGAAAAATTTCTTAGTGGAAATAACTCTAAAAATGCAGTTGTTGGTAAGTATTATGAAAAAGTAGATTTTCCATTTACAAGAAAGCAGATATTTGATGAGCCTGTTAATTATTGGTGGTTTGATAGTGCTTCAACTTCGTTAGAGCTTAAGAAGAATAGTGAAGTTGAGGGAAGATATCTGTTAGACGGAACAGCAGGAACGGTTAATAATAACAGTTTAAACCTCGATTCAACAGGAAAACCATTAGAGAGCGGGTGTGAGACTAATTCAAATAGAAATAAATATGGTTTCTTCCCATTGAATAATGGCGTTGCAGATAATAACAGCTCATATTACAATTACGGTTTTGGTAATAAAATTACAATTAATTTTAAACTTAACAGCGATGGTACCGTACAGGGAACAGATGGAAACTTTTATTCATCTAAATTCAGATTCTCAGGTGATGATGATGTGTGGGTATTTATCGATGGAAAATTAGTATTAGATTGCGGTGGAGACCATGGATATGTTGCAGGTCTTATAGACTTTGGAACTAATAGTGCATATGTTACAAAAGCTAAAGCAGCAGCTTCAAATAATTCAACATATGATTCATCTTCCGCAAGCCAATATACAATAAATTATATTGCGTCAGGTAATAATGCAAACAGAATTATAACAGATAATTATTATTACAGTACATCGGATGTCATAAGTGGTGAACATCCAACAAATTATGATACAGGTAAGACTCATGAAATGGTTATCTATTTTATGGAAAGAGGTCAGTGGGAATCGAACTTATCACTTGCATTCAGTATGAATGTAGTTGATACTCTTGAGGTATCAAAACAGGTTGATTCAACTGATGTAAATACAATATTTAAAGATTATTTCAATAGTAAAATATCATTTGATTATAATATTAAGAATTTGGCAACACATTATGGTGCATATGTTTCACCAGAAAATAGCTTATCAGATGTAACATTTGCAAAGAATTTTACAGGAAATATCACATTTGGAAGTAATATTAGTCAGGGAGTCGGAGAATACCAGACTACAGGAAAGATAAGCTCGTATGATTCACATAGCAATGTAATTAAGTGGACAGCAAGTGGAACGGCATCTGATAATCCAACAAGAAATCGAAGACTCATATCCGTAGGTTCTGATACTGGTGGAAACATAGATATTACGGGAAGAAATTACCTTACATTTGGTGTGGCAACAGAAGGCGGAAAGACAGGACAACTAAGGGATTCGATTTACATAGTTGTTGAAGATGCAAGTGGAAATAAAGCATATGGAAACTTAACAGATGATGTGTGTAGTGGTTCAATATCAGCAGTAGCTACATGGTATAATTTATCAGTGAACCTTACTAAATTAACTGGTTATAATTTGCTTGATACAACTAAGATAAAAACTATTAGTGTTGAAAATGATATTCAGACATATACGTTCTTTGACAATTTTGTATTTAAGAGTTTTTCATTACTTGATGCAGGAAGCCAGAAAGGAATTAAAGATTATGGTTCTGCAAAGAGTGGCAACCTCGAAAATGCTACAGGTGCAGAATATTCTATAGAAGATATTGTAAAGACTTCAAGTAGCTCATCAGGTATGGGAACTGTAGATGAAAACGGAACATTTAATCTGACAACAGGAAAAAAAGCTATATTTAATGAACAGTTTAGAAAGGGAAGTTACATACAGATTAATGAAATCCTTAATGACGCACAGAAAGCATTATATGATACAAATGTAACCGTAGTTAATAATAATACAGATATTACTGAAGGTTATACTTATAGTACACCTTCGAGTTATGTATTACCATCAAATGGAGGCAACATAACTAAAAGTGTTATTTCTGATGGATTAAATACATTGTTAGGAATTGACGATGGAAGAATCGAAAAGATTCTAAATACGCTTGGTACTGAAACCGGTGCAAATGAAAGTCAATATTCAAAAAATGGTATAGAAGCAAAACCTAGTGATGCCAATACAATAGTGTTCAGGTCATATGATTCACCTGATAGTGATAATAGTGATATTTCAATCAGTTTAAATTACACCAATAAAGTACGAACAGGCAGTTTGAGTATAGAGAAAGCGGAACTTGCTTCTGCACCACTAAATGTTGGAGGAAAATATACATTTACAATTAAATTCAGTAATATTGGTGGAATTGGATTGACAACGGAATCAGGAAAGGCAGAAGTAACAGTTGTAATCGTTGCAACAAAGACTAATACAGGATTTACATATATGCTAGATGGTAGTCCGGTGGCTGGAATTCCGATAATTACGGGGATACCGGTAGGAACAGAATATACTGTTACAGAGTCAACTTCAGATGATACAGGAATCGTTAAAAATACGATACTTGTAGAAAAAAGCAATGGTGACGAAGTAAGGTCAGGAGAGATTACATTTACGAACAATACATTTAGTGGTGTAATCACATATGATGAGACACTTAATACAGGTAACAAAGATGCATATACGGTTGTAAATGCCAAGAAGCCTACAACATCAATTATAATAAAGAAGAATTGGTATAACGATGCCGGACAGATAAGACCTGATAATATATATGTAAAATTACAGGTGTCAAAGGATAGTGGTACAACCTGGTCAGATGTTAAAAATGGTAATTATACTCTTCAGAGTACAGAATCCTATAAAAAGCAGATTGATAATCTGGATGTTTATGATGATTATCTAAGTGTAGACAGAGTGAAGTTAATGTATAGGATTGTAGAATGTATTAAAAGTGGAGATGATTACTATGAAATAAATAATACTACATACAAGCTTAATAATTATGAATATAAGCAGGGAGATGTAGTAGTTGCAGACGAAAATGCTGCTGATGGCAATTCGGGTACTGCAACAGTTAATAACTATTATATAATGCGTTATAATTTACCGAAAACAGGTGGATTTGGCGCTGAAAAACTAGTGTATGCAGGATTTGCAATTATGATAGCAGGCTGTATATGCTACATATATTTGATAAAAGGTAAGAAAGGGAATGATTACAATGAGAATGAAAAAAGGAATTATTAAGGAAATTGTTACATTGGGATTAGCCGTTGTAACAACTCTATCAATGGGAATAGTTGCATCAGCCGCCGATGTAACTATTAAAGGACCTAAAAATGGACATACTTATGAGGTATATCAGATATTTACAGGAGATGTTGATTCAACTAATAAGCTTTCAAATGCTAAATATGGTACTGTAGCAAAGTTAACAGGCAGTGAAAAAGTAGGTGATGCAGTACCATCTGAAACACTTAATAATTTAGCAGGCGTAGCGAGTGCTTCATCTGATAGAGCAAAGTTAGAAGAGATTCTTAAATATGTTGATGAGTCAAAATTAGATGGTACAACCGATAATCTTGCTGCTACGATTACAAATGATAAATTTACTGCAACTGTACCATCTGGTTACTATTTAATTAAAGATAAAGATAATAGTATTTTAGATAATAATAATAAAGCAGAAGCATATACATTATATTTAGTAGCAGTAGCAGGAACTACAATCACAATTAGTCCAAAGTCAGATGTACCTACAGTAGAGAAACATGTTAAAGAAGATTCTACAGATACATGGGGAAAAGATGCAGATGCAGAGCTTAATCAGAAAGTAGAATTCAAATTAACAGGTACACTGCCAACAGATTATGCTAATTATGAGTATTATACATATGAATTTGAAGATACATTTACAGGAATGGACTTTGATTCAACAAGTGTAAAGGTAACAATTGATAGTGAAGATGGAACAGATATTACAAGTGCATTTACAGTTGATACATCAGTAACAGGAAAAGTAACAATTACATGTACAAATTTAAAAGATAATGCAGCAACAACAGGATTAACAAAAGATAATAAGATTATTGTAACATATAAGGCTTCTTTAAATGATGCTGCAGTAATTGGTAATCCTGGTAATCCAAACAAAGTTGATTTAGTTTATTCAAACAACCCAAATGTTAAAGCAGATGGTACTAAAAATACAACAGATAAAACACCAGAGGACAAGGTAGTAGTATTTACATACGAAATTGATGTAAATAAATATGATTCAAATACAAATACTCAACTTGCCGATGCAGAATTTGTATTAATTAATTCAGCAGGTAAATATGCAAAATTAGATGCAAATAATAAAGTAACAGAATGGGTTGCTTCATATGAAGGCGTAACAGAGTGTGTATTAACATCATCAGCAACTGAAGCGATAAAAATTATTGGTTTAGATGCAAAAGATGAATATAAATTAAAGGAAATTAAAGCACCAACAGGTGGATATCAGCAGCTTACAAAGGATATTACTATTAAAATTGATGCAACAATAACTGATGCTGCTATTACAGCTATTACAGCAACAGTTGATACACCTGCATCACTTGAGTCTACAGACTATACTAATGGTAAGGTAACAGTTAAAGTACCTAATACAAAAAAAATCAAATCTTCCAACTACAGGTGGTATGGGTACAAAGATGTTCTATATCGGTGGTGCTGTTCTTATGGCAGTTGCAGCAATTGCATTGGTTGTTAAAAAAAAATTAAATAGAATATAATAAAAAACAAATAAAAGCAAATAACTAGGAGGCTAAGGTGAAAAAACATTTATCTACAATATTCTTCGGGATAATATTTCTAATTGGCCTCCTACTTGTTTTATATCCAACAGTAAGTAATTTTCTGAGTAATAGAGAACAGAAAAAAGTAATAAGAGAATATAGCAATATTGTAAACAACATGGATAAAGAAGAAAAAGAGGCCATGTATAATGAAGCAGTTGACTATAATAAAAAAATATATGAAAATGGAATGATTGATTATAGTAATCCTGATGCAGTAGAAGGATATAATGATATTTTAGATGTATCAGGCACAGGTATTATGGGATATATTTCCATTCCTAAAATAAATGTGGAACTTCCAATTTATCATGGAACAAGTGATGGTGTATTACAGGTTGCCGTCGGGCATCTTGAGGGCTCAAGTCTTCCTGTGGGAGGCGAAAATACTCATTGTGTGCTATCGGGACATAGAGGACTTCCAAGTGCTGATTTGTTTACACATCTTGATAGATTAAATGTTCATGATATATTTACTATTAGTGTTTTAGATAAGACATTAGTATATGAGATTGACCAGATTAAGGTAGTAGCACCGGGGGATACACAGTATCTACAGATTGAAGATGGTAAAGATTATTGTACACTTTTAACGTGTACACCATATGGAATTAATACGCACAGACTTTTAGTCAGAGGTGTAAGAGTAGCAGATTCAGATGATAAAAATAATATATATGTATATGCAGATGCATATAAGATAGATACTAAGACAGTTACTGTATTAATGGCAGTACCACTTACGCTTCTGTTATTACTTGGTATGGTAGTACATATTAGAAGAAATAAAAAAAGAAAACAGGAAATTTTGAAGATAATTAAAGAAAATGATTTAAACATAACAAATGATAAGAAAACAGAAGATAGTTAAAGAAAATAATTTATAAACACAGTAATAGTGATTAAAGAAAGTAATAGTTAAATGAATTAAGTGAATATAGAAAACAATACAATAATGGAAATAAGGTGAATTGAATAATGAAAATAAAAAGAAAAAATTTAAAATCGATAATTATACTGATATTGTTAGTAGCATTTACAGGTAGTATGGTAAAGAACATAAATGCATTTGCAGTAACAGCTTCTGATATAGATACGGATATGAAGGGTAGTATTAATGTGAAATTTAATAGTAAAGGGGATAGGAAAGTATCTGGTGAACTTACTCTTATAAAGGTCGCAGATATCAAGGAAAATGGTGATAATGATTTAGAATATGTCTATACTTCCGAATTTGATAAATGCGGATTAAACATAGATGGTGATATAGATGATACATTTGTAAATGATTTAAAAACATATATTGAAGATAATGAAATTAATGGTTATACAAAAGAAATTGATTCAGATGGAAAGATAACTTTTACAGATTTGGAAATTGGTATGTATTTTGTAATGCAGACTAATACAGATAGTTATTATAAGATTAGTCCATTTGTTGTAACTGTACCGGAAGAAATTGATGGAGAAATCTATTATGATGTAGATGCAACTCCAAAAACTGAGGTATCTAGTGTAGAAATACCTACAGTTCCTGAAGAGACAGAAACACCAGTGGAGACAACAGAAAAGATACCAGAGACAACACCGGAGGAGAAAATTCCACAGACAGGTTTATTGGTATGGCCAGTCGTACTTTTAGTTTTGGTTGGTGCATTAATGATAGGTAGTGGTATTATGTTACAGAGCGGTAAGAGTGAAAGAAAGGAAAATATGGATGAAAAATAAAATTGGAAAGGCTTTAATTGGAATTGGAGTTTTTTTGATTTTGGCTGCATTTATATTAGTTTTATATAATTTTTACCGTGAGTATAATGCAAAGAAGAAAGTGGAAAAATATCTCCCTAAACTTGAAAAGATAATTAAAGACCATAGTGGAGGGAATAACAATGCTGATAATGAGAAGAGTTCAAAGACAATGAATATTGACGGTATGAATTTCTTGGGAATCTTATCAGTGCCATCGAAGAATTTAGAACTTCCAATTCTTGCAGATTACAGTTACGAATTGCTTGATACAGCACCTTGCAGATATAGTGGTTCTTATGATTCAGATGATTTAGTAATTGGTGGACATAATTATAGAAGCCATTTTAGTAAATTAAAAAGTATTAAAAATGGTGAAGAAATATTCTTTACATCATTTGATGGAACAGTATATAAGTATAGTGTTTTAAGAGTTGAAATCTTAGAACCGACTCAGATAGAGGACTTAATAAATAAGCAAAATACAGATGATTGGGATCTTACGCTTTTCACTTGTACATCCAGCGGGGCAGCAAGATGTGTAATCAGATGTAAATCAGAATAAAAATATTATTGGAGATTATAATGGCAGAAGAACAGGTACACAAAAGAAGAGTCAGATATAAAGGGACTCATCCAAAAAATTATAAAGATAAATATAAAGAATTAAATCCTGAAAAGTATAAAGATGATGTTGAAAAAATAATGAAAAAAGGCAAGACGCCTGCAGGAATGCATATCTCAATTATGGTTAATGAGATTCTTGAGGTTCTACAGATTAAACCTGGTGAAACAGGATATGATGCAACGCTAGGTTACGGAGGTCACACTCGCAAGATGTTAGAACAGTTAAAAGGCGAGGGACATATGTTTGCAACTGACGTTGACCCCATTGAATCTGTAAAGACTAAAAAACGTTTAGAAGAAGCGGGTTTTGGTGAAGATATTCTAACCATTAAAAATATTAATTTTGCTAATGTTGATGAGGTAAGTACTGATAAAAAATTTGATTTTGTATTAGCAGATTTAGGAGTTTCATCTATGCAGATAGATAATCCTGAAAGAGGTTTTTCGTATAAGATTGATGGACCATTAGACTTAAGATTAAACCCACAAAAGGGCGTATCGGCAGCAGAACGTTTAAGGGAATTATCAAAGGATGAATTTATCGCTATGCTTATAGAGAATTCGGATGAGCCATATGCAGATGAGATTGCAAAAGAAGTATTTGATACATTTAGAAAAGGAAAAGAGATAAAAACTACAAGTGATTTAACAGAATGTGTTAAAAATGCTCTCAGGTTTTTACCAGAAAGCGAACAAAAAGAGGCAGTTAAGAAATCTTGTCAGAGAACATTTCAGGCTTTGCGAATAGATGTAAATAGTGAATTTGAAGTTCTATATGACTTTTTAGAGAAGTTGCCTGCGGTATTAAATAAAGGTGCAAGAGTTGCTATCCTGACTTTCCATTCAGGAGAGGATAGATTAGTAAAGAAAGCATTTAAACAGGGATTAAAAGATGGTGTATATAAAGAAATTTCAAAAGATGTTATACGCCCGAGTGCCAGAGAGTGCTTTGAGAATCCAAGGTCTAAATCTACAAAACTTCGCTGGGCAATAAAGAGTTAAGATAATAATTCGAATGGAGATTTTATATGGAAGAATATTTAATTAAAAATACAACCCGTGAACAACGTGAATGTATCGTAATGGAATCACTTGGTAATATAGATGCTTTGTGTGATGGCTGCGCATCAGGAATTATAGAAATGTATGAACCATATATAGAAGGAAAGATGGAATTAAGAGAATGTACAATGAAGTTCAATGCCAGATATGTTAAAGATATGGAAAGAGAACAGAAAAGCAGTTGTAATATGTAAAAAAACTATTGACATGTATAAATATTATGCTAGAATTGTTAGGAAGCTAACAATTACAAATTATTTAAGTACATAAACATTGTTTTATGTACTTTAATTTATTGTCTAATAAGCTTTAAAGGTTAGATAACATATTTGAGGGTACAGAATACCAAATTCAAAACTAAGAGGAGGTCTGGTCTTGAGAAACAATGAAATAGGATTTGAAATAAAGGCATTAAATAACCTTATCAAAAGGCGTGTGGAGATGTCAGAGACTAAGGAAGAAATCGAACATCTGACAGGGGTACATGGTTTTGTGATAGGCTATATTAGTGACCATGATGATGAAGATATATTTCAGCGTGACATTGAGGAGAAGTTTGAAATCAGACGTTCAACAGCAACAGGTATAATTAATCTTATGGAGAAAAATGGGCTTATTATCAGAGAGAAGGTCGATTATGATGCCAGACTTAAAAAGCTTGTACTTACAGATAAGGCAAGGGAGATTAATAAACTTGTCGAGGATGATATAAGCAGGATTGAGAAGACAATTACGAAGGGAATTGATGAAGCGGACTTAGAAATATTTTGCAGAGTTGTGAATAAGATGAAAGACAATTTGAATAATGATATGAAGAAAAAAGGAGGCAGATGTAATGCTTAGGACATTAGGAAAACAGATAAAAGAATATAAAAAAGCGTCTATACTGACACCTGTATTTGTTACCTGTGAAGTTATAATGGAACTTTTAATTCCTATACTTATGGCAAAAATCATTGATGATGGAATAGGAAAGGGCAATGACACACTCGTATATAAAGTAGGTGCGTTGATGGCGGTACTTGCGATGCTTTCGCTGCTATTTGGTATATTGAATGGAAAATATGCAGCAGAGGCAAGTACAGGATTTGCAAAGAATTTAAGAAAAGGAATGTATGAAAATATACAGAATTTTTCTTTTTCAAATATTGATAAATATTCTACGGCAGGACTTGTTACAAGAATGACTACAGATGTTACTAATGTGCAGAATGCTTATCAGATGATAATAAGAATGTGTGCGAGAGCACCAATGATGTTGATAATAGCTGTAATAATGTCTATATCAATCAGTCCTAAGTTAAGCATGATATTTATTGTAGCAATTATATTTCTAGGTGGATGCCTTGCACTTATAGTATATTCTGCATTTGGCGTGTTTGATAAAGTATTTAAGAAATATGATAATGTAAATGCCAGTGTCCAGGAAAATGTAAATGCGATAAGAGTTGTAAAAGCATATGTAAGAGAAGATTATGAAAATAAGAAATTCAACAGGGCGATAGAAGAAGTATACAGATTATTTGTAAAGGCAGAATCAAGAGTTACACTTAATAATCCGGTAATGATGGTAACTGTGTACGGATGTATACTTGCACTTTCATGGTTTGGCGCTAAAATGATAGTCGTAAATGAACTTACAACAGGTGAATTAGTCAGCTTATTCAGTTATATAATGAATATAATGATAAGTCTTATGATGATTTCAATGGCATTTGTAATGATTACCATGGCAAGAGCTTCAGCGGAAAGAATTGCGGAAGTATTAAATGAAAAGAGTGATTTAACTAATAATGATAATCCGGTTTATTCAGTAAAAAATGGTGATATTGATTTTAATCAGGTTAATTTTAAATATAAATCAACAAGCGAGGAAATGGTCCTTTCAGATATAGATGTTCATATTAAATCAGGTGAAACAATCGGAATAATCGGTGGAACAGGAAGTTCAAAATCAAGTTTCGTTAATCTTATTTCAAGATTATATGATGTTACGGATGGAGAAGTTAAAGTCGGAGGAATAAATGTAAAGGATTATGATATTGAAACACTTCGTAATGAGGTTTCAGTTGTACTTCAGAAAAATGTGTTGTTCAGTGGAACAATCAAAGAGAATTTAAGATGGGGCAATAAAAATGCAACTGATGAAGAGTTAGTTACAGCGTGTAAACTTGCGTGTGCAGATGAATTTATAGAAAAATTTCCTGACGGATATGATACTTATATAGAACAGGGCGGAAGCAATGTATCCGGTGGACAGAAACAGAGATTATGTATTGCCAGGGCATTACTCAAAAAGCCTAAGATACTTATTCTGGATGATTCTACAAGTGCTGTTGATACAGCAACAGATGCGAAGATAAGAGCAAATATGAAAAAGAGTATTCCGGGAACAACAAAGCTTATAATTGCACAGAGAATATCAAGTGTCCAGGAATCTGATAAGATAATTGTATTAGATGACGGACATATAGATGGCTTTGGAACACATGAGGAATTACTTGCTAATAATGAGATTTATAAAGAAGTATATTATTCGCAGACGAAAGGAGATGAATAATATGTCTGAAAAAGTTACTAAATCAAATGACACAATCAAAGCAGATATTATGATAAGCAAAGATAGTTCAAAACAGAAAAATAATATGTCAGGTATGAAGAGAAGACCACAGATAAAAAGTGGCAAATCACCATTGTCAATTGCTAAAAGACTTATGGGTGAAATTCTTAAAGAATATAAATTACATTGTATAATAGTTCTTATATGTATATTTGGTTCAGCATTTGCAAATGTAAAAGGAACACTTTTTATGCAGAAACTTATAGATAACTATATTGTTCCAATGCTTAATAATTCATCTAAAGATTTCGGACCATTGGCGGCAGCGATAGGTAAAATTGCCATAATATACGGAATTGGTGTTGTTATGATGTATGCATACAACAGAATTATGGTAAATGTTACACAGGGTACGATGAAACGTATTAGACAGGAAATGTTTGAACATATGGAGAGTCTGCCGATTAAATATTTTGATACTCATGCACATGGTGATATTATGAGTATTTATACAAATGATACAGATACACTCCGTCAGATGATTGGACAGAGTTTACCGCAGTTGATAAACAGTGTGGTTTCAATCATAAATGTATTAATAAGTATGATAATTCTTAATATTCCACTTACAGTTATAACACTTGTAATGGTTTCGTTTATGTTATTTACAACGAAGAATATTGCTGGCAAATCAGGTAAATTCTTCGTCAAGCAGCAGAAAGATTTAGGAACTGTAAATGGTTATATAGAAGAAATGATGGAGGGACAGAAAGTAGTAAAGGTATTCTGCCACGAAGAAGAGAGTAAAGAGAGATTCAATGAATTAAATGATGAATTATTTGATGCGGCAAATAAAGCTAATGCCTATGCTAACATATTAATGCCTATTAATGTCAATCTTGGTAATTTAAGTTATGTAGTATGTGCGATAGTCGGCTGCATATTAGGAATCAAAGGAATTTCAGGGATGACACTTGGAACACTTGCAAGTTTCCTTACACTTAACAAGAGTTTTAATCATCCTATAAGTCAGATTTCAATGCAGTTAAACAGTGTGGTAATGGCACTTGCCGGAGCAGATAGAATTTTCACATTATTAGATGAAGAACCAGAAGTAGACAATGGATATGTAACACTTGTAAATGCTAAAGAGGATAGCAATGGTAACATTACAGAATGTGAAGAAAGAACAGGAATGTGGGCATGGAAACATCCTCATAAAACAGGCGAGACAACTTATACTAAACTTACAGGAAATGTAGTATTTAATGATGTTGATTTTGGATATGATGAGAAGAAGATAATTCTTCATAATATCAAATTATATGCAAAACCTGGACAGAAGATTGCTTTCGTAGGTGCAACCGGAGCAGGTAAGACGACAATTACTAACCTTATTAACAGATTTTACGATATACAGGATGGTAAAATCAGATATGATGAAATAAATATTAATAAGATAAAGAAGGCAGATTTAAGGCATTCACTTGGCATTGTATTACAGGATACACATTTATTTACCGGAACAGTAAAACAAAATATCCGCTATGGTAAATTAGATGCAACAGATGAAGAGGTTATAAATGCAGCAAAATTAGCAAATGCACATGGATTTATTAAACATTTGCCACAAGGCTATGATACAATGCTTACAGGTGATGGAACAAATTTAAGTCAGGGACAGAGACAGTTAATTGCTATAGCAAGAGCAGCAATAGCAGATCCACCAGTACTTATCTTAGATGAAGCTACATCTTCCATAGATACAAGAACAGAGAAGTTAGTCCAGGCAGGTATGGATAAACTCATGCAGGGACGCACAACATTTGTTATAGCTCACAGATTATCAACAGTAAGAAATTCAGATGCAATCATGGTATTAGAAAACGGAAGAATTATTGAAAGAGGTAATCATGATGAACTGATTGCACAAAAAGGTAAGTATTACCAGTTGTACACGGGAGCATTTGAATTAGAATAAATATAGACGATTAGGCAAAGGCGTCAGTTTATGATACACTCCCTCGTATTTCTTAATCAGGTGTTAATAAATGTCGTAACCTACAAAATTAATTGCAGTGCAGTAAATCAAAAGCGTTTCACTAGAACGGTAATTTGCTGCACTGACTTTTATATATTTATTTTTAGACTTTTCAATTTGTGAGTTGTGTGATAAAATACTATGCGTATTGTTATCGAACGAATAAAAAATCAGCAAGAGAAAAAACATTCAGCAAGTAATAATATGAAAGGATAAATATATATGGAAAAGTTAAACAGAGTATTACTTAAACTTAGTGGTGAGGCATTAGCAGGTGATAAGAAAACAGGTTTTGATGAAGAGACAGTTATTAAAGTAGCTAAACAGGTAAAAGTGCTTGTAGATAATGGAACTCAGGTAGGAATTGTCATCGGTGGTGGTAATTTCTGGAGAGGAAGAACAAGCGAGAAGATAGATAGAACAAAAGCAGATGCAATAGGAATGCTTGCAACAGTTATGAATTGCATTTACGTATCAGAAATCTTTAGAACAGAAGGAATGATGACACAGGTGCTTACACCATTTGAATGTGGTTCATTTACAAAGTTATTTTCAAAAGACAGAGCTAATAAATATTTTGGAAAAGGAATGGTATGCTTCTTCGCAGGTGGAATTGGTCACCCATATTTCTCAACAGATGTTGGAATGGTATTAAGAGCAATCGAGATAGAAGCTGACTGTATACTTGCAGCTAAAGCTATTGATGGCGTATATGACAGTGATCCTAATAAGAATCCTGATGCTAAAAAATATGACAGATTATCTATTTCAGAAGTTGTAGAGAAGAAATTGGGTGTTATCGATTTGGCAGCTTCAGTTCTGTGTATGGAAAATAAGATGCCAATGAAGATTTTTGGCTTAAATGAAAAAGATAGCATAATTAATGCTGTAAATGGTAATTTTACGGGAACAATTATAGAATAGAATTTAATATAGCAATAATAAGCAATATATGCGTTAAATGGAGGATTTTATGGAAGAAAAATTAGTACAATTTGAAGAAAAAATGAGCAAATCATTAGACAGCCTTTACAGTGATTATTCAACAATACGTGCAGGCAGAGCTAATCCACATGTTTTAGATAAGATAACAGTAGATTATTATGGAACACCATCTACATTACAGCAGGTTGCAAACGTATCTGTTCCTGAAGCAAGAATGATTCAGATTCAGCCTTGGGAATCAAGTCTTATTAAGGAAATTGAGAAAGCAATTCTTTGCTCTGATTTAGGTATCACACCTACAAATGATGGTAAATGCATAAGAATAGTATTTCCTGAATTAACAGAAGAAAGAAGAAAAGAATTAGTTAAAGATGTTAAGAAAAAGGGCGAAAATGCTAAAGTTGCAATCAGAAATATCAGAAGAGATGCTAATGATACATTTAAGAAAGAAAGCAAGGTAAATGAAGTATCAGAGGATGAATTAAAACAGATAGAAGACAAAGTCCAGAAATTAACTGATAAATATATTGCTGAAGTAGATAAGGCAATTGAAGAAAAATCAAAAGAAATACTTAAAGTTTAGTAAGAAGATAAAAGGGAGGCTTAGTATGTAAGCAATCCCTTTTAGCATATATAGAAATGAGGATTATTAATGGCTAAAAAAGAAGAATTAAGTAATTTGAATATACCTAATCATGTGGCTATTATCTTAGATGGTAATGGAAGATGGGCAAAAAAGAGATTCATGCCTAGAAATTACGGACATATGCAGGGGGCAAAGGTAGTTGAACAGATTTGTGAAGATGCAGACAGTATAGGAATAAAATATCTAACTGTATATGCATTTTCAACTGAGAACTGGAACAGACCACAAGATGAAGTAGAGGCATTAATGAAGCTCCTCCGTAATTACCTTAAAGACTGTATTAAAAGAGCTAATAACAATAATATGAGAGTAAGGGTTATCGGTGAGAAGTCCAGATTAAGCGATGATATAAGAAGTAAAATCGAGGAACTTGAAGAATGCTCTAAAAATAATACAGGACTTAATTTTACGATTGCACTTAATTATGGAAGCAGAGATGAGATTGTCAGAGCAGTAAGAGAAATCTCTAAAAATGTTAAAGACGGAAAGATTAGTGAATCAGATATTGATGATAAGATGATTTCAGATTATCTTGATACCAGAGGAATACCTGACCCTGACTTACTCATAAGAACAAGTGGTGAAGAAAGACTTTCTAATTTTTTGTTATGGCAATTAGCATATACAGAATTCTATTTTACTGATGTATTATGGCCTGATTTTAATAAAAAGGAATTAATAAAAGCAGTTGAAAAATATAACGAAAGAGATAGAAGATTCGGAAAGGTTAAATAGGTGTTAATATGTCAGCAATTAAGAAACTTATGACAAAATCATTTTTAGAACGACTTATAAGTGGAATAATCTTAGTGATTATTGCACTTGTCACCATAATTCTTGGTAAAGATGTGTTACTTGTGACAGTTGTGGCAATATCAGTAATAGGTTTTTATGAACTTGCGAAAGTCTATGGACTTCAATGGAAGCTTCCAGGAATATGTGGATATATCGCAACAATTGGATATTATGCATTAATCAGAATGGATTACAAAGAATATATTATAGTATTCTTTATTGCTTATCTTATCGTACTTATGGGAACTTATGTATTTACATTTCCTAAATTCAAAGCAGAAGATGTAATGGTATGTTTCTTTGGAATGTTCTATGTAATATTGATGCTTTCGTACATTTATCAGGTAAGAATGATGCAGGACGGTGCATATATCGTATGGCTTATATTCTTATGCTCATGGGGATGTGATACATGTGCATACCTTGTCGGTGTAATGTTTGGTAAGCATAAAATGGCACCTGTACTTAGTCCTAAGAAATCTATCGAAGGCGGAATCGGTGGTGTAGCAGGAGCAGCACTTTTAGGCTTTATATATGCTACAATATTCAAAGACAAGATTACAATTGATAATGCTAATATTATCTTTCCTATAGTTTGTGCAGTAGGTGGAATTATTTCACAGATTGGTGACTTAACAGCCTCAGGCATTAAGAGAAACCATGATATTAAGGATTATAGCAGACTCATACCGGGACATGGTGGAATATTAGACAGATTTGACAGCGTAATTATTACAGCACCGATTATATATTATCTTGTTGCATTTTTAACAAAATAAAGATAAATGCTTAGAAATGAGGATTAGTATGAAAAATATAGCAGTTCTTGGCTCAACTGGTTCTATTGGAACACAGACTCTTGAGATAGTAAGAGCAAATGATGATTTAAATGTTGTAAGCCTTGCAGCAGGAAGCAACATAGAAATGTTAGAAAAACAGATAAGAGAATTTAAACCACAGGTCGTATGTGTATACAACGAGAAAAAAGCGGAAGAATTAAAGATAAAAGTAAGTGATACTGATGTTAAAATTGTAACAGGTATGGACGGTCTTATAGAAACAGCGGTAATTAAGACAGCAGATATTGTTCTTACAGCAGTTGTTGGAATGATTGGCATAAGACCTACAATTGCAGCAATTAAGGCGGGCAAGGATATAGCACTTGCTAATAAGGAAACACTTGTTACGGCAGGACACATTATTATACCGCTTGCAAAAGAATATGGAATTAGAATATTACCGGTAGACAGTGAACACAGTGCTATTTTTCAGTCATTACAGGGTAATAAAAAGAGTCAGTTAAGTAAGATCCTTTTAACAGCATCAGGTGGACCTTTTAGAAATACACCTAAGGAAGACTTGAAGAATGTAACTGTTAAAGATGCATTAAAGCATCCGAACTGGTCAATGGGAAGAAAAATAACCATAGATTCAGCTACAATGGTAAACAAAGGATTAGAAGTTATAGAAGCAAAGTGGCTCTTTGATGTAGATATTGATAATATTGAAGTAGTAGTCCAGCCACAGAGTCTTATTCATTCAATGGTAGAATATGTAGATGGTGGAATTATGGCACAGCTTGGAACTCCTGATATGAAACTTCCAATCCAGTATGCATTATTCTATCCTGACAGACGCACGTTAAATGGTAAAAGAGTAAATTTCTTCGATATAGCAAATATTACATTCTTTAAGCCTGACAGGGATAAGTTCAAAGGCTTTGATTTAGCATTCAAGGCAGGGAAGACAGGCGGCTCTTTGCCTACAATATATAATGCTGCAAATGAACTTGCAGTAAGCAAATTCCTTAATGAAGAAATAAGATTTCTGGATATTCCGGAATTAATAGAAACGGCAATGAATAATCATAAAGTTATAGATAATCCGTCTCTTGAACAGATACTTGAGTCAGAGAAGGAAGCATATGAAAGTGTAAACATAGCATTATCTAAGCGATAATAATGTTGTGTGTTTAGAAATAATGACATCATGTTAAATTTAAAATAATAACATATATTGGAGGGTAGATTTAGAATGAGTATTATTTTATCATTAATAGTATTTAGTGTGCTGGTTCTTATTCATGAATTCGGACATTTTCTGTTAGCTAAGAAAAATGGCATCGGTGTTACTGAATTCTCATTAGGAATGGGACCTAGAATTGTAAGTTTTAATAAAGGCGGAACCAAATATTCGTGGAAGCTAATTCCTTTTGGCGGTTCATGTATGATGGTAGGGGAAGATGATGAAAGTGAAAGAGAAGATGCATTTGGCAAAAAGTCCGTATGGGCAAGAATTTCAGTAGTTGCAGCAGGACCAATATTTAACTTTATTCTTGCATTTGTGTTGTCAGTTGTATATATCGGATTAGAGGGATATGACCAGGCAACCGTAAATGTGGTAAATGAGGGTTATGCCGCTGAGTCAGCAGGACTTAAAGAGGGTGATGTAATTACAGAATATGATGGCAAGAAAATCGTAATATACAGAGATTTATGGTTGTACCAATACGTTAATCCTGTTGATAAGAATCCTGTGAAGATTAAATATGAGAGAAATGGCAAAGAATATTCTACAACCATAACTCCTAACGAATATTATAGCATAGGTGTATCATATTATGCTGATGATAACGAGTGTAAGATAACAGTTGTCAAAGATTCACCGATGGCTGATGCAGGTATTGAAAATGACGATATTATCACGGCCGTAAATGGTAAGAAGATAGGTTCAGGTAAAGAGCTTAATAAATATATGGCAGCTACTCCTATGGATGGTTCTGACATTAAGATAACTGTTAAACGAAACGGGGAAGAACACGAATATACTGTAACTCCTAAGAAAGCTGGATATACACAAGGCTTTGATTATGGAAAACGTGTGAAAGCTAATCCATTACAGGTTATCAGATACAGTTTTACAGAATTAAGATATGATATGGAAGCTACATTTACAGGATTTAAGATGTTATTTACCGGTAAAGCAAGTAAAGATGATGTATCAGGTCCTGTGGGAATTGTTAAGATAGTTGGAGATTCGTATGAGCAGACTAAAGATTATGGTGCATATTATGTATTTTTACAGATTTCATATCTTGTAATTTTATTCAGTGTGAACTTAGGTGTACTAAATCTGTTACCATTCCCGGCACTTGATGGTGGACGACTGGTATTTTTGTTTATCGAGGCTATCAGAGGTAAGGCAGTGCCGAAAGAGAAAGAAGCTATAGTACATTTTGCAGGAATGATTATATTAATGCTTCTTATGGTACTGATACTGTTTAATGATATAAGTAAATTTTTCTAGATAAATGTCAGGGTATTGTATACCATGACTAAGTCTGACTAAAAATATTTATAAAAATTAATAAGAATATTAACAAGAAAATTAACAGGAAAATTAACAGGAATATTAATATACGATGTTAAGAAAAGAGGAAGTTATGTTTCGTGATAATACAAAAGTAGTAAGAATAGGTGATAAAGTAATTGGTGGAGGCAATCCAATTCTTATCCAGTCAATGACTAATACTAAGACGGAAGATGTGGCTGCAACTGTTAACCAGATTAAAGAGCTTACAATTGCAGGCTGTGACATAATAAGATGTGCTGTTCCAAATATGGAGGCGGCACTTGCATTTAAGGAGATTAAGAAGCAGATTTCCATTCCTATTGTGGCAGATATACATTTTGATTACAGACTTGCGATTGCTGCAATGGAGAATGGTGCGGATAAAATTAGAATTAATCCCGGTAATATTGGTTCAATTGACAGAGTTAAAGCCGTAGTTGATGTTGCTAAGGAGAGAAATATTCCTATCAGAGTCGGTGTTAACAGTGGTTCACTTGAGAAAGAGATATTAGAGAAATATGGACATGTAACAGCAGAGGGAATAGTTGAAAGTGCTTTAAATAAGGTGAAATTAATAGAAGACCTTGGCTATGACAATCTGGTAATAAGTATTAAGTCATCAGATGTCCTTATGTGTGTTAAAGCACATGAATTAATTGCCACTAAGACGAATTATCCACTGCATGTCGGTATAACTGAATCAGGAACACTTTATTCAGGTAATATCAAATCATCAGTAGGACTTGGAATTATTCTGCATGAGGGAATCGGTGATACAATAAGAGTTTCGCTTACAGGTGCACCTGTAGAAGAGATTAAGACAGCTAATCTTATCTTGAAAACACTAGGAATCAGAAAAGGTGGAATAAGTGTTGTATCCTGTCCTACCTGTGGAAGAACACAGATAGATTTAATCTCACTTGCTAATAAAGTAGAGAAAATCGTAGAAAAATATAATGCGGACCTGAAAGTTGCAGTAATGGGTTGTGCGGTTAATGGACCGGGAGAAGCTAAGGAAGCAGATTTAGGTATTGCAGGTGGAAAAGGTGAAGGATTGATTATTAAAAAAGGTGAGATAATTAAGAAAGTACCTGAAAGCTCATTATTAGCTGAATTTGAAGAAGAACTTAAGACTATGTGCGGACAGTAATTTTTTAAAAGGTGTCGTCTAAGTAAATATATTAAAATATTAGAAATATAAGCCTATTACAGGCAGCAAAAGAAGTTAATAACATAGGCAAGCAGTAGATGAAAGGTTGAGAAATTTTGGAAAGCAAAAGGTTTTTTGAAGTTTTTGATGGCATAAAAGTAGACGAAGAATTGTTAGAACTCTTTAGTGATATTATGGTTAAGCGAATAGTTAATAACCGTGCTAAGAGTTCTATTCGTATTTATATAGAGAGTAACAGGTTAATACATAAATCAGATATATATAAGATAGAGAAAGCTGTTGCTTCAATGTTTAATGGCAGACTTTCAGTAAAAATCATTGAACATTATAATTTATCAAGCCAGTATAATTCCGAGAATTTATTTAATATGTATAAGGATAGTATTATGCTTGAATTGTATAATTACAGCATAATGGAGTATAGCATTTTAAATAAAGCAGAGATTACATTTGATAATGATATTATGAATATTAAGTTAGATGATACGGTTATTGCTGAAGAGAAATCATCTGAATTAAAGAGAATCTTAGAGAAAATATTTAATGAAAGATGTGGAATAACCACGGAGGTCAGATATAATTTTGAGGAAGTTACCGAGCTTAAATATGAAAAGATTAATGAATTAAAGATGCAGCAGGAGGTTGCATCTATTATTTCTAATATAAAAAGCAGTAAAAGTAATAAAAATGCTGATGCTGTTACAAATGGCCAGAGCGATGAAAAATTACCAAAGTCAGATAAGGTTAAAAATGATAATTCTATAGCAGATAAAAAGAATAATAATTCTAATAACTCTAATGGCAACGGTTATGATAAATCTGAAGGTGGCTTTAAGAAGAGAGAGGGAGGCTTTAACAGAAGTTTTAGACGTTCAGATAATCCGGATGTTTTATATGGCAGAGACTTTGAGGGACAGAGTATTACTCTTCGTGAAATTGAGGGAGAGATGGGAGAAGTAATAGTCCGAGGACAGGTAATTGATATAGAAGAACGTCCAATAAGAAATGAGAGAACTATTCTTAGCATTGTTATATCAGATTTCACAGATTCAATCGTTATTAAACTGTTTATGCGCGATGAGAATCTTAAAGAGTTTATGGATAAAGTCAAAAAGGGAATGTTTATCAAAGTAAAGGGAATCACCACAGTTGATAAGTTTGATAATGATTTGATTATTAATTCAGTATCAGGAATTATGAAGATTTCAGACTTTACGGTTAAGAGATTAGATACAAGTGTTGAGAAAAGAGTTGAACTCCATTGTCATACGAAGTTAAGTGATATGGATGGTGTGGCTGATGTTAAGGATCTGATTGCAAGAGCGAAAGAATGGGGACATACTGCGATGGCAATTACTGACCATGGTGTGGTCCAGGGTTTCACAGAAGCGTGGCATGCACTTCAGAAATTAGAAGGTAAGTTCAGTTTCAAAGAAATGTTTGACTTCAAGATGATATATGGAGTTGAGGCATATTTAGTAGATGATTTAAAGACAGTTGTAACTAATTCTAAGAATCAGAGTCTTGATGATGATTATGTTGTATTTGATATTGAGACCACAGGTTTCAGTCCGTTATATAATAAGATAATTGAAATCGGAGCTGTTAAGGTGTCTAAAGGGGAAATTGTTGATAAATTCAGCACATTTGTTAATCCTGAAGAACCTATTCCATATAGAATAGAGCAGCTTACCAGTATAAATGATGGTATGGTAATTGATGCACCTGCAATAGATAAAATTCTCCCTGAATTTCTTAAGTTCTGTGAGGGTGCAGTAATGGTGGCACATAATGCAGATTTCGATATGAGCTTTATAATAAGTGAAGGTAAGAAACTTGGTATAGAAAGAGATTACACTATTGTGGATACTGTTGCACTTGCTAGAATGTTACTGCCTCATATCAGTAAATATAAGTTAGATAATGTAGCTAAAGCATTGAATGTATCATTAGAGAATCACCATAGAGCTGTTGATGATGCGGGCTGTACAGCAGAAATCTTCGTTAAATTCATAGAGATGTTAAAGGTAAGGGATATATTTACCCTTGACGGAATAAATGAAATGGGAACTACAAGTGTGGAGAGAATTAAGAAGCTTCCAACCCATCATGCAATTATATTAGCGACTAATGAAGTGGGGCGAGTACATCTGTATGAGCTTATTTCTAATTCAAATATAGAATATTTCAACAGACAGCCAAGAATACCTAAGAGTGATTATTTAAAGCATAAAGAGGGACTTATTATAGGTTCTGCCTGCGAAGCAGGAGAGCTATACCAGGCGTTAGTCGGTGGCAAAAGCGAAGAAGAGATTACAAGATTAGTAGAATTCTATGATTACCTTGAGATACAACCTATTGGCAATAACGAATTCATGTTAGAAAGTGATAAATATTCAGTAACTACCATTGAAGAATTACAGGATATAAACAGAAGAATTGTTAAATTAGGTGAACAGTTTAATAAGTTAGTTGTAGCTACCTGTGATGTGCATTTTCTAGATCCTCAGGACGAGGTGTACAGAAGAATTATAATGGCATGCAAGGGCTTTAAAGATGCAGATAAACAAGCTCCTTTGTATTTCAGAAGTACTGACGAGATGCTAGAGGAATTCAAATATTTAGGAACTGATAAGGCATATGAAGTTGTAGTTACTAATACAAATAAGATTGCAGATATGGTTGAGAATATGTTCCCGGTCTGTCCTGATAAATGTCCTCCTGTAATCGAGAATTCCGACCAGATTCTAAGAGATATCTGTTATGATACGGCACATAAAATGTATGGCGAAAATCTTCCTGAAATAGTTACTGAGAGATTAGAGCGTGAGCTTAATTCAATTATTTCAAATGGTTTCGCAGTTATGTATATTATTGCACAGAAACTTGTGTGGAAATCAAATGAGGACGGCTACCTTGTTGGTTCGAGAGGTTCAGTTGGTTCTTCGTTCGTTGCGACAATGGCAGGTATAACGGAGGTTAATCCTCTAAGCCCACATTATTACTGTAAGAAATGTCATTTTTATGATTTTGATTCACCGGAGGTTAAGAAATATACCGGTGGTGCAGGTTGTGATATGCCTGACAGGAAGTGTCCTGACTGTGGTGAAGAATTAGTCAAGGCAGGATTTGACATACCATTTGAGACTTTCTTAGGTTTCAAGGGTAATAAAGAGCCGGATATTGACCTTAACTTCTCCGGTGAATATCAGAGTAAGGCACATGAATATACGGAAGTTATCTTTGGTAAGGGACAGACTTTCAGAGCAGGAACAATCGGTACAGTTGCCGAGAAAACCGCTGAAGCATATGTTAGAAAATATTGTGAAGAGCGTGGAATTAAGAAGAGAAGATGTGAAGTAACAAGAATTTCTAAAGGCTGTACGGGAGTCAGAAGAACAACCGGACAGCATCCAGGAGGAATTATAGTTCTTCCAATCGGACATAACATTAATACATTTACACCGGTACAACACCCTGCAAATGATATGACGACTAAGACGGTAACGACACATTTCGATTACCATTCAATTGACCATAACCTTTTGAAACTTGATATTCTCGGACACGATGATCCTACGATGATAAGAATGTTAGAGGATATTACGGGCTTAGATGCTAAGAATATCCCGCTTGATAATAAAGAGGTTATGTCATTATTTGCAAGTACAGAAGCACTTGGAATTAAGCCTGAAGATATCGGCGGATGTCCGTTAGGTGCACTTGGAATACCTGAGTTTGGTACAGATTTCGTTATCCAGATGCTTATAGATACTAAGCCACAGACTTTCTCTGATTTAGTAAGAATCTCGGGATTGTCACATGGTACAGATGTATGGCTTAACAATGCACAAACCGTTATCTTAAATGGTGATGCTACGATTTCTACAGCTATTTGTACCCGAGATGATATTATGATATATCTTATTAATAAAGGTTTAGAGTCCGAGCAGTCATTTACCATTATGGAATCCGTCCGTAAAGGTAAGGGACTTAAGCCGGAATGGATTGAAGAAATGAAGAAACATGATGTTCCGCAATGGTACATAGATTCATGTCTTAAGATTAAATATATGTTCCCTAAGGCACATGCGGCAGCATACGTTATGATGGCTTACAGAATTGCATATTTCAAGGTGTTTTATCCACTGGCATATTATGCGGCATATTTCAGCATAAGAGCATCGGCATTCAGCTATGAATATATGTGTATGGGACGTGAACGTCTTGAATATTATATGGCAGATTTTAAGAAGCGTAAGGAAACAAAACAGCTAAGTAATAAAGAAGAGGATATGCTTAAGGATATGAAGCTTGTTCAAGAAATGTATGCAAGAGGCTTTGAATTCGAACCGATAGATTTATACAGAGTTGCTGCACATAAATTCCAGATTTTCGGTAACAAATTAATGCCTGCATTAAGTACAATCGAGGGAATGGGAGACAAGGCGGCAGATGCGGTAGTAGATGCTGCACTAGACGGACCATTCTTATCAAAAGATGATTTAAGAGAGCGTTCGAAAGCAAGTAAGACGGTTGTAGATTTAATGGACGATTTAGGAATACTTGGAGATATTCCTGAGTCCAACCAGATTTCATTATTCGATTTTATGTAGTGAAATATGAATAAACTTTAATAAATTAAAAGGTAATAAAATACAATGAATAAAGAGCAGTTTGAATCAGCTAAAAACAAAATAATCGGAATTAAACGAAATAGAAATGGAATAGGAACCCTTAGTGAGAAAACAGTTCACGCAATTCTTAAGAATTACTATGAGCCTGATGAGGATTACCATGAAATTCCAGTAAACGGTTATGTTGCAGATATCTACAGAGATGGAAATATCATAGAGATTCAGACTGCTAATTTTAATAAATTAAGAAATAAACTTGATGTCTTTCTTAATGATTATCATGTAACGGTGGTATATCCGATGCCATATATCAAGTGGCTTAGCTGGTTAGATGAAGAGACTGGTTACATCGGTCCTAAACGTAAATCACCTAAGAAAGGTAATCCATATGAAGCATTTTATCAGTTATATAAGATAAAAAGTTATCTGACCAATCCTAATATACGGATTAAAATTGTTATGATGAATATGGAGGAAATAAGACTTCTAAATGGCTGGAGTAAGGATAAGAAGAAAGGCTCAAGCAGATTTGACAGAATTCCTACAGAGATTGTAGAAGAGATTGACTTATATAGTTTAGAAGATTATATGCAGATGGTACCGATAGAATTAGCAGAAACATTTTGCTCGAAAGATTATGCTAAGGCATCTCATCTAAGCATCGGAATGGCACAGACCGCACTTAATATTCTTACATATACAGGGACAGTTAAGAGAATCGGCAAACGTGGTAATGAAATTCTGTATAACATAAATGAAAATGTATGAAATGAACGATAAAAATGTATAAAATGCACAGTTTTTATTGCTAAAAACACGAAAAAATGGTAAAATTGTTGTATGTTCAGTTGGTATTACATACGCTGGAAATATCTGAAAATAATCGTGGAAAGGAGACTATCATTATATAAATGATAGTGATACTGTTTATGCAGTATTACGGGTGTAGATTATGAGATTAATAACAAGATCTGATTTTGACGGATTAGCTTGTGCTGTATTTTTAAAAGAGGCTGGAATTATTGACAGTTATAAATTCGCTCATCCAAAAGATTTACAGGACGGACTCATAGAAGTAACTAAAGATGATTGCCTTGCAAATGTTCCATTTGTGGAGGGCTGCGGATTATGGTTTGACCATCATTCAAGTGAGCAGGAGAGAAATGCTTATAAAGGTAAGTATGAAGGCTGTTCAAAGTCAAGTCCAAGTGCAGCACACGTTGTATATGATTATTATGGAGGTAAAGAAAGATTTCCTAGATTTGATGACTTATTAGCAGCAGTTGACAAGGTAGATTCAGCTAATCTTACAAAGGATGAGATATTAAATCCTACTGACTGGGTTCTTTTAGGATTTATAATGGATCCAAGAACAGGTCTTGGAAGATTCAGAAACTTCACTATAAGTAATTACCAATTAATGGAGAAATTAATTGACTGGTGCAGAGAGATGACAATAGATGAGATAATGAATATTCCTGATATTGTTGAAAGAAAAGAATTATATTTTGAACAGACGGAGAAGTTCATAGATATGATTAAGGATAATACTGTTTTAAGAGATAAAGTTATTATTACAGATTTGAGAGGTCAGGAGACAATCTATACAGGCAACAGATTTGTAATATACAGTTTATATCCCGAAGCTAATATATCCTGCTGGATAGTATCCGGTAAAGGTGGACAGGGTTGCTCTTGTGCTGTAGGTTACAGTGTTCTTAATAAGACAAGTAACGTAGATGTCGGAGCATTAATGCTTAAATATGGTGGCGGCGGTCACAAAGTAGTAGGAACATGCCAGTTCTCGGATGAGAAAATGGAGGAAATGATTCCAAAATTATTAGATGAACTTACAGAATTAAACAGATAATTACTAGTGGTTTGAAAGTCATATTCTGCTGTATAAGAATTTGAGTATATACATAAAAACAGAATATGGCTTTTAAAAACAGAATTATCAGGCATTTATCGGAACAAGTAATAATGTACTTAAATAAATACATAATATAGATAAAAAAAGACTTGCAAAATCAAAAAGTATACTATATAATACCAAAGTACGGTTTCGTATGGCTCGTTGGTCAAGCGGTTAAGACGTCGCCCTCTCACGGCGAAAACAGGGGTTCGATTCCCCTACGAGCTGCTAATATATACTTATATAGTTGTCGCATCTTTGGTGCGACATTTTCTGTATATAACAGATTTTAATGTGAAGTACATGAAGTAGAACTAATCTTAAGATTAAGCAATTTAGAAAGATGAAATATTGAGGTGAACGTATTGAAACAAGGTTTGGACGTTAAACACATAAATCCATTTTTGCAATCAACAATGAAGATTTTTGAGAATGCGGCACAGATAAAACTTGTATTAGGTAAACCAAGTGTGGCGGTACTTGATTTCCCTGACCATATCCTCGCATTACAGGTTGGTGTGACGGGTGATCTGAAAGGACAGGTTTTGTTGGTAATGACAATAGATAATGCTAAGACAGTTGCCAGTAAGATGATGTTTGGTATGCCGGTTACTGAATTAGATGAGATGTCTACATCGGCACTTAGTGAACTTAGCAATATGATAATGGGTAATACGGCTACATTGTTTTCAACACAATCAATCCGTATCGACATAACACCACCTATGGTAATGTTAGGAACACAGATGCATATTACTTCAGATGCACAGGCACTTAAAGTTCCTCTTATATTTGAGGGCAATGAATTAGTAAGCTTATATATATGTGTGGCGAAAGAGTAGTAAAATATAAAAACGAAATATAAAAAATAGTGAAAAACACTTGCAATAATATACAATATATGTTAATCTAAAAAAGCTGTGAGAATGGATGGTCCTCTGCTACATATGTATTAAGAACATCTAAATATTAAGGAGGTCACACAATGAACGAAATTATTAAAAATATTGAAGCTGCTCAGTTAAAAGAATCAGTTGCAGATTTCAAAGTAGGCGATACTGTTAAAGTATATGCAAAGATTAAAGAAGGAAACCGTGAAAGAATCCAGGTTTTCGAAGGAACAGTTATTAAGAGACAGGGTGGAAGCTCTCGTGAAACATTTACAGTTAGAAAATTCTCTAATGGTATTGGTGTTGAGAAGACTTGGCCATTACACTCACCAAACGTTGATAAAATCGAAGTTGTTCGTTTAGGTAAGGTTAGAAGAGCAAAACTTAACTACTTAAGACAGAGAGTTGGTAAGGCTGCTAAGGTTAAAGAATTAGTTAAATAATTCTTAATATGAGAAGATTGAAAAGGACAAGTACTTATAGTATTTTGTCCTTTTTTTGACAAAAAAAGATTATGATATGATGTTGGTGCAATGTTTTTTTGACACCCTGTTTAGTAAAGAAATACCGAAATAATATTACCATTGAATGGAGGGTATTTGAATGAGATTTTATAATGCAATGCCTGATAAAAACATTTTTGTTGATAGAATATTAAAATGGATTGTTGATGTGATTGTTGTAATTGTATTGGCATTATTTTTTATGAATTATTTAGGACAGCAGTCGAAAGTTATTGGTAATTCGATGAATGACAGATTAAAGAATGGTGATAAGGTAATGATTAATACATTAGCATATGATATGCATTCGCCAGAGAGATATGATGTTATTATGTTTAATAAGAAAGAAAAAAACGGTGATAAGGTCGAATATATAAAACGAATAGTAGGTCTTCCGGGAGAAACAATACAGATTAAAGATGGAAGAATTTATATAAATGATAAAGAATTAAAATATAATGAAAAAATGGATGATATCGTTAATCCGGGTCTTGCAAGTCAGAAAATAAAGTTAGAATATGATGAGTATTTTGTAATTGGTGACAATTGGAACAGTAGTGAGGATAGCCGTTCTAATACAGTAGGAAATGTAAAGCTTAGTGAGATTAAAGGCAAAGTCTGGCTGATATCGTGGCCATTTGCAAGTATTAAAATTGTGAAATAGATATGAGATAAATATGGAGGTGCTAATGAAGTATTTGAATATAATTGATGAGATATTTTCTTCTGATATTGGTTTTTTTATGTTTGATGGACTGATAGTTGCCATGGTTATTAGTATATGTTTAAAAATGACTAAGAAAATTATAGCTGGTGGATTTATAAGTTTGTTGATTTATGTATTATGTGAAATTGGATTAAATATTTCAGCAGATTATAAGAAGTGTAAATTAAGAAATCAGAAAAGCAATATTATAATGAATTGTAGATAATTTAAATTATTATAAATATTTGGTAAGGCTTATAAAAGAGAAAGGAGAATCCGGATATATTTAATAATAAATGTATCGTATCAGAATATTATGAAGTTTAAAATATATAATTTTTTATCAGATGATGCAAAAATTATTAGAAAACAGGTATTTATGGAAGAACAGGGGTTTAAAAATGAATTTGATGATATAGATAATATTTCATTTCATATAGTTATGTATGACGAAACCAGACCGGTTGCTACTTGCAGAGTATATGAAGATATAGTGAAAAATGAGTATATTTTAGGCAGATTATCAGTTGTTAAGGAGTATAGAGGAATGAGCCTTGGAGCCAAAATGATAGGCGAAGCAGAGAGAATTGTAAAGGAGGAAGGTGGAACGTCAATCAGGCTGCATGCACAATGCAGGGTAACACCTTTTTATGGACAACAGGGTTATAAAGAATATGGAGTCATAGAAGATGATGAGGGGTGTCCACATATATGGATGAAGAAACAATTATAGTAGAACGAAGAAGGATGAGCATAGGCTCATATAGACAATTGTAAGCGTGATTTTCTTTGCTAAGGATAAAAAGAAATATCAATATGCTTAATTAAAAAATATAATAAAAAATACAAATAGCTTAGTTAAAAAATACAAATATGCGTAATTAATATATGGTTAACTTAGGAAAAATATGGTATTATAAAGATATCAATTTTTGGAGGTTTTTGACATGGAAGCAATTGAATGTATTAAGACAAGAAGAAGTATTAGAAAATATGAGGACAAGCCTGTTGATAAGTCTTTAATTGAAGAGATTATTGAAGTTACAAGATTTGCACCAAGCTGGAAGAATTCCCAGACAGTAAGATATATAGCAATCTATGATAATGATATCAAGACAAAGATTGCAGAAGAGTGTATTATGGGACACGCAGGCAATAAGAATAATATAATGGGTGCACCTGTATTAATGGTTGAAGTTACTGTTAATAAGAGAGCAGGATATGAAAGAGACGGAAGCTATTCGACATCTAAGAAAGACCATTGGCAGTCATATGATGCAGGAATGTCGGCAGAAGTATTTTGCCTCGCTGCTCATGAAAAAGGACTTGGAACTGTTGTTATGGGAATATATGAAGAAGCTAAGGTGAAAGAGGTTCTTGGAATTGGTGAAGATAAATCAGTTTCAGCATTGATTGCTTTAGGATATCCTGCTGATGCTCCTGCTGCACCAAAGAGAAAAGAAGTAGCAGATATACTTACTTTTATGTAAAGAGTTTCGAATATCAATTAAAGTGTAGATGTGATTTATAAATTATAGCTTATTATAAGCCGGATAATGTGATATAATGCATTGTCCGGCTTGTTTGTAAGTTTGGGAGGATAGTTTTATGGTAAGTCAGGATTAATTATAAACACGTTTTGCCATACAATTTATTTTTATCCTATAAATTGAAATGAGATTGTTATGAGTTAGAAAATTGATGTTATAATTTATTGTTATATGATATAATATATTGCAAATGTTAAATGTATGCATTGGATGAGACAAGTAAACCACATTACTACGATAAAAAGAACGACGTATATTGGGTTAAATATGGAAATACAATAACAGAACATATTAACAATATATTAAAAAGTGGTGAACTTGAAACTGACACCGTCGGAAAAATCGACGTTGATAATTTTAAAAACTGTAAAGATATATAATTATGATATGATTATTGAAGTTGGATAGCAAAATTGATAGAGAATGGAAGTGGAAAAAATGAATAATGAAAATAAAACCAATATTAACTGGTATCCCGGACATATGACCAAAGCTAAAAGAATGATGGAAGAGGATATAAAACTTATTGATTTAGTAATAGAATTAGTAGATGCCAGAGTTCCTATGAGCAGCAGAAATCCTGATATAGACAGAATAGGTAAGAATAAGGCAAGACTTATATTACTTAATAAATGCGATTTAGCTGATGAGAGAATAACTAAAGAATGGGCAGAATATTTTGAAAATCAGGGATATTTTGCAGTAATGGTTAATTCTAGGAATGGAAATGGTCTTAAAGCCATTAACAATGTTGTAAAAGAGGCTTGTAAAGAGAAGATAGAAAGAGACAGAAAGAGAGGTATACTTAACCGTCCTGTTAGAGCAATGGTAGTTGGAATACCTAATGTCGGAAAATCTACTTTCATTAATTCATATGCTAAGAAAGCTTGTGCTAAGACTGGTAATAAGCCGGGAGTTACTAAAGGAAAACAGTGGATTAAATTAAGCAGTACACTTGAATTACTTGATACACCGGGCATTTTATGGCCTAAATTCGAGGATCAGACAGTAGCTATGCGACTTGCCTTAATCGGTTCGATTAAAGATGAGATTCTGAATACCACAGAGTTAGCAATGGACTTATTGAAATTCCTTACAGAGAATTATAATGGAATTCTGAATGAGAGATATGGAATTACCGAGAGTGATGATACATTACAGATGTTAAATGACATTGCATTTAACAGGAAATTCCTTTTAAAAGGCAATGAATTAGATATTGATAAAGCATCAAGAATTCTTCTTGATGAATTCAGAAATGGTAAACTTGGAAGAATTAGTTTAGAAAAGAATATATAGACAGAGGAACAACAGATGGCAGGAATAAAAATATCTGATATAAAAGAAGAATTTGCAGCCAGTAATAATATAGAAGGATATGCTGATTTAATAGCAAAATATTCTGATGATGAGCGTGCAGGAGTTATTAATTTAATAAAAAGATATCAGAAAGAAATCGATAAACATAATAAAGAAGTAGAACGAACCTATAATATGCAGGCATTTGAAAGAAAATACGGTGAATATCAGTATATTTGCGGGATTGATGAAGTTGGAAGAGGACCACTTGCGGGACCTGTATGTGCAGGTGCAGTTATTCTGCCTAAAGATGTAGATATTTTATATATAAATGATTCTAAGCAGTTAAGCGCCGCTAAAAGAGAAGAACTCTATGACATTATTAAGGAAAAGGCAATAGCTGTCAAAACAGCATATTCAAGTTCTGAGGTAATTGACGATATTAATATTCTTCAGGCTACATACAGAGCAATGCGTGAAGCTATTAATGAATTAGATGTAAAACCCGATATATTATTAAACGATGCAGTTAATATTCCAGAAGTGAATATAAAGCAGGTGCCTATTATTAAAGGTGATGCAAAGTCGATTTCTATTGCAGCAGCAAGTATTATTGCAAAAGTAGAGAGAGACAGGCTTATGGTAATGTATGATGAATTATATCCTGAATATGGTTTCGCCAAGAATAAAGGATATGGTTCTAAAGAACATATAGAGGCACTAAGAAAATATGGTCCCTGCCCAATTCATAGAAGGAGTTTCATAAAGGGGCTGATTTAAAGTGAATATAAATATATCTAATTATTATACAGATTCTCAATCTGCTTCAGATGCAGTTTCTAATTCAGGTTCTAACAGAAATGAAGCTGTCGACAGAAGTGTACAGAACCAGAATGTTCAGAATATAAATAGCCAAAATAACACTGGTGGAATAAATTTGAGAGATTTAGCTGCCGGTGATGTTTTTCGTGGTGAAATAATTAACATTAATAACCAGAATGTGGAAATTCTGTTAGACGGAAATGAACACATTAATGCAACTATGCAGCAAGCATTAGGACTTAATATTGGCGAAAAATTATTATTTCAGGTCAAAGATAATAGTGACACACAGTTAGTTATAAGACCGATAGCTAATAATGAAGTATCTTCTGAACTTGTTAATAAATCACTTCTCACAGCAGGATTAACAATTAATGATAAAAATATTGCGATAGTAAAAGAATTAATAGCTAATGGACAACCGATAGATAAGCAGTCAATCATAAATATGATTAAACTATCATCAGTTTATGCTAATGAGTCAATAGATAAACTTATTGATATGACGAAGAATGGAATAGAAATCAATAGAGAAAATCTAGATATGTATGATGCTTATACCACATCAAGTCATTATATTTCTGAGAATATTATGGAGATAGGAGATGGCATCTTAGAAGTATTTGAAAAACTATTAGAAAGTGATGTTAATTTTAGTGATTTCACAGAGAATAATGTTAACATAGAAGATACTACAGGAAATACTACAACAAATGATATTACTTCAGGTAATTTTAATGAAAATAGTATTAATCCGGAAAATTTAATGGGAAATACTATTAGTTCAGACAGTTTTACAAAAATCAATACAATTTTAGAAGATTTATCTAATATATTTGATGCAGATAATGATAATAAGCAGATTTCAGAAAGTATAAATGTGGATAAAAACAATATCTATAATAAAGAAAGTATACAGGAAGCTTCAAAGGAGAGCACAAAAGATTTTCTTAAAATGATAGACAGTTCTGATACTTTTAAGGAATTATCTGAAGTGCTTAAAAATATTGGTGAAAATATGCCAAAAGAAGCGTTTAATAATATAATAAAGTCACCTGTATTTAAAGAGAAAATCACGAAACTACTTATGGATAGGTTATATCTTAATCCCACTAAGTTAAGTGAAGATAAAAAGATTGTTAAGAATGAAGTAGATAAAATATATGATAAATTAAATAAGCTTACTGAAATGATTAAGAATATGCCTGAGAATGTTAAGAGTGAAAATCTGTCACTTGCGGGCGACAAACTAAGTAAGAATATGAATTTTATGAATGAATTAAATAACATAGAAGCATATGTCCAGGTTCCGGTTAAATTTTCAGAGGGAAATAAGAACGGAGACTTGTATGTCTATAACAGGAGAAGGAATAAGAAAATTAATGATGATACATTGACAGCATTTTTGCATTTGCAATTAGATTACCTGGGTGCAACAGATATAAATATATCGCTGAAGAAGAACAGTGTAACGGCTAAATTCACATTAGATGATGAGACTTCTAGAAATCTTGTAGAAGATAATCTTGGGGAATTAGCAGAAAGATTAGAGAAAATTGGCTATAATGTTACGATAAGTACAGAATTAAGTGAGAAGAAATCACAGGAATTCAATGCGATATTACCTATAACTTCTAATAATGAAAATGCTGTATCAATAAAGAGATATATATTCGATATACGCACATAATTTAAGTAGTTAAAGAAGCTGATTATTTATAGCTTAAGGTGTATAGAAGTCAATAAAGTATTCAAAACACAGACTCGAAAAGGAATTATTTATATGGAAGATAATGAGAAAGCTAAGAAGAAAACAGCAGTAGCACTTCAATATAATCGTGGAGATGAAGCACCAAAAGTAATAGCAACAGGAAAGGGAATACTTGCTGAGAAGATTTTGGATAAGGCTAAAGAATCAGATGTGCCTGTATATGAAGATGAAAAATTAGCAGGAACACTTTCTAAGTTAGAGATTGGTGATATGATTCCACCTGAATTATATGGAGTAGTGGCTGAAATATTAGTATTTGTTGATAAAATGGACAGGATACGCAAGAAGATATCATAAGAGGGGTATAGATAAATGAGATATAAGGACGAGAATTATAGAATAAATAATAAACCAAAGAATAGCAAGGTAAGAGATAGTAAATACCAAAATAATAAGATTGATTATTATAAAATAAACAAAAGAGCCCTTGGTGAAGAATATGAGAAAATCGCAGGTGAATATATTAAGGAACTTGGATATGAAATTATTGAATATAATTACAGATGTCATTATGGAGAAATAGATATCATTGCAATGGATAAGTGTGATCTTGTATTTATAGAGGTGAAATTTAGGCATAGCGGAAAATTTGGAACACCATTCGAAGCAGTTAACAAACAGAAACAGAATACAATAATGAAAACTGCGACATATTATATTTTAGAAAATGATATACAGGAAAATACATATATAAGATTTGATATTGTTGGAATAGAAGATGACAATATTGTACTGATTAAAAATGCATTTGGAGGAATATAGACTTGAATAAGTATTTAGATAATTTAAAACAAAAATTTAATGAAGATAATAGCGATTTACCATTAATCAGATTCGAAAGTTTTGAGAAAAATCCATTTATTGAGCATGGTTTCACTACAAGATTAGGTGGTGTAAGTAAAGGAATTTTTTCAACACTAAATCTTTCATTTGCAAGAGGCGATGAAAAGGAAAAAGTTTTAGAAAATTACAGAATTGTTGCCAGAAAGATAGGTTATGATATAGATGATTTTGTGGCTTCACACCAGACACATACTACCAATATAAGAATTGTCGGTACGGAAGATAAAGGTAAAGGTATCATAAGGGAACGCGATTATGAAGACGTTGACGGACTTATGACTAATGAACCGGGCATAGTGCTATTTACATACTATGCTGACTGTGTGCCACTTTATTTTGTGGATACGGTTAAGAAAGTAATTGCACTTTCACATTCAGGCTGGAAAGGAACTGTAAACAGAATGGGCAAAGTTACAGTTGATAAAATGGTGAGTGAATATGGCTGCGACAGAAAAGATATAATATGTGCAATAGGTCCATCTATCTGTCGTAAGTGTTATGAAGTAAGTGAAGATGTAGCGATAGAATTTAAAAAGAATTTTTCTGAAAATGATGTGGAACAATTTCTTGATGATAAACATAACGGTAAATATCAGCTGGATTTGTGGAAAGTCAATGAACTGATTCTTAAAGAGGCAGGAATATCAGAAAATCATATCGAGAACAGGAGAATATGCACCTGTTGTAATAAAGATGTTTTGTTTTCACATCGTGGACTTAGTGGACAAAGAGGAAATCTTGCTGCATTTATGGTAATAAAATAATAGAACTTTACAAATATTTAGATTACTGATAAACTAAAAGAGTATGCATTTAGAAAGCAGGAAGATTTATTAATGAAAAAAAATGAGCATATTATAAAAGAAATTAAGGAAGGTTCGATAGCCGAAGAGTTCGATTTAGAGCCAGGAGATGTCATTTTAAAGATTAATGATAATGACATTGAAGATATATTTGATTATCAGTATTTTGTTGAGGATGAATATATCGAGGTTTTAGTAAGAAAAACTGATGGTGAGGAATGGCTCTTAGAGATAGATAAGGATCCTGATGAAGATTTAGGCATAGTATTTGAGAATGGTCTTATGGACAATTACAGAAGTTGTCAGAATAAGTGTATGTTCTGTTTTATCGATCAGATGCCTAAAGGCATGAGAGAAACATTATATTTTAAAGATGATGATTCGAGACTATCATTTCTACAGGGTAATTATGTTACACTCACTAATATGAGTATGAAAGACATTGATAGAATTATCAGATATCATTTAGGACCTATAAACATTTCTGTTCATACAACTAATAAAGAGTTGAGATGTAAAATGCTTAATAATCGTTTTGCAGGAGATGCTTTAGATAAAATCAGAATTTTATATGAAGCAGGAATTGAAATGAATGGACAGGTTGTTCTGTGCAAAGGTGTTAATGATAAAGATGAACTTAAGAGAACAATTGAAGATATAGGAAGTTATCTTCCTATAATGAGAAGTGCATCAGTTGTTCCGGCAGGACTTACAAAATACAGAGATGGTTTATATCCGTTAGAAAGTTTTAATAAAGAAGATGCCTGTGAAGTTATTGATTTAATAGAGAGTTATCAGAAAATATTCTATGATAAATATGGACTTCATTTTATTCAGGCAAGTGATGAATGGTATATATTAGCTGAAAGAGATTTTCCAGAAGAAGAAAGGTATGATGGCTATATACAGCTTGAAAATGGCGTTGGAATGATGAGGCTTCTGTGGAATGAATTTATGGAGTATTACGAAAGTCTTGAACCTGTTGAAATTGAGAAAGAATTAGTGGTCTCTTTAGCAACAGGAGTTTTGGCCTATGATATGATTAACAAGATGGCAAAATTAATCGAGAAAAAGATTAAAAATGTCAAAGTGAATTGTTATAAGATAATAAACAATTTTTTTGGAGAAAAGATTACAGTATCAGGTCTGATTACGGGAACGGATTTAATTGACCAGCTTAAGGATAAAGAACTTGGCGACAGGTTACTGCTTCCTAATAACATATTAAGAAGTGGTGAAGATGTATTTCTAGATGACTACAAATTACAAGAAGTCAGTGATAGATTAGGTGTTCCGATAGTTATAACGAAATCTGATGGAGAGGGTTTTGTTAATGCCATTTTAAATGGTGATGGCCAGAATAAAGATAATGGTAATTTTGTATATATTAAAGCATATGATAACGATTAAGACTTATAGAAAAGGAGAATATATAGATGAGTAAACAAGTAGTAGCAATCGTAGGCAGACCAAATGTCGGTAAGTCCACATTGTTCAATGCATTAGCAGGTGAAATGATATCGATTGTTAAAGATACACCTGGTGTTACAAGAGATAGAATCTATGCGGACGTAACTTGGTTAGATAAAACATTTACGCTTATTGATACTGGTGGAATTGAACCAGACTCTAATGATGTAATACTTTCACAGATGAGAGAACAGGCTGAAATTGCGATAAATACAGCAGATGTTATTGTATTTATTACAGATGTAAGGCAGGGACTTGTAGATTCTGATGCTAAAGTAGCTGATATGTTAAGAAGAAGCAAGAAGCCTGTAGTACTTGTTGTCAATAAAGTAGACAGTTTTGAAAAATTTATGCCTGATGTGTATGAATTCTATAATCTTGGAATCGGAGATCCAATTCCGGTTTCTGCAGCCTCAAGACTTGGAATCGGTGATATGTTAGAAGAAGTGTGTAAGCATTTTAATGATGATGACACTGAGGATGAGGAAGATGACAGACCTAGAGTGGCAATAGTTGGTAAGCCAAATGTTGGTAAATCTTCTATTATTAATAAATTACTTGGTGAAGACAGAGTTATTGTCTCTAATATCGCAGGAACTACAAGAGATGCAGTAGACACAGAGATTAAGAGAAATGGAAAAGAATATGTATTTATTGACACTGCGGGACTTAGAAGAAAATCTAAAATCAAAGAGGAATTAGAAAGATACAGTATTATACGAACTGTTACCGCTGTAGACAGAGCTGATGTGGTCGTAGTAGTAATTGATGCAACTGAGGGGGTAACCGAACAGGATGCAAAGATTGCGGGAATTGCACATGAGCGTGGTAAGGGGGTAATAATTGCGGTTAATAAATGGGACGCAATTGAGAAAAATGACAAAACAATATATGAACATACAAATAAGATAAGAGAAGTCCTTGCATATATGCCTTATGCAGAAATGATATTTATCTCGGCGCAGACAGGGCAGAGACTTAATAAATTATTTGATTTGATTGATATGGTTATTCAGAATCAGAATTTAAGAATTGCCACAGGCGTACTTAATGAGATTATGGCAGAGGCAGTTGCATTACAGCAGCCACCATCTGATAAAGGTAAGAGATTAAAACTCTACTATATGACACAGGTTGCGGTTAAACCGCCGACATTTGTTATTTTTGTTAATGATAAAGAACTTATGCATTTCTCATATACAAGATATATTGAGAATAAAGTGCGTGAGGCATTTGGATTTAAGGGAACAGCCTTAAAATTTATTATAAGAGAACGTAAAGATAAAGAGGATTAATTATGGAACGTATTATTTGTATTGTAATAGGATATATATTTGGATTATTCCAGACAGGATATATTTATGGTAAGTTAAATCATGTTGACATAAGAGATTATGGAAGTGGTAATGCAGGAACAACTAATGCAATGCGTGTGCTTGGTAAAAAAGCCGGAATAATTACATATTTAGGCGATTGTTTAAAAGCCGTTGCAGCAAGCTTAGTTATATATTTCCTGTTTAAGTCACAGCCTTCTGATTATCTGTTTATGTTAAAGATTTATGGTGGACTTGGTGTTGTACTAGGACATAATTTTCCGTTCTATATGGGATTTAAAGGTGGAAAAGGAATTGCAGCATCATCAGGTGTTATACTTGGTTTAGGAGATATGAAGCTTACACTTATTGCATTATTTACATTTGTTATTGTAACTGTTCTTACTAAATATGTATCAGTAGGTTCGCTTACGATGATGGCAGGTTTCTTTGTTGAATTTATTGTTTTCAACGAACTTAAGATTATTGGTTTCAAAAATAATATGCATTTTATGGGAAATGAAAGAATAGAAGTATATATACTTGTATTTGTAATATCAGCATTGGCATTTATTAAACACAGAGCTAATATCCAGAGATTGATTGCTGGTAATGAAAGAAAGATTGGGCAGAAGAAAGATTTATAATAAATTATTCTGATATGAATTGGCAAAATCTGTAATAACAGAAATATGCGTGCATCATATAATGGCACAGAAATGAGGTAAAATTATGGCAAAAGTATCTGTATTAGGAGCAGGTGGCTGGGGTATCGGCATCGCCGTATTACTTAATAACAATGGTCATCAGGTTACTATCTGGTCAGCAGTTGACAGAGAAGTAGAAATGTTAAAAGAGAAAAGAGAGAATACAATAAGTCTCCCTGGTATTGTAATAGATGAGAATATCAAGATTACAAATAATTTGAACGAAGCTACAGATGATGAGGATATAATTGTTATGGCAGTTGCTTCATCATTTGTAAGAAGTACATCAGCAAAATTAAAAGGCTTAATTAAAGATGGACAGATTATTGTAAATGTCGCAAAGGGTATTGAAGAAGAGACTCTTATGACACTTACTGATATAATTAAACAGGAAGTGCCTAATGCAGATGTAGCGGTTCTGTCCGGACCGAGCCATGCTGAAGAAGTAGGAAGAGGCATACCTACAACCTGCGTTGTCGGTGCAGATACAAAGAAAACGGCAGAGCTTCTTCAGAATGTGTTCTCCTCACCAGTATTCAGAGTATATACAAGTCCTGATGTATTAGGAATTGAATTAGGCGGTGCTTTAAAGAATGTTATAGCTTTGGCAGCAGGAATTGTTGACGGCTTAGGATATGGAGATAATACACAGGCAGCACTTTTAACAAGAGGTATCGCTGAAATCGCACGACTTGGCGTGGCAATGGGAGCAAAACCACTTACACTTTATGGCTTGTCAGGAATTGGTGACCTTATTGTTACCTGCGGAAGTATGCACAGCAGAAACAGAAGAGCCGGAATACTTATCGGACAGGGATATTCAATGTCAGAGGCAATCAAAGAAGTCAATATGGTTGTCGAAGGCGTATATGCCGCTAAATCAGCTAAAAAATTAGCTGCGAAATATAATGTTAAGATGCCTATAATAGATACTGTAAATATGGTTTTATTCGAAGGAAAAAATGCAAGAGATGCAGTTAATGAGTTAATGGTGAGAGATAAAACGAATGAAAATGTAGATTTAGATTGGTAAACTACAGGAATTGGAGGGTGTATGGCTATTGTAAAGAGATACAATCCAAATAAATTTTATTTTTCAGACCGGCTGACAGAGAAACTAGAGTCGATTTGCGAAAGCAATCTTACAGTTGTAGAAGCACCAACAGGTTTTGGTAAAACTACTTCTGTCAGAAATTTTCTAAATAATGTAGATGAACCTGTGTTATGGATGACTATCGAAAATGATGACAGGGAATATTTCTTTGAGGAAATATGTAATCATATACATAATATTGACAGTGTTATAGCAGGAAAGTTAAGGGCTGTTGGTTGTCCGGAAGACTTAGAGATGTCTAATAAAATAGCAGGTATATTATCTGAACTTGATTTGCCAGAGAAATATATAGTTGTATTTGATAATTTTCATTATATTTCTAATACGATAATAGGAAAAACGATTATTAAATTATTAGATGTGTTTGAGGATTCGGTAAGGTTTGTCGTACTTACACAGACTGTTAAATCAACATCGATGATTGACCTGATTTTCAATAACAGAATTAATTATATCGGTAAGAGTGATTTAGAATTCAACCACGAAGAAATCAAAATGTATTTCAGGGAATGTGGAATTAAATTAGATGACAGTGAAGTGGATTATCTATTCAAGTATACAGAGGGCTGGATTAGTGCAATCTATCTGCAAATGTTACATTATCTGTCTAATAATGAATTTGAACCGGATGCAGGAATAGATAAGCTTGTATGTAAGGCAATCTGGGATAAGATATCTATAGAAGAACAGGACTTTCTGATTTTAATATCAATTTATGACAGTTTTTCGCTTAAACAGGCATTATTTATCGGTGGAGATGAATTAACTGCTGACGAAATCAAGAAATTATTAAAATCTAATTCGTTTATAAGGTATGATTCCAGGGATAGAAAATATTTCACACATTCAATTTTAAGATATTATCTTAAGTCAGAATTTGATAAATTAGATATAATAGTTAAGAAACGTGTTTATGAGAAAGCTGCAAAATGGTATGAAGAGAATGAGAATTACTATCAGGCTCTTGAATATTATTATAAGATAAGAAAATATGATGATATTTATTATATGAGCATTTCATTAGAGGATATTGTTCCACACCTTACTAAAGATAATAAGAATATGTTTCTACAGATAGTATCAGGTGTGTCATTAGAGACTAAGGAACAGAATCTAAGAAGAAGTATTATTTTTTCATTTGCATTATTTATATACAATGAGAAAGATTTCTTTAATAAAGAATGTGAAATAATTACTGAGATGATAGATAATTCTAAGTATTTAAGACAACGTGAGAAAGACATTTTACATGGCGAAGTTATGTTCATTAATTCTTTTGGTAAATATAATGACCTTAATAAAATGTATGATATGTATGTGAAAGCATATGAATATATGCAGTCACCATCGTCAATATATTCAGATAAGATAAGTATCATTTTCAAGAACCCATCGGTGCTTGGCTGTTTTCATAGTAAGAGTGGCGAAGCAGTAAAAGAGTTAGAGAATTTTGAAAAAACAATGATTTATTATTACAAACTTACGGCGGGTAACAGCAAAGGTTTAGAGGCGGTAATGAGAGCAGAAATATTGTTCAATCAGGGCAATTTTCAAGATGCTGAACTGTTATGCCAGAAGGCATTATATATGGCAGAGACAAGAGGGCAGGTTAGTGTATACATATGTACGATGTTTCTGATGGTAAGGATATCAGGTTTTCAGGGTGACTATGATAATATTAAATATAATTTCCAGAGTATCAGAAAGAAGATTGAGAATACCGGAGAAAATGATAAATCATCTATGGCTGATTTGTGTGAGGGATATATGTATATGCTTATCGGAAAGCCAAGTTCAATACCTAACTGGCTGAAGGATGAGAAGAGTATAGAAGTAAGATGTCCGATTTTACCCCTTGTAATGGCAAATATTATCTATGCAAGATACTTGATTTCTAATAATGAATATTCTAAATTCTTAGGAATAAGCGGACAGATGTTAGGTTCTACAAAGGTATATAATAATATACTCTTTGAAATCTATTTATACATATTTATTGCACATGCTAATTATAAATTAGGTAATAAAGTTAAGGCAATCAAGTTCTTAAATGAAGCAGTAGATATAGCTAAGAATGATAAGTTTATTATTCCTTTTGTGGAGAATTATTCTTTGATAGAAGATATATATGAAGCCGATGCAAAACATCAGGACAGAATAGATTTTATGAATGATGTAATCGCATGTTACCGTAAATATGACAGAAAGTTCAAAAGTGTCCAGAATTCATACAGAGAAGATATGGACTATGGACTTACTAACAGAGAACTTCAGATTGCCAGACTTGCAGCTGACAGGTTATCTAATAAGGAGATTGCTGACCAGCTTTATATCGCAGTTGGTACTGTGAAGAGTAATCTTAAGACTATTTTCAGTAAATTGCAGATTAAATCAAGGTCAGAGCTTAAGAATTTCTTTGATTAGTTTTGTGCTTTTTTCGCTAAAAATACCTCTAAAAGTGGGTGGATATTATTGAAAAAATATTTTATTATTATAATATAAAATTATAGGAGGGATTTTTATGGCTAAGATTAGAGATGTTGAAGCAAAGTATGGATATCGTCTGTTAATTGAACTGGATAGCGGAAATGTTATATATCTCAATTTGGCAGATAAGGTCGAAACTGTCAGATTTTATGATTTAAAAGATGTAAAATTATTTGACGAAGTTGAAACTGATGGCTATTCAATATATTGGGATTACAAAAGAATAGTAATAAGTTTATCAGAGATTTTTGAGATTACTAGTATTAGGCATAAAGAAGAGATGGAAAATAAGCAAAATGCCATATGATATATTGGCATATATAGTATAACAGAATATATATGAAGGTGTCACCAATAGGTGGCACCTTTGTTGTATTTAGGAAAAAATAAAAAAATAACAAAAAAGCTCATATTATAGTAGGAAAATTTATTAATACGTGTTAGAATAGGAGATAGTTATTAATTTAACAAACTATGAGCTTTGATATTAGAAAGGAGTTCTAATATGGTATCTAATGACGCTACTATTTTAAAAATTAAGCATGATTTACTTTATGAGGTTGCGAAACTTGCATATGCCGGTGAACTTGACGATATGAAAGAGGAACTTCCATATAAATTAATTCCGGGACCACAGGCACATTTCAGATGTTGTATTTATAAGGAAAGAGAAGTAATCAGACAGAGAATAAGACTTGCTGAGGGTAAATGTCCGGGAGAGAAGCACAGTAAGAATATTGTACAGGTTATTAATTCCGCGTGTGAAGGATGTCCGATTTCAAGATATGTTGTAACAGATAATTGTCAGAAATGTATGGCAAAGGCCTGTCAGCAGTCTTGTCATTTTGGGGCAATATCAATGACAAGGGACAGAGCATATATAGATCCATCTAAATGTAAGGAGTGTGGACAATGTTCAAAGGCATGTCCATATAATGCGATTGCAGATCTTATGAGACCTTGTAAGAGAAGCTGTCCTGTTGATGCAATAACTATGGATGAGAATGGCCTGTGTGAAATAGATGAGACAAAATGTATCCAGTGTGGTAAATGTATTCACAGTTGTCCATTCGGTGCAATCAGTTCTAAATCATTTATAGTAGATATTATAAATGATATAAGAGCAGGAAAAAGAGTTGTTGCTATGTTAGCACCTTCTACTGAGGGACAGTTTGGTGATGATATTACGATGGCAAGCTGGAGAACAGCACTTATGAAGATTGGTTTTGCTGATATGGTGGAAGTTGGTTTAGGTGCAGATATGACCGCAGCTTCAGAAGCAGAGGAGTGGGCGGCAGCGTTTAAAGAGGGCAAGAAGATGACAACTTCATGCTGTCCAGCATTTGTTAATCTTATTAAACAACATTTTCCAACATTGTTAGAGAATGTTTCTACTACAGTATCACCTATGTGTGCAGTTTCAAGAATGTTAAAGGCACAGGATCCAGATGTGGTTACTGTATTTATAGGACCGTGTGTGGCTAAGAAGAGCGAGGCAGCAGATGAAAGTCTCGAGAATAATGCAGATTATGTGCTTACATTTGGTGAGATAAGAGCGATGTTAAGAGCTAGAGATGTAACGCTTATGCCTGAAGAGAATACATTGCAGGAAGCAAGTGTATTTGGTAAGAGGTTTGGTAATGGTGGTGGTGTTGCTAATGCTGTTACGGAATGTCTGAAAGAGACAGGTGAAAATGCAGATATAAATGTTATGAAATGTGATGGAACTGCAGAATGCAAAAAGGCTTTATTGTTACTTAAAGCAGGCAGACTTCCGGCAGATTTTATAGAAGGAATGGCCTGTGAGGGCGGATGCGTAGGTGGCCCTAGCAGACATGCAGATGTACTTAAATCAAAAAAATCCAGAGATAAACTTATTAGTCAGGCAGACGAACGTAATATTCACGATAATTTAAAAAACTATGAAATGAACAGTTTTTCAATGCATAAATAGATATAGCCTAAAGGAATTTTTAATATCCTAAAATGAAAATTAAACATAAATCAATACCCTCTTGCATATATTGTATAAGCATAGCAAGGGGGTATTTCTATGGAGAAATCGAATTTATATGATGTATATAAAGATATTAATAAGAGAACAAATGGAGAAATCTATCTTGCAGTAGTCGGACCTGTAAGAACCGGAAAATCAACATTTATTAAAAGATTTATGGACCTGATGGTAATTCCGGAGATTAAAGATGAGAATATCAGGGAAAGAACCAAAGATGAACTTCCACAGAGTGCAACGGGAACGACCATAATGACTACAGAGCCTAAATTCATTCCTAAAGAAGCTGCCAAAATTGAGATATCTCCTGAAATGACAGTGAAAATAAGACTGATTGACTGTGTAGGATATATGACAAAGGGTGCAACCGGTCATATTGAGAATAATGTGGAGAGAATGGTCAAAACACCTTGGTTTGACTATGATATACCATTTACAAAGGCAGCGGAGATTGGAACTAAGAAAGTAATTAATGAACATTCTACAATAGGTATTGTAATTACGACAGATGGTTCGATCGGTGAGATTCCGAGAGAGAACTATGTAGAGCCTGAGGAAAGAACTATTAACCAGCTTAAAAGCCTAGGAAAGCCATTTGTAGTCCTGCTTAATTCAGAAAAACCATATGCTAAGGAGACAATTAGTCTTGCTGAGGATATAGCTTCAAGAAATCAGGTATCGGTAATTCCTATAAATTGTGCACAGCTAAAGAAAGATGAGATAAATAAAATATTAGAAATGGTTCTGTACGAATTTCCTATTTCAACGATAAGCTTCAGAATTCCTAAATGGGTGGAAATGTTAGATGATGAACATTATTTTAAGAAAAGTATAATTGATACTGTAAAAGAATTTATCTCTAATATGAGAAGTGTAAAAGACACATTCAGGCTTAAGGATATAACTTCAGAATATATTAAACATTCTAAGATTGATAAGAAAGATTTATCGACAGGAAATATTGATGTTAATCTTGAAATGGAAGATAAACATTATTATACGGTTCTTAGTGATCTGACAGGAATGGAGATTGATAATGAATATAATCTTATCAATGCCTTAAAGGATTATTCAAGCCTTAAGAATGAATATGATAAGTTTTCAAATGCGATGGCAGACGTTAATTTCAGAGGGTATGGTGTCGTTACACCGTCTAAGGAAGAAATAGTATTAGGTGAGCCTGAGATAATTAAGAATGGAAGTAAATACGGAATCAAGATAAAGGCAGAAGCACCATCAATTCATATGATAAAAACACAAGTGCTTACAGAAATTGCACCAATTGTCGGTAATGAGGCTCAGGCAAAAGATCTCATTGATTACATAAAATCTAATGGTGAAGAGAATGAAAATGGAATATTTGAAACTAATATATTTGGCAAATCTATCGAACAGATTGTAGAAGAGGGTATTCGTAATAAATTAGAGAAGCTTTCAGATGAAACTCAGAATAAACTAAAAGATACATTAGAAAAGATTACAAATGAAAGCAATGGCGGGGTTATATGTATAATTATATGATATATAAATATAGAGTATAGGTTTATAAAAAAATAGCATTTTATTTAACTATTTTTCATAAAATATACTTTTTCTTGCAAATGTAAAAACTTCATAGTATACTCATTGTAGACCGCTTTTTAAGGAAGCGGTTTTACAATTTAAAAAGGAGGAAGTTTGAATGTTAGAAAGATTTTTCAAACTAAAGGCTAATAATACAACTGTTAAAGTTGAAGTATTAGCAGGTATTACTACATTTATGACAATGGCTTATATCATTGCTCTCAATCCTAATTTATTAACAGGTTTTGGAGTCGGGGGAGCTACTTGTCCGACAGATGGTACAGGCGGTTTATGGAATGCAGTATTCCTTGCAACTGTATTATCATCAGCAGCAGGTACATTGATTATGGCATTACTTGCTAATAAGCCATTTGCATTAGCACCTGGTATGGGACTTAACTCATACTTTGCGTCAGTAGTAGTTGCAATTTGTTCAGCAGCAGGTTATACATCTTATGAAAAAGGTTTTGGTGCTGCATTATCAATTATTCTTATTTCAGGTATCTTATTTACTATTTTAACATTACTTAAAATAAGAGAGAAGATAGTAGATGCTATTCCACTTGCAGTAAGACTTGGTATTCCGGCAGGTATTGGTATGATGCTTATTCATATAGGTCTTACAACTAACTGGAGTATTTATGATGATAAAGGTAATTTATATACAATGTTAGATACTTTCTTCAATGCAGGTCCAAGTGATACTAAGAAAGCAATGGGTCCAGAATTATATAAATTAATGGTAATCGGTGTAATTGCTACGTTTGTAGGAATTATAGTAATTGCAGCATTAAGTCATAAGAAGATTAAAGCATCAATTTTACTTGGTATGGTTGCAAGTACAATCATTTATTGGGCAGGAGAATTTATATTCTTAGATGTTAACCCGTTTGATGCTCTTAAAGGCAGAACATGGTTACCACCTTTCAAAGATATGGCACATTACACATTATTCAAATTTAACTTTGGCGGATTATTTGAAATCGGTGTATTCTCAGCAGTTATGACAATTATTACATTCTGCATGGTAGATATGTTCGATACGATCGGAACATTATATGGAACAGCTAAGAAAGCTAACATGCTTGATGAATCAGGAAATATGCCTGGTATGAATAAGGCAATGCTTTCTGACTCATTAGCAACATGCGTAGGTGCATGTACAGGTACATCAACAGTTACAACATTCATTGAATCAGCTTCAGGTGTTGAGGCAGGTGGACGTACAGGTCTTACATCGCTTGTTACAGGATTATTATTCCTTGCATGTATGTTTATTGCACCAATAGCAGGTATTATCCCGGCACCAGCTACATCAGCAGCTTTAGTATATGTTGGTTTTCTTATGATTAGCTCATTAAAAGAAGTTGATTATTCTGATATGGCATCAGCAGCACCTGTAGCATTATTATTAATGTTTATGACTATAACAGGTAGTGTTGGTAATGGTATTGGAATCGGATTAATTTCATATTCATTAATCAAATTATTCACAGGCAGAGGAAAAGAAGTATCTGTCTTAACATATGTACTTGCAGTGTTATTTATTGCAAAATTCTTTATAACATTCTAAATATAAATAATTATTTAAAATGATATTGATAATTTTATGTGATTAAATAAAGGTCATATAATATTCAGGTATTCAACTGATTATTATATGACCTTTTTAGTATGTGTTTTTTGTTGTAAATCCTGTTAGTGTAAATATAATTTAGTATGTGAAACTTGTTAGCATAAAAATAATGTGTTATACTATGCAACATAATTATTATGAAAACAGGAGGGCATTTAGAATATATGGTTAAATATTATATTGCAATTATAGTGGTAGTATTTGCAATCTTTTTATATAATTCAATACAATTTAGAAAACGTGAATTAGAAAAACTAAGAAAAAAGATAAAAGAGGGTTTTGGTACACCTCCTGATAGAGAATATGAAGCAGCAGAATTTGAAAAAATAGCTGCTTATTATAAGAAAAATGCCGAAAATACATTTTCTATCGATGATATAACCTGGAACGATTTAGATATGGATAGTATTTTTATGTTGTTAAATAACACTTTTTCTTCATCTGGTGAGGAATATTTATATAAAATATTAAGAACACCTGAATTTGATGAAGAGGTATTGAAGGAAAGAGATAAATTAGCAACATATTTTCAGGAAAATGAAGAGGAGACGTTCAAGATTCAGGAGGTATTTGCACGTCTTGGACGAACAAAGTCAATTTCATTAACAGAATTTATCGATAGATTCATAGGTCTTGGTAAAAGAAGTAATCTCAAACACATTATTATGGATATTCTGCTTGTGGCATCATTTGTAATGTTGTTTATAAAGCCAATTACAGGAATGGTAATGCTTATAGTTATGGTATTTGTAAATATCGGAACATATTATAAAGAAAAAGCAGAAATTGAGTCATATTTCACATGTCTGAAATATCTGATGGATATGATAAATTGTGGAAATGCTCTTATTAAGTTAGATAATGAGGGTATTTCATCATATATTGATACAGTTAAAAGTGATTTGGATAAGTTAAAGAGCATCAGTAAGGGGATATTCTGGATATCAATGAATGGAAATAGCGGTTCTCTTGGTGAGATTATTATGGAATATATTAGAATGTTATTCCATGCAGACATTATTAAATTCAACTCAGTTCTTGGAGCAACACAGAGTAATCTCGGAACAGTCGAGGAGCTTTTTATGACATTTGGCAAATTAGAAGTGGGAATTGCCATTGCATCATTCAGAAAGCTGCTTATATATACCTGTAAACCAGAATTTACAAAGGAAAAGATTGTTAGTACAGATGAAATTTATCATCCGATGATAGCTAATCCTGTAGCTAATACTATTAATGAAAACAGAAGCATTCTTATTACAGGTTCTAATGCTTCTGGTAAGTCAACTTTTTTGAAAACTATAGCAATTAACAGTATTTTAGCCCAGACTATTTATACATGTACAGCTAAAAGTTACAAGACCTGTTTCTATAAATTATATACATCTATGTCTTTACGTGATAATTTAACTAATAATGAAAGTTATTATATTGTAGAGATTAAATCAATTAAAAGAATCTTAGATAGTATTAATGATGAGATACCAACTCTTTGTTTTGTAGATGAGGTATTAAGAGGAACTAATACTATAGAGAGAATAGCGGCATCTTCTCATATACTTAAATCACTTACTGATAAGAACGCACTTTGCTTTGCGGCAACACATGACATAGAACTTACAAATATATTAGAGAATATTTATTCTAATTATCATTTTACGGAAGATGTTAAAGATGATGATGTTTTATTTAGTTATAAGTTATTGAGTGGCAGAGCAACATCAAGAAATGCAATTAAGCTTCTTAATATAATAGGTTTTGATAAAAAAATTGTAAATGAAGCTGAAAATATGGCAAGTAATTTCAGTCTAAATGGAGAGTGGGAGGTACTTTAGGATGTATATGTTATTTTATTATTGTATAGGAAATATGACGAAATTTTCTGCATAGTAATGAAATAGTTGATATGCTAAAAGAACCTATATGATGAAATGAGAGCTATAGGATAAAATATATTGATGTCAAATATATTAAGTTGTTGGAAATAAAATTAAGAATGATATAAAAAAGGTATATAGAAACTAATCTATATACCTTTTAAAGTTAGTGCAGGTGGCGGGACTTGAACCCGCACGATGTTGCCACCGTCAGATTTTGAGTCTGATGCGTCTGCCATTCCGCCACACCTGCGTTGTAATTCGTGCAGAAAACATTTTATCATTTTAACTAAAACTTGTCAATGAATTTTAAATATTTTATGGTATTTTAAAATTATAAAACATTAGGATATAGACTATTTTTGTCAGGAATTAGGTTTGATAGATGAAAAAGAAAATGATAAGGAATGTCTAAAACATAATATTGTTCCATTTATAATTGATGACAGGCATAAGTTATATTACTATCGTGACTTAAAAGAATTTGAAAATGAGCCGGGATATCTTACTGATACCTGCCGCTCGGCACAGGATAATTATAAATTACTATTAGATTATTTTGAAATTCCATATAACGCATAGATACTAAATTAATCCTTTATAAATCATTAAAAATTTGGTATATTATTAGTGTTGCATATTAATAATTATATTAATTATCCGGAATGGAGAATGACTATGAAGTGTGAAGAATTTAACAGGTTACTTCCTAAATTTATAGATGATACATTAGAAAGTGAATATTATGATGAATTTGTGAATCATGCCAAAGAATGTTATGATTGCAGAGATGAATTAGAGATACACTATATGATAAGAGTAGGTCTTGAGAGAATCGAAAATGATTCAGGAAAATCGTTTGACATACGAGGAGAATTAGAAAATCGTCTGTCGGAATATGAGAACAGGGCAGATTTGATATTTAAAAGAAATGTATATAAAAATGTTATTGTTGCCTTGGCAGAAATTTGTGCATTAGCAGTTAGTATAATACAAATAATAAAGCTTATATAAAGTAATTTATAAAATATTAATTATAAAAATTGTAGAGTTTATTTTAAATTATATAAAATATATGTTGTAAATGCATTATTTAACATTGTATGTTTATGATGCGGAAATGAGGAAAAAGTGGAAAAAAAATTAGTATTAATAGATGGACACAGTATTTTAAACAGAGCATTTTATGGAGTTCCAGATTTAACTAATTCAGCAGGACTTCATACTAATGCTGTTTATGGCTTTCTTAATATAATGTTTAAGATACTTGAGGAGGAGAATCCTACCAATCTTGCAGTGGCATTTGATGTTAAGCAGCCGACATTCAGACATATAATGTATGCAGAGTACAAAGGAACAAGAAAACCAATGCCAGAAGAATTAAGAGAACAGGTGCCTCTTATTAAAGAAGTCTTACAGGCTATGAATATACGAATTGTAGAACTGCCGGGCTATGAAGCTGATGATGTACTTGGTACATTAGCAAAACGTGGCGAGAAAGAGAATATGTCAGTAAGTGTTATTACAGGTGATAGAGATTTACTTCAGCTTGCTACAGATAAAATCTTAATCCGTATTCCAAAGACTAAGAAAGGTACTACGGAAGTTGAGAACTATTATGACAAGCAGGTAGAGGAGAAATATCAGGTAACACCGATAGAATTTATAGATGTGAAGGCACTTATGGGTGATACAGCAGATAATATACCCGGTGTGCCATCAGTCGGTGAGAAAACAGCCACATCGTTAATAGTCCAGTATCATTCGGTTGAGAATCTGTATAAACATATAGATGAGATTACTAAGAAGAAATTAAAAGAGAATTTAGAGAATAACAAAGATAAAGCATTTATGAGTAAAACTCTTGCTACGATTAATATAGAATCTCCTGTTGAACTTGATTTTGCAGAAACAGAACTTGATAATATCTTCACTGAAAAAGCATATGAAATCATGAAAAAATTAGAATTCAAAAGTATTATCAGTAAATTCGATAAAAATATTAAAGATTCAGATAATTCTGATATAAAAATCGAAGGAAAACTTATAGAAGATTATGATGAAGCAGGAAAAATATTTAAAAAGGCATATAAAGCCTCTGATATCGGTCTTAATATAAGTGGCGATGATGAAAGTAAAGAGATTACTGCATTATCCATTGCATTTTCAACAGAGGAAATCTATGTTATTAAGAAACAGTGGTTTATTAATGATGCTTATCTTAAGGAAAATCTTAAGAAACTTTTTGTGGATAACAAGGTAAGAATTAGTCTTATTAATCTTAAGAGACATCTTAAATATATTGATAATGATGAATTTAATTCAGATAAGATATTTGATAATGAGATTGCAGCTTATCTTATGAATCCTCTTAAAGATACTTATAATTATGACGATATTGCAAGAGATTACTTAAATATGACTTTACCATCAAAAAGTGAATTATTAGGTAAAGATACATTTGATAAAGCTATCAGTGAACAGACAGAAAACTTTATAAAATACAGTTCATACAGTGCAGCAGTCCCTTTTATGTCAAAGGACATTCTTGAGGTTGAATTAAAGAACAGCGGGCAGTTAGAACTATTTAATAATATAGAGATGCCTTTAATATATGCCCTTAACCGTATGGAGAATGAGGGTATAATGATAGAAAGAGATGAATTAGCGGCATATGGTAAAGTTCTAGGTGAAAAAATCGTTAAGTTAGAGAAAGACATTTATGAAGAAGTCGGTACTGAATTCAATATTAATTCACCTAAGCAGCTTGGAGAGATATTATTTGTTAAAATGGGAATTGAGGGTGGCAAGAAGACGAAAACCGGATATTCCACATCAGCAGAGGTATTAGAAAAATTAGCACCTGATTATCCCGTGGTTAATAAGATACTAGAATACAGACAATTAACTAAATTAAAGTCAACCTATGCAGATGGACTGGCGAATTATATTAGAAGTGATGGTAGAATACATGGTAAGTTTAACCAGACTATTACTGCAACAGGAAGAATAAGCAGCACAGAGCCTAATCTTCAGAATATTCCAATCCGAATGGATATGGGCAAGAAATTCAGAAGAGTGTTTGTACCTAAGGAGGGTTGTGTGTTCATTGATGCGGACTATTCACAGATAGAATTAAGGGTGCTTGCACATATTTCAAATGATGAAAATCTTATAGAAGCATATAAATCAGCACAGGATATTCATAGAATTACTGCATCTAAGGTATTTAATACGCCATTAGAAGAAGTTACAGATACACAGAGAAGTAACGCTAAGGCAGTTAACTTTGGTATCGTTTACGGAATAAGTTCATTTGGACTTAGTCAGGACCTTAGCATTTCAAGAAAACAAGCAAAAGAATATATAGAACAGTATTTTGTGACATATCCAAAGATTAAGGAATTTCTTGATAAAACCGTAGCCGATGCAAAGAAAAATGGTTATGTAACAACACTTTCAGGTAGAAGAAGACCAATTCCTGAACTTAAATCAAGCAACTTTATGCAGAGGTCTTTTGGTGAACGAATAGCTATGAATTCGCCTATTCAGGGAACCGCTGCAGATATAATTAAGATTGCAATGATAAATGTTGACAGAGAATTATTAGACAGAAAGTTAAAGTCAAGAATTGTGCTTCAGGTTCATGATGAACTGTTAGTTGAGACATATGAGGACGAAATCGAAGAAGTTAAGAATATACTTGAAGACAAAATGAAGAATGCCATGCAGCTTCGTGTTAATATGGAAATAGGCCTTGGAATTGGTAAAAACTGGCTAGAAGCACATTAATATACTAATGTATTTAGAAATGAGGATTAAAATGATAATTGGAATAACCGGAGGAATAGGAACCGGAAAATCAACAGTTTTAAAGATACTTAATGAGAAGTTTGGATTCTCTATATTTGAAGCAGATAAAATTGCACATGAACTTATGAGTAAGGGCAATGCAGTATATGATAGAATTGTCAATGAATTTGGAAATGATATACTTAAGAGTGATGGCGAAATAGACAGAAAAGTAATGTCAAGTCTGGTATTTAATAATAAAAGCCGGTTAGAAACGATTAATAATATAGTTCATCCAGCAGTGATTGATGAAATTAAGAATAGGATTGAAAGAGAGAATAAGTTAAACGGAACAGATAAGTTTGTTGTCGAGGCTGCACTACTTATTGAATCAGGCTGTGGTAAGATATGTGATAAAATCTGGTACATTTATTCAGATGATTCAATAAGAATTGAAAGACTTAAATCAGGGCGTGGAATGGAAGAAGATGCTATTAAGGCTGTTATAAAGAATCAGCTTAATTATGAAGATTTTGAAGATAAAACAGATGCAATGATTGATAATAGTTTTTCGATTGATAATACGATTAGCCAGATAGAAAAATTACTAGAGTTTTAGGTGGATTTATGATAATATAGATATGATATAATACCATTTAGTTGGAGGATTACAATGTCAGAAAGCAATATTAATATTAATAAAAAGAATTTAGTTTTCGGACTTGATATAGGTACAAGAAGTATTGTAGGTTCAGTAGGTTATCTTGAAAGCAATAATAAGTTTAATGTTGTTGCACATTATTCTAAAGAGCATGAGACAAGATCGATGATGGATGGGCAGATTCATGATATATCCAAGGTGTCTGATACTATTTCCAAGGTTAAGAAAGAGTTAGAGATACAGCTTAATATGCCTTTGAAAGATGTATGTATTGCGGCAGCCGGACGAGTTCTTAGAACCATTACCGTACATATTGATTATGAACTTCCACAGGAAGGACCTGTTACAAGTGAACAGATTTATTCATTAGATTCCATGGGAGTCGAGAAAGCCTACGAGATAATAAGAGAAAATGAACATGAGATTAAATTCTACTGTGTCGGATATACAGTAATTAAGTATTATCTTAATGATTTTGCGATTACTAATCTTGAGGGACATAAGGCTAAGAAGATATCAGCCGATGTACTGGCTACATTTTTACCAGAGGACGTAGTAGATGGTCTGTATGCAGCAGTCGAAAATGCAGACTTAAATATTGCAAATCTTACTTTAGAGCCTATAGCAGCTATCAATATAGCGATTCCTGAAAAATTTAGATTATTAAATATTGCATTAGTTGACGTTGGTGCAGGTACAAGTGATATTTCTATTACTAAAGACGGAAGCATAGTTGCTTATGGAATGATTCCAAGAGCAGGAGATGAGATTACAGAGAGTCTGGTTTCAAAATATCTCGTTGATTTTAATACTGCCGAGAAGATAAAGCGTGGTTCGCTGATGAAGAGACAGATTAATTTCAAAGATATTATGGGACTTAAGCAAAAGATTTCACCTGATGAAGTAAAAAAAGCATATAGCAGTGTTGTAGAGTCAATAACAAAGGAAATAGCCAATAAGATACTAGAGTTAAATGGCGGCAAGAGTGTAAGTGCAGTATTCGTCGTAGGTGGCGGTGGAAAGGCAGCAGGTTTTACAGAAAATCTTGCTAAATATCTTGATATCCCAAATGAACGAGTTGCATTAAGAGGTGAAGAAGTTCTTACGGAAGTTAATTTTATGCAGGAGGGTATTAAGAAAGATCCACTTCTTGTTACACCTATCGGTATCTGTATGAGCTATTATGACCATAAGAATAATTTCATATTCATTAATGTTAATAATGAAAGAATTAAACTTTATGATAATGATAAACTTACGGTAATAGATGCTGCCATGCAAATAGGTTTTCCGAATGACGGATTATTTCCAAGACGTGGAGAAGCTCTTGAATTCACAATTAATGGTGAGAAACGCCTGGTAAGAGGCGCAATTGGTGAACCGGCGGTAATAACCATTAATGGCGAAGAAGCTAATATTAATTCTAAGATAGCTAAGAATGATAATATTGTAATTGAGGAATCTACATATGGTAAACCAGCAAGCCAGAATATAGAAGGGCTTCCTGAATATAAACAGACGATGCGGTTTATAGTTAACGGACAGGCAATAGATTGTCCAAGATTTGTTGAAGTAAATGGTGAACTTAAGTCTGGAGATTATAACATCTGTCAGGGAGATAAGATAGAGATTCTTAATTATTATACATTAGGACAGGTTCTTAAATTTATGGATATAGATTTCAATAAGAAGCGTGTTAAGGTTAATAATAAGATTTCTAATGAAGATGAGAAAGTATATGAGAACTTCAGCATAGATTTTGAAGATGATGAATATGAACCTGAATATAGGGAAGATGAAGAAGATTACGAAGAAGATTATAAAGATAATCAGATAGTTGAGATTTTAGAGAACGATTTTGAATATAATAAAACAGTTAATGAAAATACAACTGCTAATATGATAATTACAGTAAATGGAACTGTTGTGGTATTAAAGAATAAGAAACAATATATCTTCGTTGATATATTGGATTTTTATCATTTTGATACAAGTGTGGCAGGGGGAAAAGAACTGGTAACCACTATAAACGGAATTAAATGTGATTTTACAAGTAAGTTAAAAGATGGAGATGTTATAGAAATTTATTGGAGGAATTAAATTGCTTAACGAAGAAGAACTCTTAATTGTTAAAAAAAGGTCATCACTCTTTAATATGATATTAGTTGTAGGACTTTGCATATATCATCTTATATTCTATACATTTAATGAAGATGTTGCGAAGATAAATATATATATTTTTCTTTCATTTGCATTATTATTTATGTTGGAATTTGTGCTTGGAAAATATGATTTCTTTAAATCAGGCTTCCTGTATATAATTATAAAGATGTTAGAGTTGAGTCTGACTGTGATAATTGTATTTAATGCAAGAAATTTTATGATTAACAGTATAATTTATGTTATGTTATATTGCTTAATTGCTTTGCAGTTATTTGTTACATATGATGTTACTGAGATTTATTCTAAGATTGAGGCGATATTTTTAAGCAGTCTGCCAATGCTAGGAGTAACATTATTTGAGATTATATTTAATGGAATAAATAATTTCTATATATTTGTATTTATGGCATTTATTATAATTATATATTTTTGTGAGTATGTAGCATTAGATATTCAGGCAGAAGTTTTAAATAAATTATATATTAAAATCAATTGCCTTAATGGAATCGCCACAGTTAACAGAGAAGAAAATGATAGTATGAAAGTCACACAGGCAAAGCTATTACATGCGAATAAACAACTGAGTATACAGAGATTTAAACTTCAGGAGGCTAATGAACAAATTATAAGGAGCAGTGAGGAGACTCAACTTCAGAATTATATAATGAAGAATTTCACGAGTTCGTTAGATATTGATAAGATGCTTAAGATTACCATAGATGCGATTATGGATGGATTGAAGTGTGATCTTGTAAGTATAGGCATAGTAAGCAATGAACCAAATGAAGATATGAATGTTATTACACATTCTGAATATACAAAAGAAAGTGGCATTAACAAAGAAATTATTAAGGAAATTGAAAGCATAAGATGTATAAAAGAGTGTCATAATCATAATATTGTTATTGAGATATCTAATTATGCAAGTGTTAAATATGAATATATAGCAGGCAGTACAATAAAATCATTAATAGTTATTCCGGCAACAATTAATGAAAATGCATACTGTGTATATACATTTGGCAGTTGTAAGAATGAATTTTTTGAGAAAAACAAAGACTTCATTCAAAATCTCAGTAACCAGATTACACTTTCAATCACTAATTTGCTTTTATATATGAAGATGCATACAATGGCGATAAAAGATCCACTTACCAATATCTATAATAGAAGACACTTTAATGTAATGTCGGATACATTTAAGAAAAATTATATTGATAAAAATAGAAAAATTTCAGTTGTTTTATTTGATATTGATAAATTTAAAAATATTAATGATACATATGGACACGTTTTTGGTGATGAGGTAATTAGTTTTTGCGGCAAAATTGCAAATAAATATGCTAAAATATATGATGGCTTTCCAGTAAGGTACGGTGGAGAAGAGTTTGTTATTGTATATACTGATAAAGATTCTGAAGAGGTCAGACAAATATGTGAAGAATTGCAAAATGAAATTAAAACAAAAAAATTTGAATATGAAAATAAAGAAATATTTATTAATATAAGTATTGGTATTGCAACATATCCTACATATTGTTCGGAATTTGAAGAATTAGTTAATGCTGCTGATAGTGCAATGTATTGTTCTAAGAAGAATGGTCGAGGAAGTATTACGGTTTATGCAGGTATGTGATTTAGAAAGGGAATGGTTGTTTAAATGGAAATACAATTATGGAGAGAATTACTAGAACCATATCAGTTAGCTGTTGATGAACTGATGGTTAAGTTTGAATATTTAATTAAGGCATACAGAAATGCAGGGAAATATTCACCTATAGAAGAGGTCAATGGAAGAGTTAAGAAGATATCAAGTATTCTTGAGAAGATGCAGAAGAAGAAGATTCAATTTGAAGATATAGAAAAAAAGATTGAGGACATTGCAGGAATAAGAATTATATGTCAGTTTGTTGAGGATATATATACTGTTGTAGACATTATTAAGAACAGAAGTGATATGACTGTTAAGGCTGAAAAGGATTATATCAATAATACAAAGCCAAGTGGATACAGAAGTTATCATCTTATAGTATACTATGATGTAATGACGCTTACGGGAACAAAACGCATTAATGTGGAGATACAGATTAGAACACTTGCAATGAATTTCTGGGCTACTATAGAACATTCATTACAGTATAAATATCGACAGAATATGCCACCACATATAAGAGAAAGACTTAGTGGTGCAGCAGCTGCGGTAATAGCTTTAGATAAAGAGATGTCGTCTGTGCGAAGTGAGATTATGGACTCACAGAATTCATTCCAGATTAAAGCACATGTGGTTGCAGTGATTCTTAACACAATCCAGAATCTGTATAATGTTGCAAATAAGCGTGAAATAGTTAAGATTCAAGACGAATTCTATAAGATTTATAAACTTGATGATATTGATGTGTTAGAGAAGTTCAGTAAGGAATTAGATATAATTGCTGAGGGATACAGAGCACAGGGAATGGAAAATTATGAGTAAAGTAATAAGACTTGACAAATTTCTTTCAGAAATGGGAATTGCATCTAGAAAAGAGACTAAAGAATATGTTAAAAAAAAGCGAATAAAGGTCAATGATACAATAGTTAAAGCATCAGATTATAAGATAGATGTACAGAAAGATATAGTTACATTTGATGGAAGAACCATAGCATACGAACAGTTTGAATATTATATGTTAAACAAGCCGGCAGGAGTAGTGTCGGCTACTGTTGATAATAACGATAGAACAGTTATTGACTTGATAGACAGCGAACGGAAAAAAGACTTATTTCCCGTCGGAAGACTTGATAAGGATACAGTTGGATTGCTTATTATAACAAATGATGGCAAGTTAGCACACAGCCTTTTATCCCCTGTAAAACATATAGACAAAAAATATTTTGCAAGGGTAGAGGGCATTATAACTGAAGAACATATTAAAAGATTTAAAGAGGGACTGAAGTTAAAAGATGGTACATTAACAAAACCTGCTCAATTAGAAATAATTAAATCAGGTAATGTAAAATCAGGTAATAAAGGATTGGATAATTCTAAATTAGAAAATGAAAAATCAAATAATATATCTGATGTTGAGATAACTATATGTGAGGGAAAATATCATCAGATAAAGAGAATGATTGCGTGTATCGGAGGAAAAGTAATCTATCTTAAAAGGTTGTCAATGGGAAGGTTAGAACTTGATGAAAACCTGCATGAAGGCGAATATAGAAGACTTACAGAAGACGAAATTAAATGTCTGCGAAATGGAGAATAGTTAGAAAAGTAATACTGATGCGATTACTTTTCTAACAGCTAATTGCTTTCGTAAGAAGCAATTAGCGTTTATCGCAGAGCTGAATTTGAGATTCAGCTCGCGGTTCCTCCGACATAAATGTCTATGGAAATGGAGAACAGTATGATTAAAGATTTTTTGCCAATATCTAAAGAAGATATGATTAAAAGAGGCTGGGAGGAGGTGGATTTTGCATTTGTAATAGGTGATGCGTATGTAGATCACCCCTCATTTGGACATGCTATTATAAGTAGAGTATTAGAAGCAAATGGATATAAGGTAGGTATTATATCCCAACCAGATTGGAGAGATAAGAATAGTATTAATACATTTGGAAGACCACGTTTAGGCTTTCTGGTTATGAGTGGAAATATGGATTCAATGGTTAATCATTATTCCGTATCTAAGAAAAGACGTGCAACAGATGCATTCACTCCGGGTGGTCTTATGGGTAAAAGACCTGATTATGCGACAGTTGTATACTCTAATCTAATAAGACAGACATATAAAGATGTACCTATAATAATCGGTGGAATTGAGGCATCTTTAAGGAGACTTGGACATTATGATTATTGGTCTAATAAAGTAAAACGTTCAATTTTAATGGATAGTGGTGCTGACCTGATATCTTATGGAATGGGTGAAAGGTCTATTGTTGAAATTGCAGATGCGTTAAATGCGGGAATAAATGTAAAAGATATCACATTTATAGAAGGAACTGTCTATAAAACTCAGACTCTTGAGAATATATATGATTATATTAAGCTGCCATCTTTTGCAGAAATAAAGGCATCTAAAGAAACCTATGCGAGAAGTTTTTATATTCAATATTGTAATACAGATCCATTTGTGGCAAAAAAGCTTGTAGAAGAGTATAACGATGGAATTTATGTAGTACAGAATACCCCTGCTAAGCCACTTAGTCAGTCGGAAATGGACAGGGTATATGCACTTAATTACATGAGAAACTATCATCCGTCTTATGAAGAAGCTGGTGGTGTACCGGCAATAAGTGAAGTAAAATTCAGCCTTGTAAGCAACAGAGGGTGCTTTGGTGGCTGCAGCTTTTGCGCATTAACGTTTCATCAGGGAAGAATCATACAGACTAGAAGTCACGAATCAATTATAAATGAAGCAAAACAGATAATATGGGATAAAGATTTTAAAGGATATATTCATGATGTAGGTGGTCCTACAGCAAATTTCAGACATACTTCATGCAATAAACAGCTAACTAAGGGTGTCTGTCCTAATAAGCAGTGTTTATTTCCTAAACCATGTAAGAATCTGATAGTAGACCATTCGGATTATCTTAAGTTACTAAGGAAATTACGTGAACTACCGAAGGTCAAGAAAGTATTTATACGTTCAGGAATTAGATTTGATTATCTTATGTGTGATTCTGATGATACATTTATGAGAGAAATGGTAGAACATCACATAAGCGGACAGCTTAAGGTTGCACCAGAACATATATCTGATAATGTATTGCAGATGATGGGTAAGCCTGAAAATGCGGTATATGAGAAGTTTATTAATAAATATAAGAAATTAAATGAAAAGATGGGAAAAAAGCAGTTCGTTGTACCATATCTTATGTCATCACATCCGGGTTCGAAATTAGAGGATGCAATTGCATTAGCAGAATATTTGAGAGATTTAGGATATATGCCTGAACAGGTACAGGATTTCTATCCTACACCATCAACTATATCTACGTGTATGTACTACACAGGTTTAGACCCACGTACAATGAAACCTGTATATGTTCCTATTAATCCTCATGAGAAAGCTATGCAAAGAGCATTGATTCAATATCGTAATCCTAAGAATTATGATTTAGTGCATGAGGCATTAGTTAAAGCTGGAAGAACAGATTTGATAGGCTTTGATAAAAATTGTCTTATAAGACCTAGAAAAAATTATGGTTCAAGCTATGAAAAATATGGAAATAGTAGTAAAACTAATGTAAGTACTGACAATAAAAATAATAAAAACAATAAGAATAGCCACAACCAGATTAGTCACAATCAAAACAACAATCATAAGAATAGTGGCAATAAAGGTAATAATAAGTCATATACTCATATAAGCAATGATGGAATGAACAACAAAAATACAATAAATAAGAATAAAAACAAGAAAAAAACTATAAGAAACGTTCATAAAAATAAACATAATTAAATATCTGCGGAAATAGAGAACAGTGAGAAAAGTAATGCTGATGCAATTACTTTTCTCACAGCTAATTGCTTTCATAAGAAGCAATTAGCGTTATGGCAGATGAGAAATCGCCTGCGCGAATTTCTCATCGCCTCTTCGCATAATATGCTCAGAAATGGAGAAGTGATAATATGAAAAATATAGCAATTGTAACAGGTGCATCTTCAGGAATGGGAAGAGAATTTGCACTAAAGATTGATAGAATGTTTAAAAATATAGATGAAATATGGATTATAGCAAGGAGACTTGACAGGCTTGAAGAATTAAGAGACAGTATTAATAAACCGTGTATAATTGTATGTGAAGATATTACTGATTCAGGTTTTAATATCAGGTTTAATAAGATGCTAAAGCAGGAAAATGTGGGTGTTAAGTTACTTGTTAATTGTGCTGGATATGGAATAATAGGAAGTTTTGGAGAAGCAGCACATGATGTAACGGTCGGAATGGTTAATACTAACTGTGCAGGACTTACATCAGTTACATATATGGTGCTTCCGTATATGGTTAAAAACAGTCGTATAATAAATCTGGCATCATCTTCAGCATTTTTACCACAACCTGGTTTCGGGGTTTATGCGGCATCTAAAGCATATGTATTAAGCTTTTCAAGAGCATTAAGATGTGAAGTTAAGAACAGAGATATATCAGTAACTGCAGTATGTCCGGGACCTGTTGCGACAGATTTCTTCTCTATTGCAGAGGGTGAACATAAACGAGCCTGGTTCAAAGATTTATTTATGGTAAATGCCTCTGATGTAGTTGATAAAGCAATAAAAGATTCAATTGAAAAAAAGGAAATATCTATTTACGGAGTACCAATGAAGTTATTATATCTTCTCACGAAGATTGTTCCACACAGAATAATTCTTAATATATACAGTGCAACATTAAAATAGAAAAGGTGACAGAAATTGAAGAATAAGAACAAAATTGAAAAAGGTAATTATGGATATATTAATAAGAACAAATTAAAACAGCTTGGTATGACATTACTTCTGTTAGCTATAGTATTAATTATTTTTTATACAGGAATAATAAGATATCATCATACTAAAAGCATATTTACAGTATTAGCTGCCGTATCAGCTATTCCGGCTGCTAAATATGGTGTGGCTTATTTAGTAATGTTTCCATACAAAACAGGAGATGCAGAAAAATATAAGAAGATATCAGCTTATAAAAATGTGAAAATATTAAGCGATTTATTAATTTCATCACCTGAGAAAATATATAATATAGAATTAGCGGCAGTAAGAGATAATTCGGTATATTGCTATGCACCAATTGATAAATACGATAATGTGGTTATAGAAAAATATGTAAGAAGTTTCCTGGAAACAGAATGTAAGGTATCTGCTGTAAAAGTATTTAAAGATTTTATACAATTTAAGAAAAGTGTTGAAATACTTGATAAAAATGAACAGGGTAAATATGATAAGCGAATAGGTGAATTAATGACAGTATATTCAATGTAATATCAAATGTAAAGAAAAAAATTAAAAGTAATTATTTAAGAAAATATAAATATATGTAAACAAATTAATAAACTCTGTAATACAATTAAGAATATGTGTCAAATAGCGAGGAAAATATGCGTGAAATTAAGATAAATAGTAACGAAGCTAATCAAAGAGTCGATAAATTTCTAAGTAAATATTTAGACAAGGCTAACAAAAGTTTTATATATAAAATGTTGAGAAAGAAAAATATTACACTTAATAATAAAAAGTCTGATGGAAGCGAGAAGCTAAATGAGGGCGATATTATTAAGATATTTTTTACAGAAGAGACTTTAGAAAAATTTTCATCGAAACCAGATAAGAATAACATTATAAGCAGTATGCAGAAAGTGTCAAAAATTGATGTGCATAATATTATATATGAAGATGATAACCTCATATTATATAATAAGCCGGCAGGAGAATTATCACAGAAAGCCGAAGTAAATGATATGAGTGTTAATGAACAGTTAATCAGATATATGCTTGATAATAATGAGATTAAAGAGTCAGAATTTAAAACATTTAAGCCTTCTGTATGCAACCGCTTAGACAGAAATACAAGTGGTATGCTGATATTTGGAAAATCTATGGCAGGACTTCAGACGATGGCAGAACTATTAAGAAACAGGGATATGCATAAATATTACCTGTGTATTGTAAGGGGAATTATTACTAAAGAGGAAGAGATAACAGGATATCTTACTAAAGACAGGAAGAATAATAAAGTGAAAATTGTTAAAGATAATATAGATTCTAAAGGTGAATATATCCGTACAAAATATATTCCAATCTGCAATAATAAGGAATATACCTTATTAAAGGTTTTACTTATAACAGGAAAGACACACCAGATAAGAGCACATTTATCAAGTATTGGACATTCAATTATAGGAGATGTAAAATATGGTGAGCAGTCGGTTAATTCGTATTTTAAAAGGGAATATGGACTTAAATATCAGTTATTACATTCTTATGAATTACAATTTGACAATGTAGATGGTGCTTTATCATATTTAAGCAACAAGAAATTTACTGCACCGCCTAGCGATAGGTTTATACAGATTATAAATGGAGAAAAGTTAAATGGGAACTTGGAACAGTAGAGGATTAAGAGGCTCTACATTAGAAGATTTGATTAATGTTACTAATGAGAAATATAGAGAGAAAGGAATCGGATTAATCCAGAAGATTCCTACACCTATTAAACCGGTTGCGATGGACAAGGAATCAAGACATATAACGTTAGCATATTTTGAGCAGAGAAGTACCGTAGATTATATAGGCGTAGTACAGGGAGTTCCTGTATGCTTTGACGCAAAGGAATGTAATACGGAAACATTTCCTATACATAACATTCATAAACATCAGGTAGAATTTATGAAAGAATTTGAGAAACAAAATGGTGTGGCATTTCTGATAATATATTATACCGGAATAAATGAGATATATTATCTGCCATTTGATAAAGTTTTAGAATTCTATGAGAGAAGTGAAAATGGTGGTAGAAAAAGCTTTAGATTTGAAGAGATTGACAAGGCATACAGAATAAGAACCAATGGTGGTGTTCCGGTACATTATTTAGAAGCATTATCAAGAGATTTATCAAATAGAGATTGACAGTTTAAGGTTATTAAAGTATAATCTGAAACGATTAATAAATTAACGTTGTAACGAATTAACACTTTACAACACTAAAGTAATTATAATCTATTTTAATTTACATCTTAATTAGGTTATAGACATTATAATTAAGATTAAAAGATTCATTACGTTTATAAGGATTATTGTATTTGTAATCTTAGCGAATATTTATATATGGAGGAAACAAAGAAATTATGAATAGTAAATTATTACATACACCTGTAGGAGTTAGGGATATATATAATGATGAATGTTATGATAAATTATTAATCCAGAACAGAATTCATAAGATTTTCAAGGAATACGGATATAGTGATATCCAGACACCAACATTTGAATTTTTCGACATTTTCAATAAAGAAAGAGGAAGTGTTGCATCGAAGAATATGTATAAGTTTTTTGACAGAGAGGGTAACACATTGGTCTTAAGACCTGATATGACACCATCTATAGCAAGGGCTTCAGCTAAATATTTTATGGATGAGGAGATGCCCATTAGATTATGTTATGTTGGCAATGCATTTATCAATAATTCAGAATATCAGGGCAAACTTAAAGAATTTACACAGATTGGTTCGGAATTATTAGGTGACAATACTTCAGATGCAGATGCAGAAGTTATTGCAATGGTTATAGAATCATTATTAAAGGCAGGTCTTACTGAATTTCAGATTGAAATAGGTCAGCCTGAATTCTTTAAAGGAATAGTTGAAAAAGCAGGACTTGATACAGATACAATTGAAGAACTCAGGGAATTACTAGAGAATAAGAAATATTTCGGAGTGGAAGATGTATTAGAGAAAGCTAATGTTCCACAAGAAGATAGAGAGGTATTTCTTAAGTTTCAGGAATTTGTGGGTTCTATTGAGATGATAAAATTAGCAAAGACATTAAATATAAATGATAAATCTAAGGCAGCATTAGAAAGACTTGAAAAATTATATTCTATTTTAGTTATATACGGTTATGAAAAATATATTTCATTCGATTTATCAATGCTTAATATGTACCAGTATTATACAGGTATAGTATTTAAGGGATATACATATGGAACCGGTGATGCGATTGTTACTGGTGGCAGATATGACAATCTCTTAGGTCAGTTTGGAAAAGATTTTGCAGCCATAGGTTTTGCTGTTAACTTAGACCAGTTAATGGTTGCACTTGAGAGACAGCATATTAAATTAGGTGAGAGAGACAATAAGAAGATGATTTTATATGGTGTTGAGAACCAGAGAGAGGCAATTAATTATACAAAAACATTGAGAAGTGAAAATGAGTGTGTTATGATGGTTAGAAAGCGTTCTAATCATCAGATGGAGGATTATATTTCTTATGCAAAGAGAAGTAATGTATCCGAAATTATAATCATAGACGGAAATGGAATTGAGAAAAAGGAGATTAACTAAGATGAGATACTTAACATTTGCATTAGCAAAGGGAAGACTGGCAAAGAAATCTCTTGAAATGTTTGAAAAAATCGGAATTACCTGTGAAGAGATGAAAGATGAGAAAACCAGAAAGCTTATATTCGTTAATGAAGAATTAAAACTTAAGTTCTTTCTTGCAAAAGCAGGAGATGTTCCTACATATGTAGAATATGGTGCAGCTGATATAGGTGTAGTTGGTAAGGATACAATTCTAGAAGAGGGCAGAAAGCTTTATGAGGTTATGGATTTAGGTTTTGGAAAATGCAAGATGTGTGTATGTGGTCCTGAATCAGCAAAAGAACTTCTTAAGCACCATGAGATGATAAGGGTTGCAAGCAAATATCCTAACATTGCCAAGGATTATTTCTATAATAAGAAACATCAGACAGTTGAAATTATTAAACTTAACGGTTCTGTTGAACTAGCTCCTATTGTTAATCTCTCTGAAGTAATCGTAGATATTGTAGAAACAGGTTCTACATTACGCGAAAATGGTCTTGGTGTATTAGAAGAGATTTGTCCTCTATCAGCGAGAATGGTTGTTAATCAGGTAAGTATGAAGATGGAAAATGAAAGAATTAATAAATTACTTTCAGATTTAAAAACAGTAATATAAAACGGACATTATAGAAAAATAGATTGTTGCAAAAGAGGCAGTTAAAGATTTATAATGCTGATAGCTGATAAGATAGCAGCAGATATGGAGGCAGAAATGAGAACTATAAAATTAGATGAAGAATCAAAAAAGGATATACTTGATAATTTATTAAAGAGAAGTCCTAATAATTATGGTAAATTTTCGGATAGTGTTAATGCTATATTAGAAGATGTTAAAGCAAGAAGAGATGAAGCAATATTTGAATATACGAAGAAATTCGATGGTGCCGATATTAATGCTGATAATATCATAGTTACAAAAGAAGAGATAGAAGAAGCATATAAGGAAGTTGAGAAAACAGGCCTTGTTGAAATTATAAGAAAAGCCCTTGTAAATATAAGAGATTACCATCAGAAACAGAAGCAGTATAGCTGGTTTGACAGTAAGCCTGACGGAAGTATCTTAGGTCAGAAAGTAACTCCACTTGAGAAAGTCGGCGTATATGTACCTGGTGGTAAAGCAGCATATCCATCATCAGTTCTTATGAATATCATACCTGCTAAAGTCGCAGGAGTGGACAGAATAATTATGACTACACCACCTAATAAAGAAGGGAAAGTTAATCCAGGTACATTAGTTGCAGCAAATGAAGCAGGTGCAGATGTTATCTACAAAGTAGGTGGTGCGCAGGCAATTGCAGCACTTGCGTACGGTACTGAATCAATACCGAAAGTTGATAAAATAGTAGGTCCGGGTAATATATATGTTGCCCTTGCTAAAAAGGCAGTATATGGTTATGTAAGTATAGATTCAATTGCAGGACCAAGTGAGATACTTGTGTTAGCTGATGAAACAGCTAATCCGAGATATGTGGCAGCTGATTTATTATCACAGGCTGAACATGATGAAATGGCATCTGCAATATTAGTTACTACATCTAAAGAATTAGCTGAGAAAGTATCTGAACAGGTAGATAAATTTATTGAAGAATTATCAAGAAAAGAAATTTTAACAAAATCTATTGAGAATTACGGATATATTCTTATTGCTGATAATATGGATGAAGCTATTGCTGTTGCAAATGATATTGCATCAGAGCATTTAGAGATTGTTACAAAAGATCCGTTTAATACAATGACCAAAATCAGAAATGCCGGAGCAATATTCTTAGGAGAATACAGTTCAGAACCATTAGGAGACTATTTCGCAGGTCCTAACCACGTTCTTCCTACAAATGGAACAGCTAAATTCTTTTCAGCATTATCAGTAGATGATTTCATTAAGAAATCAAGTATTATTTCATTTTCAAAAGAAGCACTTGAGCCAATACATAATGATATTATGGCATTTGCGACAGCAGAACAGTTGACAGCACATGCTAATTCGATTAAAGTAAGATTTGAAAAATAATATATCAGTTTTGTAAAATTATTATCACAGGTTATGATATTATGAATTCCATAGGTTATAACCTGTATAATAAGTTAACACAGAACTGGTATTTTGCAGTAGAAATGAGGAAAATATGGAAACAGTTATTAGAAAAGCATCGGTTAAGCGTGAGACAAATGAAACAGATATTTCTATGGATTTTGTAATTGATGGAAGTGGTAAAGCAGAGATAAGTACAGGAATAGGTTTCTTTGATCATATGCTTAACAGCTTTACAAGACACGGCCTGTTTGATATGAAGCTTAGTGTGAAAGGTGACTTATATGTAGATACACACCATTCTATAGAAGATACGGGAATAGTGTTAGGACAGGCTATTAAAGAAGCTATAGGCGATAAGAAATCAATTAAGAGATATGGAAGTGTCATTTTACCAATGGACGAAGCACTTGTACTGTGTTCATTAGATTTATCAGGCCGTCCATATCTTGTATGTGATGCGGAATTTACGACTGACAGAGTCGGATATTTTGATACAGAGATGGTTAAGGAATTCTTCTATGCAATTTCATATTCGGCAGGAATGAATCTGCATATCAAGGTGTTATCAGGAAGTAATAATCATCATATTATCGAAGGAATCTTTAAAGCATTTGCAAAGGCATTAGATGAAGCAACTATTACTGATCCAAGAATTAAGGATATAATGAGTACAAAAGGAAGTTTGTAATCAGTAAAAATACTTTAAATTAGCGAAAGGCGTGTGTGAAAAATGAATTATTGTAATCTTATTCCGAGAATTATTATAAAAAATGGTAAAGCATTTAGAAAAGATGATTCTACAGCATATGATGCAGTTGAATTATGCGAGAAATTTGAAAATGACGGAGCAGATGAAGTCTATATTTTCGAGATATCTTCAACAGATGAAGAGCATGAGACAAATATAGGAATTATCAAGGAAATTGTAGCTGAATGTGATATCCAGATTTTACTTGGAGGAAATGTAAAGAGACTAGAAGATGTTAAGAAATATCTTTATGCCGGTGCTAAAATGGTTATTTTAGAAGATTCGAAAGAATCAAACAGAGAACTTGTAAATGAAGCATCAGAAAGATTCGGTGCAGATAAGGTAGCGGTTTTATTTGAGCGTAAATGTTCTGATGAAGAATTATGCAAGGCAGCTAATTTTTATTTTGATGAGGGAGCAACATTGTTTGTAGTTTCTGATAAATTGTCTGATGAGGCAGCTAAAAATTTCTCTGAGATAAATATTGATTTACTTCTTATTAATGACGAAATTACTAAAGAAGATATTGTAAAATATTGTAAAGTGACTAATATATATGGTTTTACATCAGATGCAATTCTTTCAGATACGCAGGAGATAATGAACATCAAACAGGAACTTAAAAAAGATGGTGTAGATGTAAATGTATTTGAAAGTAAGATGAATTATAGTGAATTTAAGCTTAATTCAGATGGATTAATCCCTGTTGTAGTTCAGGATTATAAGACAAATGAAGTATTAATGCTTGCTTATATGAATGAAGAAGCATTTGACAATACAATTAAGACTGGAAGAATGACTTATTATAGCAGAAGCCGTAAAGAATTATGGATAAAAGGTCTTACTTCAGGACATTATCAATATGTGAAATCATTATCAATCGACTGCGATAATGACACACTTTTAGCTAAGGTTAAACAGATTGGTGCAGCCTGCCATACAGGTAAACGTTCATGCTTCTATACAGAGCTTGTGAAGAAAGAATATGATGACACTAATCCGCTTATGGTATTTGAAGATGTGTTTAACGTTATAAAGGACAGAAAAGTTAATCCTAAAGAGGGTTCATATACAAATTATCTCTTTGATAAAGGAATTGATAAGATTCTTAAGAAAGTCGGAGAAGAAGCAACAGAGATAGTTATTGCTGCTAAGAATCCTGATAAAGAAGAGATTAAATATGAGATTTCAGACTTCTTATATCATGTAATGGTGCTTATGGCAGAAAAAGAAGTATCATGGGAAGACATAACAAGAGAATTGGCCAGAAGATAGAATATGTACATTATTATTGAAAGGAAAGTAGTGGTTTGAGAAAACTTGCGTTATCAGACGAGATTTTACTAAGTGTTGAAAAGCCGGCAAGATATATTGGCAACGAAGTAAATATGGTAAAAAAAGATTTGTCTAAAATAGATATTAGATTTGCAATGTGTTTTCCTGATGTATACGAAATAGGAATGTCACATTTAGGAATCCAGATTTTATATGATATGTTCAATCAGAGAGATGACATATATTGCGAAAGGGTATATTCTCCATGGACTGATTTAGATCAGATTATGAGAGAGAGGAATATACCTCTTTTTGCGTTAGAATCACAAGACCCAATTAAAAATTTTGATTTTTTAGGTATTACAATCCAGTATGAAATGTGTTATACAAATATTTTGCAGATATTAGATCTATCAGGAATTCCATTAGAGTCGGCTGATAGAACTGAAGATGATCCTATTGTAATCGGTGGTGGTCCATGTACATATAATCCTGAACCACTTGCACCGTTTTTCGATATATTTTATATGGGTGAGGGTGAAACGGTATATTTTGACTTAATGGATAAATATAAAGAGAATAAGAAAAATGGTGGTTCAAGAAGAGATTTTCTTGAAATGGCTGCTGATATAGAGGGGCTTTATGTTCCGGCATTCTATGATGTTGAATATAATGATGATGGAACTTTAAAGTCTTTTACACCTAATAATCCACATGCTAAGACTAAGATTAATAAACAGCTTGTTATGGATATGGATAATACATATTATCCAGAGAAACCGTTAGTTCCATTTATTAAGGCTACGCAGGACAGAGTTGTACTAGAGATACAAAGAGGTTGTATAAGAGGATGTAGATTCTGTCAGGCCGGTTCGGTATACAAACCGGTACGTGAAAGAAGTCTTGAATTTCTTAAGGACAAAGCATATAAGATGCTTAAAAATACCGGACATGAGGAGATTTCACTCAGTTCATTAAGCTCTAGTGATTATTCTAATCTTGAGGGACTTGTTAATTTCCTTATTGAAGAATTCAAAAATAAAGGTGTAAATATTTCCTTACCATCTCTTAGAATTGATGCATTTTCATTAGATGTAATGAGTAAAGTTCAGGACGTTCGAAAGAGTAGTCTTACATTTGCACCGGAAGCAGGCTCACAGAGACTTAGAAATGTAATTAATAAAGGTCTTACTGAAGAAGTTATTCTTAAAGGTGCATCTATGGCATTTGAGGGTGGATGGAATCGTGTCAAATTATATTTTATGTTAGGGCTTCCAACTGAAACAGTTGAAGATATGGAAGGAATTGCTGAATTATCAGAAAAGGTGGCTGAGGTCTATTATAGAATACCAAAAGACCAGAGAAATGGAAAGGTTCAGATAGTAGCAAGTTCGTCATTTTTTGTTCCAAAGCCATTTACACCATTTCAGTGGGCATCTATGAATACTAAAGAAGAATTCTTAGGTAAAGCACGTATAGTTAATGCTAAGATGAAAGAAATGCTTAATAAAAAAAGTATTAAATACAATTGGCATGAAGCAGATGTATCAGTCTTAGAGGGTTTATTAGCAAGGGGGGACAGAAGAGTTGCAAAGACTATTTTAGCTGCATATAAATCAGGTTGTATCTATGATGCGTGGAGTGAGACTTTTGATAATTCGAAATGGGAGAAAGCTATTAAAGATACTGATATTGATATGAATTTCTATATTTCAAGAGAACGTGATGTTGATGAATTACTTCCATGGGACTTCATAGATATAGGTGTAACTAAGGCATTTCTTAAGAATGAATGGAAACGTGCCAAAGAAGAGACTGTAACACCTAATTGCCGTATGAAGTGTGCAGGCTGTGGTGCAGCAAGATTTGGAGGAGGTGTGTGCTTTGAAAATAAGAATTAAATTTGCTAAAAATGGAAGTATGAAATTTATCGGACATCTTGATATTATGAGATATTTTCAGAAAGTAATGCGAAGAGCTGAAGTAGATATTGCTTATTCAGAGGGATTTAGTCCACATCAGATTATGTCTTTTGCAGCACCTTTAGGAGTAGGACTTACAAGCAGAGGCGAATACTTAGATATAGAGGTACATTCTACAGATAGTTCTGCGGAAATGTTAAAGAGAATTAATGACACAATGGTTGAGGGAATGGAGGTATTAAGCTATAGATTGCTTCCGGATTCTTCTAAAAATGCTATGTCATTAGTAGCAGGTGCAGATTATGTTGTGAAATTTCGTGATGGCTATGAGCCTGATATAGATATAAGAGAAAAGTTTAATGAATTTATCAAGCAATCTTCTATTGAGATACTCAAGAAAACTAAGAAAAGTGAGATGTTAGTGGATATCAGACCAATGATTTACAAAGCGTATATAGATGATGATAATACATTTTTTATGAAGCTTGCAACGGGAAGTGCTAACAATCTTAAGCCTGAACTGGTTATGCAGGCATTTAGTGACTATGCGGACTTTGAATTAAAAGAGTTTTCATTAATTGTGGAGCGGCTTGAAATATATGGAATGTTAGAGGATAAGTTAATTCCTTTAGAAGATTTCGGAGAGGACACCTAATCGTGAGTAAATTTATAATTGCTGATATTGATTTAACTTATATTCATAAAAATGCAGGGGAAAAAACTTGTAATTATCTTGCGAATAAGCAAAATTATGAACCTGGTAATAAAAATGAAAATAAATCTAATAATAATGCTGATAATAAGGCATTTAATAAGGTTTTCTGTGGTCTATATGAGGATAACAGATTTTATGAAGTGAATTTCTCTGAATATATAAGTAATGACGAATCAGCAAAGGCAGATTCAATAGGAAATATATACGTCGGTAAGGTTAAGGATGTAGTAAAGAACATCAATACGGCATTTGTAGAATATAAGAAAGGCTGTATCGGATATCTTTCATTAGAAGATAATAAACATATTATCTTTTTAAATAAAAAGAATACTGATAAAGTATGCGAAGGTGACGATATTATTGTGCAGATTTCTAAAGCTGCCGTAAAGACAAAATTTCCTGTTTTAACATCAAATATAAGCCTTACTGGACGAAATGTTGTAATAAATATCGGAAAGAGTGGTATTGGATTTTCAGGAAAAATTAAAAATGCGGGATTCAAAAACCGCATTCAGACTGAATTGGATGACATATTAGATAAGCTTAATGTAAAATTTGGTATAGTTATCAGAACTAATGCTGAGAATGCAAAAGAAGATGAAATAAAGAAAGAATTAAATGAATTATTATCAGAATGGGAACATGTAAAAGAAATTGCTATGATGCGTAAGTGCTATACACTGTTAAAAAGCGAGGATGCACTATATATAAAAATGATTAAGAATTTATATGCGAATGAAACTGATGAAATAATTACTGATAATGAAGAAATTTATTATGAACTTAAGGATAAATTTAATGGAAAATATAATATTCGATTATATGATGATACCTTATTACCTCTATATAAATTATATAGTATAGAAAAAGTTGTAGAGGAAGTGTGTTCTAAAAAAGTTTGGCTTAAATCGGGAGCATATCTTGTTATAGAACCTACAGAAGCTATGACGGTTATTGATGTAAATACTGGAAAATGCATTAAGGGCAAGAGATTAAGTGATACAATTTACAATGTAAATATAGAGGCTGCTAAGGAAATAGCATACCAGATGAGACTAAGAAATATGTCAGGAATAATAATGGTAGACTTTATAAATATGGAAAATAAAGAATATCAGGATAAATTAATTGAATATTTGAAAAAGATTGTACTTAAAGATAGAATAAGGACAAATGTTGTTGATATAACAAAGTTAAATATAGTAGAAATAACAAGAAAAAAAGTTGAACGACCTGTATATGAGCAGATATACCAATAATTAATAGCATTAATTATAGATTATATTTTTGTGTAATTTTATGTAATTAGTACAATTTACTATTGACGAAAACGTTTTCATTTGTTAAAATTTAATAAGAAAATCGTTTTTAAAAAGTTTAAAGGAGATAGGTTTTATGGACAACACAAAAACAAAGAAAGATTATAATGATTCTGAATTGTATGCTAATCAGTTAAACTATAATGCATATGTAGAAAAGAAAAAGAATGTGTACAGAGTATTATATTTTGTTGCATCAATTATTTCATTAGTTTCGATATTTATACTTCCAATGTATAAATATGAATTATTAGGTAAGAAAAAAGGCCAGATGAGAATCATCGGTGAATATACAGCTGAATATATAATTGAGAAATATTTCAATTATTCATTAGGACCACACAGCTTACTTAATACAGCTCTTATAATTTCAATATTTGCAATGATTATATTATCAGCATATGTAATTGTTGGTGGTGCAATGAACTTATTTGCTAAGAAGAAAATTGAGTCAAATGCAACACTTGCTAAATTATTTAACTATGGTAAGTTAGAGATAATAGCTACAGTATTATTCGTTGTTTTAATGATTTCAATGGTTTTCTGTAAAGTAGATGCATTTGGTAATGTTGAGAATATGATAGGCTTCTGGGCAATATTCGCATCATCTATAGTAATGATTTGTACATCAATTTCATTATCATCTAAATAGAATTACCTGATAAGAATAATATTTGTGCTTGAAAAAAGACGCACTATATGTTACTATTATACCAATTGAGTAAATCGTCTATCGATTCTAAGGAGGTGTTAGAGTGCTTAAAACAGTTTTAGATATTATATTTGTTATCATTTGTATAGCTTTAACTATAATAGTTCTTATGCAGGAAGGTAAATCAGCAGGACTTACAGGTTCAATAAGTGGTATGGCAGATACATATTGGGGTAAGAATAAAGGACGTTCTATGGAAGGTGCTTTAGAGAAGATTACTAAGGTATTAGCTGTATTATTAATTGTATTAGCGGCTTTACTAAATTCTAAATTTATATAGAATAAATCAAATATATTCCTGAATACTAATTATTAGTATTCAGGTTTTTTACTTATCAGGAAATTTCGTTGAAATTGTCCTGGTAAGTAAAAAACGCTTCGCGAGGATCGCACTGCGACGGAGCAGAAAATGTTGCTATAGCAACCCGCCTCAGGCGGAGAATGTCGCTTGCGACATTCTTTATTCTTTTGTATGATATAATTAATATAGTTAAACTACTTCGAAATGGAGGTTAGAAAGTATGGAAGAAAAGTTAATGAATGAACGTAAAAAGATTATTTTAGATATAATTAATTCTGAAGAATATATACCAATGAAATTAAAGGAACTTGCTATTATTCTGAATATTCCGAAAGATAGAAGAAGTGAATTAGAAGAAGTATTAGATGCATTGTTAGCAGAGGGCAAGATTGGAATTTCTAAAAAAGGCAAATATGGTAAGCCGGGTGCTAATGTATTAATCGGAACCTATGAAGGTAATGCGAAAGGTTTTGGTTTTGTATCTATAGAGGGACAGGACGAGGATATCTATATACCTGAAAGTGCTACTAACGGAGCGTTGAATGGTGATTTAGTACAGGTAGTTCTAAGAGCTGCTAATACAGGAAGAAGACGTGAAGGAGAGATTATCAAGGTTATAGAGCATAAAATAGTTGAGGTCGTAGGATTATTTCAGAAATCAAAGAATTTCGGCTTCGTAATTCCTGATAATGCTAAAATCTCCAGAGATATATTTATTCCATTAGAGAAATCTAAAGGTGCTGTGACAGGTCATAAAGTTGTTGTTAAGATAACAGATTATGGTGATAAAAACAGAAAACCTGAGGGCGTGATTATTGAGATAATAGGACATATTAATGATCCGGGAACAGATATAATATCTGTTGTAAAAAGCTTAGAGATTCCAATGGAATTTCCCGATGGTGTAATGAAGCAGACCGAAGATATTGAAAATGAAGTTAATAGCAAGGATATGGCAGGACGACTAGATTTAAGAGATGTTATGATGGTTACAATTGATGGAGAAGATGCCAAAGACTTAGATGATGCAGTATCTTTAAGCTATGATAACGGAATCTATACACTTGGTGTCCATATTGCAGATGTATCTAATTATGTTATAGAGAATAGTCCACTGGATAAAGAGGCTGTAAAGCGTGGAACAAGTGTATACCTTGTAGACCGCGTAATTCCTATGCTTCCACACAAATTATCAAATGGAATATGTTCGTTAAATGCTAATGTAGACAGACTTGCATTAAGCTGTATTATGGAGATAGATAAAAAGGGAAATGTAGTAGGACATAAGATAGCTGAAACAGTTGTAAGAATAGATAAAAGAATGGATTATACTACAGTTAATAAGATTCTTGAATTTAATGATGAGACTGCAATTGAAGAAAATAAAGAGCTTGTACCGATGTTTAGACAGATGAATGAGCTTGCACTCATTTTAAGAGAGAAACGTCATAAACGTGGTTCTATAGATTTTGATTTTCCTGAAAGTAAGATAATCTTAGATGAGAAAGGCAAGCCTATAGATATTAAGCCATATGAGAGAAATTCTGCAACAAAACTTATCGAGGACTTTATGCTCATTGCAAATGAAACTGTTGCAGAAGACTATTTCTGGCAGGAATTGCCATTTGTATACAGAACACATGATATTCCTGACCCTGAAAAGATGCTTAAATTAAGTTTGTTTATAAATAATTTCGGATACGGAATTAAGACTACACAGGAAGAGATACATCCTAAAGAATTACAGAAGCTATTAGAGAAGATTGAGGGAACGGAAGAAGAGACTCTTATCAGCAGACTTACTTTACGTTCTATGAAACAGGCTAAATATACGACTTCATGTACAGGACATTTTGGATTGGCAGCTAAGTATTATTGCCATTTCACATCTCCTATCAGAAGATATCCTGATTTACAGATTCACAGAATAATTAAGGAGAATCTAAGAGGTGGTCTGTCTGAAAAACGTATAAAGCACTACGAAAGTATTCTTCCGGAAATAGCAGAGCAGGCAAGCAAGACTGAAAGACGTGCCGATGAGGCAGAAAGAGACACAGATAAACTCAAGAAGGTTGAATATATGCAGAATCATATAGGTGAAGTCTTTGATGGCGTGGTTTCGTCAATTACCAACTGGGGAATGTATGTGGAGCTGCCTAATACCGTAGAGGGAATGGTAAAACTTACAGCTTTACTAGATGACTACTATTATTATGATGAAGAAAGCTACGAACTAGTAGGAAAAGATACTGGCAATACCTATAAGCTCGGACAGAAAGTTAAGGTAGAAGTAACAGGTACTGATAAATTACAGCGCCAGATTGATTTTAAGATATATGAGCCTGAAGATGACAATGAATGAAAGGAATATAAATTGTAATGAGTAAAGAATCATTTAAATTAGTTGCCAATAATAAAAAGGCATATCATGATTATTTTATAGAAGATAAATATGAAGCAGGAATATGCCTGCATGGAACTGAGGTAAAATCTCTTAGAATGGGTAAATGCAGTATCAAAGAGGCATTTGTCAGAATAGAGAATGGCGAAGTATTCATATATGGAATGCATATCAGCCCATATGAGAAAGGCAATATTTTCAATAAAGATCCATTAAGAGTTAAAAAGCTTATGCTTCACAACTATGAGATTAATAAAATAGCAGGCAAAATGGCAGAAAAAGGTTATACTTTAGTTCCATTGCAGGTCTATTTTAAGGGAAGTCTTGTCAAAGTAGAAATCGCTCTTGCAAAAGGTAAGAAATTATATGATAAGAGACAGGATATAGCTAAGAAAGACCAGCGAAGAGAGGCAGAAAAGGAATTTAAAGTAAGAAATCTGTATTAAATATTGTCATATGAATTGAATAATTAATTATAGATATTGACATTTTAAGATATTAGTTGTAGTATGATTAATACGTGTCGTTTGTGACAGTGACAGTAATAACTCTTTCGGGGTTGTACTGGTTTCGACGGGGTTTTAGAAGTTAGGATAGCCACCCGTGGACTAGGACCACGTAAAAACTTAGAAATTAAATATAAACGCAAACGAAAATTTAGCGTACGCTGCCTAGTGGCAGCTGTCGACCTTAAGTCACTCGCTGCTTAAGAGTTCGGCATCGACTTTGCGAGGCACTCTTTTACCAAAGCTTTGAGGTATCAGAAGAATTTATGAAGCTACTAAGTTCGTAAGCCTGTCTGTGGGCGTATGAATGAGGGAATGTTAAAACATAGACTGTGGTGGAAGAAGTCTTAATGGAAGAGGCTTCGGACAGGGGTTCGATTCCCCTCAGCTCCATTTATAAGAATCCTTGAAAACATAGAGTTTTCAAGGGTTTTATTTTTTTGGGTAAGTATAAAATTGACTGTTCGATACCGTTTAAAACTTCTTAAATCTAAAAAAAAGTGTCGTCAAAAGTGTCGTCAAAAGTGTCGTCAAAAATGTAATAACATTGTATTTTGCTAAAGTGATATACAATGTTATTGTTATTATGATATAATTAAAATATTAATTTGATAAATTGGAATTTGAAGCGGAGGTATGTATTATGAATATAGGATTTTGGTCGTGTATAATTTTGGTAATACCATTTCTGATTATAGGTGTGTTATTTGCGATTTTTAAGGAAAAAGCAGCAAAATTTGTTTCAGGATTTAATTCATTTTCTAAAGAAGAACAGGCATTGTATGATAAAGCTCATATCTCTCGTGATATAAGAAATCAGTGCTTTATGTGGGCTATTATAATGTTGGCAGGAGCATTATTATCCTGCTTTTTAACCCCATATATAGCTATACCAACCTATATTATTTGGTTAGTTCTGTTTTTTAGAGAAGTCCACTTTGATAATCATAAAGCGTTTGAAAAATATTTATTAAAGTAAATTCCAGTTTAATGGAGTGTCAGATTTCAATATATAGAACAGTTTAATAAAGTTGAATTCCAGGAGGTGCGATAATGCAAGATATTATGAACGTTAATGAGAAAGAATATAAAATTCTGAAGTTATTAGGACATGGAAAAGGTGGTTATTCCTATTTAGTTGAACGAGAAGGTAATTTTTATGTGTTAAAGCAGATACACCATGAACCATGTGAATATTACGCATTTGGCAATAAAATTGAAGCGGAACAAAATGATTATAACAGACTGTTGCAAACAGGAATTAGAATTCCAAGAATGTTAGACATTGATATGGCGAATGAAAGAATATTAAAAGAATACATTGATGGACCAACTATATATGATTTAGTGAAAAAAGATACAATGAAAGATTTGTATTTGATGCAAATGAGAGAAATGGCAAAGGTAGTATATGATGCAGGCTTGAATATAGATTATTTTCCGACTAATTTCATTGTACAGGATGAACAGATTTTTTATATTGATTATGAATGTAACAATTATATGGATGAATGGAATTTTGAAAATTGGGGAATTAAGTACTGGTCTAAGACACAAGAATTTATTGATTATCTGGAACAACATTAGTTATACAAATTAGTAATATTCTACGAGAATGATAGGTATAAGATTTTTTAAACTTCCAGTTTTTGGAATTAAGAAAATTGGAATTTGACGGAGGTGTGCTATGAAAATTGAACATATTGCTTTGTATGTAAATAATTTGGAAGAAACTCGTTACTTCTTTATGAAGTATTTAGATGCAAAATCCAATGATGGATATCATAATTCAAAAACGAATTTCCGTTCTTATTTCCTTACATTTGATGGTGATACACGGCTTGAAATTATGAACAAGCCAGAAATGCCAGATTTTCCAAAAGAACCTGCTCGTACTGGATATGCACATATCGCATTCAGCGTAGGTAGCAAGGAAAAGGTTGATGCATTGACTGCAAAATTGAAGAATGACGGTTATAAAGTTATTAGTGGACCACGTACGACGGGAGATGGCTACTACGAAAGCTGCATTGTTGCAATTGAAGGAAATCAAATTGAAATCACGATTTGAGTGTAATAACTTCCAGTTTTTGGAATTAAGAAAATTGTTGTTTGAGGAGGTAAGCATGTTTTGAAAAAGTATAGATTTGGTTTTGATATTTTGGGATTAGCGCTTTTCTTTTTAATTATGATACCAAATTTTATTTGGTTTGCAATTCCTGCACAGCATGACATTTTAAGAGTTGAGTCTATAACGCCCATAGTAGACACCATTGCATCAATTGCTCAAGTAATAATGATAATTTGCTTATGTATTTTTAAAAATAAAGAGAAAGAAAAGATTCGCAAAACAAATTTGATAATAGCTATGATATTCGGCTGTTTATTATATTTTTTATGTTGGGTATTATATTACTTAGGAATAACAAATGCGGGAGTTATATTAGGTTTAACTATTTTTCCATGCTTAACATTTTTATTATATTCTTTAGAGCGGAAAAATATGATTGCTTTTGTTACTGCTTTAGTTTTTACGATATGTCATTTAATATATGCTATCGTTAATTATATTGTATAATAATTGGAAGTTGAGGTGGAAATATGGCATCAAGCAAGGAATACTTAGAGTTTATTTTAGAACAACTATCTGAGTTAGAAGAAATTACTTATCGAGCTATGATGGGAGAATTTATTATTTATTATCGTGGCAAGATTGTAGGCGGTATCTATGATGATAGATTACTTGTTAAACCAGTAAAATCAGCAATTAGTTATATGCCGACAGCTCCGTATGAATTACCATATGAGGGAGCAAAAGAGATGTTGTTGGTAGATGAAGTTGATAATAAGGAATTTTTGACTGGCTTGTTTTATGCAATGTATGATGAATTGCCAGTTCCAAAACCGAAAAAGAAATAAGCAACTTCCAGTTTTTGGAATTAAGAAAATTGGAATTTGTAGAGATTGTAAGTTTTTATATACTTAACATAGGAGGATGATCGAATATGGATGATATAGAATTTGTTAGATGTTCTGGCATAAATGAAGACTTTATTATGAACTGTCAGTTATTAGATATGGATCTAGATAGGCGAGTAGGAAGAGTAATTAAGAGAGAAAAGTACAAACAGTACAACCAACTTGATGAAATTAAAGAGGCTATAGTTGTATATGTTGATGGCAAAGCTGTTGGTGCAGGAGCAATTAGAGAATATCAGTATGGTGATATTGATGATGCAACCGAATTGAAAAGAGTATTTGTCAGAGATGAGTTTCAAGGGAAAGGAATAGGAAACAAGTTGGTTCTTGAATTGATTGAGTGGGCAAAAGAGCTGGGATACAAGAGGTTGATTCTTGAAACTGGAGAACTACTACAAGAATCATGTCATATATATCGGAAAGTAGGATTTAAAAAAATAGATAATTATGGTCCTTACATTTCGATGCCAGAATCATTGTGTATGATGAAAGAATTGTAGCTGACAACTTCCTGTTGCCGGAGAGTTGCATAGAGTGACAAATACAGATTTTATGGAGGCAAATCATGAATAGAATAATTTCTAAAATCGGTGCGACGGTCGTAGCATTACGGTTGATTGAAATCTTTAGAGGGAATAAATATGCTTGAGACAAATAGATTATTAATACGAAATTTTGTGGCGGAAGATACACATTCCTGCCTTGAGGGGTGGGGGAAAGATAAAAAGCTTGGAAAATATATACTTGGTTATCCGACAGAAGAAAAGCAGATGGAAGCATTTGTAGATGCCTGGTCGAAGAATAAAAACGCATGGCTTATTTTGGAAAAAGAGAGTAAGAATTGTATCGGATATGTAACGATTGATATACCGTACATACAGATTGGAATTGGAGAGATAGGGTATGTGATCGGTGAACGTTTTCAAAATAGAGGGTACGCATTTGAGGCATTACAGTGTATTATTCAAGAATATTTGGTAAAAAGAGATATGTATATGATTGAAGCAAAATATAATATATGTAATATGGCTTCTGGAAATTTATTGAAAAAGCTGGGCTTTCAATTTGATGGAGAGCTTAGAAACAGAAGAATTGATATTGCCTCAGGAGAACGTAAAAACTTAGTAATTTGTTCTATTACAAAGGAAGAATTGAAATTTAAAATGTGTAATTGTGATTAAAACCGTCCATATTCATGAGTTGTCAGATGTAATATTTTATTGCATAGAGGGTGATTTCGATATCGTGACCGACGACGGGATTGTGCATCTTACTGAAGGTGATTTTGTATTAATTGCGAAGGGAACACGACATAGACTAATACTAACAATACTTGTTAAGTGTCTGTTGATTGAGATGGACGGAATACTGAACAAAGAGAATATGGGTGGAACATACTACCAGACAAATTCAAGTTTGGAAAGCATTATCAAAAAAAATAGACCGTTAGAAAAATTGATATAAATTGGAGGATGGAAATAGTGAAAATTATAGATATTGTTGGAGAAAATTATTTTGGTAATTGGGATAAAACCAGAACTGCTTGCAGAGGAATCGTTATAGATGGTAAACGTATTTTACTTTCATATGAAACACAAACAAATCAGTATATGATTCCAGGTGGAGGCTTGGAAAACAATGAAAGTGATGAAGAATGCTGTGTTCGGGAAATTGCTGAAGAAACAGGAATGATTGTAGATGTTTCGGAGTGTATGCTTGAAATTGATGAATATTATGAGAACTGGAAATGGGTTAATAGGTATTTTATTTGCAAAGCAATAGGTACAACTGAAATAAAACAAACAGAAAGTGAAATACAAGTTGGTATGGAACCAAGATGGCTTAACATATCTGAAATTAAAGATATTTTTTCGCAGTATAATTTATATCAAGGAATAGATGATATGCGTAGAGGAATGTATTTTAGAGAATATACAGCATTAAGTGAATTGATTTAATGAAGTAACAACTTACTTTTGTTGTAAAGGAAATTAAGGCAGGCACTTAATGAACCGAAATGCTAATAAAATTAGAAATTCCAAACTCCCACGATAAGCTGCGTTAACGTGCTAAAACTTTTCCTTGACCTTGCATTTTATTAATGTTATTATATATCACTGTGTAAAGCACATATTAATTTTAAAAGGAGAATTGAAAATGAAGAGAAACGTAACAAAAGTAGTAAGTGTATTACTTGTCTTAGTTATGGCAATGTCGCTCATGGCATGTGGTTCAAAGAAATCAGATGACAAAAAGAGCAACAAGAATTTAGCATCACTTACAGCAGAGGAATTAGTAAACAAAGTATCAGAAGCTACTACAGATGTAAAAGGTATTTCATCAAAGATTACATTAGATGCTGCAGTATCAGCTTCAGGAATGGATATGTCAATATCTGGTACAGTTGAATCAAAGGCAAATGTTGATCCAGCTGAATCATATGTAAAAGTAGATTTATCATCAAATGCGTTAGGTCAAGAAAGAAATGTTAATTCTGAAGTGTATATGGTAAAGAATGATGACAAGATTGATACTTATACATTATATGATGGTGAATGGTCATATGAATCAGCAGATGCATCAGAATATACAGATAGTATTAATGATGTTATAGAACAGTTACAGTCAATTGATTATAAAGAAGTTTCTAAATATTTTGGAGAAGGAAAAGTAGAGAAAAAGAATGGTAACTACCAGTTAACAATGTCTGCATCTACAGAAGACCTTATCAGCAAATTAGAAGAATCTGAACTTGCTGACAAACTTGATTCAGTAGATTTATCATCAATACCAGCGGCAACAATTACATTAAAAGTTGTTTTAGATGGTAAAACATATTTACCAGTATCGGCAAAAGTTGGTTTTGATATGGATACAATTACTTATGAAGGAGTTGAAATTGAATTAACAAAATTTGATTTTGCTATTGATTTCACATCATACGATGCAGTAGATATCAAAGTTCCTGATGAAGCTTTAGATGCTAAATAAATTTCGAATTTAATAATACAGATTATTGAATAAAGAAGCTGTTAAATTTAGGATATGAATTAAATATTATATATGATATTTAAAATCTAATCCTTGAATTTAACAGCTTTTATTTAACTTATAACTATAGGATAAAATGTGTTGATGAAAAACCAGGACCATCGGAATCTAACTTACGGTTATCGTCGTATAATAATATTTTCCACATTTTGCTACAGGAGTGAAGCTGAACTGGGAAGCAGTCCGGCTATGTCCTAATTGAATTGAAATATCATCTGATATAGAACTGTTTTCTAAATCAATATTTTCAGGAAAATAAAAGGTTACTTTTGAGTTTCCGCGACTATACAGGGAAGTAATAGTTGATGGTAATTGATATATACTTGATAATATATAATAAGGAACATCTTTTTGCTTTTCCTGATACATATATTTCTCAGAAATACAGTTCTTTAATTTCTTATCAGGCTTATGATCTAAATACATCTGCTCATTAGTTATAAGAAAGTAATCATATCGCAGAAAATTATTACCTGCTTCATTACGCCCAGAGACATCAATAGGATCATCATAGGTACAGTCGACTTGATACCATTCTCCCTCTAAACATACTACATTCCAGGCATGTGATATTCCATCCGCATATCCAGTTTCAATTTCACAATCAATATCTAATGAATTCATTAGAAGTTTGAAAGCTTCTGAATATCCTCGACATACACCGATATGATTTTCAAGAACACCTTTAGCTGTATAGTCAATATCGGGTATTGTATTATTTTCGAGATTATCGTGGTCATATTCAGTTGTTGACACAATATAATCATGTATGGTTTTGACTTTTTCATAGTCTGTCATTGTTGGTATTATATTTTCGGTAATGATATTGTTTATAACATCAGTACTAACTTCATATTTAGATGGACTTATATAATCGTCATCGTATTTCGTATAAAAAGCATAGGCAACAATTACAGATAGTATTAACACTAGAAATAATTTTCTTAATTTCAAGGTATTTCCTCCACATTAATATTTTATTAAATTAAAGCAAAATAAATTATTGATATCAAATGTGTTAAGAGATATAAGCTTGTTTTACAATCACCAATAATATGATGCTAATATATTTATTATATATTATATCCTAAAATAAATCAAAACTTGTTTGAATTTTGACACTATAATAATTATATGTTAAAATCATTAGATAATTGAGTTGACATATTAAATTTGCATTTATTAGAAAGGCAGTGTTATTGATATGAAAAATGTAATTATGGGTTTTGAATTTAATAATGAAGAAAATTTTAATATGGCCAAAAAGGAATTAGATTATATGATGCATATAAATGTGAATCTTGACAATCTAAGTTCCGAAAAGACATTGGAATTATACAATAAATTAATAGATGATAAATTATTTAAGACCCCTATAGGTATGGAATTCTTAAGAAAGTTACAGAAGAAGCTTTTCGATGATAAGGCAATTGATAATTCTAAGATTAAAAATATTCCGGCGACAATATATATAGAAGAAACTACTGATAATTCAGACAATAGTAATCGCAGAGACAGAAAAAATAGCGGAAATAGCAACAATAATAGTAATATAAGTAATAATAAAAGTAGCAAAAGTATCAAAAGCAGCAATAATAAAAAAAATATTGTTTCTAAGGAGAATAAAAAGAATAACACAAGAGCAAATAGCTCTGGTAATAAAGGTAAAAATAATAAATATAAAGATTTATACGTAAAGATGCTGATTATTAATCTGGCACTTGTGATTACGATTGTTGTAATGTTTGTAATCACTAAAAGGGCGGATAAATTTGATGAAGATTATTATCGTGAAAGTATTGAAAATGAGTATGTAAGCTGGCAGAAAGCATTAGAAGAAAAAGAGTCATCTATTGTAGCTGAAGAAAATGCAAGTTAGTTCACAGATTAATCATATTTTTTGTTTATAATCAGGATAAGATAAAGTTTAATTATAAATCACTTGGAAATGAGGTTTAAATATGAATAATCTGAAGATATTAGTAGTTGATGATGAAAGCAGAATGAGAAAACTTGTTAATGATTTTCTTACGAAACATGGATATACAGTTATAGAGGCAGCCGATGGTGAAGAGGCTGTAGAGATATTTTATCAGGATAAGGAGATTGCTTTAATTATATTGGATGTTATGATGCCTAGGATGGATGGCTGGCAGGTATGTCGTGAGATTCGTAAGAATTCTAAAGTACCTATAGTTATGCTTACAGCTAAATCAGAAGAAAATGATGAATTACTAGGATTTGATTTGGGGGTAGATGAATATATCTCTAAACCATTTAGTCCTAAGATATTAGTAGCAAGGGTTGATTCGATTTTAAGACGTACGAATAAGTTAGATTCGAATGAGACTGTTTCAGCAGGAAATATTACAATTGATAAGTCTGCACATCAGGTTAAGGTTGGTGAGGAGACGATTGAATTAAGTTTCAAGGAATTCGAACTGCTATTATATTTCATTGAGAATAAAGGAATTGCATTATCTAGAGAAAAGATTCTTAATAATGTGTGGAATTATGATTATTTCGGTGATGCCAGAACAGTTGATACACATGTTAAGAAATTAAGAAGCAAATTAGGCGAATCAGGCGAATATATAAAGACTATCTGGGGTATGGGTTACAAATTCGAAGTAAATTAGGAGAAATCAGATCATGCATGTTAAAGTGAAGAATTCACTTAGAATGAAACTCGCAGTTGTACTGTTATGTCTTACAGCAGGAACTTTTTTAATATATTTCCTTATCAACCAGTTCTTCTTAGAGGATTATTATCTGTATACAAAGGAGAAGAGCTTGTTAAAAGGTTATCATAAGATTAGTGAGATATTGTCTGATTCAGGGGCAATAACGACTGAATCAGCTAATCAGATTGTAAATGTATGTGAAAAATACGGAATAACAATAATTGTAGTAGATACAGCAGATAATATTAAGTTACAATATGGTAATGGTGCCATATTACAGCAGAGGTTACAGCAGATTAATTTTGGTTTTAACCTGAATAATGAAAATACAAAAGTAATAAAAGAAACAGATAAATACGTATTGCAAAGTTATAATTTAGATAAAAGTAATGGTGGATATATGGAGGTAAGCGGGTTCTTTAATAAGAATATGATATTTCTTATGAGGATGGCAGTTCAGAGCATTAACGAAAGTGTAAGCATTTCAATGAAATTTTTCGTCTATGTTGGTACTTTCGTATCATTAATAGGAATAATTGTAGCATTTGTAATATCAGGAGAATTTACAAGACCGATTTTGCATCTGGCTGACATTTCTAAGGAAATGTCTAACCTTAATTTTAATGTAAAATATGAAAATAAATCGAATGATGAACTGGGTATTCTAGGAGAAAGCATGAATGAACTGTCAGATAAATTAGAGTCGACAATCATTGATTTAAAACAGGCAAATTATAAATTACAGAGTGATATTGAACAAAAAGAGAAGATTGATGAGATGCGTAAAGATTTTATCTCTAATGCATCTCATGAATTAAAGACACCAATTGCACTTATTCAGGGATATGCAGAAGGCTTAAGCGAATGTGTTAATGATGATGCAGATTCAAGAGAGTTCTATTGCGAAGTAATCATTGATGAAGCGAATAAGATGAATAAGTTAGTTAAAAATCTTTTATCACTTAATCAATTAGAATATGGAAGTTCAATGATTCAATATGAGAAATTCGATATAATTATGGTTATAAAGGGTGTGATTAATAAGCTTGATTATCCACTAAAGCAGAAAGAAGCAGTTGTGGACTTTGTTTATGACGGAAAATTATTTGTATATGCAGATGAATTTAAGATAGAGGAAGTTATAACTAACTATCTTACAAATGCCATTAACCACCTTGATGAAAATAAAATAATTAAGGTAAATATTTCTCAAAATGATAAGAAAATCAGAGTTTCGGTATTTAATTCAGGAAAACAGATACCTGATAATGAATTAGAAAATATCTGGATTAAGTTCTATAAGGTTGATAAAGCAAGAACAAGAGAGTATGGTGGAAGTGGAATTGGTCTGTCTATTGTAAAGGCAATAATGAACGCACATAATAATGAATGTGGTGTATTAAATAAGAAAAATGGAGTTGAATTTTGGTTTGAACTTGATACAGAATTATGTTGAACTTAGAGACATAAAATGATAAAATAGATATAAGATATTTTAATATTAAGACAATAATTGATGTTGTAGAACAGAGGAAGATATGAGATATAATAAACGTATAAAGCAGGTCGTAATGGTATGTCTTTTGTGTATAGGAATGGTAGCTTTAACAGGTTGTGATTCGCTTGATTATACAACTGAACAGGAAGATGTTATTGCTAATTATGCAGCAAATATATTGTTAAGACATGACAAGAATTATAAAAGTGATTACATAAGTGAAGAAGAGACTACATCTAAGGGAGAAGATACTGAAGTAACAGAAGAAGAGACTACAACTGTTGATAATTCTGTTAATGGTGATGGTATTAATGGTGACACTAATGTAGGAAAAGTGTCTAGTGCCGAAGATGTAACAAGTGCATTACATTTACCGGATGGAGTGACTGCACAATATGTTGATTATGATGTAGTTGACCAGTATCCTGATGATAGCTCGACAGATATATTTGTTATGAAAGCTGTTGAGAATAGCAAATTACTAATTGTTAAATTTAATATATCCAATACAACATCTCAGGATATTAGTATTAATATTATGTCATCAGTTCAGAAGTTTAAAGGAATTGTAAATGATGCAAAGAAATATAATGCACAGTTAACATTATTACTAGATGCTCTTAATACATATGAAGGTACTTTGAAAGCGGGGACATCACAGACATTGATTTTGGTTTATCAGACACAATTAGACGAGAAGGATGATGTAAAATCGCTATCGGTAGAACTTACAGATATATCAGGAAATGAAAGTGTTCTTAATCTAAAATAGCATACTATATTACTCAGGAGGAAAAGTATATGGAGACAAATATTTTATTAGAAAATGGAACAAATGAATTGGAGATTTTGGAGTTTTCAATTGACGGAAACTGTTATGGAATTAATGTTGCAAAAATTCGTGAGATTTTACCATATCAGACGGTTACACCTATTCCTAACTCACATACAAGTATTGAGGGTATATTTATGCCACGAGATACAATGATTACAGTAATTAATCTTCCTAGGGAATTAGGATTAAAAGAGAGTACTAATACTTCAAATGATATGATGATTATAACAAATTTTAATAATCTTAATATTGCATTTCATGTTCAATCGGTAATGGGTATTCACAGAGTTTCGTGGGCAGATATAATTACGCCTGATAAGACAATTAATACTAAAGAATCAAGTATTGCAACCGGAATAGTAAAGATTAACGGAAAGATTATAATTATTCTCGATTTTGAAAAGATTGTATCAGATATTAACCCTGAAACAGGACTTAAGGTTTCTGACATTGATGCACTTGGCGAAAGAAAAAGAAGTGATTCAACTATACTTATTGCGGAAGATTCAGCTTTACTCAGTACATTAATTGTAGATTCATTACATAAGGCAGGATATGTTAATGTTATAAAGAATGTAAATGGACAGGAAGCATGGGATAAGCTGTGCGAGTTGAAAGCCGATGGTTCGGTATTAGACAAGATAAAATGTATTATAACAGATATTGAGATGCCTCTTATGGACGGACATCGACTGACGAAGTTAGTTAAATCTGACGAGGTACTACATAATATACCTTTAATAATATTCTCATCACTTGTAAACGACGAGATGAAAACAAAAGGTGCTTCACTAGGTGCAGATGCACAACTTTCAAAACCTGAGATTGGTAATCTGGTTAAGATAATTGATGGATTAATTAAATAGATATGACATAAAGGTCGGCTTTATTTAGTCCGACCTTTATTATAATATTCATCAGGATTGTATAAATGTAGCATATAACAATCCAGTAAATCTTATTCATATATTTAATAACAGCTTAGTAATTGAATAAAGTTTTAAACAAATTCTATTTGTAGAATGGAGAATGAAATGAGTGACGAAACTAAAAGCGAGGAATATCTAGAGAATCTGCTTAATTCATTGAAGAATGAAGAATCAACTGAAGCGAATACAGATAATAATGAAGATATTGGAATATCAGACAATGAAAATATTTTAAATGATGATGCACCTGATTCATCGATAGTTGATAGAGATATTGCGGCTAATATGTTTTCAGCTGATAATAATATTAATAAATCATTAGATATTACTGATGATATGACATTAAATGACAATAATAATATTAATTTAGATGATATCTTAGACAATACTACAGAAAGTCCGGATATTGAAAAAATTATGAATGATTTAAATACAATGTCTGATAATTCAGATGATGATAAAAATATGGATAATGAAAAAGCGAAAGATGAGAAAAGTGACGTGGATAATGTAAAAAATAGTGATATAGACAATAAAGATAAGAAAAAGAAGTCTCTATTCGGTAAAATATTCTCAAAGAAATCTAAAAAAGAAAAGTCAGATTTGAATGAAATAGATGCTGATGAGATTCTGGATGAAACAGGAAGTACATCTGATGATATGGCAGATTTTGATTTGAATGAATTTGGTTTTAATGGAGATGCAGAAAGTATCTTGAGAGATTTAGATGAATTAGATGATATAGAAGATAAATCAGACAGTAAGAAGAAAGAAAAGAAGGAAAAAAAAGAGAAAAAAGCCAGAAAACCTAAAAAAGAGAAGAAAATAAAACAACCAAAGATAAAGACTAAGAAAGAAAAGCCAAAAAGGAGGGAAGAGATAATCAGAATTTCGCCATTGGCTATAATTCTTATGATTACGGTAATAGCTCTGTTAGTTGGTGGCATATATATAGGTTCTAATGTATTCTCATACAATAGTAATATTAAAGAGGCTACAAACAGTTACATTGATAATGACTATACTAAAGCATATAATCTGTTAGCAGGAATGAAACTTAAAGATAAGGATAAAGATTTCTACAAACAGGTAGAGAATATAATGAAAGTAGAAAAACATATTAATGATTTTAATTCATTTATAACCATAGAGAAATATACATATGCACTAGAGGCACTTATACGTGGTATTGAAAGCTACGACGAAAATATAGAGGCTTCTAAAGAACTTGGAACATATGAAATTCTTGAAACTGAAATGAATGAAATTGATACCCTGTTAAAGAATTATTTTGGAATGTCAATTGAAGATGCCCGTACAATTATTCAGATAACTGATAGTGGAAAGTATGCTAAAGAAATAAATGAAAGAGCAGCTAAGATAAATATAGTAGCAGAAGAGTAAAGTCAAACGCCTAAAAGAGATAAACAATTTTGAAAGGAAATATTTAGCATAAGTATTTTTAATAAAAAACTGAGAAAGGCAATGACAGATGGAGAGTATATCTGTTCTGAGTGCAGAGGATTAATGAAATTTAAAGATGAATGGGAAGATACATTAGTGTGTCATCATTGTGGTCACAGCATTGATTTAAAGGAATATGGTTGTGAAGGAGATGAAAAGCACAAGAATTTATATCCGACTAGAAAGGAAGTTCTGGGTATTGCCACGGAATGAGTCTAAAGAAGAAAATTAAGAATGAAAAAAAGCTAGATGAGAGAGTCTTAGAGAAATCTAAGGCTTTTTTACTTACCAGGAAATTTCGTTGAAATTGTCCAGGTAAGTAAAAAACGCTCCGCTTGAAAAATTCGTAAATCAAGTTGAACAAATATAAAATATCGACAATGTGCCTTTGATGTGATATTATTTACATATGTATTCGGGGTACTTTTTAATGGAGGGTTGAGAATATTGCAAATAAAATTGCATCTGAAAAGAACAAACCGACAAGAAAAACGTTGAGGGCTGACGAATACTATAATCCAAAAATGAAAAGGTATGAGCATCATTATAAAGATGCTTTTGAAAAGGAAAGAGTGATAAGCTCCTATAGACTCGAACCTACGGATCAATTACCAAAGGGTAAGCGTTCGGGGAAAAGTTTACGTGAAAAGGAGGCAGAATTAAAAGTACAGTCAGAAAAAAATATCGAAAATCACGTACTAAGTATTTACTAAATATATGCTGGTATGAAATATAATTAAATATAATAAAGAGTAATGAAATGGAATAACTCCAAAAGCTTTAAGCAGCTTAATTACTCTAAGAATGAAGTAATGAATGGAGACGAACAAGAATGATAGCAATTATAGACTATGATGCAGGCAACCTGAAGAGTGTTGAAAAAGCACTTAAATTTATCGGTGAAGATGCAATAATCTCAAGAGACAAAGATGAGATTTTAGAGGCTGATAAGGTTATTTTACCGGGAGTTGGAAGCTTCGGTGATGCAATGAGTAAATTAAAGAAATATGATTTAGTTAATACCATAAATGATGTAATAGATAAAAGGACACCTTTTCTTGGAATATGTTTAGGACTTCAGTTGTTATTTGAGAGAAGTGATGAATCTAAGGGAGTTTCAGGACTTGGAATACTTAAGGGTAACATTCTTAGAATACCTGATGCCCCTAATTTAAAGATTCCTCATATAGGATGGAATTCATTACATCTTATGAATAATGGAAGATTGTTTAAGAATATTGATGATGATGAATATGTTTATTTTGTACATTCATATTATCTTAAAGCAGCTGATACAAGTATTGTGAAAGCTGTTACTGAATATAGTACAATCTTAGATGTTTCAGTTGAAAAGGACAATATATTTGCATGCCAGTTCCACCCTGAAAAAAGTGGCGAAGTTGGTTTGAAGATACTTAAGAATTTTGCAGAGATTTAGGAGGAAGATATGCATACAAAGAGAATTATTCCATGTTTAGATGTTAATAATAACAGAGTTGTCAAAGGAATTAATTTCGTTAATCTAAGGGATGCCGGAGATCCTGTCGAAGTAGCTGCTGCATATGATAAAGCCGGTGCAGATGAAGTAGTATTCCTTGATATAACGGCATCTTCTGATAATAGAGAAACAGTAGTTGATATGGTAAGAAAAGTAGCAGAAAAGGTATTTATTCCTTTTACTGTAGGTGGTGGTATCAGAACAGTTGATAATTTCAAAGAATTATTACGTGAGGGCGCTGATAAGATAGCTATTAATTCGGCAGCCATAAATACACCAAAGCTTATAAGTGATGCTGCAGATAAGTTCGGAAGTCAGTGTGTGGTAGTTGCAATTGACGCAAAACGCAGAGCTGATGGAAGTGGCTGGAATATTTATAAAAATGGCGGCAGAATTGATACAGGTATTGATGCTGTTGAATGGGCTATGAAAGTTAATAAATTAGGTGCCGGAGAAATCTTGCTTACAAGTATGGATTGTGATGGAACTAAAAACGGATATGACATAGAACTCACTAGAAGCATAGCAGAAAATGTTTCGATACCTGTCATAGCATCGGGTGGTGCTGGTACAAAAGAGCATTTTTATGAAGCACTTACTGATGGAAAAGCAGATGCAGCATTAGCAGCTTCATTATTCCATTATAAAGAGCTTGAGATAATGGAATTAAAAAACTATTTATATGGTAAAGGAGTTCCTGTTAGATATGTCAGCAATAAGTAATGATTGGTTAGAACAGTTAAGGCCGGAATTTAGTAAGGCTTATTATAAAAACCTATTTGAAAAAATTAAAGAGGAATATTCGAAATGTGTGGTATATCCTAATTCAGATGATATATTTAATGCATTTCATTTAACACCATATAATAAAGTAAAAGTAGTCATACTTGGTCAGGATCCATATCATGAACCGGGACAGGCACATGGCTTAAGTTTTTCAGTAAAACCAGGCATAGACATACCACCATCATTAGTAAATATATACAAAGAACTTCATAATGATGTAGGAACATATATTCCTAATAATGGATATCTTGTTAAATGGGCAGAACAGGGAGTATTATTATTAAATACAATTCTTACAGTAAGAGCTCACGGAGCTATGTCACATAGCAGAATTGGCTGGGAAGAATTTACGAATGCGGCAATTGAAGCACTTAATAAATCTGACAGACCACTCGTATTTATGTTATGGGGAAAGCCGGCACAGGCAAAAGAAGTGATGTTAACGAACAGTAATCATCTTATACTAAAAGCACCACACCCAAGTCCGCTATCAGCATATAGAGGTTTCTTTGGATGCAGACATTTTAGTAAGGCTAATGAATTCTTAACTGCTCATGGCGAAACACCAATCGACTGGCAGATTGAAAATATCTAAAAATTATTTGCACTTGTAATATCGATAATATGAAAAGGTTATAATATTAAAGAGCTATAAACTTACATTTCTTTGTACCAACTACAAGCAGTTTGATTAGAATCCAATGATTTGAAGTTGGTACATATTTGATACATCCAATGTAGGTTTATAGCTCTTTTGAAATTCTATTTCTTAGCTTTAAGATTCTTTTGTGCAGTTGCAAGCATAAGTTTAATTCTGTTCAACTGGTTAACTTCACTTGCACCTGGATCATAGTCAACAGCTACAATATTTGATTCAGGATGCTGTCTTCTAAGTTCTTTAATTACACCTTTACCAACTATATGGTTAGGAAGGCAGGCAAATGGCTGGGCACATACAATATTTGGAACACCACTATGTATTAATTCAAGCATTTCGCCTGTAAGGAACCAACCCTCACCGGTCTGGTTGCCGAGAGATGCAATATCCTTAGCCATATTTGCTATATCTTCTATATGTGATGGTGGTGTAAAATGCTTACTCTTCTTGAATTCTTCAACAGCAGGCTTACGAACGTGTTCTAATGCACTGATTCCAAGATTAGTAAGTCTTGCGGTTGATTTCTTCATACCGAGATTCTCAACTTTGAAATTACAGTTGTAGAAGCTGTATAATAAGAAGTCTAATAAGTCAGGCATAACTGCTTCGGCGCCCTCTTTTTCTAACAGGTCAACTATATGGTTGTTAGCCATAGGGAGAAATTTAACTAAGATTTCGCCTACGACACCAACTCTAGGTTTAACTATATCTTCATGTATTGGAAGGTTATCGAAATCTTTTATGATTCCCTTTATATTCTTCTTAAATGTCGAATTATTAATACCAGGTTTTGCGAGGTCTGCATTACATTTATCTCTCCATTTTCTATGTAATTCATTAGCAGAACCAGGTTCAATTTCATATGGTCTCATTCTGTATAAGACTCTCATAAATATATCGCCATATACAACAGCCTGAAGTGCTTTGAATAATAATTTAGGAGTTATCTTAAAGCCTTCATTATGCTCTAAGCCCTGAGCACTGATTGACACAACAGGAATCTGTGCCATTCCGGCTTTCTCAAGAGCTCTTCTGATAAATCCTACATAGTTGCTGGCACGACAACCACCACCAGTCTGTGACATTACAACTGCTGTTTTATTAAGGTCATATTTGCCTGAAAGAAGTGCATCCATAATCTGTCCGACTACGATTAATGATGGATAGCAGGCATCATTGTTAACAAATTTAAGTCCGGTATCAACAGCTGTTCTGTTATCATTCTGGAGAACTACGATATTATAACCACAGGTTTTAAATGCAGTTTCAACTAATTCAAAATGAATAGGAGACATCTGTGGACAAAGAATTGTATAATTCTCTTTCATTTCTTTTGTGAATTCTACACGATTTATATTAGCAGGAACGATTGTTCGCTTTTCGTTTAATTTCTCTCTTACGCGGATAGCAGAGAGAAGTGAACGTATTCTGATTCTTGCAGCACCTAAGTTATTTACTTCATCGATTTTCAATACAGTATAAATTTTACCTGATTTTGTTAAAATATCATTTACCTGGTCTGTTGTTACGGCATCAAGACCACAACCAAATGAGTTAAGCTGAATTAAATCAAGGTTATCCTGAGTCTTAACGAAGTTAGCGGCTCTATATAATCTTGAATGGTACATCCACTGGTCCATTACAATAAGTGGTCGTTCAACCTCAGCAAGATGAGATACAGAATCTTCTGTAAGTACGGCAATTCCATATGAATTAATTAATTCAGGAATACCATGGTTAATTTCAGGGTCAATATGGTAAGGTCTGCCTGCTAATACAATACCTCGCTTATTATTGTCTTTCATATATTTAAGAACTTCTTCACCCTTACGTTCAATGTCAGCATGCACATTTTCTAATTCAGCCCAGCCTGCGTTAACGGCCTCAGTTACTTCGTTAGCAGGTATATTAAGTTCATTTTTGAAAACCTTAACTAATTGTTTTGATAATACATCTTTATTAGTCATTGCCATAAATGGATTCATAAATTTAACTTCTTTATTAACGATTTCTTCAACGTTATTTTTGATATTTTCGGCATAAGAAGTTACAATAGGGCAATTGTAGTGGTTATTAGCATCAGGTGTCTCATTTCGCTCGTATGGTATACAAGGATAGAAGATGAAATCAACACCATGTTTTATAAGCCATGTTACATGTCCATGTGCTAATTTGGCAGGATAACATTCAGATTCACTTGGAATTGATTCGATACCTAATTCATAAATCTTTCTGTTTGAGCTAGGTGATAATACGACCTGATATCCTAATTTCTTAAAGAAAACAGCCCAGAAAGGATAGTTTTCATACATATTTAAGACTCTTGGTATACCGACGGTTCCTCTTGGAGCTTCATCTGATGTAAGTGATTCATAATTAAATATCTTATTAAGTTTATATTCGAAGAGGTTAGGAATATTTTCTTTGTTTTTCTGTTTGCCTATACCACGTTCACATCTGTTACCTGTTATAAACTGTCGTCCGCCTGTGAATTTATTAATTGTAAGGAGACAACTGTTAGTACATCCTTTACAACGAGCCATAGAAGTAGAGTATTCTAATGAATTAATCTTATTGATTGATAACATTGTAGTTTCTTTAGATTCATCATATCTTTCGCGGGCAACCAAAGCAGCACCGAAAGCACCCATAATACCTGCAATGTCAGGCCTTACGGCATTACAGCCTGAAATCTTTTCAAAACTTCTAAGGACGGCATCATTATAGAATGTACCACCCTGAACTACGACTTTACTTCCTAAATCCTTAGGATCAGTAATTTTAATAACTTTGTAAAGAGCATTCTTTATAACTGAATATGCAAGACCGGCAGAGATATCTGAAACTTCAGAACCTTCTTTCTGTGCCTGTTTAACATTGGAATTCATAAATACTGTACATCTTGTACCTAAGTCAACTGGGTTCTTTGCAAATAATGCCTCTTTTGCAAAGTCAATTACACTGTAATTAAGAGATTTTGCAAATGTTTCAATGAATGAACCACAACCTGAAGAACAAGCTTCGTTAAGCTGAACACTGTCAACAGTCTTATTCTTGATTCTGATACATTTCATATCCTGTCCACCGATATCTAATATACAGTCAACATCTGGTTCAAAGAATGATGCGGCATAGAAGTGGGAAACAGTTTCAACTTCGCCCTCATCAAGCATAAGTGCAGCTTTAATCAATGCTTCACCATAACCTGTTGAACAGGAATATACGATTTTAGCACTATCAGGAATAATACTGTAGATTTCCTTAATTGCCTTAATAGTTGTCGCAAGCGGACTTCCATTGTTATTACTGTAAAATGAATACAATAAAGTTCCGTCCTCGCCGACTAAGGCAACTTTAGTTGTAGTTGAACCTGCATCGACACCTAAGAAGCAGTCACCTTCATAGTCTTTAAGGTCCATAGATGCAACTTTATGTTCATTATGACGTTTTACAAATTCATCATATTCTTCATGGGAAGCAAAAAGAGGATCCATACGTTTGATTTCGAATTCCATCTTAATGCCGTTAGATAGTTTCTCAATCATTTCGGTAAGTGAAACGGACATATTCTCTTTATAATTTAATGCAGCACCTGTTGCAGCAAATAGATGCGAATGTTCAGGTGCAATAATGTGTTCATCTGTAAGATTCAATGTTCTTATAAATGCAGCACGAAGCTCTGATAAGAAGTGAAGAGGACCACCAAGAAATGCAACATTTCCTCTAATTGGTTTACCACATGCAAGACCACTGATTGTCTGGTTAACAACAGCCTGGAATATTGATGCTGATAAATCTTCCTTTGTAGCACCTTCATTTATAAGAGGCTGGATATCAGTCTTTGCAAATACACCACAACGTGCAGCAATAGGATAAATTGCTTTATAATCCTTGGCATATTCATTTAATCCCGTAGCATCAGTCTGTAATAATGATGCCATCTGATCAATGAATGAACCTGTTCCACCGGCACATATACCATTCATTCTCTGCTCAACACCACCAGTGAAATAGATGATTTTAGCATCTTCTCCACCGAGCTCAATAGCTACATCTGTCTGTGGAGCATAGTCATTTAAGGCTGTAGAAACAGCTACAACTTCCTGTACAAATGGAATATTAAGGTGTTTTGAAAGTGTAAGTCCACCAGAACCTGTAATCATTGGATGCACTTCTATTTCGCCAGTAATTTCTTTGCATTTCGAAAGTAATTTAGCAAGTGTGTCCTGAATGTTTGCAAAATGTCTCTCATAATCAGAGAAGATAATTTCGTTTTTAGAATTAAGTACGGCAATTTTGACAGTAGTAGAGCCAATGTCGATACCTAAAGAATATAATTCGCTCATAAAGCACCTCATTTATTTTCATTTCGATTATAATCACATAATAATTCTAAAATTATTATTTAACGGTCTGGTTATGTATATTTATGGATAAATGCGTTAAAGATAAAATTTATCTATAAGGAAAAATAAAAATTGTTTCCTATTAAAATATGCATTAACTAGCCTGAAAAATTATAAACTATATTTCTACAAATTTCAACTAAAAACATTATAAATAAATCAGGTATTAAATATAAAAATAATTGAAAGAAAATCCATATATACAGTATATAGCGGAAACTCAAAATATTTGACAAATAATTATTATATAACTATAATAGTTGATTATAGTGTGAAAAGGAGATTGTGACTTGAAATTTTTTGATAAATTAGAACGAAAATATGGAAAATATGCTATCAGAAATCTAATGAAATATATTATTGTTCTGTACATTATCGGTTGGGCAATAGAGATAATCAATCAGGATTTCTATAATGACATCTTAGCCTTGAATATTGGAGATGTGCTGCATGGAGAAGTCTGGAGACTTGTAACATTTATAATTATGCCGCCGCAGGACACATCATATTTATTCATGATTTTCTCACTCTATCTGTATTATGTACTTGGCACTAATTTAGAGAGAGTATGGGGTGCGTTTAAGTTTAATGTATATTTTTTTATGGGAGTAATATTCCATATAATTGCGGCATTTATAATTTATTTTATCTGGGGCATTTCCTGGCCACTTACAACTTATTATCTTAATATGTCGCTTTTCTTTGCATTTGCAAGTGTTTATCCGGATATGGAGCTTTTATTGTTCTTCATACTTCCGATAAAGATAAAGTGGTTAGCAATAATAGATGGTGTATACTTTGGAGCAACCATATTCTTTGGTTTCTTTATTAAATATTTACCAGCGACAACACAGCTTAGCTTATTGAAAGTATTGCTTAACCTTGGAATAGTACCGTTACCACAGATTGCAGTGGCGGCACTCGTATCTCTTTTGAACTTCGTGGTATTCTTTTTTATGACAAGAAATTACAAACGCGTATCGCCTAAAGAGATTCATAGAAGAAATTCATATCGTAAACAGGTCGTACATTCAAGGTCACAGGCATCTGTTCACAAATGCGATATTTGTGGAAGAACAAGTACTGATTATCCTGAATTATCATTCAGATATTGCTCAAAATGTGCAGGTAATCATGAATATTGTCAGGACCATCTGTTTACACATGAACATATAAAATAGCAGACAAATAATAGCAGAATGGAGAAAAAAATATGGAAAAGAAACCTTTTGTAACACTTGAACAGCTTAAAGAAATCGATAAGACATACAAGACACCTTATCATTTATACGACGAAAAAGGTATAAGAGAAAATGCACTTCGTTTGAAAGATGCTTTTTCTTGGAATAAAGGATTTAGAGAATATTTCGCAGTTAAAGCAACTCCTAATCCATATATTATCAAAATATTACAGGAATGTGGTTGCGGTGTTGACTGTTCATCACTTACAGAACTTATGATGTCTGAAAAATTAGGCTTCAGAGGCGATGATATAATGTTTTCATCAAATGATACACCTGCTGAAGAATTTGCACTTGCAAGAAAATTAGATGCACAGATTAACCTTGATGATATAACACATATTGATTTCTTAAATAATATATGTGGTATACCTGAAACAATCTGCTGTAGATTTAATCCGGGTGGAGTATTTAAGATAAGTACATCAATTATGGATAATCCGGGCGATGCAAAATACGGCTTTACAAAACCACAGATAATAGAGGGATATAAGAGATTAAAAGAAATGGGTGCCAAGAGATTCGGTATTCATTCATTCCTTGCAAGTAACACTGTAACGAATGAATATTATCCAACACTTGCGAAAATCTTGTTTGAGACAGTAGTAGAAATTAAGGAGAAAACAGGTGTACAGATTTCGTTTGTTAATTTATCAGGTGGCGTTGGTATACCATATACACCAGACCAGGAACCAAATGACATTTATAAAATATCTGAGGGCGTAAAGAAGGCATATGATGAAATTTTAGTTCCTGCAGGTATAGATGTAGCTATTTATACAGAATTAGGAAGATATATGTTAGGACCTTATGGTTGCCTTGTTACAAAAGCAATTCATGAGAAACATACGCATAAAGAATATATTGGTGTAGATGCTTGTGCTGTTAACCTTATGAGACCTGCAATGTATGGAGCATATCATCATATTACTGTAATGGGCAAAGAGAATGAGCCTTGCGACCACAAATATGATATCACAGGTTCGCTTTGTGAAAACAATGATAAATTTGCAATTGATAGAATGTTACCAAAGATTGATATGGGCGATTTCCTTGTTATTCATGATACAGGTGCTCATGGTTTTGCAATGGGATATAATTACAATGGTAAATTAAAATCAGCAGAATTATTACTTAAGGAAGACGGAAGTGTTCAGATGATAAGACGTGCTGAAACACCAAAGGATTATTTTGCAACATTTGATTTTTCGGATATTTTAAAGTAAGTTGTAAATGATTTTTGTCTTATAATTTTATGAATGTTCACTAAATATTCATTTGAGTTGAGATGTCCGTCTATGACACACGCGTTCATATTAATTTATCTAGTACGAGTAAATCAAGTGTGTGGCATAGACGTAACATCACTTTAAGTATCATATATGCTATGAATACCGATAATTTAAAGAGTCGAAAATATAGTAGGGTAGATATTTATGGAATATAAATAAATATTGCTAAATAATATAAAAGCAGTAAAGAATACAGAGACATATATTTTTAATTAAATATATATTTCTGTTTTTTGTTACACATTTTTTGGAACGCTAAAAACTCGTTCGCATAAACAGGGTCTTGCCTTAAGAATAAAGAATGTCGCCTGCGACATTCTCCGCCTGTGGCGGGTTGTGATAGCAGCATTTTCTGCTCCGACGCAGTGTGATCCTCGCGGAGCGTTTTTGTTTACTAGAAAATTTCGTTGAAATTGTCCTGGTAAGCAAAAAAAACGGATACCGAAGTATCCGTTTTAATAATCAAATAATTAAGCTCTTTCAACAAAGCCTGATTTTAAGCATGAAGTACAAACATACATCTTTTTAGCTGCTCCGTTAAGGTTAACCTTTACAGATTTAACGTTTGATTTCCACATTTTACTTGTTTTTCTATTTGAGTGACTAACTGCGTTTCCGAAGTGAGCACCTTTATTACAAATTTCACATTTTGCCATTCCTAAGCACCTCCTTAAGCGTACATTTGGTCTTTTAGACCTAACACGAATGATATTTTAACAGATTAGCAATAAATATGCAAGCATTTTTTGAATTTTGTACTTTATTTTTTGAAAAAAGATGATATAATATCACCATAACATTAAATTAGGTTTTTACGCATATTTGCAATTTCCTAATTTATACTTGATTGTTATTAAATTCATTTTCATACATTTTATGCATGTATGAGGAACGGAGGAAGTATGAAAGGTAAATTAAATTCCAATCTTGGAGATGTTTATATTGATAACGCAGTTATTGCTAAATGTGCAGGTACAATTGCAATAGAGTGTTTTGGTATCGTTGGGATGGCAACTGTCAGTGTAGCTGATGGTATTGTTAAATTAGTTAAACGTGAAAATCTTGCTAAAGGAATTAATGTAGAAGTAGATGAAGATAATAATCTTACTATTGATTTTCATGTAATAGTTGCATATGGAGTCAGTATTTCAGCAGTTGCTGATAATCTTGTGTCAAATGTAAAATATCAGGTAGAAGAAATTACCGGCCTTTCCGTTAAGAAGATTAATATCTTTGTAGAAGGCGTACGTGTAATAGACTAATCTTAAGGAGGATTTTAATTGTGGTAACAAGTATAGATGGAAAGACTTTGCAGAAAATGTTTTTAGCAGGTGCTAAGAATCTTGAAGCAAAGAAAGAATGGATTAATGAGTTAAATGTATTCCCTGTTCCAGATGGTGATACAGGAACGAATATGACATTAACGATAATGTCTGCTGCAAAAGAAGTTAGCGGAATAGATAATCCAACAATGGAGACATTAGCTAAGGCTATTTCTTCGGGTTCCTTAAGAGGTGCGCGTGGTAACTCAGGTGTTATTCTTTCACAGCTTTTCAGAGGATTTACAAAAGAGATTAAAGCTTTTGAAACTATTGATGCAGTAGTTTTGGCAAATGCATGTGAACGTGCAGTTGAGACAGCATATAAAGCCGTTATGAAGCCTAAGGAGGGAACAATCCTTACAGTTGCAAAAGGTATGGCTGAAAAAGCAAAAGAAGTTGTTCTTGAAACAGATGACCTTGAATATATGATTGATGAGATAATCAAACATGGTGATTATGTACTCAGCCAGACACCAGAGATGCTTCCAGTATTAAAACAGGCAGGTGTTGTTGATTCAGGTGGACAGGGACTTATGCAGGTTATAAAAGGTGCATATGATGCATTTATGGGTAAGGAAATTGACTTATCTACTATAGAGGGTACACCTGCAAAAGCAGCAGCAACAAATGAAGTTCCTGAAACTTATGATATTAAGTACGGATATTGTACTGAATTCATTATTATGCTTGAGAAAGAGTATAATATGGAGAAAGAACAAGAGTTCAAAGCATATTTAGAGTCAATTGGTGATTCTATTGTTTTAGTTTCTGATGATGACATTGTAAAGGTTCATGTACATACCAATGATCCTGGTCTTGCAATTCAGAAAGCTTTAACATTTGGTTCTTTAACTAAGATGAAAATTGATAATATGCGCGAAGAACATCAGGAAAAATTAATCAAAGATGCCGAGAAATTAGCAGCTAAACAGAAAGATGAAGAAGTCAAGAAGGCAGACGAACCAAGAAAACCGGTTGGATTTATAGCAGTTTCAATTGGTGAGGGAATGAATGAGATTCTTTCAGGACTTGGAGTTGATGAGATTATCGAGGGCGGTCAGACCATGAACCCAAGCACAGAAGATGTTCTTAATGCGATTGATAAGGTAAATGCAGATACAATATTTGTATTACCTAATAATAAGAATATTATACTTGCTGCAGAACAGGCAAGAAATTTAACAGAAGACAAGGAAATTATAGTTATCCCATCTAAGACAGTTCCACAGGGTATTACAGCTATTATTAACTATGTTCAGGATACTGATTCTAAGACAAATGCTGAAAAAATGATTGAAGAGATGTCTAAGGTTAAGACTGGTTCAGTAACTTATGCTGTAAGAGATACTGTAATTGATGATAAAGAGATCAAAGAAAATGACATAATGGGTATCGGAGATGATGGTATTATTTCTGTAGGTACAGATTTATTTAAGACTACAGTTGATATGGTATCTAATTTGGTAGATGACGATTCGGAGATAATAAGCATTTACTATGGTGCAGATGTAGATGAAGAAGCAGCTAATGAGCTTAGCGAGAAAATCGAAAGTCTGTATCCGGATGTTGAAGTCGATTTGAATTGTGGCGGACAGCCAATATATTATTATATTATTTCGGTAGAATAAGATTATGATAATTGGATAACTTGAATTTAAAATAAATAATATAAAATAAACAGAGGTCATATATTTTAATTTTCTAAAAATAGAGAAAATATAATATATGACCTTTTAATTTAGAATTATAGAGAACTATACAGACTAGAAATATACGACAAAGTGTGTTGGTTAAAACAGAACTATAGAATAGAAATTATTTACTGAGTAATGAGTCTATATAAATATTTCTTATAATAGTCACTGGTAAAATGTATTCCATCTGTTGTAGATTCAGATTTAAGAAAACCATTTTCATCAATGAAATAACTGTTTAAATCTATGTATGTGGTATCTGTCTCTGAACACATATTTCGAATCTTATTATTAAATAAATCGATTCGTTCATTATTTTCTGATTCGTTATTAACTTTTGCATCAGAAGAGATATGAAAAATTGCCATTATATTAATATGTGATTCGGGACTGATTTCTTTGATTTTATTAATTAATACTTTATATTTTTCTATAAATGTATCTTCATATTTCCAACCTAATTCATTATAACCAATGGATAAGTATATATTATCATATTTATATTTGCTTATGGCTTCATATAGTCCCAGATTCTCTCCGTTAATGAAGAATGTATCTTCTGTAAGCTTATCAATGGTGATTCCAACATCACAACAAAATGATGCGAATTTAGATGCTCCAGTGAACCTTCTGATGCCATCAGTTCTTGAATCACCGACAAATAATGAGTTATTGAGATGTTTAGAAATATTATCATCAGCCAAAACATTATCAAGATTAGAATAATTATCATCAGCTAAATAATTACTATCAGAACCATTGGAACTAATATCAGTTTTATTGCCGGAATTTGTATTTCTATTATTAACAGGATTAGTAGAATTAACATTATCAGAGCTATCTAAATCTGAATTATTATTAGAATTATTTGCATCTGGATTAGAAGTGTTATTTATTGTATTACCATTGATGGGGTTAGAATTATTCTCAAATCTGACCAGACGGTTATCTGGAATATTTAATCTGATTATTATTACAATCAGAAATATTACAGCTATAAATAATAAAAATATTGTCAGTAATAATTTTTTTCCATTATTCAATGTTATATCTTACCTTTCGCATAAATTAAATACGTGATATAATGGCACAAAGATAACAAGTGATGTGAAATCATTGTGTATGTTACTATTATATAATTGCAATGATAAGAATGCAAGGAGGATTCTTAATGGAATTAATAAAAATAAAGGGTGTAGGTGAGAAAACTGTTGCACTTTTAAATAAATTAGGAATTAATGATTCGGATGAGTTGCTAAGGTACTATCCTAGAAATTATGATATATATGAGAAACCGATATTGATTGAGGATATAGATAATAAATTAATCGTTGCCATAGATGGTGTGGTCACTAAGAATATAGAGATAAAACATATGAAGAATCTTACCGTGGTTACGACAAATATTAAAGATGCTAATAATAAAATGATTAAAGTAACATGGTTTAATATGCCTTTTCTGAGGTCAACAATAAAATATTCGATGAGATTTATATTCAGAGGCAGAATTAACAGAGTAAATGGTATTCCTGTAATGGAGCAGCCTGAGATATTTACTATGGCGAAATATGAAGAGAAGCTTAATTCGATGCAGCCACTTTATGGACTTACTAAAGGCATTACAAATAACCAGATTTCAAAGATTATAAATAATCTTTTAGAGGTTAAAACTATAACAGATTATTTATCTGATGATTACAAGGCAAAGTATGATTTGTGTGATATGGATTATGCAATCAGAAATATACATTTTCCAAAAGATTTTGAATGTATGGCAGCAGCTAGAAAACGTCTTGTATTTGATGAATTTTTCGCATTTATATATAAGATGAAGATGTTAAAGGCAAAAGAGATTCAGGTAGTAAACCAATATATAATTAATAATTTTCAGATGTCAGACAGTATCATTGAAAATCTGCCATATAGCCTTACATCTGCACAGAGAAAAGTAATTAATGAAATACGAAGTGACATTTCAGGGGAATATGTAATGCAGAGACTTATACAGGGGGATGTAGGCTCAGGTAAGACGATAGTGGCATTTTTGACGATGATTGATTTTGCAGCGGCAGGTTTACAGTCAGTAATTATGGCACCGACAGAGGTGCTTGCAAGTCAACATTATGAAGATATGATTAATTTATTAGAAGAAAATGATTTGGATTACAAAGTTGTATTGCTTACAGGTTCACTTACTGCCAAGCAGAAACATATTGCCTATGATATGATTGAATCAGGTGAGGCTAGACTAATTATAGGTACACATGCAGCATTTCAGGAAAAAGTAGTCTATAATAATCTTTCACTGGTAGTTATAGACGAACAGCATAGATTTGGTGTGGTACAACGATCTTTGCTTATGGAAAAAGGATTAAAACCTCATGTGATGGTAATGAGTGCGACACCGATACCAAGAACACTTGCAATTATTCTATATGGGGATATGGATATTTCCGTTATCGATGAACTCCCCGCTAACAGACTATCGATAAAAAACTGTGTTGTAACTAAGGAATATCGCCCGAATGCATACAGATTTATTGAGAAAGAGGTACATTCAGGCAGACAGGCATATATAATATGTCCGATGGTAGAGGAAAGTGATACCTTAGAAGCTGAAAATGTAATAGATTATGCTGATAATTTATCTAAGATATTGCCGGATGATATTAAGGTTTCATATCTGCATGGTAAAATGAAGTCAGATTTGAAAAATGAAATTATCAGTAAATTCGAGAAAAATGAGATAAATGTCTTAGTATCGACAACTGTAATAGAGGTAGGAATTAATGTGCCGAATGCAACGATAATGATGGTCGAAAATGCAGAAAGGTTTGGTCTGTCTGCATTGCATCAGTTAAGAGGTCGTGTGGGACGAGGAAAATACCAGTCTTATTGTATATTTGTAAGCGCTTCGCAGAATAAAGAGAAACTTGATAAGCTAAATATTTTAAATAAATCTAATGATGGATTCTATATTGCTTCTGAGGACCTCAAACTAAGAGGACCGGGCGATTTCTTTGGAATACGCCAAAGTGGAGATATCGGTTTTGAAATTGCTGATATTTATACAGATGCTAAAATTTTAAAAAATGCCGAAAAGGCTGTGGATGAATTTATTAATGATGGATATGAATTTATTGACAAAAAAATTAATGATGATATAGTAATATATTAATTGATGAATATGATATATAGAAAGGATAAATGTACAGTCAGATTCATATGAAGATATATGATTGTACAAGGTATTTGTATGAATATAGTTGTTTTATGTGCAGGAACAAGTACAGAAAGAGAAGTATCCATTGTTACTGGTAAGATGGTGTGTGATGCACTTAGAGAAAAAGGACATAACGCAAGAGTATTAGATGTTTTCTTTGGAACATATAAAAATGATAAAGTTAATAAAGATAATTTCTTCTCAGGAGAATATGATTTAGATAGAGAAATAGAACACATTTCCTCGCTTAATAGTGAAGTTACGGAAATGAAGAGCAGTAGAAGGAGATTTTTCGGGGATAATGTACTTGATATATGTATGAGTGCAGATGTTGTATTTATGGCTCTTCATGGTGCAAACGGAGAAGATGGAAAAGTTCAGGCAACACTTGATTTATGTGGCGTTAAATATACAGGCACAGGATATTTAGGAAGTGCACTTGCAATGGATAAAGGAATGACAAAACAGTTATTTGTATACAATAATGTTCCTACACCTAAGGGAATTCTTTTATCTAAAAATGATAATAATAATTATGTGGAGAAATTAAAGAAAGCTGAAATTGCATTCCCATGCGTTGTTAAGCCTTGTTGTGGAGGCTCAAGTATCGGTGTTTCGATATCAAATAGTGAAGAAGAATTTTTAAAAGCACTAGAAGAAGCATTTTCGTTTGAAGATAATGTTGTTGTGGAAGAATATATTAAGGGCAGAGAATTCTCAATTGGTGTAATAGGTGGCAAGGCACTTCCTATTATTGAAATTATTCCTTTAGAGGGATTTTATGATTATAAGAATAAATATCAGCCTGGAATGACTAAAGATGTATGCCCGGCACAAATTAGTGCAGAATTAACTGAAAAAATGCAGGCTGAAGCAGTACATGCAAGCAAGGTTCTTAATCTGGATGCATATAGTAGAATAGATTTCTTAAGTGATGATAATGATAATATATATTGCTTAGAGGCAAATACTTTACCAGGAATGACACCAACAAGCCTTCTTCCACAGGAGGCAGCAGCTATTGGAATCAGCTTTCCTGATTTATGTGAGAAATTGATTAAAGAGAGTGATAGATAGAACACTTGGAAATGGAGTTAGTATGAGAAACCTTACATTAGAAAATGTTGCTAAAGCATGTAATGGAAGATTGTTCTGTGATTCAGAAGAATTATCTAAAAGAGAAGTGAGTGATATAGTTACGGATAATAGAAAAGTTACGAAAGATTCATTATTTGTAGCGATAAAAGGTGCACGAGTTGATGGACACAGTTTCATTAATTCAGCTTATGAAGCAGGTGCATTGTGTGTAATATCTGAACGGAAATTAGATATCGATAAACCATATATATTAGTCGAAAGCTCATTAGTTGCCATAAAAAATATTGCGAAATTCTACCGCAAGGGCTTAGATATTAAAGTTGTCGGAATAACGGGAAGTGTTGGTAAAACAAGCACTAAAGAGATGATATATTCAGTTTTATCTGAAAAATATAATGTATTAAAAACAGAAGGAAACTTTAATAATGAACTAGGACTTCCTCTCACAATTTTCAGGATAAGAGAAGAACATGAGATTGCTGTACTTGAAATGGGAATCAGTGATTTTGGCGAAATGACAAGACTTTCTGAAATTGCACAGCCTGATGTGGCTGTAATTACTAACATTGGTTTATGCCATTTAGAGAATCTCAAAACCAGAGACGGAATACTTAAAGCCAAGACAGAGATGTTTAAAAATATTTCTGAAGATGCATCAATAGTATTAAATGGTGATGACGATAAATTAAGTACAATTTCTGAATATAATGGTATAAAACCATATTTTTACGGTATTGATAATAAAGAGAGCAAAATATATGCAGACAATATCGAAAATTTTGGAATAAAAGGAATAAAATGCGATATCCACTACAAAGATTCTACTATAAATGCATTGATTAATATACCGGGTAAACATATGGTCTATAATGCACTTGCAGCCGTATGTGTCGGTAAAATATTTGGACTTAAAGATAATGAGATAGAAAGTGGAATAGAAAAATTAAAACCTGTATCAGGACGAAATAATATATTAGAATTAGATGGAATAACTGTAATAGATGACTGTTATAATGCTAATCCTGTATCAATGCGTGCAAGTATCGATGTACTTAATTATGCGACAGGCAGAAAAGTTGCAATCCTTGGTGATATGGGAGAATTAGGTGCTAATGAAGATAAAATGCATAAGGAAATCGGAGATTATATCATTAATACTGACATAGACGTAGTAGTATTAGCCGGTAAATTAATGAATAATGCATTTTTAGAGTTAGAGAAACAGCATTTTGACAGAAAAATCTATTATTATGATAAATTAGATGATTTAGTTTCTGAATTACCACGCATAATCAAAAAAGATGATACCATTTTAGTAAAGGCTTCCCATTTTATGAACTTTGTTAAAATAGTAGAGTATTTCAAAGAAAACTGGTAAGTTTAAGCAAATTACTAAAACTTACCAGTTTATATTTGAAATACCTCCACATAATATTACTGTAACATCAAAACCAGTAAAATATATGGAGGTTTAATTATGAATAACACAAGTTCAAACAAAACATCAGTACCAGAAGCAAAAAGTGCTATGAACAAATTCAAAATGGAAGTAGCAAATGAAATTGGTGTTCCTTTGTCAGATGGTTATAATGGTAATCTTACTTCCGCACAGAATGGTTCAGTAGGTGGATATATGGTTAAAAAGATGATTGAAGCACAGGAAAGAGAAATGGCTTCAAGAGGATAATTTAATCTAATCTATCTGAATTGATGTTAAGAGGGCTACCTGTTAAAGGGTAGTCCTCTCAGTGTTTACGGCTTATATTTTTGATAATGTCATTTACATAAGTATATAATTCTGATAAATTATTTGGATTATTATCAAAATTACTATTGGAATTGTCGTTAGCATTAACATTAGTAGTATTGCCGATATTATTGTTATTATTATTAATTATGTTATAAAAATCATTTATTTCAAAATAAAATTCCTTGGAATTAGACTCTTCTTTAAAAGCCGGTTTAAATATTTCCGAAAATTCTCTAGCGAAAACTCCGGTTTTCTTAGTATAGCAATTGTCTTTTTTAGCTTTGGTTCTATGTCCTTTATCCACAAACTGGGCAACTGATTTATGTATTGCCATATCTTCGTCAGGAAGATAATAATAGTCTTTATAATTTGTATAAAAATATTTAAGACATTTTTCTTCTAAAGGTATAAGAATTTTAAGTATATCATTGCCGGCACTTATATAAATATTGTCTTTTCTTATGGAAAAAGGAACTTTTAGGCGGTTATTAAGGTGGCAGTTTATTATAAGATTTTCGTTACATTCATAATCTGTAATGGTATAATCACCCTTTATAATGCTTACATATGACAAAATATCACAGATTTTTACCAGACCATATATATCATCGTAATTATGCAGGAGAAGAAGTTCTAAATAATCTTTAGTTGGTCTCTTTAAATAATCATAATAAATCTGAATCAGTCGTCCACCATCATATTCATCATCTCTTTGAATCTTAAGAAAGAGTTCTAAAGATTTCTGCTTAAGATTATCAAGTCCGAAGAAGAAACGGTAACTAAATACCTCTTTATAAATATCATATGAGATAAAATTATCAAAACTAAACTGTAATTCATAGAATTCCGCCTTGGCTTCAATAAAAGGAATATCAAAAGAATTTCCATTATAATTAATTACTACATCAAAATCTTTAATAAATGTTATAAATTCTGAAATAATTTCCTGTTCAGAATGTCCGTCATCATCAAACCATTGTATTGATTTAAGAGAATGATTATCGTAGTATACGACACCTATTAAATATATCGTATTTTTTAATCTGCTAAAACCTGTGGTTTCAATATCGAAAAAGCATATTCTTTTATTACCAAAATGTTGTTGTATATCATATAATATTTTTATTTGGGATGTATCTTTTCTCGTAATCATATTAAGTCTCCATTTCTGACACTTTAATACATATAAAATATCATATATTAAATTTGCTAACAAGATGTATTTTAAAGTTGTATTTTATGCTAAATTATATTAAAATTATATAATGATTTAAAACTAGAAAAGAGGGATTTCAAATGTCGTTATTAACGTTCAAAGGTGGTATTCATCCTTACGAGGGCAAAGAATTGTCAAAGGATAAAGCCATTGTTGAATATTTTCCAAAGGGCGATGTAGCCATATCTATGTCACAGCATATAGGAGCACCTGCAAAGCCTGTTGTAAATGTGGGGGATTATGTACTGACAGGGCAACTGATAGGCGAGGCATCAGGGTTTATTTCTGCAAATGTCCATTCATCAGTTTCAGGAAAAGTTAAAGCTATTGAGCCTAGAATGCTAGTAAATGGAAGTAAGGCTACTTGTATAATTATAGAAAATGATGGCAAGTTCGATGAAGTTGAATTCGAAAAGCCAAAGAGTTTAGAAGAATTAAGCAAGGAAGAGATAGTAGAACTTGTTAAAAAAGCAGGTATCGTAGGTATGGGTGGTGCAGGATTCCCCACTAATGTTAAGTTATCTCCGAAAGAACCTGATAAAATTGACTATGTTATAGTAAATGGTGCAGAATGTGAGCCATATCTTACATCGGATTATCGAAGACTTATAGAAGAACCAGAGGTTGTCATAGTTGGCCTTAAGGTTATGCTTAAATTATTTGACAATGCTAAGGGAATTATTGCTGTAGAAGATAATAAACTTGATGCAATAGCTAAATTAAAAGAACTTGTTAAGTCAGAAGATAGAATAGAGATTAAGACCTTGTATACAAAATATCCTCAAGGGGCAGAAAGAATGTTAATCAACGCAGTAACCGGAAGAAAGATTAATTCATCAATGCTTCCGGCTGATGCTGGATGTGTAGTTGATAATGTTGATACAGTATTTGCCATAAAATCTGCCGTAATTGATGGCAGACCGCTTATTAAGAGGGTTATAACAGTTACCGGTGATGCAATTAATGAACCACATAACTTCTTAGTAAGAACAGGTACAAATCACAGTGAATTAATAGATGCGGCAGGCGGCTTTAAAGAAGAACCAGAGAAGATTATTTCAGGCGGTCCTATGATGGGAATGGCTATAAGTACAATAGATGTTCCGGTAACTAAGACTTCTTCAGCATTATTATGCTACGTAAAAGATCCGTTGTCCAAAGTAAAAGAGACAAATTGTATAAATTGTGGCAGATGTGTAAGTGTCTGTCCAGGCAGGATTATTCCTACAAGACTGGCTGAATTCTCTGAACACGGAGATATGGAGAACTTTGTTAAATATAATGGATTAGAATGCTGCGAATGTGGCTGCTGCTCTTATATATGTCCTGCTAAGAGAAATCTTACCCAGGCAATAAAGAGTATGCGTAAACAGGTATTGGCAAGTAAGAAAAAATAGAACAGAGGTGTTAAACTTGAAAGAAATGCTTAATGTATCATCAAATCCCCATGTCAGGGACAATACAACGACATCGGGAATAATGCTTGACGTATTAATTGCATTAATACCTGCAAGCATGTTTGGTATTTTTAATTTTGGCTACAGGGCATTAGCAGTAATAGTAGTTACTGTTTTAGCTGCAGTGGCTACAGAAGCGATTTATGAGAAAGCAATGAAACGAAAACTAACAATAGGTGATTTAAGTGCTGCCGTAACAGGACTTTTACTTGCACTTAATTTACCATCTACAATCCCTTTATGGATAGCTGCATTAGGTGCAATATTTGCAATATTGGTTGTAAAGCAGTTATTTGGAGGTCTTGGACAGAACTTTATGAATCCGGCTCTTGGTGCAAGATGCTTTTTATTACTTTCATTTACGGGACAAATGACTAAGTTCACACTTGACGGAGTGACAACAGCTACACCACTTTACAATATTAAAAATGGTGGAAGTTATGATGTATTAAAGATGTTTATCGGAAATACTGCAGGTACTATTGGAGAGACATCCACACTAGCGATACTTATCGGTGCATGTTATCTTTTGGTAAAACGTATTATTGATTTTAAGATACCTGTATTTTATATTGGTACATTTACTATATTTGCAATGATTTATACAGTCTGTCATGGTGGTCTGGATATGCAATTTGTGGCAGCACAGTTATGTGGCGGAGGACTTATGTTAGGTGCATGGTTTATGGCAACTGACTATGTAACTTCACCGATTACTCCAAAGGGTAAAATAGTCTACGGAATCTGTCTTGGTCTTTTGACAGGAGCATTCAGATTACTTGCTACGGCAAATGCAGCACCTGAAGGAGTATCGTATGCAATTATATTCTGTAATCTGTTAGTTCCATTGATTGAAAAAGCTACATTTCCTAAAGCATTTGGAAAGGAGGCTTCAAAATAATGAAAGAAATTATGTTAAATTCTCTTAAATTATTCCTGATTACATTGATTGCAGGTCTGCTTCTCGGAACGGTGTATGAGATAACTAAGGAGCCGAGAAAGAAGCAGGAAGAGAAAACTAAGCAGACAGCATATGAAAAGGTATTTGAGGCAGCAGATTCATTTGAAGAGATGGATTATGATAAGAAAGAATTAGAGACATATATCTCTGATAATGGATATAAACCATCAATCGCTTATATTGACGGAATAGTTAAGGCATTAGATGGCGACAAAAATGTTGTCGGATACGTAATTACCGTAACAGATAAAGAAGGTTATGGCGGAAATATCCAGTTTACAATAGGCATTCAGAGTGATGGTACAATTAACGGAGTATCATTTTTATCTATTGAAGAAACTGCAGGTGTTGGTATGAAAGCAAAAGAGAATAAATTCAAGAGCCAGTTCGAGGGCAGAAAAGTTGATTCTTTTGAATATACCAAGAATGGAGCAACTGCTGATAATCAGATAGATGCAATCAGCGGAGCTACAATTACGACTAATGCAGTAACTAACGGAGTAAATACCGGAATTTTAGCATACAAATTTGTGATGGAGGCGAATTAAATGAATAAATGTTTAGAACGTCTATATAATGGAATTATAAAAGAAAATCCTACATTTGTTCTTATGTTAGGTATGTGTCCTACACTTGCTGTTACATCATCATTACAGAACGGCTTTGGAATGGGTATGACAACCATGGTGGTTTTAACAGCATCGAATGCAATAATAGCTTTACTTAGAAATGTTATTCCTGATAAAGTCAGAATGCCTGCATTTATAGTTATTGTTGCGAGTTTTGTTACGATAGTACAGTTCTTATTACAGGCATATCTGCCTGCACTTAATACATCATTAGGAATATATATTCCTTTAATAGTTGTTAACTGCATTATCTTAGGAAGAGCTGAAGCATATGCTTCTAAGAATCCTGTATTGCCATCAATATTTGACGGAATAGGAATGGGACTCGGATTTACATTTGGATTATCCTGTCTTGGCTTTTTCAGGGAATTAATCGGCTCAGGAACGATCTTAGGCAGCAGGGTTATTCCGGAAAATTATAATATAAAGATAATAGCTTTAGCACCGGGAGCATTCTTCGTTCTTGCAACATTAGTTGCTATCCAGAATAAAATAAGAATTGCCCATGGAAAGAAACCAAAAGAAATGAAATGTTGTTCAGACTGTTCAAATTGTAATAAGCAATGTGATGACAGGACTGACGAAGTAGTAAAGGAGGCTTAATCACATGAAATCATTACTTATAATTGCCATTGCGGCAGCACTTGTAAACAATGTTGTATTAAGTCAGTTCTTAGGACTATGTCCATTCTTAGGAGTTTCTAAAAAAGTCAAAACTGCCGGAGGAATGGGTGCAGCGGTAATATTTGTAATTACTATATCATCATTGCTTACAAGTATTATTTATAAATGCATTTTAGTACCATCGAAGATGACCTACTTAAATACAATCGTATTTATATTAGTTATAGCTGCATTAGTACAGTTCGTGGAAATGGTACTTAAGAAATTAAGTCCCGCACTATACGAGGCACTTGGTGTATATCTGCCACTGATTACAACTAACTGTGCAGTTTTAGGTGTGGCATTATTAAATGTACAGAATAGTTATGGAATACTTGAAAGTGTTATAAATGGTTTTGGAACTGCCGTAGGTTTTACGGTTTCCATTGTTATTATGGCAGGAATCAGAGAAAAAATAGAATATAACGATGTATCGCCGGCATTAAAAGGAATGCCTATTGTACTTATAACAGCAGGACTTATGGCGATAGCTTTCTCTGGTTTTTCCGGTTTGTTATAATTATAATAAAAGATTCTGGCACAATGACACCTGAATTAAGATTGAGAGGAATTTCAAATGAACATAACAGGAATAATAATTGCCACCTGTCTAGTAGGCGGCACAGGATTAATAATTGGATTACTTCTTGGCTTTGCAGGCAAGGCTTTTGAAGTAAAAACAGATGAAAAAGAAATAGCAATAAGAGAAGCACTTCCGGGTAATAACTGTGGTGGCTGCGGATATGCAGGCTGTGATGCTCTGGCTAAAGCAATTGCTAATGGCGAAGCTATAGCATCGGCCTGTCCTGTAGGTGGTGCTATAGTCGCTGCAAAGATTGCTGAAATAATAGGCAGTGAAGTTGAAGTTACTAAAAATGTAGCATTTGTAAAATGTAGTGGAACCTGTGAGAAAGCAGGTAATAAGTTCAATTATTATGGTAACGAAGACTGTAAACAGGCTGCACTTTCAACAGGTGGCGGACCAAAGGCGTGTACATTTGGCTGTATGGGTTTTGGTTCGTGCGTTAAAGTCTGTGAATTCGATGCTATACATATAGAAAATGGTATAGCAGTTGTTGACAGAGAAAAATGCGTTGCCTGTGGTAAATGCGTAAAAGAATGTCCAAAACATCTTATAGAATTAGTTCCATATGATAGTAAATGTTTCGTTGCCTGTAACTCTAATGATAAAGGTAAAGACGTTAAAGCAGTCTGTCAGGCCGGCTGTATAGGCTGTAAATTATGTGAAAGAAATTGTGAATTCGATGCAATTCACGTAGAAAATAATCTGGCACATATAGATTATTCGAAATGTACTAACTGCGGAAAATGTAAAGAAAAATGCCCGGTTAAAATTATCAGATAAAACTTCGGACTGGTGGCTTTCTAAAATTATCATTGTAAACAAATTGCTTATATAATTATTGGCACTTTTATAAGAATTACGAATTTGTCGATATATGTTTTTGACTCTTATGATTATTTGTATTCATTCAACAGCCAGACATTAAATCGAGTTGTTCGTCTATGACATACACACGATTTACTCCTACTAGGTTAAGAAATTGTGAGTGCGTATGCCATAGTCGTACAACTCAACTTAAATGTCTGTCTGGTGAATGTACACAAACCCTGAGTCAAAAACACACATCTGACAAATTTACGTAATTCTTATATATGTTCCAAAATTATATAAGCAATTTTGTTATACATTGGCAATTTACTTGAAAGCCACCAGTCCGAAGTTTTAGTTATTAATTAAGGACGGCATTATTCTTTACTTTTCAGCGTTAGTACATTATCTTTAAGCTTTAAGCCGGATGATAGATGAAGTTTATAATCCTTATCGATAAAAACAGCTTCAACACCATTGGTATTTTCTATTAAGTTCATTCCGTCTTCAAGACCAAGAAGATAAGCAGAGGTGCTAAGTCCATCTCCATCTGTAGAACTTTTAGAAATGATAGTTACTGCAAGCAGATTGTTTTCTTCAGGATAGCCTGATGAAGTGTTTAGTATATGATGATAGAGCTTATCATTTTCATAGAAATAACGTTCATATATGCCCGAAGTAACAATAGATAAATCATTGGCATTTACAATGGCAATGACATCATCATCTGAACCGAAAGGTTTCTGCAGACCTATATTATAATTCGAATTATCAGGTTTGCTTCCAATAAGCAGAATATTTCCACCAAGGTTAATAATGCCTTTGGAAATGTTCTGCTTTTTTAAATATTCTTTTAGTTTGTCGGCGATATATCCCTTTGCAATTCCACCAAGATCTAGTTTTGCTTCTGAATCTCTTAATAAGACTTCATTTCCGTTGATAGAGATATTGTTATAATCTATATGTGTAATAATATTTTCTATGGAAGCATCGTCTGGAACTTTTGGAGAATCTCCGGAGAAATTCCATAGTTCACTTAGATAACCAATGGTAATATCAAATTTTCCACTTGAAATGTCACCATAATGAATACCGGTTTTTATTAATTCAATAGTTTCATCGCTTACTGTTGTATATCTGCCTGATTTTGAATTGGCATTTATTTTGGAAACATCACTTGATTCTATGGTATTACTGAATATCTTTTCGTATTTATCACATATTTTAAAACATTCTTTAAGAGTTGTTTCATTTGCATTATAAAGGGTTATGGTAACTGCTGTATCGAAATAAAATCCGGTGTCGCTTACTGAAGATTTCCTGTCACTGCAGCCTGTAAGAGAAATCATGCATGTAAAGAGTGAGATAATTAGTGTAAATATTGTAAAATGTTTTGTGAAATTGCCAATGTTATTAAAATTATTTGAATTATTTGATTCATCAGGTTTAAAAGTTTTTATAATTAATTTAGATTTCTTACTAGTATTCAAAAGTACAATTCCTTTCTGCTTAGTTATCTGTGTTCACAATAATCCGCTCAGAAATGTAGATTATTATGAGTATTTTATATCAATGGCAGGCATAATACAACCATTAGAATTTATAATTGTATGTGACAAACAAAAATATTTGACAGATACTTGATGATATTCATAATAAATGTTAAAATTATGATTGTTTATGAATCAATATAGAAATGCAGAGTGATATATGAAAATATTAAAAAAGGATATAGTAATAATTGGTGTAATTATAGTAATTGCCACATGTTTTCTGATTTATAATTCTGTAAATGCGAGAAAAGGAACAGGCGTGGAGATAACAGTTTCAGGAAAGTTATATAAGACATTTCCAATCGATAAAGACGGAGTGTATGAGATAACGAATGGCAATGAGCATAATACATTGGTTATTAAAAATGGAAAAGTTAATATTTCAGAGGCAACCTGTAAGAATCAGGTGTGCGTAAAACATAAATCAATTTCTAAAGCTAATGAAACAATCATTTGCGTTCCAAACAAAATAGTAGTGAAAATTGTAAGTGATTCTGAAAATGAATTAGATGGAGTTGCAAAATAAGATATAATAATAAAATATAATTATGAAAAATTTGAAACAATTAAATAAATCAGAAAGTGTTGCATATATTGGACTTTTCAGTGCATTTGCAATAATAATAAGTTATATTGAAGCATTGATTCCGATAAATATCGGGATACCGGGAATTAAGTTAGGACTGCCTAATATAGTCATTGTGTTAGCGATTTATCTTATTGACAACAAGGCAGGGATAATCATTAACATTATAAGAGTACTTGTAGTTGGGATATTATTTGGAAATGCATTTTCGATAATTTTTTCAATGGCGGGTGCTTTAGTAAGCTACGTTGTAATGATTTTTATTAAGAAAATTAAAAATATGAGCATGTTAGGAGTAAGTGTGTGTGGCGGAGTTACACATAATGTTGCACAGCTTATTATGGCAGCTTTTGTCGCAGATACTTACAGCATCAGTTATTATATGCCATTTATGATTATAGGAGGACTTATAACAGGCGTAATCATCGGAATTATTGCAATGCTTATCTATAACAGGTGCAGAAACATTAATTAGAACAGAAATATCAGGAGAAAAAGATAATGATTTCATTTATAAAAGGAACAGTAGTTGATATCGAGGAATCAAAGATAATATTAGAATGTAATGGTATCGGATATAATATTTTTGTACCATCATCACTAGTAAATTCGATTGGTAAAACGGGAAAAGACTTAAAAGTATTTACATATCTGGCTGTACGTGAAGATAGTATGACATTATTTGGTTTTTTATTAAAAGAAGAATTAGATATTTTTAAACAGATAATCGGTGTAAGTGGAATAGGTCCAAAGGGAGCACTTGGAATATTATCAACACTTACAATAGATGAACTTAAGATTGCAATTATGGCAGATGATTCTAAGACAATTGCCAAAGCACCAGGAATTGGAGGCAAAACTGCTTCAAAACTTATTCTTGAATTAAGAGATAAGATAGATTTTGACAATCCTTTTGGAATATCTGGAGATATGGAAGAAGACACAGATTATAATAGTGATTCTGGAGTACAAAATGATGCAATGGATGCACTTATTGCACTTGGTTATTCATCATCACAGGCTTTATCTGCAATTAAAAAGGCATATGCATCGAAAACAGATATTGGAAATACAAGTGAGCTTATCAAGATTGCATTAAAAAATATATAGACAATGAAAAGCGTACGGAAAGGCATGAAGAAAAGTGAGTAATACTTCGAAAAAGAGAATTATTAATACTGAATTAGAAAAAGAGGAAATTGCATTAGAGAATAATTTACGTCCACAGCTTTTAGATGATTATATCGGACAGACAAAAGCTAAAGAGAATTTGAAAATATTTATAAATGCAGCTAAGAGGCGAGGAGAATCTTTAGACCATACTCTTCTATATGGACCACCGGGACTTGGTAAGACTACCTTAGCAGGAATTATTGCAAATGAGATGAATGTTAATCTTAAAATTACATCGGGACCTGCAATTGAGAAACCGGGAGATATTGCGGCAATACTTAATAACTTAAGTGAGGGTGATGTTCTGTTTATTGATGAAATTCACAGACTAAACCGTCAGGTTGAAGAAGTGTTATATCCAGCAATGGAGGATTATGCCATAGATATTATGATTGGAAAGGGCGCATCGGCACGTTCTATCAGAATAGATTTACCAAGATTTACATTAGTTGGTGCTACAACAAGGGCAGGTATGCTTACAGCACCTTTAAGAGACAGATTCGGCCTTATTAACAAGTTAGAATTCTATTCGCCTGATGAGTTATTTATGATTATAAAACGTTCTGCAAATGTATTAAAAGTGGATATTGATGACGAAGGTGCAATGGAGCTTGCGAGACGTTCAAGAGGTACACCAAGACTTGCAAACAGACTATTAAAGCGTGTCAGAGATTATGCTGAAGTTAAATATGATGGAATAATTGACGGAGAAGTTGCTAATAAAGCACTTGATATGTTAGAAGTTGATACTTTAGGACTTGATAATGCAGATAGAAATATTTTGCTTACAATTATTGAGAAATTTGCAGGTGGTCCAGTCGGTTTAGAGACACTAGCAGCATCAATTGGTGAAGATACAGGTACACTTGAAGACGTGTACGAACCATATTTGCTGCAAAATGGACTTATAAACCGTACACCGAGAGGAAGAATGGTAACACAGGCAGCATATGACCATTTAGGACTTAGCTATAATTAATACTTGTAATTTACCCATAATAAGGTATAATTAACTAAGCGATATAAGATATGAAAACAGAAGGGAGAGAACAATAAATGTCCTCAAAAAACAATACTGAAGTAATAATAGACGGCAAAATATTTACACTTAGTGGATACGAAAGCGAGGAGTATTTACAGAAAGTTGCTGCTTATATTAATAATAAGATAAGTGAGTTTAAGCAAGATGAAGCCTATAAGAGGCAGAATATTGATGTTCAGAAAGCCCTTCTTGATTTGAATATTGCAGATGATTATTTCAAGGCGAAAAAGCAGGCTGATACATTAGAAACAGAATTAGAGAATAAAGATAAACAACTGTATGAGATTAAACACGAATTAATAGCTGCACAGATTAAGATTGAGACAGGCGAAAAAGAGTCAGAAGATTTAAAGAAGCAGTTAAGTGAACTTCAGAAAGATGTTATAAGATTAGAGACAAGAATTCAGGAAATGAAAGAAGTTCAGCCTAAGAGAACATCATCTGCCAAGAAAGATAAAACAGAACTTAATTAATTTATTATAGCCGGACAGTTATGGAATAGGTGAGAATTCCTTGTGTTCGGCTAAATATTTTATTCTTAATGATGCATAATAGATAACAGTGTGAAAAATGCAGCTTGATAACTGATTTTTCACATAGCTAAATGTGTCGCAGACACCACAAATAGCAACTATCGCAGAGCCAAATCTGACATTTGGCTTGTGATTCTTACGACACCTTGTGTCTGTGAAATGGAGAATGGTATGAAAAATAATATAGAAATTTTAGCTCCGGCAGGGTCACTAGATACCTTGTATGCAGGGATAAATGCAGGCGCTGATGCAATATATATCGGTGGAACTAAATTCGGTGCAAGAGCCTATGCTGACAATCCGGACGAATATAATTTACTACAGGCAATAGATTATGTCCATTTTAATAACAGGAAAATATATCTGACAGTTAATACGCTTATAAAGAATAACGAGATAGAAGAACAGCTCTATGACTATATTTATCCTTTATACAAACAGGGATTAGATGCGGTAATTGTACAGGACTTAGGTGTTTTTGAATTTATAAGGAATAATTTTAGAGACTTAGATATACATGCAAGCACACAGATGGCTGTTTCAGGAGTTGAAAGTGCTAAGCTGCTAAAGAAAATGGGTGCAAGCAGGGTTGTGACTGCCAGAGAATTATCACTTATGGAACTTAATAATATTCATAATAATGTGGATATTGAAATTGAGAGTTTTATACATGGCGCAATGTGTTACAGTTATTCAGGAATGTGTCTCTTTAGCAGTATGATTGGTGGCAGGAGCGGAAACAGGGGAAGATGTGCAGGACCTTGCAGACAGCCATATGAAGTATATATGGGCAGAAAACGTATTAATAACGAAAACAACCTGTATGCATTAAGCCTTAGGGATATGAACACGTTAGAGATAATACCTGAGATTATAGATTCTGGAGTATTTTCATTAAAGATTGAGGGAAGAATGAAAAGCCCTGAATATTGTGCGGGAGTTGTATCAATATATCGTAAATATGTAGACTTATTCTTTGAAAAAGGTAAGGATAACTATAGAATTGATAAAAACGATATGAGAAATTTATCAGATTTATATAGTAGAAGTGGTTCGACAACAGGTTATTATAAGACACATAATTCCAGAAATATGATTTCTCTTCAGAAACCAGCATATAAGACTGAAAATATGGATTTTATAAATGAAATTAATTCTAGATACTGTAATGGCAGAAGATACAAAAATGTTAATGCAGACATTAAATTAAAATCCGGCAAAAATGCAATATTGACAATTTATACAGATGATATGTCTGTAACTGAAACAGGTAATAAGGTTGATGATGCACTTAACAGACCAATTGATAAAGAAAATGTAATAAAGCAGTTAAATAAGACAGGTGAATCTTTACTTAAATTTCAAAAAATAAACATAGAAATGGACGATAATATATTTATACCTGTTAAACAACTTAATGAATTAAGAAGAAGTACTGTTACAAAATTTGAAGAGGAATTCTTAGCCGGATATAGAAAAAATATAGATAATTACAATTGTGATTGCGCAGGCAACTATAAGGAGAAAGTCACAGATAAACCGGACATTAAAGATGTTAATACTAATATTATCTGTATGATTTATTCTAATGAGCAGTTATCAGCAGTTTTAGAACAGCCTGAAATTAAAGATATATATGTGTGTACAGATATGTTAGATACAGATGAATGTATAGAGGCTGTAAATAAGGTTAGTGATAATGGTAAATCACCTTATATTGTTCTTCCTGCCGTATTCAGACAGAAAGATAAGGCATATATAGATAATCTTTTAAAAAAAATATCTGGTAGAATATCAGGCGTTGTGATTAAAAATATAGATGAATTAGGTTATGCAGATGAGAAATTAATAGAAAATATTTATATAGATAATTCACTATATTCATTTAATGACTATGCCTATGAATATTTCAAAAAAATGAAGGCTAAGAGGATAACACTTCCTTTTGAATTGAATTATAAGGAACTTAGAAGGCTTGCAAAAGAAGACAATGAATTAGTGGTCTATGGTAAGATTCCTCTTATGATAACGGCTAATTGTATTAATAATACATTTAGTGGTTGTGACAGAAAGGCCAAAGATGTTGAGATAAAAGACAGACTTGGAATTAATTTCAATGTATTTAATTGTTGTAATTTCTGTTATAACATTATTTTTAATAATGTACCACTTTCTCTTTTAGACAGGCAAAATAAGATAAAATGCATTAATACTGCTAATTTAAGACTTAATTTTACAACTGAAGACTATAAGCAGACTAAATACATTCTTGAAAAATACGTAAAAGTATTTTATTATAATGAGTATTCAGATGAAATTAAAGAATTTACCCGCGGCCATTTTAATCGCGGAGTTGAATAACCAGATTAAGATACCTGAATGTTTTAAACAGAACATTTGATATATTAATCCATATAAGAATGACAATGGAGAAAATCAGATATGAATAATTTATTTATTGGAATCTCAAAATACCTGTTTATAATTTTAATGGCATTTTTTGTATTCTTTAGTTTTATTGTTTTGGCAGACAATAAGAAACGTTCGCATAAAGCAGCTTTATTTATACAGACAATGATGATGTTTATATTACATCTGGCAGCATATATGGTTATTTTCATTAATACTGAGAATAATACAATGATTATATTCTATGGTGCACAGGTAATCTTTTTAGTAATATTTAGGGGATTACATGATGTGTTTTATGAGAAAGATTATAACAAAGGTCTTCTAAATGATGTATGTATGTTTTTATGTATAAGTTTTATAATGCTTACAAGACTTGATTATTCGAAAGCTATTAAGCAGTTTCTTATCGTATGCGTGGCATCGGTAGTAGCACTTATAATTCCTGTTATTATTAAGAAATACAAAAATATTGTAAATCTTACATACGTATATTGTTTTGCAGGGGTGGCATTTTTAGCAATAGTATTAGTTATAGGACAGATTACGGGTGGCGCAAAATTGTCAGTCTCCTTAGCAGGCTTTTCATTCCAACCATCGGAATTCGTTAAGATTTTATATGTATTTTTCATAGCAGCACTTCTTAATAAAAGCACAAGCTTCTTAAGAGTATGTCTATCGGCAATATTTGCAGGACTACATGTTATAATTTTAGTTTTATCAACAGATTTAGGTAGTGCACTTATATTCTTTATTGTATATGTTGTGATGATATATGTTGCAACGTGTAAAATCAGATATTTATTTGCAGGAGGAATTGGCGGCTGTGCAGCAGCATTAGTTGCTTATAAATTATTTTCGCATATAAGAATAAGAGTAGCAGCATATTTAAATCCATGGGCATTCATAGAGACAGGTGGATATCAGGTGGCACAGTCATTATTTGCAATAGGAACAGGTGGATTCTTAGGACTTGGATTATATAAAGGTCTGCCTAAATCAGTTCCGCTTGTAGAACAGGACTTTATGTTTTCAGCCATATCAGAAGAGTTAGGTGGCTTCTTTGGAATATGCCTTATCTTCTTATATATGTCATGTTTTATATGTATGATAAAGATTGCAATGAAACAGGAAGTTTTATTCTATAAACTTGTGGGAGTTGGTTTAGCAGTTACATGTGCAGTACAGACAATTCTTACAATCGGTGGTGCGATTAAATTCATTCCGTCAACAGGTGTTACATTACCGCTCATAAGTTATGGTGGAAGTTCAGTTCTTTGCACAATGATTATGTTCGCTATATTCCAGGGACTTGTAGTACATGCGGAATATGAAGAAAAACAGACATCAGAAAGGATGATGACAGAAGATTTTAAATTTGTGGGTGATACGGAATCACTTAAGGCAGTTAAGAAATCGAGCAGGAACAAGAAAAAGAAGAGAAATATGTAGAAAAATATTTAATATTCATATAAGGATTGGTTTCGAATTATGAAGAAAGAAAAACGAAATAATAAAAACGACAAAATAGCAGAAATTAAGGATAATAGAAAGAAGAAAACTAAGAATTCCAACCGACAGATAATGGTTGTAACATATTTATTTCTTCTGTTGTTTGCGGGAATGATAGGATATTTTGTTAAATTTCAGGTTAAAGATAGTGATGAAGTAATTAACAATAACTATAATAACCGCCAGGAAGTGTTAGAAGAATCGGTTATAAGAGGAAGCATTTTAAGTGATGATGGTCAGGTGCTTGCACATACAATTGTAAGTGCTGACGGGACTGAAATAAGAAGTTATCCCTATGGAACATTATTTGCTCATTCGGTAGGCTTCTCAACACATGGTAAAACAGGCGTTGAACTCATGGCTAATTATAAATTACTTACATCAAATGAACCGATAAATGAAATCGCTGAAAATGATTTGAAAGGTGATAAACATATTGGTGATAATGTAACTACGTCATTAAATATTAATCTGACTAAAGTTGCATATAATGCTTTAGAGGATAACCAGGGTGCGATTATTGCAATTGAACCATCTACAGGTAAGATAATTACAATGGTTTCAAAACCTGATTTTGATCCGAATACAATTGATTCAATATACGATACTTTAGTGGCAGACAACAGTAATTCCAATCTGCTTAACAGGGCAACTAACGGATTATATACTCCTGGTTCTACATTTAAGTTATTTACACTTATAGAATATATACGTGAGAATCCTGATTATTCAAACTATACATTTAATTGTAAAGGAAGTATTACGCAAGAGGATCATACGATTCACTGTGCAGGTGGAAGATGGCATGGTAACGAGGATCTTAAAGATTCATTTGCTAATTCATGTAACAGTTCATTTGTTAATCTTGGACTTACACTTGACAGGGCAAAATTCAAGAAATTATGTGAAAGCCTTTTCTTTAATAATGATTTACCGCTTAGCATGTCATATAAGAACAGTCAGTTTTCGTTAGACGAGACGTCATCGACATTTGAGACAATGCAGACAGTTATTGGTCAGGGTAAGACTTTGGTAACACCAATTCATCTTGCAATGATTGCATCAGCTATTGCAAATGATGGAGTTTTGATGAAACCATATATGATTACTAGTGTAGAAAATTATCTTGGAACATCAGTTAAAAAATATTCACCTGAAAAGGCACAGAATTTATTCGAGAAACCAGAAGTTGATGTATTAAAAGAATTTCTTCGTGCTGTAGTAACACAAGGTACTGGTACTAAGTTAAAATCAGATTTATACACAGCATATGGTAAGACAGGTACAGCTCAGATTAATGATGGCAGCCAGTCTAATTCGTTATTTATGGGGTACGCTGAAAATGAAGGTAAGAAACTTGCCGTATGTGTTGTCCTTGAGGATATGCCGGAGGGTTCAACACCTGCTGTTCCTGTTGCAAAAGCTGTATTTGATGAGTACTTTTCTAAGGAAGCCAATTAATAATTTATATTGCATAGAATTAATTATTGAGTTATACTAATATCAGTTCTGTTAGGACACACCAATTATACAGGAGGGATTGCAATGATTGAAGCAACGAGCTGTGGCGGTGTGGTTATATTTCGAGGCAAGATATTACTTTTATACAAGAATTATAAGAATAAGTATGAAGGCTGGGTATTGCCAAAAGGAACCGTAGAAGAAGGCGAAGAATATAATGAAACAGCACTTCGGGAGGTTCGCGAAGAAACAGGTGTTAGTGCGTCTATTATTAAATATGTTGGGAAGAGTCAGTACTCTTTCACTACACCACAAGACATTGTTGACAAAAGTGTACACTGGTATTTGATGATGGCAGATAGCTATTACAGCAAACCACAACGTGAGGAATACTTTTTAGATTCAGGATATTATAAATTTTATGAAGCATATCATCTGCTTAAATTTGCCAATGAGAAGCAGATTTTAGAAAAAGCATATAATGAATACCTTGATTTAAAGAAGAGTAACTTATGGGGAAGTAAGAAGTATTTCTAATATATACCAAGTTTTAGGTGAATAATCTCAGGGTTATTCATCTTTATTTATAATGGAGAATAATATGAATAAAATTAACTATCAAAAGATACTAGATAAGACAATTGAAGAAATATCTGCATCAGACAATGTTCCGACTCTGTTGCTTCATAGTTGTTGTGCACCTTGCAGCAGTTATGTTTTAGAATATCTGTCGCAGTTTTTTTCTATTGCTGTTCTGTATTATAATCCTAATATTTTTCCGAAAGAAGAATATGAATATAGAATCAGTGAACAGCAGAAACTTATAGATGAACTGCCAGTAAAGAATAAGATAACTCTTATTAGTACAGAGTATGAGCCAGAGAAGTTCTATAAAGCGGTAAAAGGACACGAAAATGATATGGAGGGCGGAGAACGTTGCTTCATATGTTATGAGTTGAGATTAAGGGAAGCGGCAAGATATGCGATTGATGGCAAGTTTGATTATTTTACTACCACATTATCGATTAGTCCTATGAAGAATGCTGATAAATTAAATGAAATCGGTAAGACAATATCAGAAGAATGTGGTATACCATATCTGTATTCGGATTTTAAGAAAAGAAATGGATATAAGCGTTCAGTTGAGCTTTCTAAGGAGTATGGATTATACCGCCAGAATTATTGTGGATGTGTATATTCTAAAACTATTGAATCTACTCAAAAGATGTGATATTATTATGATAATTTGAACTTTATTTTAAATGAATAGGAGGGAATATTGTGTCTCTTTCAGAAGGAATAATATATTATATATTTTCATTTGTGTTAACACTTGCATTCGTTCTGTGTGGTTGTTTCATTGGAACTACACTCAGAAAAAGAAAGAATCTCAAATTAGCTAATATAGATTCAGACAACACATCTGTTAATGCTGATGAGATGACAGAAGAAAAATAGAAATAAATAGCTTGTGATTAAATCACATTTGGAGGTCGAAATGGAAAAGTACGGAGTAAATCAGTTACGTAAAATGTTTTTGGAGTTTTTTGAGAGCAAAGGTCATTTAAAGATGAACAGCTTCTCATTAGTTCCTCATAATGACAATAGTTTATTATTAATAAATTCAGGCATGGCACCTTTAAAACCATATTTTACAGGACAGGAGATACCACCACGCAGACGTGTTACAACATGTCAGAAATGTATCAGAACAGGCGATATTGAGAATATTGGTAAGACAGCACGTCATGGTACATTCTTTGAGATGCTTGGTAACTTCTCATTTGGAGATTATTTTAAGACAGAAGCAATTCATTGGTCATGGGAATTTCTTACAGAAGTTGTAGGATTAGATAAAGACCGTTTGTATCCATCAATTTATGAAAATGATGATGAGGCATTTGATATCTGGAATAAAGAAATGGGAATCCCAGCTGAGAGAATATTCAGATTTGGTAAAGAGGATAATTTCTGGGAGCATGGTGCAGGCCCTTGTGGACCATGTTCAGAAATCTACTATGACAGAGGAGAAAAATATGGCTGTGGTAAGCCGGGTTGTACAGTAGGTTGTGATTGCGACAGATATATGGAAATATGGAATAACGTATTTACGCAGTTTGATAATGACGGAAATGGTAACTATGAAGAATTAAAACAGAAAAATATTGATACTGGTATGGGATTAGAGCGTCTTGCAAGCGTTGTTCAGGACGTTGATTCAATCTTTGATGTAGACACAATATTTGATTTAAGAAATAAAGTATGTGAAATGGCAAATGTTGAGTATCAGAAAGAATATAAGACAGACGTTTCGATAAGGATTATTACGGATCATATCCGTTCAGCTACATTTATGATTTCAGATGGAATTATGCCATCTAACGAGGGAAGAGGCTATGTTCTCCGTAGACTAATCAGAAGAGCTGCTCGTCATGGAAGATTACTTGGCATTGATGGTAAATTCCTTGCAACATTAAGTGAAACGGTAATTAATGGTTCTAAAGACGGTTATCCTGAACTTGATGAGAAGAAGGATATGATATTCAAGGTATTGACAGAAGAAGAGAACAAGTTTGATAAGACAATAGACCAGGGACTAAATATCTTATCTGATATGCAAAAAGAGATGGAAGCTAATAATTCTAAGGAATTATCTGGTGAAAATGCATTCAAATTATATGATACGTATGGTTTCCCTCTTGATTTAACAAAAGAGATTCTTGAAGAGAAAGGCTTTACAGTTGATGAAGAGAGTTTTGCAGCAGCGATGCAGAAACAAAAAGAGACAGCTAGAAATTCAAGAGCAAAGACTAACTATATGGGTGCAGATGTTACTGTATATGAATATATTGACCCTTCCATAACATCTGAATTCGTAGGATATGATAACTTGGTTTATGATTCTAAGATTACTGTATTAACTACAGATACAGAATTAACAGAAGCATTAGCTGATGGAGATACAGGTACTATAATTGTAGATAAGACACCTTTCTATGCAACAATGGGTGGTCAGGAAGCCGATAAGGGTATTATCGTAACTGATACAGCAGAATTTGTTGTTAAAGATACAATTAAATTATTAGGTGGAAAAATCGGTCATGTAGGACAAGTTACAAAAGGAATGTTTAAAGTAGGAGATACAGTTACATTAAAGGTTGATGAGGAAAATAGAAATGCTACCGCTAAGAACCATAGTGCAACTCACCTTCTTCAGAAAGCACTTAGAATCGTACTTGGTACACATGTTGAGCAGGCAGGTTCTCTTGTAAATGCTGACCATTTAAGATTCGACTTTACACATTTCCAGGCACTTACAAGTGAAGAGTTAAAACAGATTGAAGAAATTGTAAATGAGAAGATTGCAGAGCAGTTACCAGTAGAGACAAAGATTATGTCTATTGAGGAAGCTAAAAAGACAGGAGCAATGGCTCTTTTTGGTGAAAAATATGGTGATAGTGTACGCGTAGTAAATATGAGTGAATTCTCTAAAGAATTTTGTGGTGGTACACACGTGAAGAATACAGGAAACATCATGCTGTTCAAGATTATATCAGAAAGTGGTGTAGCAGCAGGTGTAAGAAGAATAGATGCTCTTACAGGACAGGCAGTGTTAGATTACTATGCTAATATTGAAAATATGCTTTATGAAGCGGCTAGGACAGCTAAATCCGAACCAGCTAAATTAAATGCTAAAATCGAATCATTATTAGAAGAAATCAAGGTACTTCATAGTGAAAATGAGAGCCTTAAAAGTAAATTAGCTAATAATTCTCTTGGAGATGTTATGAGCAATGTTAAAGAGATAAAAGGCTTTAATGTTTTAGCAACTAAAGTTGACGGAGTAGATATGAATGGTCTCCGTAACCTTGGTGATAATTTGAAAGAGAAACTTACTAACGGAGTTATAGTTCTTGCTTCTTCACAGGAAGATAAAGTCAACTTAATCGTAATGGCAACAGATGATGCTGTTAAGAATGGCGCTCATGCAGGCAACATAATTAAGTCAATTGCACCATTAGTTGGTGGTGGCGGTGGAGGACGTCCTAATATGGCACAGGCAGGTGGAAAGAATCCGGCCGGCATAGATGCAGCTCTTGCTAAAGTTGAGGAATGTTTATAAGAAATATAGTTTATAAGAACTATTTAAAAAGTCATTGACGTATGGAAAATTTATGCTATAATATGACTAGTGCAATAAAAAATACCCAAACAGTTGTATTATGCACAATTACACAACTGGAGGGAGGTTAGGTGTGAGACTATGTCAAATGTAATCGTTAAAGAAAACGAATCTTTAGATAGTGCTTTACGCAGATTCAAAAGAAACTGTGCAAAGGCAGGTATCCAGCAGGAAATCCGTAAGAGAGAACATTACGAAAAGCCAAGCGTAAAGCGTAAGAAGAAATCTGAAGCAGCTAGAAAACGTAAATATAATTAATCATTTAATATACCTATAGGTTTATCTTATAGGTATATTTTTTTTATTATAATCATATAGATAAATAATTAGGTGTAGTTACGTGCTGGTGTTTAATATGATTAGAGAAAATATATCTGATAATTTGAAACTGCCTAAAGAAATATTGTTGGGTGCATCGGTATTACACGTAACAGGGCAGTATGAAATATATATTGAAAATTATAAAAATATAATTGAGTATACTGATACATTAATAAAATTACAGGGTAAAACCTGTAAAATGTATATAACAGGTAAAAATCTCCATATTGAATATTTTAATAATGAAGATATGAAGATAAAAGGCAGATTTAAAAATATTGAATTCGTATAAGGAAGTGATTATATTCATTGGCTGTATAATTCCATAAAGGGATATCTGATAATGAAATTCACCGGATTAGATAAGATAAGATTTATAAATCTATGTAAGAATAACAAGCTTAATATATGGAACATAACAAGTGAAAACGATTATGTCATAATGTGCTGTGATGTGGCATCTTTCTATAAGATGAAGAAGCTTCGAAGAAAATGTAATGGCTCGATTAAATTATTGCAAAGAAGAGGTCTGTTATTTCAGACAATAAAATATAAAAAACATATTTTTTTTGTAGTTGGAATAATATTATTCTTTGTAATTGCAAAAATAATTACGTTGTATGTATGGAATATTTCGTTTGAGGGAAATTATTCACATACTGATATTGAACTTATGAACTTTTTAAATAAGAATAAAATAGATAATGGTATCAGGAAGTCAAAAATTGATTGTGAAGAAATCGAATATTTATTAAGAACTAATTATGATGATATAACATGGGTATCTGCAGAAGTAAAGGGAACACGTATATTTATACATATTAAAGAAAACTTTGACACATACATTGCCAAAGTTGAAGACAAACCATATAATATTATCAGTAATGTTGACGGAATGATAGACAGTATAGTTACGAGGAGCGGCACGCCAAAGATTAAAGTAGGCGATGAGGTGAAAAAAGGGCAGCTTTTAGTAAGTGGAATAATTGAAATATATGGAGATAGTGAGGAGCTTATTAACTACAGACTTGTCAATTCTGACTCTGATATATATGCAAGAACGTATATTGAATATAATGATGAATTTGAGTTGAAACATATTGAAAAGGAATACACGGACAGAAAAAACAGCATTCTACAGGTAGATATATTAGATAAAGCCTTTTATTTAAGCTTGTTTCAGAAAAAATTCAAGAATTACGATATAGTCAAGGATTATAAGCAGTTATCAATAACAGATAATTTTTATCTTCCAATGGGATATTCGAATATTAGTATAAAAGAATATAAAAATATTTATAGAATATATAAGGAAGATGAAGCCAGAGCAATAGAAGAATCAAAAATTGAATTTTTTATGCAGAAATTGAACGAAAAAGGTATTCAAATTATAGAAAATAATGTTACAATAGTCATTGAAAATGAAAAGTGTATTGCAACAGGAAATTTTCTGGTTGTAGAAAAGATTGGTGAAGTTCAGTATGTAGATGATACAATGCTGCCCAAGATAAGTAGTTCTGAAAGTGAGACATAAAATTATAACAAGAATAAGCTGAATATGAAATTATAATAGACATTGTAAATTACTCATAAGGTGAACTGTAAAAGAAATTAAAGTTATAAAAATGAACTATAAATTTATAAGAAATGAGGTCAGATACCAGGCATGAGCGTAATTGAGAATATAATAGATATACCTATGCAGTATAGTCAGGAGATATTTGGACAGTTTGATATAAATATTAAGAAAATAGAGAAAACTCTTCATGTGACAATTATATCAAGAGGATCCGAGTTAAAGATAATAGGAGGAGAGAGCAGTGTTGCGAGAGCAAAGAGCATTATAGAGACTCTTTGTACCTCAGCTAAGAATGGTAACCAGATTAATGAACAGGTTGTTAATTATGCTATTTCCTTAGCATACCAGGATAAGGCAGAGACATTAACTGAATTAGATGAAGATATAATATGCCGTACACTTACAGGTAAGCCTATAAAACCTAAGACTCATGGTCAGAAGCAGTATATTGATATGATTAAGAATAAAATGATTACATTTGGAATAGGACCTGCTGGAACAGGTAAGACATATCTTGCAATGGCGATGGCAATTACGGCATTTAAGAATAATGAGGTTGGAAGAATTATTTTGACGAGACCTGCTATTGAAGCCGGCGAGAATCTGGGCTTTCTACCGGGAGATTTACAAAGTAAGGTTGATCCTTATCTAAGACCTTTATATGATGCACTCTATCAGATTATGGGAGCTGAGTCGTATCTTCATAATAGTGAAAAAGGTTTAATTGAGGTAGCACCTTTGGCTTATATGCGTGGACGAACTTTAGATAATGCATTCATAATTCTTGATGAGGCACAGAATACAACACCTGCACAGATGAAGATGTTTCTTACGAGAATCGGTTTTGGTTCAAAGGTGGTTATAACAGGAGACTTAACCCAGAAAGACTTAAAGCCGGGCATACAAAGCGGTTTGGATACAGCAATCAGAGTATTGTCAAAGGTTGACGATATCGCATTTATCAGACTTACTAACGAAGATGTAGTAAGACATCCATTAGTACAGAAGATTGTTAAAGCCTATGAAGAATATGAGAATGCAAAGATGAAAAAGATAAATTCAGCAGCTAGAAGTAAAGGGAAAAATTGATGAAATTCTTTAAAAAAAATAAAAATGAATTATTAAAATTACTGATATTTATAATTATGGCAATATCAGTATTCTATATTACAAAAATACGCCTTAAGAGAGAAGTGTTATGGCCTTATGAGAAGAATACAAGACTTATAATTATTACATTTACTTTTGTTTTCTTAGAATATAGCATTTATTATGTAATGAAGAAAAGTGATAAATTTATAGCTCTGTTATATAGACTTTTACCAGCAGTATTATTAGTAAGTGTGTTTCTGTTTATTCCTGAGAAAATATTCAAAGTGACACCATTTTTATTACCATTGGTGCTTATATATTTCTCATATGGAATTATTAATACCATTATATTTCAGACATTTATAATGATTTTATATTATTTTACGGGACAGATGACTGTAGAAGTGCTTATTATGTATATGTTAAGCTTTGTTGTGGTATTCTTCTTTGCAAAATATACTGTTTCACATAGCTTTGCTATTCTGTCATTTATATTGTCTGTGACAACATATTTTATAGTAAATCTTAATTATCAATATATGACATATGAGAAAATTAAGGTTTCATCGGCATTGATTGGTCTGATTCCATTTATTATATCAGTTATTCCATTGTATTTCAGATATATTCTAATTGGAATTAATAACAGATATCTAAAAAATAGCCTGAAAAATATATGCGATGATGAAAATGAATTATTATTAATGCTTATGAAAAAAAATGAAAATGTATATTTACATTCGTTACAGGTGGCTGATACATCAGTAAGAGTAGCTAAAATGGTTGGTGCAGATATGAACCTTGTAAAAGCAGGTGGAAGATTTCATGAGATTGGTAAGTTGAAAAGCAACAATTACGTTTCTGCCGGAATAGATATTATGAAGGCTAATAAGTTTCCAAAAGAAGTAATAAATATTGTAAAAGAGCATAATAGTAAGTCAAACATACCAAGGACTTTAGAGTCTGCAATTGTTATGCTAAGTGATTCAATTGAAAACACACTTGAGACGATTATTGTAACTAAGGGAAATAATTTTAATAGAAGAAAGATTGTAGAAAATATTATAGATATCAGATTTGATACAGGTATGTTAGATATTGCCATAAAGGATATTGATTTATATAAGAAGCTTCGTAAGGCATATTTAACAATATACTCATAGGTGTTAATGAATTAAAGAATGGAGTTATATACTTTATAAATTAATGGATATTATGAACTGAAATATTTTCTTAAATATCAGATACTTATAAATACAGCTTAGAAAAGAGGATTTAGATATGAATATATGTATAGAAAAAGATACAGATTTAGATTTAGGTTTTGACTGCGATGAGCTTATTAATAAAGTAATTACTTATGCTGCTGATTATGTGGGCTGTCCATATGAATTCGAAGTAAATGTTGTATTAACAGATAATGATACAATACATAAAGTTAATAAAGAGACAAGGAATATTGACAGAGCCACTGATGTATTATCATTTCCAATGGCAGAATATGATGAGCCTGGAGATTTCTCAAGGTTAGAAGATGAAGATATGTTCGATGTCTTTAATCCTGAAACCGGAGAATTATTATTAGGTGATATTATGGTATCACTTGAAAAGGTAGTGTCACAGGCAGAAGAATATGGACACTCAACAACCAGAGAGCTTGGATTCCTGATTGCACACAGTATGCTTCATCTATTTGGATATGACCACATGGAGGAAGATGAGCGTGTAATAATGGAAGCAAAACAGAATGAAATAATGAATGGATTAGAGATATATAGATGAAAATATATGTGGATGGAGATAATGCGAAGAAATTATGTCAATGCACTGATTCGTTCGCACAGCTATTTGCTCTGGAGCGAAAGCAAATAGCCTTAAAGGCAGATGAGAAATTACCTCTTTGCGATAAGTTGCTCAGAAATGGAGAAGATTATGGATAATGAAACTCTTATATCTTATGCAAAAAAGGCTATGGGGAATGCATATGCACCATATTCACAATTCAGTGTTGGTGCGGCTGTTTTAACAACTGACGGAGAAGTATTTACAGGTTGTAATGTCGAAAATGCATCGTTTGGAGCGACCATATGTGCTGAAAGATGTGCAGTATTAAAAGCTATATCAGAAGGTTATACATCTTTTAATAAGATTGCAATTGTATCCTCATCGGACAACCTTACATATCCATGTGGAATATGCAGACAGTTTCTTTCTGAATTTATGGAAGATGGATATGTGGTGTTACAGGATTCTGATGGCAATATCAGAGAATATCCATTTGATGAGTTGATTCCATATGCATTTAATCTGACTAAAGATTTATAAAATTTATAAAACTGAATAATATTATAAAATATGTTAACAATATATGTAAATAAATCAATTGAAATGGGGAGTAGTATGTTTTCATTGAAGAAAATATCATATATTGTATATTTTATTGCAATTGTATCAATTTTCGTGTTGTTATATTATGGAGGATATTATTATGCCATAAATAATATGAAATCAGATAATCTTATTACGAAAGATGAGGCACAGATAAGTAATCCGGGAGTCAAAACGGATGATTATACTGAGGTTAATAATAGCGAAAGTAATGTAATTCTAAGCAGTGCCAGATATATTATTGAAGAATATAACTCAGATACGGATGAATTAACTAAAAAGGAAGAGAAGATACCTGTTGATTATATCGGACTTACCAGAGAACAGGTTATTGATTATCTTACAACCTATGTTGCAAAGAATAAAGATGAAACACTTCAGAATGTACAGTTAGTGGCGTTTTCACCGGAGTCGCTTATTATTAGAAAGACGGTATGCAATCCAACTAACATTTACAATTATTTTGTTATTAGTGAAAATAATATAATTATGATTTATAATGCGAATCATGACAAATTATTTATTGATACGGGAATTGATGTAAGTAATATTGAAGAACAATATAAAGAAGAATTAAAAGATGGTTTCTATATAGAGACAATCCATGATTTATATAATTACTTAGAAAGCATAACCAGTTAAGATTCTATTTAAGTTATAAATAGATTGCAGGTTAGATTATGTTAAACTATAATAAAGTTATAGTTTAAGATTATAGATTAATATTATAGTTTAAGATTTAAGTATAAGATTATAGTAAAAGGTTATAGTATAAAGTTATAGATTATAAATAGATAGAATAAAATTTTAGAAAAGAGACTGATAATGAATAATATTATAATAATAGGTGGCGGTGCATCAGGATTATTTGCTGCGATTAATGCTGCAAATGAAGACAATTCAGTAACCATCATTGAAGCAAATGATAAAATGGGTAAAAAGATTCTGTCTACTGGAAATGGCAGATGTAACTTCAGTAATTTAGATAGCCTTACAGGTAAATATAATTGTGATGATAATGAATTTATAAAAAAGATATTTAATGCATTTTCTAATAAGGATATAGTAAATACTTTTGAAAAAATGGGGCTATTTACAACTAATAATAATGGATATCTGTATCCGGCATCAATGCAGGCAGCTTCAGTTTCTGATATGTTAATTAGCAGATGCAGGTTAGCTGGTGTAAAATTTATAAATAATACAATTGTTACTGATATACATATTGCAGAAGATGGAGGATTTGTAATTGAAACTGATAATATAAATAATAATTATCATTGTGATAAAGTGATTCTGGCAATGGGAACTAAGGCAGGAATCAAAGATGATTTCTGCGAGAATATGACAGAATTTCTAATAGAACATAATCATACAATTGAGAAGTACAAGCCTGCATTATGCGGCATGGAAGTTAAGAAAGATAAACCGCCCATTAAACAATTCTTTAAAAATACTGCGGGGGTAAGATGGAAAATAAATGCGTCTCTTTACATAGATAATGATAGAATTACAACCGAGTCAGGTGAATTGCAGTTTACTAATTATGGATTATCAGGAATAGTAATATTTCAGCTAGCGGCTATGGTATCAAGAGCTTTAGAGAATAACAGAAAAGCGACAGTTTTAATTGATTTTCTGCCGGAATATGATATCAATGAATTAGTAAATGCAGTGTGTATGCAGTATGCTTATGAAAAGAAGTCAGTATATGATATTTTAATGGGAATAATTAATTCCAAACTTGCGATGGAATTAATTAATATATATTCTTATTATGTTGATAATGAGGTTAAACCATTTAACAAGAATCTGCCTAAAGATAAATTAACAGATATGTTTAAGTTTTTCAAGAAGGTAGAATTTAACATAAATAGAACCAATGATTTTACGAAGGCACAAGTATGTTGTGGTGGAATAGATGTAGATGGCATTAATCCCTATACAATGGAATCTAAATATATTAAAAACCTGTATTTTACTGGAGAGGTAATAAATGTAGACGGAAAATGCGGCGGCTATAATCTTCAATGGGCATGGTCTACAGGATATGTTGCAGGGAAAAGTTGTAAATTAGTTTCGCAGAGCCAGATCTGAAATTTGGCTTGCAATTTTGCAGGCACATTGTGCTTGTAAAATGGAGATTAGTATGAAAGGACTATCAGAAAAATGATTAGAATTTCACAAATTAAATTACCGATAAATCACACAGAAGAAGATTTATCTAAACAGATAAGTAAGCTTCTTAAGGTTAATAAAGATAATTTTAAATATAGGATATCAAAGAAATCAATTGATGCCAGAAAAGAAGATATAAAATATATCTATACTGTAGATGTAGAAATTAATAATGAAAAGAAAATAATTTCTAAAATTAACAATAAAAATATTATGTCAACCGATAATAAAAAATATGAATTTATTACGCCGGGAGAAAAGAAATTAAATCACAGACCTGTAATTGTAGGTTCAGGACCAGCAGGATTATTTTGTGCATATATGTTAGCAATAAATGGATATGAACCGCTTGTAATTGAACGTGGTGAAAAAGTAGATGAAAGACAGAAAACGGTAGAAAAGTTCTTTGAAACAGGTATTCTTAATCCGGAGTCTAATATACAGTTCGGCGAGGGGGGAGCAGGCACATTTTCTGATGGTAAACTAAATACAATGGTTAAAGATAAATTTCATAGAAATGATTTCGTATTAGATACATTTGTAAAATTTGGTGCAGATGAGAAAATAACTTATATTAATAAACCTCATATCGGAACTGATGTATTATCAAAGGTCATTAAAAATATCCGATTAGAGACTATTCGGCTTGGTGGAAGTTTTATGTTTGGTACTAGATTTACCAAATGTAATTATGATAATAATGTATTAAAATCAATTGATATAGAAACGAAAAATTATAAAGAGACAATTCCTTGTGAGGTCTTAGTGCTAGCGACAGGACACAGTTCAAGAGATACATTTAAAATGTTATATGATTCTAAATTAATTATGGAACCTAAAGCATTTGCAATCGGTGTAAGAATCGAACATAAACAAAAGCAGATTAATGATTCACAATATGGTATATTTAGTGACAAGTTGCCTGCTGCGGACTACAAACTTGCAACTAATCTTTCAACTGGAAGAGGTGTATATTCATTCTGCATGTGTCCGGGTGGATATGTGGTTAATTCCTCATCGGAATTAGAGTCAACAGCAGTTAACGGAATGAGTTATAGCAAGAGAGATGGCGAAAATGCGAACAGTGCAATGATTGTTACGATTACACCAGATGATTTTAAGGACAAGACACCTCTTGGTGGAATAGAATACCAGAGGGTTTTAGAAAAAGCAGCATATATAGAGGGTAAAGGTAGGATTCCTGTTCAGTTATTCGGAGATTTTAAGAAGAATATAAAGACTACAGAACTTGGAGATGTTAATCCCCAGATGAAAGGAAAATACGAATTTTCAAATTTGAGAAATATTTTTCCTGAATATATATCGGAGTCTTTAATACAGGGAATTGATTCTTTTGCATCTAAGATAAAGAACTATAACAGATATGATGCAGTTATGTCAGGAGTAGAGAGCAGAACCTCGTCACCACTTAGAATATTAAGAGATGAAACATTTGAAAGTAATATTAAAGGAATATATCCTTGCGGAGAGGGTGCAGGATATGCAGGCGGTATTACTTCAGCAGCAATGGATGGTATAAAAGTCTATGAGGCAATTTCTAAAAAATATGCTCCATTGACAGATTAGTAACTTTTGTATAAAATACAAGAATGTATTTTACTTCACTTCGGAGGATTAAACGGAAATGGAAATATCAGATAATTATAGAAATAAATTAAAAGACAAAAAAAGAATTGTAGTAAAAATCGGTTCGTCATCGCTTACACATCCTGAGACGAATGGAATTGATTTATATAAACTTGAGAAATTAGTTCGGATTCTTACAGATATAAAAAATCAGGGCAAAGATGTTATATTAGTATCATCAGGCGCGATAGCTGTAGGTAAGCAATCTACGGGACTATCAGGTAAGAGCTTAACACTTTCAGAGAAACAGGCATGTGCAGCAATTGGACAGGCACAGCTTATGATGATGTATCAGAAGTTATTTTCTGAATATAACCAGAAAACTGCACAGATTCTTATGACAAAATATACAATGCTTGATGATTTAAGCAGATATAATGCAAGAAATACTTTTGAAGAATTATTAAAATTAGGTGTTATTCCTGTTGTAAATGAAAATGATACAGTTTCAACATATGAAATCGTATTTGGTGATAATGACAGATTATCTGCTTTAGTTACAGCACTTACAAATGCTGATATGCTTATATTATTATCTGATATAGATGGAATGTTTACGGATGATCCAAACATGAATAAAGATGCAAAATTCATTCCAATCGTTACTAATTTAGACAGTAAAATGTTCTCAATGGGTAAAGAATCATCTGGAAGTGATGTAGGAACGGGCGGAATGAGTGCTAAATTGGCTGCAGCACAGATAGCAACAGAGTCAGGTGCTGATATGATTATAGCTAATGGCGAAAATGTTTCGGTTGTTGAACAGATTTTAGCTGGGAATAATGTTGGAACTTTATTCACTTCTAATCAGAAAGAAGATTTTAAAATAATAGACTATTTGTCTGAATAAAAGGATTTTATTAATGAAAATAAAAATATTACAGAATTCAGAATGGCACTTTGGTAAATATCTTAGTGATAATTACGTGCTTGAAACAACTGAATATGATGGTGAATTTGAATCTGTTAAGGGAATTAGATATAGCTTACTTAACTTAGAGACAAATGAGCGAATTGAGGTTCTTCCTAATATTAATAAATATAACATTGGAGAAATTATCGATGTCTCGACAGAACCTAAATACTTATATTTTGCAAATGTAGAAAAAGATGATACAGAGGCTTCAAAAGACATTTATGCAGATTATACGGAAGTTGATAGATATAAAGAAGTCGGGAAAATATTACTTCTAAGATATAATATATCAAGTGGTGCAACTGAAGCTTTATATAATTTCTCAGAGAATCTTTATGGCCTTAATGAGATAAAGAAGCTTAAAATATTTATTATAAATGATTATTACATTATTATACAGAACGAGTATCTTGTATTAAATAAATCAAAAACTTATTCAGGATTCTTTAGATTTAACCAGAGACTATATAATATCAAAGATGAAACAGAGTATATGATTGCTGATGAGAATTTCAACTTGAATGGTATTATGAATATTCTTGCAATATCAGATAACCAGTGTGTCATCAAGACAGGATATTCGCTATTAGAGGATAACAGATATAACCTGCTAGATGAAGATGAGTGTAGTTTAGAGGCTGTAAGTTTTGTAAATATCGGACAGATGGTTTCAGACCTCGCAATTGGTAAGAAAAGTATTTCGCTTGAGACTATCGAACAGACTTATCATAACAAGACAATTCCATATATTAAGAAAATGGGAGATTACGTTATATATTCCTGTGTAAATAATGAGACTAAGGAAGAAGAGGTTAAATTTTATAATTTAACTTCGTCTGAGATAAAGACCTGTATTAATCAGGATGTTATACGTATTTCCAATCTTGCAAAAGCATATGTTCTCAATAATGAACCATATATTTGTATAATAAAAGATAATGAACTTTCATTCTTAAATCTTAATACAAATAAGATTGAACCTAAATACAATAATGGTTCGAGATTATGTGAGATATATAATAATCTGCTTGTATTTACCGGAGTTAATAAGACGATATTTGGCAAAAAGAAAACATTTTTTGATATCATAAGCTTTCCGGGAGGAGAGTTATTATTGCACGAACAAAGTGAATATGTAGACAGCCTGATAACTAATACAGATACATTATATATAATTGTTAAGTGATATTGAAATTAGAAAATTATAAGTCTGTAAGAGTAGTAATGTATAGAATGGAGAAGATTTATTAATGGAACAGAGTAAATTAGACAGAATAAATGAATTAGCACGGCTTTCTAAGACAAGAGAACTTACAAATGCTGAAAAATCAGAACAAAAGAAGTTACGTGATGAGTACATCAGACTTGTTCATAATAATTTAAGAGGACAGTTACAAAATATCCGTATCGTAGAGAAAGATGGTTCGATAACATCTTTAAAGAAGAAATAGACAAAATTTATGAATAAAAGTGAATTAAGAAAAATTATGTCTGTTAAAAGAAACAGTCTTACAGATGAAGAAAAAATATATAAGAGTAGAAAAATATTTGAAAATTTGTTAGATACTTCGAACCTGGCTGATGTAAGTTGTATATTTATATTTGTAAGCTACAGAAGTGAATGTGATACGACTCCTATTATCGATTATTGTATTGATAATGGAATAAAAGTAGCAGTTCCAAGAGTAAATGGAGATAAAATGGATTTCTATGTAATCAGAGATAAATCAGAATTATCCATTGGCAGTTACGGAATATTAGAACCGGTTACAGATACGATTATATATCCTGATGAAAAAAGTCTTATTATAATGCCTGGATTAGTATTTGATACAAAGGGCAACCGAATCGGTTATGGCGGAGGATATTATGATAAATATATCTCTGAATATAATCTGGGCCTTAAAGTTGCAATTTGTTTTGATTTTCAGATCATAGAGGAAAATATTATAGAAGTCGAGGATACAGATGTTGTTCCGGATATGATTATTACAGATAGCCGTAATATAGATGTAGCCAAGCTTCGCTCATAGAATATTTGATATCATCTGATGTAAGCAAACTGCGGGGATGTAGATTAGAACTTATGTTTCAAATTGCTAATTTGTCGGTATTATCTTTCTTCTCTTTTGATTATTTATGTTCATTTAACATCCAGAACACTTAAACAGGGTTGTCCGTCTGTAACATACACTTGATTTATGACGTATCGTGTGTGTGAGTTATATGCCGTCATATGCAAAAGGTCGGTGCAGTAAATTACCGTTCAAGCGAAGCGCGTTTGATTTACTGCACCGTAATAGACTTTGCAGATGGCGGCATTTACTCACACCCGATAAAGGAATACGAAAGTGTATGTTACAGACGGACATTCCTGCTTAAGTGTCTGTCTGGTAAATGTACACAAAATATGAGAAGAAAGATAATACCTGACAAATTTACGCAATTCTTACAAAAAGTTCTAAATCTACATCCCCGCAGTTTGCTATATACAGATGATGCATTTATTATCACTGAGCGAAGTTTTACTACATTTATATACAACGTCCTAAGAATTACAAGTACAACATCTGCATCCCTGACGTCTTTTTTTATTTTCTAAGGCATATAATATCAAAAAAAGGTTTTATATGATTATCAATCTCGACAATATCTATACATACAATTCTTTATTAAACAAGTCTTTGCATATCGCAAAATTATATCCGCAATTAATTAAAGTTACCCATATAGGAACTTCTAACGATAACAGGATAATATTTATGGTAAAAGTAGGAAAAGGAAATAGAGGTCCGGTATTTGTGGCGGGGGTTCATGGCAGGGAAATAATTAATCCTACAGTTATGCTTTCTTTGATAGAACGACTTTCGCATCGTTATTATTCTTATGGAGAAAAATTATTAGACAAATATGCTTTGTATTTTATTCCTCTATTGAATCCTGATGGTTACACTATTGCTATGGAGGGATATTATGCAATTAATGATAAAATTCTAAGAAATAATTGTAGGCATTGTAATATTCCATACAAAGAATATAAATTCAATGGTGATGGAGTGGATATTAACAGGAATTTTATGTCGCAGTCTTTTGCATTTACTAATAATTCGGGGCTTCCTGATAATGAGCCTGAAACAATGGCATTTATAAAGGTGTGCGAACAAAATGATTTTATGGGAATGATAGATTTTCATTCAAGAGGAAATTCTATATTCTATTATAGAAGTGCAATGGTATATGAGTATAACAGAAAACAGTTCGATATTGCCTGCCGGTTATCTAAAATTACAGGCTATTCTTTATATACACCAAATGATGAGAATTCTGATAATCTGTCCGGGGGAAATACAGTTAATTTCTTCTCGGAAAGATACCTGTTGCCGGCAATAACCGTAGAAACAGTAGAAGATGAAGCAACATTTCCATTGGAGGCATCTTACTGTACGAGGGTATATAATGAACTTAAAAATGTTCCACTTGAATTTTTAAGAATGCTAATTTATTTGCATTGACAATAATATTTTAACTATATATAATATTAATTTGGGTGTTTGTACGCCTAGAGGTCTGATCTAGTAGTTATAATACCAGATGATACTTATAAAATTGTGTCAGGATAATAAGCTATAAACCAACTTTTATTTCTGGCATTATATTATAAAGAAATTAATACGAAAGGATTACTTATGAACGAAATTAACCTTGATTTAGTAGATATATCAACCGAGGCACCATTAGAAGAACCGGCAAGACAATATTACTATATGGCAAAATGCAGAGAAATAATCCGTAAGAAGAGCGAACTGTTAAGACGTCCTCTTTATTGTCAGATTCAGACATTTGGTTGTCAGATGAATGCCAGAGATTCAGAAAAATTAACAGGTATTCTTGAGGCAATAGGCTATGTGCTTACTACTTCAAATGAAGAACCTGATTTTATCTTATATAATACCTGCACCGTCAGAGAAAATGCTAATCTAAAAGTATATGGACATCTTGGTAATTTGAAGAAATTGAAGAATAAGAACCCTGAAATGATTATTTCATTATGTGGTTGTATGATGCAGGAAGAAACAGTAGTTGAGAAAATTAAAAGCAGCTACCGTTTTGTTGACCTAATATTTGGAACGCATAATATATTTAAGTTAGCAGAACTTCTATATGAGAAATTCACAACTGGAAACAGTGTTATTGAGATATGGAAAGATACAGATAAGATTGTTGAAGAACTTCCTATTGACCGTAAATATCCATTCAAATCAGGTGTAAATATTATGTTTGGCTGCAATAACTTTTGTAGTTATTGTATAGTGCCTTATGTAAGAGGTCGTGAAAGAAGCAGAAAGCCTGAAGATATTATAGAAGAGATTAAAAAATTAGTTGCAGATGGCGTTGTGGAGGTGATGTTACTCGGACAAAATGTCAATTCTTATGGCAAAAACCTAGAAAATGGAATCTCATTTGCCGAACTTCTTAAACGTGTAGAAGAAATAGATGGATTAGAGCGAATTAGATTTATGACTTCACACCCTAAAGATTTATCAGATGATTTGATTGAAGTTATGAAGAAATCAAAGAAGATATGCAGACAGCTACATCTTCCATTACAATCAGGAAGCAGTCGTATTCTTAAAATAATGAACAGACATTATGATAAGGAGAAATACTTAGATCTTGCATTAAAGATTAGAAGAGAAATACCTGATATGGCATTATCTACAGATATTATTGTAGGTTTTCCAGGTGAGACAGAGGAGGACTTCTTAGAGACATTAGATGTAGTTAAGAAAGTAAGATATGACAGTGCATATACTTTCATATATTCGAAGAGAACAGGCACACCTGCTGCTAAAATGGAAAATCAGGTTCCGGAAGATGTGGTTAAGGACAGATTTAACAGATTATTAGAAGTAGTTCAGGAGATTTCTAATGAAAATACAGGTAAATATGTTGGAGAGACTATGGAAGTATTAGTTGAAGAAGTAAATGACCATGATTCCTCATTAGTTACTGGTAAATTAAGTAACAGCACAACAGTGCATTTTAAAGGAACTAAAGATTTAATCGGTAAGATTGTAAATGTACACTTAGATGAAGCTAAAGGCTTTTATTACTTTGGCACAATGGTTGAAGAATAATAGTGGCAAAAATAAAAAAGAAGCAGGAAATAAGAATAAAGAAATAAAAAGAAGTAACAAGAAAAGAATGAAGAAAAGAATGAAGAAAAGAATGAAGAAAAGAAAGTGTTTGTGAAAAAGTTATGAATTATATTAAACCAAAATTATTTTCGGTAATGAAAGATTATACTAAAGAACAGTTTGTTAAAGACGTAGTGGCAGGCATAATTGTTGCAATTATTGCATTACCATTATCAATTGCGTTAGCACTTGCATCAGGAGTAACTCCGGAAATGGGATTATATACAGCGATAGTTGCTGGTTTTATCATCTCATTTTTCGGTGGAAGTCGTGTCCAGATTGCAGGACCAACAGCGGCATTTGCAACAATTGTAGCAGGAATCGTGGCTACAGAGGGAATTGACGGATTAATAATTGCTACCATAATGGCAGGTATTATTCTTGTATTAATGGGATTGTTCAAATTCGGAAGCCTGATTAAATTCATACCACTTACCATAACTACTGGTTTTACAAGTGGTATTGCAGTTACTATTTTCATTGGTCAGATTAAAGATTTTTTAGGACTTACATTTAAGCAGACTAAAGAGCCTCTGATAGAGACTATGGATAAAGTTAAGATGATTGGAAGCTGCATTAATACTGTTAATGTATCAGCTTTAATAATAGGACTTGTGGCATTATTAATATTAATAATATGGCCAAAGATTAATAAGATAATTCCTCCATCATTAATAGCTATTATTATAACTGCTGCAGCAGTAAAATTATTATCACTTGATGTAAATACAATTGGTTCATTGTATACAATTTCATCAAAGTTACCACATTTTAATATGCCTGCATTTTCATTTGAAAAAATACGTTTATTATTACCTAATGCATTTACAATAGCGATACTTGCAGCTATTGAGTCACTTCTTTCCTGTGTAGTTGCAGACGGTATGATTGGAAGCAGGCATAAATCAAATGCTGAACTTGTGGCACAGGGCTTAGGTAATATCGGTAGTGCATTTTTCGGTGGAATACCTGCAACAGGTGCGATAGCAAGAACGGCTGCGAATGTTAAAAATGGAGGTAGAACTCCTATAGCGGGAATAGTTCATTCTATAACACTTGCACTTATACTAGTGATTTTGATGCCATATGCAGCACTTATTCCTATGCCTTGCATTGCAGCAATATTATTTATGGTTGCTTATAATATGTGTGAATGGAGAAAGTTTCTCAATATATGTAAAACAGCACCAAAAAGTGATATACTTGTACTCATCTTAACCTTTGTGTTAACAGTAGTATTTGATTTAGTAGTAGCAATAGGTGTCGGTATTGTCTTAACCTGTCTGTTATTTATGAAGAGAATGTCAGAGGTTACAGATGTACATGGCTGGAAATATATAGACGAAGATGAAGAAGATACCGAAGATGAAGATGCAATAGGCCTGAAAGTTGTGCCAAAAGGAACACATGTATTCGAAATTAACGGACCAATGTTCTTTGGCGCAGCAGATAAATTTATGGAGGTTGTATCTGAAACTGAAGGAGATGTACTTATTATCAGAATGAGAGGAGTGCCTGCACTAGATGTTACAGCATATCAGACACTTTTAAATATCTTAAAAACATGTAAAGCAAATGGAATGACACTTGTACTCTCGCACATTAATGAACAACCAAAACACGTATTTGAAAAAGCAGGCTTTATAGAAATGGTCGGAGAAGAGAATATTTGTCCAAACATTGATGCAGCAATAGAAAGAGCAAATGAAATACATTCGAAAAACGGAGGTTGACATGGGGCAGTTATCACCAATGATGCAAAAATATATGGAAACAAAGGAGCAATATAAGGACTGTATTCTGTTCTACAGGTTAGGCGACTTTTATGAGATGTTTTTTGATGATGCAATCTTAGCTTCTAAAGAGTTAGAATTGACACTTACAGGTAAGGACTGTGGACTTGAAGAACGTGCGCCTATGTGTGGAATACCTTATCATGCTGTAGATACATATTTGAGCAAACTTGTTGAAAAAGGATATAAAGTTGCTATAGGTGAACAGGTAGAAGATCCTAAGCTGGCAAAGGGGTTAGTTAAACGTGAAGTAATAAGAGTGGTTACTCCGGGAACTAATCTTAATACTTCATCAATGGACGAAACAAAAAATAATTATCTTATGTGTATATCATATCTTGATGATAAATTTGGAATTGCAATAACTGATATTACAACTGGAGATTTTATGGTAACAGAGGTCAATTCTACGAGGTCATTATTAGATGAAATTAATAAGTTTATGCCATCAGAGATAGTAGTTAATTCACCATTTTATCTGACTGGTATAGATACTGATGATTTGAAGAACAGACTTAACATATGCATATTTACATTAGATTCATGGTATTTTGATGAAGAGATGTGTGTAAATACCTTAAAAGACCATTTTCATGTAATGAATTTATCAGGATTAGGACTTGATGATTATCCTACAGGCACAATTGCAGCAGGTGCATTGATGAAATATCTGCTCGAAACACAGAAGATATCATTATCACATATTATTGCGATATCTCCTTATTCTACTGGAAAATATATGATAATTGATACATCTACCAGAAGAAATCTTGAATTAACGGAGACACTTCGTGAGAAACAGAAACGTGGCTCACTTCTGTGGGTTCTTGATAAGACTAAGACAGCAATGGGTGCAAGAACCTTAAGACAATACATAGAACAGCCTCTTGTTAAGAAAGAAGATATAATAAAGCGTCAGGAGGCTATCGCAGAGATTAATGATGACTTAATTACAAGAGAAGAGATAAGAGAATATCTTAATCCGGTATATGATTTAGAAAGATTAATAAGCCGTATTTCGTATCAGTCAGCTAATCCGAGAGATTTAATAGCATTTAGAAATTCGTTAGAGTTATTACCTCATATTAAAAATCAGATGAAGTCATATAAATCAGAAGAATTATCCGGATTATATAATAAGTTTGATGTGCTTGAGGACTTATACGAACTTGTCAGAGATTCAATTATGGAAGAGCCACCTGTAACTATTCGTGAGGGTGGAATAATTAAAGATGGATATTCAGAAGAAATCGACAGATTGAGAAAAGCCAAGACAGAGGGTAAGAACTGGATTGCAGATTTAGAAGCAAAAGAAAAGGAAAGAACCGGAATAAAGAGTTTAAAGATTAAATACAATAAGGTATTTGGATATTATATAGAAGTTACTAATTCATTTAAGGATTTAGTACCTGATAATTATACAAGAAAACAGACATTAGCTAATGCAGAACGCTATATTACCGATGAATTAAAGAATTTAGAGGATATAATTCTTGGCGCAGAAGAGAAACTTTCTGCTATTGAATATGATAAATTCTGCCTTATAAGAAATACTATAGCTGATGAAGTTGTAAGAATTAAACATACAGCTAAAATAGTTGCCAGGATTGATGTATATGCATCACTTGCATATGTGGCAGAGCATAATAATTTCGTCAGACCATCAATTAATGAAAAAGGCATTATTGATATTAAAAACGGTCGTCATCCTGTAGTTGAAAAGATGATGAATGGTTCAATGTTTGTTGAAAATGATACTTATTTAGATAAGCATAATAACAGAATTTCGATAATAACAGGTCCTAATATGGCAGGTAAATCTACATATATGAGACAGACGGCATTAATTGTATTAATGGCACAGATTGGCTCATTTGTTCCTGCAAGCTCTGCTAATATCGGAATATGTGACAGAATTTTTACCAGAGTCGGAGCCTCTGATGATTTGGCATCGGGACAGAGTACATTTATGGTGGAGATGACAGAGGTTGCTAATATCCTTAGAAATGCTACTTCTAACAGTTTACTTATCCTTGATGAAATAGGACGAGGTACAAGTACTTTTGATGGCCTTAGTATTGCATGGGCTGTAGTTGAACATATAAGCAATACAAAGCTTCTAGGTGCAAAGACACTATTTGCCACGCATTATCATGAACTTACCGAATTAGAAGGTACTTTAGCGGGCGTAAATAACTATTGTATAGCAGTTAAGGAACAGGGCGATGATATCGTATTCTTAAGAAAAATTGTCAAAGGCGGTGCTGATAAGAGTTATGGTATACAGGTTGCTAAACTTGCAGGAATACCGGAGTCAGTTATATTACGTGCTAAAGAGATTGCGATGGAATTATCGGATGCTGACATAAGTGCGAGGGCTAAAGAGATTGCGATTTCGTCTAAACCGGCAATTAAGAATAAGCAATTTGTTAAAGATGATACAGATGCAACCCAGATGTCATTATTTGATACTGTTAAAGATGATGACATTATAAACGAATTAAAAGAGTTAGATATATCTAATATGACACCTATGGATGCATTAAATACATTATATAAACTTCAAAATAAGTTAAGGAACCGTTGGTAATAGTTGTTAATGTTTAGAAATAAAAGGATGAGGTGAACTATGGCACATATAAATGTTCTTGATAAATCTACTGTGGATAAGATTGCAGCCGGAGAGGTTGTAGACAGACCATCATCAATTGTTAAGGAAGTTTTAGAAAATGCAATTGATGCCAGGGCAACTGCGGTTACGGTTGAGATAAAAGATGGTGGTATTTCATTTATCAGAATTACGGATAATGGACAGGGAATAGAAAAAGATGATATAAAAAATGCTTTTTTAAGACATGCTACTAGTAAAATTAAGAATGTAGAAGATTTATTAAGTGCCAGTTCGTTAGGATTTCGTGGAGAGGCATTATCAAGTATTGCTGCCGTTACACAGTTAGAATGTATTACGAAGACTCCTTCTGATTTAACAGGAATACGATATGTGATTGAGGGTGGAGAAGAAAAATGTCTTGAGGAAGTCGGTGCACCTACAGGAACAACATTTATTATAAGAAATTTGTTCTATAATACACCAGCACGACGTAAATTTTTAAAATCAGCTACAACAGAGGCATCATATATAAGTAGCATAGTGGAGAAAATTGCCCTTTCACATCCAGAAGTTTCAATCAGGTTTATTAACAATAATCAAAATAAACTTCATACATCGGGTAATAATAAATTAAATGAAATTATATATTCTATATATGGACGAGATGTTGCTGCAAATATATTAGAGATAGACGATATAGCAATGAATATGCATCTTACAGGATATATCGGGAAACCGATTGTCTCAAGAGGCAACAGAAATAATATGGTATACTTCATTAATGGCAGATTTATAAAAAGTAAAATTATAAATAATGCAATTGAGGAAGCATATAAGCCATATATGATGCAGCATAATTATCCATTCTGTGTATTACATTTTCAGATAGACAACTATCTTATAGATGTAAATGTTCATCCGTCTAAAATGGAGATTCGTTTTGAGAATCCAATGGATATATATAATATTTTCTATAATGCGATTTCGGCAGCACTTAGCAGACGTGAATTAATTCCTGAGGTAACAGAGGCAGATTCGGGTAATTCTAAGAAAGCTCATGTACAAACTATTACAAATAATGTCAATAATATTGAAAGCAATATAAATAACATTGAAAACAATGTGAAAAATATTGAGAACATTGAAAACAATGTGAAAAATATTGAGAATATTGAAAACGATGTGAAAAATATTGAGAATATTGCAAATGCGATTACAACAAAGGAAAAACAACAGCCTAAAAGACATATAAGAGAACCTGAACCATTTGAAATCAGAAGAAATATGTTAAATGATATAGAAAGGGTCTCATATGCTTCAGAAAATGATAGCGTAGCAGATATATCTATGGTTGCTGATGGTGCAGATGATTATAATGCAATACCAGTACAGGGGCAGACTGAACAGATAGATTTATTCAATGATGTTTTCTTGTCTAAAAAAGAACGTAAGAAACATAAAATGATAGGACAACTTTTCGATACTTACTGGCTTATTGAGTATGATAACAATTTATATATAATTGACCAGCATGCGGCTCATGAAAAGGTACTATACGAAAAGACGTTGAAGTCATTTAAGAATAAAGAGATTACCTCGCAGCAGATTAATCCTCCGATTATACTTACATTATCAATGGAGGAGGAAAATATACTTAACAGATTCAGTGATGAATTCGAAAGATTCGGCTATGAAATCGAGCCATTTGGTGGTAAGGACTATGCTGTACGTGCTGTACCTGCTAATCTGTATTCTATTGGACAGAAAGAACTATTAATGAGTCTTATTGATTCACTTACAGAGACTTCTGCAGAATTAAAATCAGATTTAATAACAGAGAAGATTGCTTCAATGTCCTGCAAGGCAGCAGTTAAAGGTAATAATCGTCTATCAGTTGAAGAGGCTAATGCATTAATAGAACAATTATTGCAACTAGACAATCCTTATAATTGTCCTCATGGACGACCTACTATTATATCAATGAGTAAATATGAAATTGAGAAGAAATTCAAAAGAATAGTGTAACAGAACAGAGGATAGTGTGAAAGAATTGTGCTGATGCACCAATTCTTTCACACAGCTATTTGTTTCAGAGCGAAAACAAATAGCTGTTTATGGCAAGTCAGAAATCGCCTACGCGAATTTCTGACCGCCTCTTTGCGACAAGTCGCTCAGAATAGAGGATTAGTGAAAAATGAATAATCTAAATAAGAAACCATTAGTTATAATAACAGGACCGACAGGTGTTGGTAAAACGGATATATCGATTGATATTGCTAAGAAAATTAATGGTGAAATTATAAGTGCAGATTCGATACAGATATATAAATATATGGATATAGGTTCGGCTAAAATAACTAAAGAGGAAATGGATGGAATAAAGCATTATCTGGTAGATGAACTTAATCCTGATGAAGAGTTCAATGTGTATATGTTTAAAACAATGTCTAAGAGAGCTATGGAAGAAATATATGCTAAAGGTAAAATTCCGATAATTGTTGGAGGAACTGGCTTCTATATACAGAGTATACTTTATGATATTGAGTTTTCTGATGAAGAAGAGAAAGATGACAGTATCCGTAAGAAGTATGAGCAGTTAGCAAAGGAAAAAGGCAATTTATATGTCCATAAGCTTTTAGAAGAGGTAGATAAGGAGTCAGCAGATTCAATACATGAGAATAATTTAAAACGTGTAATTCGTGCCTTAGAATATTTTGAAGTGAATCACGAAAAGATTTCTGTTCATAATTCCAGGGAAGCTTCTAAGAAATCACCATATAATTTCGTCTATTTTGTACTTAACAGGCAGAGAGATGTGTTATATGAAAGAATAGATAAGCGTGTAGATATGATGATTGAACAGGGACTTGTAAATGAAGTTAAGAATCTGTTGACTTTAGGATACATGCCTGACTTAGTATCTATGCAGGGCTTAGGATATAAGGAAATTGTTGCATATCTTAATGGAGAATATACATTAGATGAAGCAGTTGAGATAATTAAGCGAGATACAAGACATTTTGCAAAACGCCAGCTTACGTGGTTCAGACGTGAGAAAGAAGTTACTTTTATGAATTATGAAGATTATGGTAATGACAAAGGATTAGTTAGTAATGCTATGGTTGAAATAATGCATAAAAAAGCAATAATAGATAATAATTAAATAACATTTATTATTGAATATAAATATTATGGTATCAGAATAGTGCATTTGTTCTAAGCACGGCTAAAATTTTGATGTCGTAATTTATAAATATTATATTAATAGAAAGTATAGAGAAAAACAATGAATGAATTAAAAGATAAAATGTATAATGGTTTAGGAATATCAAAGCAAGTTCTTGATTTCTGTACTGAAATTGAGGAAAGGTTACAAGACAGATTTAAGGAATTTGATGAAAAGGCAGAATATAACCAGTTAAAGGTTATTAAGGCAATGCAGGAAGCAAGGGTAAGTGATGTACATTTCTCAGCTTCATCTGGTTATGGATATAATGACTTAGGAAGAGATACATTAGAAGAAGTGTATGCGAAAGTATTTAATACAGAAGCAGCACTTGTACGTCCGCAGATAACTTGCGGAACCCATGCACTTGCACTTGCGCTTGCTTCTAATCTAAGACCTGGTGATGAGTTGTTATCAGTATCAGGAAAGCCTTATGACACATTAGAGGAAGTTATTGGAATAAGACCATCTGTTGGTTCACTTAAAGAATTTGGAGTTACATATTCACAGGTAGATTTATTACCGGATGGCTCGTTTGACAAAGAGGGAATAAAAAAGGCAATTAATCCTAAAACTAAACTTATAGCAATTCAGCGTTCGAAAGGATATCTTCCTAGAAGAACTCTTTCACCATATGAAATAGGTGATGTTATAAAATTTATTAAAGAAATTAATCCTGAATTAATAGTGATGGTAGATAACTGTTATGGTGAATTCGTAGAATATGATGAACCGAGTGATTTTGGTGCAGATATGACAGTGGGTTCACTTATTAAGAATCCGGGTGGAGGACTTGCACCTATAGGTGGATACATTGTAGGAACTAAAGAATGTATTGAACAGGCGTCGTACAGACTTACAGCTCCAGGACTTGGAAGAGAAGTCGGTGCAACATTAGGTGTGACACAGAGCTTTTTCCAGGGATTATTCTTAGCACCTACTGTAGTAAGCGGAGCTTTAAAGGGTGCTGTATTTGCAGCTAATATATATGAGAAGTTAGGCTTTAAAGTAGTTCCTGATGGCAGTGAACCAAGATATGATATAATTCAGGCCATAGAATTCGGCCGTCCAGAGGGAGTTATTGAATTCTGTAAAGGTATACAGGCAGCAGCTCCGGTTGACAGCTTTGTTACACCAGAGCCATGGGCAATGCCAGGATATGATAGCGATGTAATTATGGCAGCAGGTGCATTTATTCAGGGTTCATCAATTGAACTTAGTGCAGATGGACCTATTAAGCCACCTTATGCAGTTTATTTTCAGGGTGGTCTTACATGGTATCATGCGAAACTTGGCATAATAAATTCTTTACAAAAATTAGTAGATGCGGGTATTGTTAAATTATAATTATTATGCTATTATAAAAAAGATTTTAGCAATTTTCTTTTTTGAATCTGGAGAGAATAATTGATGAAAGGATGATGAAGATAACATCGATTAAGGAAATCAGAAAAGAAAACAGACCTTATGAGAAATTTTTACTCAAAGGTCCCGAGGCTCTTACAGATTCAGAGCTTCTTGCAATTATAATCAGGACAGGTACTTATAATATGACATCTGTAGAATTATCAGATGCAGTATTATCAATGTCTAAATCGGATAATATATTAGGAATAACACATTTGTCTTTAAAGGAATTACAGAGTATTAAAGGAATAGGACTTGTGAAAGCTACGCAGATAAAGTGTGTGGCAGAATTAAGCAGACGTATTTCTAAAGGAAATATTCCACTTGATAAAGAATTTATTTCACCTGAGATAATTGCAAATTATTATATGGAAGACTTAAGACACCTTGAAACTGAGCGCCTGCTTGTAGTAATGCTTAATACGAAGCACAGATTCCTAGGTGATTTTGAATTGTCTAAAGGGACGGTTAATGCATCAATGGCATCCCCAAGAGAGGCATTTATAGAAGCGCTTAGGACAGGTGCAGTATATATAATCCTGCTGCATAATCACCCTAGTGGTGACCCGACACCTAGCCGTGAAGATATAGTAACGACAAAGCGTATGAAAGAGGCGGGAAATATTATCGGTATTAATCTGATAGACCACATAATTATTGGCGATAATAAATATATAAGTCTGAAACAAATTGGATTGTTTTAGAAAATGGAGGAGAATAATGGCACAACATTCATATGGTATAGATTTAGGTACCAGCAATTTTAAAATTTTTGGATTAACAAATAAGAAGATAATAAATGAGAAAAACGTCATTGCTAAGAAGAACAAAGATGAAGTATTTCAGTTCGGTGACCTGGCATTTGAAATGTATGAGAAAGCACCTGAGAATATCGAGGTATCATTTCCTGTTAAATTTGGTGTAATTGCAGATATTAAGAATATGGATATTTTATTCGAAAGATTTTTCAAGAAATTAAATGGTAAAGGCATTACGGGTTCATCGAATTTCTGTATTGCAGTTCCTACTGATATTACAGAAGTAGAGAAAAGAGCCTTTTATGATATGATCGCGGAATCAAGAGTAAAGGCAAAACATATCAGTGTAGTTGAAAAGCCGATTGCAGATGCAGTTGGTGTAGGAATTGATGTTGAAAGTCCAAGAGGTAATCTTATTGTAAATATAGGTGCAGACACAACAGAGATTTCTGTAATATCATTAGGTGGAATTGTCTTAAGCAAGTTAATTAAAACAGGTGGTTCTAAATTAGATGATACAATCTGTAGCATTGTAAGAAAAAAATATAATCTTGTAATAGGAAGAAGAACAGCAGAACAAATTAAGATTAATCTTGCAGATGCTATTAATGCTTCATCAAGTTCATATGTTGCCTTTGGAAGGAATATTGTAACAGGACTTCCAGCAAGCAAGGAGATAAGTTCAGAACTTGTATTTGAAGCGATTCAGGAATGTTTACATTCTATTATAGATTCTATTAAAGTTATCTTAGAGAGAACTCCGCCTGAACTTGCTGCTGATATAATTAACACAGGGGTATATCTTACAGGTGGTTCTTCATTAATCCAGAATATCGGACAGTTAATTACTAATGAGACAGGATTAAAGATTAATCTTGATGATGAACCTGAAGAGACAGTTATAAGAGGAATTGCTGAAATATTATCGAATAATAAGCTTAGTGAATTAATGTATGTTCCAAGAGAGAAACAATATAACTAAAAGACTATCAGAGGTATATTATTTTGAGAAGACGAGAAAAAAAAGAATTTCCAATTAAATATGTTTTATTCATTTTAACATTCCTTTGTTTTGTGCTTATTGTTTCTTCATTTGTATTTAAAGGATTTGCAACACCAGTTAAATCGGTTGCAACATATGTTATGACGCCAGTTACAAAGGGTATGAATGAAGTCGGAAAGTGGCTTACTGACAGAGCTGCAGATATAAAGGAACTTAAGAATATAAAAAGTGAGAATAAGAGTCTTAAAGAACAAATATTAGACTTACAAAATAAGAATGCATTATCAGTTGAAGATCAGAATGAGTTAGACCAGTTAAGAAAATTATATAAACTTAGTGAACAATATTCTGATTACGAGACGGTTGGTGCAAGAATTATCAGTAAGGACACAAGTAACTGGTATTCAACTTTTACAATTGATAAAGGAAGTAAGGATGGAATAGAAGTCGATATGAACGTTATCGGTGACGGAGGGCTTGTCGGAATCGTAAGTGAAGTTGGTGATAATTATTCTATAATCCGTTCAATTATTGATGATGAGAGCAATGTCAGTGCACAGTTTGCTTCAACATCTGATAAATGTATTGTAAAAGGAAGTCTGCAGTTAATTAATGATGGAATACTTCAGGTATTTAATATTAATAAGAATGCTAATGTAAATGAGGGTGATATGATTATCACATCTAATATAAGCAGTAAATTCTTACCGGGTATTTTGATAGGATATGTTAAAGATATTTCTGATGATTCTAATAATCTGACGAAGTCAGCATATGTTACTCCGGTAGTTGATTTTGCACATTTAGATATTGTTCTTATTATCAAACAACAGAAATTTACCGGTGAACAGTAGATAACGATTTAATCGTGGAAATGAGGTATATATGCTTCGGAAAATTATATTAGGCATTTCAATATTTATATTTTATCTGTTACAATGCACAGTATTTAAAGCACTTTCGTTAGCATCAGTATCACCGAACCTTTTACTCATACTTACATTTGCAGCAGGATTTATGCGTGGTAAGAAAGAGGGAATGTTTGTTGGTTTCTTCAGTGGTCTGGTACTTGATATATTCTATGGGCAGGTAATTGGATTTAATGCATTATTGTATATGTATATCGGTTACATAAATGGCTTCTTTAATTCTATGTTCTATGATGAAGATGTTACGTTGCCTATCGGACTTGTATTCGGAAGTGACTTTGTGTATTCATTCTTCTATTATGTATTCAATTTTATGCTTAGAAACCGTTTAAATTTCATATATTATCTGATTCACATTATTTTACCAGAAATGATATATACAGTAGTTATTACACTTTTAATATATCGGATTATGTTAAAGATAAACCGTAAGTTAGAAGCCTATGAGAAAAGGAGTGCAACAAAATTTGGTTAAAGAATTTTTTGAATATATATTAAGTATCTTAAAATCAAGATTGTTCGTATTAGGAATTATTGTTGTGTTATTATTCTCAGTTCTGATGATAAGAATATTTAATGTACAGATTGTAAATGGAGAATATTATTTAGAAAATTATATCCAGATGGCAGAACGTGAGGTCCTTACATCCGGAACAAGAGGAATTATATACGATAGAAATGGTGAAGTTCTTGCATATAATAAACTTGCATATGCAATTGAAATTGAGGATGATATAAGTGATTCCACAGAAAATAAGGATAAAAAGCTTAATGAGATAATATCTGAAACCATTAATATAATTACATCAAATGGTGATACATTGATTAATGATTTTCCTATTATTCTTAATACAAATAATGAATTTGAATTTTCTGTATCTTCTGATAATGAAAGATTAAGATTCCTAAGAGATATTTATGGAAAAAAATCGATAAGTGAATTAGATACTAAAAAAGAGACACTGTCAACATCTACGGCAGATGATGTAATGAAATATCTTTGTGGTGAAAAGATGTTTGATATATCAGATGAATATGATAAGGCAGAACAGATTAAGATTGCTATGGTAAGATATAATCTGTCACTTAATCGTTTTCAGAAGTATATTTCTACTAAAATAGCTTCAAATGTATCTGAGGAGACTGTGGCAGCTATCTATGAGGCACAGGCAGAGTTAAAAGGTGTAACTGTATCTGAAGAGACTGTAAGAGTATACAATGACAGTGTATATTTTGCACATATATTAGGTTATACAGGTACGATATCAGAAGATCAGTTAGCAGAGTTAAATTCTGATGGTGGCAGCTATATCAGTTCAGATGTCGTAGGTAAATCAGGAATAGAAAAAGAAATGGAATCTTATCTTCAGGGAACTAAAGGTAAGAGTACAATATTTGTAGATAATACCGGACGAATTCTTGAAAATGTAAGTAAGACAGATGCCAAGGCAGGAAATGATGTGTATTTAACGCTTGATGCTAAATTACAAAAGGCTGGATATACGATATTAGAACAGAAACTTGCAGGTATTTTATATTCGAAAATAGTTAATTATGATGTGACACCAAGTGAGGATATGAAGACAATCCCTATTCCGGTCAAAGATGTCTACTATCAGATTATCAATAATAATGTTGTAGATTTGAATAAGTTCGGACTGGAGTCTGCATCAGATAATGAGAAGAATATTTATGCGAAATTCGCAGCAAAACAGTCAGGTGTTATTAACTGGGTATATAGTGAACTTACAACTGATACACCAGAGGCACTCTCTGCGTTACCTGAAGAGAATAATACTTATTTGTCATATATATATACAAAATTAGCAGATACCGAGGGTATAATTAACAAAAAAGCAATTGATAGTGAAGATGAAACATATCAGAAATGGACTAATGAAACAATTAGTTTAAGAGAATTTCTGTTATATGCCATTTCTAAGAACTGGATAAATACTTCTAAGATATTTGACTCTTCAGAAGTTAAATATTCTGATACAGATGAAATCTATAATAAATTAGTAGAACACATTTACAATAGTCTTCCGACTGATACAGGCTTTAGCAAAAAGATTTATTATTATCTTATCTATAGTGGTTCAATTAGTGGTAATCAGGTATGTATGTTATTATATGACCAGAATGTTCTAGAATATGATGAAGCAGCTTATACAGCACTTAGAAGTGGAAGTTCTGCATTTGAATTTATCAGGGAACAGATTAAACAGATTAAAATTACACCTGCACAGTTAGCACTTGATCCTTGTTCAGGTTCGTTAGTCGTAACAGATACTAATTCAGGTGATGTACTTGCATTAGTAACATATCCAAGCTATGATAATAATAAATTGTCGGGTTCAGTAGATGCAGTATATTGGAAACAGTTAAATAGTGATTTGTCACTTCCGCTATATAACAGAGCAACCCAAACGAGGACTGCACCAGGTTCTACTTTTAAGATGCTTTCGGCCATAACAGGATTAGAAGAAGGCTATCTGACACCAGGAAGAACAATTACAGACCTTGGTGAATTCAAGAAAATCACACCATCGCCAAAATGTTGGAGATATCCGGGTAATCATGGTTCAATTAATGTCTCACAGGCACTTGAACACTCATGTAACTATTTCTTCTACGAAGTTGGCTATGAACTTAGTATTGACGAGCATGGAGGTTTTAGCAGTGATTTAGGATTGTCTAAGCTTAAAAAATACGGTGTGCAACTTGGACTTACTACAAAATCAGGTGTTGAGATTGAAGAAAATGAACCACTTTTCAGTACCGATAACTCAGTACGTTCAGCAATTGGACAGGGTTCAAATAGTTTTGCTAACATCCAGCTTGCAAGATATGTGAATACAGTTGCAAATAGTGGACATAATTATCAGTTGACACTACTTAATAAGGTTATTGATACAGATGGTAATCTTATTAAACAATATGAGCCTACATTAACTAATACAACTAATTTCAGTCAGTCGACCTGGGATGCCGTTCATTATGGTATGAGACTTGTTATAACAGGTGGTACTGCAAAAGGAACATTTAATGGTTTCCAGATAAATGTGGCGGGTAAATCCGGTACTGCACAGGAGAATAAGTTGCGTTCAAACCACTCAGTATTCGTGGCATATGCTCCTTATGAGAATCCTGAAATCGCCTTAAGTGTATTAATTCCTAATGGTGAGTCATCAGGATATACGGCAGAGGTTGTACGTGATACAATCAAATACTACTATGGACTTACAACTGATGAAGAATTATATGGTGGTATAGCATCAATACCTACATCGGGTGTAACGAACGATTAAGACATATAATAGCCATTATGTTAGCAGGAAAGGAATGAAAATTCAAAAAATGAAAAATTCTGTAGTGATAAAAGGAAATAAATATGGTATTATAGTTATGTTAGATAAAAATATACCATTTGATAATTTGTTGGCAGATATTGCTGAAAAATTTAAAGAATCATCAAAGTTTCTTGGTAACTCATCTATGGGAATTACTTTTGAGGGCAGATTTCTTGATAATAATGAGATACGTCAGGTTCTTGATACAATAGCAGATAATTCAGATTTGAATATTGTATGTGTTGTCGATAATGACAAGGAGCGCGAGGAATATTTCAAAAAATCAGTTGATCAGCATTTGAATGATTTGTCGAATAATGATGGACAGTTCTATAGAGGAACATTACGTTCAGGACAGGTAATCGAAAGTGAAGGAAGCATAGTGATTCTTGGTGATGTTAATCCAGGTGCAAAGGTAATTTCATCAGGTAATGTAATAATACTTGGTTCTCTTAAGGGAACAGTATATGCAGGTGTTACCGGTGACTCTACATCATTTGTAGTGGCATTAGAGATGGAACCTATGCAGATAAGAATTGGTGATTACATTGCAAGAGCATCAGATGATGCTAAAAAGGCTAAGGATTCTAAAAATAAAAAGAATAAACCTGAAACAAAGATTGCATTTGTAGAAAATGGTAATATTTATATAGAACCACTTAATAAAGAAGTTTTAAATGATATTCATTTTAACTAAACAATAAAACTTGGGAGGAATTGTTACAATGAGTGAAGTAATTGTAGTAACATCAGGAAAAGGCGGCGTTGGTAAGACAACTACAACAGCCAACGTAGGTACAGGTTTAGCTATGCTGAACAAGAAAGTAGTATTGATTGACACAGATATAGGATTAAGAAATCTTGACGTCGTAATGGGGCTTGAGAATAGAATCGTATATAATCTTGTTGATGTTGTAAAAGGCAATTGTCGTGCAAAACAGGCAATGATTAAGGATAAACGTTATCCTAACTTATTCTTATTACCATGTGCTCAGGCAGGCGATAAGAACAGTGTATCTCCTGAAGAGATGAAAAAATTAACAGATGAATTAAGAGACGAATTTGATTACATAATTCTTGACTGTCCTGCAGGTATTGAGCAAGGCTTTAAGAATGCCATAGCAGGCGCAGACAGAGCAATTGTTGTTACAATGCCTGAAGTATCAGCTATTCGTGATGCAGACAGAATTATTGGATTATTAGAAGCAAATGAGAAGAAACGTGCTGACCTTGTAGTTAATAGAATCCGTATGGATATGGTTAAAAAAGGTGAGATGATGTCAATTGATGATGTTGTGGATATTCTTGCAATTGATTTAATTGGTGCTGTGCCTGATGATGAGAATATCGTTATTGCAACTAATAACGGTGAACCATTAGTTGGTTCTGACAGTCTTGCCGGACAGGCATATATGAATATTTGTAAACGTATTCTTGGTGAAGAAGTTCCATTACTTGATTTAGATAAGAAGCAGGGCTTTTTCGCAAGATTATTTAAGAAAAACTAAGGGGGTGTAAGTATGAGTATCTTTGATATGTTCAAGAAGAAACCTTCTGGAAATGTCGCAAAAGACAGACTCAAGTTATTACTTGTATCAGACAGAGCAAATTGCTCACCAGAGATTATGGAATTGATTAAGAATGATATAATTAATGTAATTAAAAAGTATATGGAAATTGATTGTGACGGACTTGATATCCAGATAACACAGACAGAGTCAGATAGCTCTAATGGTGCAGTTCCTGCACTTATCGCTAACATTCCAATCAAAGAAGTAAGACATAGTGCTGAAAAGGAAAATAAATAAAACATGGCAAGAATATTTGAAACTTTGAAAAGTTACAAATTCAGACATTTTAATATCAGATTACTAATCTGGGTATGTGCATTAACTGTTATTGGTATACTTGCAATAGCGAGTGCGACAGATTCAGACATATATGAGAAGAAACAGATTATGGGTTTTGCGATGGGGCTATTTATAATGGTTATAGCCTGTCTTGTAAGTTATAAATTCATTTTGAAGTTCTCGTGGGCATTTTATTTTCTGAATCTTATATTACTTATATGGGTAAAAGTCGCAGGTGCAAATAAAATGGGTGCTACCAGATGGATAGATTTAGGTTTTATCCAGTTACAGCCATCGGAATTCACAAAGATATTTCTAATATTATTTTTTGCAAGATATTTATGTAAATATAAAGACCGCCTTAATACATTACCTGTAATTGGTGGAGCAGTGGTATTATTTGCAATTCCACTTGCATTAGTATTAAAACAGCCGGATTTATCTACGAGTATTGTTATTTCACTTACATTTTGTGCAATAATGTATATGGCAGGACTCAGTTATAAGATAATCGGTGGCGTACTTGCAGTTGCAATTCCAGTTGCAGTTGTTTTAATATATCTGATTATGCAGCCAAACCAGAAAATAATCGAAGAATATCAGTACAACAGAATTATTGGTTTCTATGATGAAAATAATGAGGTCGCTGAAAGAATTAATTACCAGCAGAAGAACTCTGTTATGGCAATCGGTTCAGGCGAACTTTGGGGAAAAGGTTTAAACAATAACACGACAACAAGTGTTAAAAATGGTAATTATATATCAGAACCACAGACAGACTTCATCTTCTGTATAGTAGGTGAGGAATTAGGGTTTGTAGGTGCTTCGGCAGTTATAATACTGCTCTTGTTAATAATACTTGAGTGCTTTTATATCGGAACAAATGCACCTGATATGGCAGGTAAACTTATCGCCTGTGGATTTGGTTTTCTGTTAGCCATTCAATCGTTTGTAAATATTGGTGTAGTTACAAGAATTATTCCGAATACCGGATTACCATTACCATTTGTAAGTTATGGACTCAGCTCATTACTAAGTCTGTTTGCATGTATTGGTGTAATTCTTAATATCGGACTTCAGCGAAAAGAAATTATATAACAGTAGGAGGTAGCTTATGAACATTGGATTAATAGCACATAATTCCAAGAAAAAACTTATGCAGAACTTGTGTATTGCTTATCGCGGAATATTATGCAAAAATGAATTATATGCAACAGCAACAACAGGCAGGCTTATAGAAGAGGTAGCAAATTTGAATGTTCACAAGTTTTTAGCAGGACATCTCGGAGGTGTCCAGCAGATGTGCTCACAAATAGAACAAAACCAGTTAGATATGATTATATTTATCAGAGACCCACAGACACCACAGTCTCATGAGCCTGATGTAAATAATATTTTCAGATTATGTGATATGCATAATATTCCTTTAGCTACCAACTTAGCTACAGCGGAGATGTTAATCAAATCACTTGAACGTGGTGATTTAGATTGGCGTGATGTATATAGATAATTAGAGTATAGACTTTAGAATATATATAAACCGCATTTGTTTTAAAATTAAAGACCTGCGTATATGAACTGTCCTTAACTAACGTCACAGGCCGTCATATATTGCAGGTCTTTATGGTTATTATACTTGAATTATGGTTATCAGATTATTTCGTTATTTTAGTGTCTGCAAATTTTATAATATTATTTCTGTTTTAGTTAGAGAGCGTAGTAAGATTTACATTATTCAGCTATATCTCTGACTCTTCCGAACATACTTATAAGGTATAATCCGCAGATACCCACAACAGCATAAATGATTCTTGAAATTAATGTCATATTGCCAAATAGAAATGCAACGAGGTCTAATCTGAAGAAACCAATTAAGCCCCAGTTAATTGCACCTATAATAGCTATTGTAAGTAATGTATAATCTAAGCCTTTTGAATTCATTTTAATCATCCTTTCTAAGAGATATTCTATATCATCTATTATTAACAGTTATAATAAAAATTATTAAAATATTTATAAATTTATATAATTTATTAATATGTGATTGACTAAAAAACAAGATTATTAGATAATATTATACAGAGTCATTGAAAATATGGAGGTAAAAGTGAGAACTAAGAATAAACGAATTGTAAGATATAAGAAACCTTTAAATATAAATATTGGTATGATAATTCTGACTCTTGTTTTTTTATATCTGGGTATAAATTGTATAATCTATCTTTCAAGAGATAAGATATCTATATATGAGGTAACAAAGGGACAGAGTGAAGAGATAGCAGGTATAGCTACAACAGGAATTGCTCTTAGGACAGAGAATGTAACTAATGCACCTGCCTCAGGATATATTAATTATTATATTAAAGAAGGAACAAAAGTATCAGTAGGAAATACATTATATACAATAGATGAAAATGGTGATTTCTCTGAGAGATTAGAAAATGCAGCCGAGAATGATTCGATGCTTACAAATGAAAATCTGTCAGAAATCAAAACAGATATATCAAAATTTGTTTCATCATATGATTCTAAAAAATTTGATGAAGTTTATGATTTTAAATATAATCTTGATGCAACTTTATTAGAAAATATTAATCTTAATAACTTATCAACTATAAATGAATCAATAACAGCTAATGGAGGTGCAGCTTTATCACTAAATAAAGCCGACCGTTCAGGAATTGTTGAATTCTATATTGATGGTTATGAGGGACTTACAAATGATAAGATAACAGATGATTTATTTGATGAGAAAGCCTATAATAAGAATCCTATAAAGTCAGGAAGCAGTGTTGAAAGCGGAAAGCCTATTTATAAGACTATTGATAATGAGGAATGGGAGATAGTTATTCCATTAACTAAGAAGCAGGCTGAGGATTATAAGGATACAACTGTAGTAGACATATCATTTCCATCGGAGGGAATTAAAACCTCAGCATATTTCAGTATTATAGATAATAATGGCTCGAAATATGGTATAATCGGTCTTAGACGTTATATGATTCAATTTGTAGGAGATAGATTTATTAATATAAAGATTGATAGTGATAAAAAAGAAGGACTTAAAGTACCAAAGACGGCAATAGTTAAAAAAGATTATTACGAAATTCCGATTGATTATATTACAAATGGCGGAGATACCAGTGATGAAGGATTTATGAAAGAAGAAATTGTTAATAATGAGACAAAATCTGTTTTTGTAGCTGCTTCAATCGTATCTAGAAATGATACCATTTGCTATGTAGAAACATCTGACAAATTACAAAAAGGAGATGTTATAGCAAAACCTAATTCAACCGACAGATATCAGATAGATAAAACAGAGAAATTAGCAGGTGTATATAATGTTAATACAGGATATACAACTTTCAGATATGTTAAAATTCTATCAGAAAAAAATGGTTATTATATAGTTGAGTCTGGTTCTAAATATGGATTACAGGTATATGACCAGATAGTTTTAAATGCGTCATTAGTTAAGGAAAATCAAGTTATTTTTAAATAAAAGTATTAAAAAAAGTTTTAAAATAAAAGGAGTTGTGACACTATGATTAAAGACAACATAAGTACAGTACAGGCAAATATTGATAGTGCGTGTAAAAGAGTAGGAAGAGATTCTAAAGAGGTCACATTGATTGCCGTAAGTAAAACTAAACCTGTTTCAGATATCGAAGAGGCATATGCAACAGGAACAAGAGATTTTGGTGAAAATAAGGTTCAGGAGCTTGATGAGAAATATCCGGTTTTGCCTGATGATATAAGATGGCATCTTATAGGTCATCTGCAGAGAAATAAAGTTAAATATATAGTCGATAAAGTTCATCTTATCCATTCTGTTGATTCAGTAAGATTAGCTGAACAGATTAGTGTTGAAGCAGTAAAGAAAAATGTATCAGTAAATATTCTGGTTCAGGTAAATGTTGCAAATGAAGAGACAAAATTTGGATTAAGTGAAGAAGAGACAATAAATATTGTAACAGAGATAAGTAAGTTATCTAATGTACATATAAAGGGACTTATGACAATTGCACCTTATACTGAGAATCCTGAAAGTAATAGACAATATTTCAGGGAATTAAAGCAATTATCAGTAAAGATTGACAACTTACATATAGATAATGTCGAAATGAAAGAGCTTTCAATGGGAATGACAGGTGACTATGAAGTAGCAGTAGAAGAGGGAGCAACTTTAGTAAGAGTTGGTACGGGGATTTTTGGTAACAGAAATTACAATATATAGCCATAAATCAGTATAAACTGGTTGACATAAGCACCAAAAACAAGGATAATAGTAATAATTAAATATAACTCATTGACGTACTTATGTATGTCATGGATTAATCAAAATATACGTCATTAGCATATTTATGTATGATGTATATTAATCAAAATATATTAGATGGCATATGTTATGTATGCCGGTTGGAGGTAATTTATGAGTATAACAGATAAGTTTTTAAGTTTTATGAAACTGAATGATGAAGATGATTATGATGATTATGATGAAGAAGATGAATATGAGGTTCCAAAGAGACAGCCTAAAGCTTCTAAACGATATGATGATATAGATGATTATTCAAAGGAAACAGTATCAAGAACAGCACCAAGACCTAAACAGGTTAAGCCTAAAGTTGTACCTATTAGAGGTAAGAATGGTATGGAGGTTTGTGTTATTAAACCATCTACTATAGAAGATGGAAGAGAGATAACAAATACTCTTGTTTCAGGACGAGCTGTTGTATTAAACTTAGAAGGAATCCATGTTGAACTTGCACAGAGAATAATTGATTTTACATCAGGTTCATGCTTCGCAATTGATGGAAATATGCAGAAGGTTTCTAATTACATATTTATTGCAACTCCACCATCAGTAGAGATTTCAGGAGATTTCCAGGAAATTCTCAATGGTAATGCAAATGTAACAGAAATGTAATTGAGGTGTATATATGTCCGTTATTTTACCGGTAAGTTTCAATAATAAGCCTTGCTATAATATACTTATAGAGAAGGACTATGAAAAATTTTATGAAGAAGTACAGAAGTTTGATATATTAAACCGTCGCTTGTGTATTGTCACAGAGACTAACGTAGGACCACATTATGCTAATCAATTAAGAGACAGATTAGCAGGACTTTGCAAAGAAGTGTATATATTTACATTTGATGCAGGTGAAAGTAGTAAAAATCTTGATGTGGTCTATAAGTTATATGAATTTTTGATACAAAATAAATTTGACAGAAAAGATGTCTTAATTGCACTTGGTGGTGGTGTAGTTGGAGATTTAACAGGATTTACGGCTGCAACATATCTTAGAGGTATAAGATTTATTCAGATGCCTACATCATTACTTTCACAGGTTGATAGTAGTATTGGAGGTAAGACAGGTGTCGATTTTAATGGTTATAAGAATATGGTTGGTGCATTTTATCAGCCTATATTAGTTTATATTAATATTGAGACCTTAAAGACCTTGCCAATTCGCGAATATTTATCTGGAATGGGAGAGATAATTAAACATGGTTTTATTAAAGACAAGGGTTATCTCAAGTGGCTTAATGATAATTCTGAACATATTCTTAATTTAGAATATGATGCATTAGAATATATGATATGCGAAAGTTGTATGATTAAGAGAGCTGTTGTTGAATATGATCCTAAGGAGACACTTGGCGAAAGAGCTTTACTTAATTTTGGACATACACTTGGACATGCTATCGAGAAGAATTCTAACTTTTCATTATTACATGGAGAATGTGTAGCACTTGGTATGCTTGCTGCATTAGAGATTTCATATACAAAAGGTTATATAAGTGAGAAAGATTTGGAATTCAGTAAAAGTATTATTAGAAAATATAATTTGCCTACGACAGTAGAGGGATTATCCAAGACTGAAGTAGTAGAGGCAACTAAATCAGATAAGAAGATGGAGGCTGATACTATTAAGTTTATTCTTCTTAAGAGTCTTGGTAATGCTATTATCGATACATCAGTATCTATTGAAGAGATGGATAATTCTTTAGAAGGTATTGTATTATAAACTATTAATTTAACTGATGTATTTATATTAATGATATATTATACTGCAGTTATCTAGTATCTGCTTTAGGTAATCTACTTAATTGAAAGGAATAAACAGAATAATAATGCAGAGTAGTAAGAAAAAGTTGACTAAATACTTATTATTAAGTATTTTAACTATAATTCTGGTAGGTATTGACCAGATATCAAAGTATCTGATTGTTAACAGACTTAATATTGAGAAGAATTATCCAGTTATTCCGCAATTAATATCCTTTGAATATCTTGAGAATAGAGGTGTTGCATTTGGAATTATGGATGGAAAGATGACTCTTATTACAATAGTTGTAATTCTTGTTACAATTGGAATAATTTATATTATTAAGCTATTACAGAATTCTATATATCGCAATTATGATTTATCTAAGAAATTTTCGTTTCTGCAGATATTATGTACATTTATGATTGCAGGTGCGATTGGAAATCTAATAGACAGAATCAGATTAGGATATGTAGTTGACTTTATAAAGTTTGACTTTATTGATTTTCCAACTTTTAATATTGCAGATTGCTATGTTGTAGTGGCAACCATATTAGTATTTATTATTTTAATGTTTTTTACGGACGAAAATGAATTCGAGAGTTTATTTCATAAGGAAGTTTAAATAAATGAACACGTTTTTTGATAAAATAATTGTTGATTTTCTTGCAGATGGTACAAGAATTGATAAGTACATTTCAACATTATATCCTGATATATCAAGAACACATATTCAAAGGTTGATTGCAGAACAATTTATATTAGTTAATGACTCAGTCGTTAAGTCGAATTATAAGCTTTCTACAAATGATGTGGTATTAATCCATATTCCGGAAGCAATCGAACCAGAAATTGTACCAGAGGATATTCCATTAGATATTCTATATGAAGATAGCGATATAATTGTTGTTAATAAGCCTAAACAAATGGTGGTTCATCCAGCAAGAGGACATTATTCAGGAACATTGGTAAATGCATTGCTTTATCATTGTAAAGATGAATTATCAGGAATCAATGGTGTTATGAGACCTGGTATTGTTCATAGGATAGATATGGATACAACAGGTGTTTTAGTTGTATGTAAAAATGATTATGCACATAACAAATTAGCCGAACAATTAAAGGAACATTCAATAACACGACGTTACGAAGCTATCGTCCATAATGTTATAAAAGAAGATTCAGGTACAGTTAATGCCAAAATTGGCAGACACCCTAATAACAGACTGAAGATGGAAGCAAACGTTAATAATGGTAAAGATGCAATTACGCATTATAAGGTTTTAGAACGCTTTAAGAATTTTACCCATATTGAATGTCAGTTAGAAACTGGAAGAACTCATCAGATAAGAGTTCATATGGCGAGTATAGGTTATCCTTTATTAGGAGATGCCGTATATGGTCCGGCTCATTGCCCATATAAATTAGTTGGGCAGACACTTCATGCCAGAGTTTTAGGATTTATACATCCAAGAACTAATAAATATATGGAGTTTGAAGCTCCTTTACCAGAATATTTTGTACATTTACTCAAAATATTACCGCGCAATTAGTAAAAAATTTTTTGGGAGGTGTTTTGTATGGATAAACATACTATTATTACAATCGGAAGACAATATGGTAGTGGTGGTCGTGAAATCGGTCAGAAGCTTGCAGAAAGACTTGGTATCAAGTGCTACGATAATGAGTTACTTTCTATTGCTGCTAAAGAAAGTGGTTTATGCCAGGAAGTATTCGAAGCACATGATGAAAAACCTACAAATAGCTTTTTGTATTCACTTGTTATGGATACATATCACCCATATGGTACAGGTGGAATGATAGATGTTCCATTAAGCCAGAAGATATTCTTAGCCCAATTCGAAACTATTAAGAATATTGCTAAGAAAGAAAGCTGCGTATTTGTTGGAAGATGTGCAGATTATGCATTACAAGATGATTACAATGTAACAAGTGTATTTATTTCAAGTGATATGGATTCTAAAATAAAAAGAATTTGTGAAAGAAATAATGTTACACCTTCTAAGGCACAGGAGATGATTTTAAAAACCGATAAGAAACGTGCAAGTTATTACAATTACTACACTAATAAAAAATGGGGTGTTTGTTCATCCTACGACCTGTGTATAAACAGTGGTAAAATCGGAATCGATAAAGCTGTTGATGTAATTATGAATTATTTAAAAATGTAAAGGTTATACATACAATTCAAAACATAATTATTAATATTAATTTAGTTGTTTAATTAAACCACCATAATATGTATATGGAGAAATCAAAGAATGATTTTACATTACATTTATGGTGGCTTTTTTTTTTAGAGAAATTGTAATGTCTGTAATATATGTACACCATAGCCGAAATGATGAACAGTGAAATAAAAAAGCCAAAGGAAAGCCCAAAAAGAGATGTATTGGAACGAATAAAACTATTCGCAAAACCATAGTTTAACGAAAAGTTATACTAGAAAAGTTATTATTAATGTGTTATAATCATATTATTAATAAATATAACAAATATAAACATTATATCATAAGGAATAAATATATGGAATTACAGAAATTATATAGTTATACAAGGCAGGCTATAGATAAATATAATATGATAAATGATGGAGATAAAATTGCAATTGGTGTATCTGGTGGCAAAGACAGTCTCACATTATTATATGCTTTAAGTGGACTCAGACGTTTTTATCCAAAACATTTTGATTTAGTGGCAATATCTGTTGATTTAGGCTTTGGTATACAGGAATTTGATGCGATTAACAAATTATGCAATGATTTGGATATTCCTTTACATATTGTACATACAGAAATTAATCAGATTGTATTCGTTAATCGCAGGGAATCTAACCCATGCTCATTGTGTGCTAAAATGCGTAAAGGTGCGTTGAATGATAAGGCTAAGGAATTAGGATGTAATCGTGTTGCATATGCTCATCATAAAGATGATATTATAGAGACTATGATGTTATCTCTTATGTATGAAGGCAGGTTTTATTCTTTTTCTCCAGTGACATTTTTAGATAAAACCAAACTTTATGTTATACGTCCATTAATGTTTGTCAGTGAATCTGAAGTAATTGGCTTTAAAAATAAATATAATTTACCAGTTGCTAAAAATCAATGTCCGGCTGATGGACATACTAAACGTGAATATGTAAAAAATCTTATAAAGCAACTTAATCATGACAATCCAGGCGTTAAAGAACGTATGTTCGGAGCGATTGTCGATAGTAAAATTGAAGGGTGGAATATTACAAATGCCAAATTCTAAGAAAAATTCATCTAATAATATTTCTAGTAATAATAATTCTAGTAATAATATAGATATTTCTGATACAAATAATTCTAATAAAGCTAATCCTAAAGAAATTAACACTAAAACAGTTAATACCAAAACGACTGCTAATACTAAGACAACTACAAGAAATTATCACGACCAGATTAATATAAATAATGACTTAAAACTTCGTGAAATGTTAAAGGAATTACCACGATTCTGTATGACTTTCTTTAGAGGTATTGAATATACAACATCATCAAGAACACGTATTGCTTATGCATATGATTTAGGTGTATTTTTTAATTACATTAAAGATACTAATCCTGCATATGCTGATATTGAAATAAATCATTTTTCAATAGATATATTAAATAAAATAACGGTTGATGATATCGAAGAATATCTGGATTATCTGAAAGTATATTCTAAAAATAGTTCAGAACATACAAATCGTGAAAAGGGAATTAAGAGAAAATTATCATCTTTAAAATCATTTTATAACTACTTCTTCTGCAATCAGATTATTGAAGATAATCCAGCAGCTAAGGTCAGAATGCCTAAATTACACGAATCAGAAATTATCAGACTTGATTCTGATGAGGTTGTAAGATTACTTGATGAAGTTGAATCAGGAGATAATCTTACTAAATCGCAAAAGAAATATCATGATAAAACCAAACTACGTGATACTGCATTACTTACACTTTTACTTGGAACCGGTATGCGTGTTTCAGAATGTGTAGGTATAGATATTAATGATGTAGATTTTAAAAATTCAGGTATAAAAGTCAGACGTAAAGGTGGTTACGAAGCAATCGTATATTTTGGAGATGAGGTAGAAATAGCTTTGCTTAATTATCTTGAATACAGAAATACAATTAAACCTGTTGCTGGACATGAAAATGCACTCTTCTTATCTTTACAAAATAAAAGAATTAGTGTTCGTTCAGTAGAAAATCTTGTTAAGAAATATTCAGGTTTAATAACAACTTTAAAACATATAACGCCTCATAAACTCAGGAGTACGTATGGCACAAATCTTTATAAAGAAACTGGAGATATCTACTTAGTTGCCGATGTACTTGGACACAAAGACGTTAATACAACCAGAAAGCACTATGCTGCCATAGAGGACCGCAGACGTTATAATGCAAGAAATGAGGTCTCATTACGAAGAAATAAAGAGGAAGAATAACCCATAAAATAAATATGTAATGCAAACAAATATTATATCAGGCATTGATCATTACATAATGAATAGTATTTAATCATTGTAATAATATACAATGATGTAATTACCACTATGAATTGTGTCTGAACTCAGACTATTTATTGCTTTAATTTCTTTAATATAAGATTTGGTTGATATACTATCAGATGGCTTATATTCTTCGGCAATTGACCAAAGTGTATCGCCATCTTCAATCAATATACTTGAATAACATTTTACTTTGTTGTTCTTTTTATTTTCTTTGGCATTAGTTTTTAATGTAAAGGAAAATACGAGAATTAATATTAACATAACCAATACAATGGCTACAGGTATTATGGAATAAATGTTTTTTATACGTATTTTTTTAATGTTCATAGATTTTATTGTTGCTTTATTTGTGTCTCTCATTGTTATCACCTTTAATCCTTTCATATTTTGGTGTACTTTTTATAGATATTATATATTATTATATTTGTACTTCTCATTTGTTCTAGTTTTATATAAATTTAATCCATTACTACACAGAACAAATGTTCTTGCTTATATTCTGTATTATACATAACGAACAAGTGTTTGTCAATATTTTTTCGAACATTTGTTTGATTATTTTTTGATAGTATGTTATAATGCTATTATCAACAAGAAACTGGAATTATATTGAAAGGGACATATAATATATATGTTAAAGGTAAATTATTTATATGGAATATGGTAAGATAAGTACTAAACAACAGGAAATACTTGATTATATAAAGACTGAGATTATTAACCGTGGTTATCCACCAACTGTAAGGGATATCTGTAATGCAGTTAATTTGAAGTCTACTTCTTCTGTTCATTCTCATTTGGCGACGCTTGAGAGAGAGGGATATATTATTAGAGATAAGACTAAGCCAAGAGCTATTGAGATTGTTGATGATTCATTTAATGCATCCAGATGTGAGATTATTAATGTTCCTATTGTCGGAAGAGTTGCTGCAGGCGAACCAATTCTTGCAATTCAGAATATAGAGGATTATTTCCCTATTCCTGCTGAATTTCTTCATAATAAGACTACATTTATGCTAAAGGTTAAGGGCGAAAGTATGATTAATGTTGGTATTTTAGATGGTGATACTATTATTGTGGAGGAATGTACAAGTGCTGATAATGGAGATATCGTGGTTGCTCTTGTAGATGATTCTGCCACAGTTAAGACATTTTATAAAGAGGATGGTCATATTCGTTTACAACCTGAGAATGATACATATGAACCTATTATAGTTGATAACTGTACTATTATAGGTAAATACATAGGATTAGTTCGTATGATGAGATATTAAGATAATTAAGTAGTTATTGAATATAAAAGGTCCATATATTGTTCAGGATAATGAGTGTTATCCTGAACAATATATGGACCTTAAAAAATCTTTATATTTATTATTTTTGTTGTAGCTTTGTGTTTTAATTGATACTAATAATTATTGTTTATATAATTAAAGTGAGTCTACATCAACAACATTTCCGTCCTGCCATAATCTTTCTAAATCATAGAATAATCTGTCTTCCTGATTGAATACATGTACAATTATATCACTATAATCTAATAATATCCAATTAGCTGAAGAGTATCCTTCAACATGATTTGTGTAAACTTTATCATTGGCAAGCTCTTCTTCTACTGAATCGACCATAGCCTGTACCTGGCTTTTGTTAGAACCTCCGGCAATAACGAGGTAATCTGCAAGTACAGAGATATCTTTTATGTCGATGATTTTTATATCAATAGCTTTTTTATCATCTAATGCATTATAAATTGTTTTTAATTTTTCAGTTATTGTCATAATTAAGGCTACTCCTTTTATTCATCTTTATTCAATTTCTTATAATATTCATAGGCTTTCTGAGTCTGATTATCTATAGGGCTATTTGTTTCCTTGAGATATTCAAGAGTATCACGAATAATTAGATATACAGCCCTGTCGATATCTTCGAATGCAGTTTTTCGTATTTCCTTAAGGTTGGGAGCCTTATCTCTGTTAGGTTCAATATAATCTGCAACAAATATAATCTTTTCAAGCATTGTCATCTCCTGACCGCCTGTAGTATGTTTAAGGATTGCATTAATAATCTCTTTATCCTGTATACCGTATTTGTCCATTGCTATAAATGCACCTAATTTAGCATGTAATAACGATGGTTTTGCTTTCTCAGCTTCATTTATGCTTATATTGTGTTCAATACATTTTTTTAACTTTTTATCATCTGTAATACATTTGGCACAATCATGCAAAAGTCCGGCAATTTCTGCTTTCTCTAGATCTACGTCATATTTCATTGCAAGGCAGATTGATGTATATGATACTCCGATAGTATGTTCATATCGTTCCTTATCTAATGAATTTTTTAAATCTTTCGTAATGTTTTTGAAATTTTTATTCATCTGGTAATTCCTTCCTGAAATAAAATTGTCTCTTCAATGTCTTGATTTTTTATACATTTTTATACAATCTATTGTCAATTATATACCTTTCAACCTTATCGTCAACAAGATATTTTATTGACTTATTTTTATATACTAAATTCCTTATATCACTTGAAGAAATACCAATAACCGGTGATTTTACAAATTCAATTCTTGCCATATATTTTGCTTGTAATTTAGCTATATGTTCCTTGATTTGCATATATTGATAATCTCTGTCAGCTACTAATACTGTACAGTATCTAAAAATCTCATCAGGATTATGCCAGCTTTCGATAGCAAGAAGTGAATCAGCACCCATTATAAAGAATAGGTTATCGTTTGTATGTTCTCTTAACAGTTTCAATGTATCTGATGTATAGATGAATCCTGTACGCTTCATTTCAAAATCAGAAAAAACAAATCTGTCATTTGATTTTATGGCTAATTCTACCATGTTTTTTCTGTGAAAATTACTTGTAATATTATTAATATCCTTATGAGGCGGATTGCCTGAGGGCATAAACAGAATCTTATCAAGATTTAATTCATTTAATGCAGCCTGTGCAATAATTGTATGTCCTATATGAATAGGATCAAGTGTTCCACCAAGGATACCAATATTTGATATGCTATGAGTATTCATATATTATAATCACTTCAATTCTATTTTGGGATTGGTTTTAGATGGTCTGTAAAGTACAATTTTCTTACCAATAACCTGAACGACTTCAGAATGTGTTCTTTCGGCAATGATATTTGCAACATTCATAGGTGTATCCATACAATTTTTTAAAACATTAATTTTTATTAATTCTCTTGCTTCAAGTGCTTCATCTATTCCGGCTGTTAATTCAGGAGTTACGATTGATTTGCCTACCTGATAAATTGGCTGGATAGTGCTTGCAAGACTTCTTAAATAAGCTCTTTGTCTACTTGTCAAAATACTTCCTCCATTCTGTTTTTAGATATTTTGCGTTCTATATAGAACTTTAGTTTACATAATTAATTTATGTAAACTAAAAGATATTTCTGTAATTTTTTTCGATTATGGTGTCAAAAGGATGTTTTACACCAATAACCACCACAAGGACTTTTGATACCTTATCTTTATAATAAATCTATATATTTATTATTGTTAAATTTTACTTACTTGTAATATTCAAATTCGTGACCGTAAATCTTAACAGTATCACCTTCCTGGATACCGAGATTTTCTAATTCTTCTAAGATACCATTGTCTTTCATAAATTTCTGGAAGAAAATGAATCCCTTTTCAGCTTCAAGATTAGTATATCCTAACATTTTCTCAATTCTTGGTCCTTCTATTGAATAAAGACCATCTTCTACTTTTTCTACTGTATATGGGTCATCAGGATTGTCCCTAAATTGTCCAGGAAAATATTCCTGTTCAAATACAACGGGTGTACTATCCATCTGTTCAAGCATATCATTTACAGCATATAAAAGCTCTTTAAGACCTTTACCACCCACAGCGGATATACCAAATACTTTAATACCTTTTGGCTCAAATTCAGCCTTTAATTTATCGACAATGCTTTCGTCACCATCATAAATTGCATCTATTTTATTAGCGGCTATTACCTGCGGACGATTCATTAAGTCAGGATTATATGCTTTTAATTCAGCATTTATCTTATTAATATCGTCAATAGGATCTCTTCCCTCGGTTGATGCTGCATCAACCATATGAATAAGAACTTTGGTTCTTTCAATGTGTTTTAGAAATTCGTGACCAAGACCAATGCCTTCTGAAGCACCCTCAATAAGTCCCGGAATATCGGCAATTACAAAGCCTTTATTACCATCTAAATCAACTACACCAAGGTTAGGATTAAGGGTTGTAAAATGATAATTTGCAATTTTAGGTCTGGCATTAGTTACTCTTGATAGTAATGTTGATTTACCTACGTTTGGATATCCTACAAGACCTACATCAGCTATAACTTTTAACTCAAGGCGTACATATAACTCCATTGATTTCTGTCCCGGCTGTGCATATTTTGGAACCTGCATTGTAGCTGTTGCATAGTGCTGGTTACCCTTACCACCTCTTCCGCCTTTCAGAACTATAACTTTCTTATCAGCATCAGACATATCGGCAATAACTTTTCCTGACTCATCATCTTTTATAATTGTGCCGAGGGGAACCTTGATGATAAGGTCCTGTCCATCTTTACCATGCTGATTTCTTTTGCCACCCTCTTCGCCAGATTGTGCTACATATTTTCTAATATGTCTAAAATCAGTAAGAGTATTTAAGCCTTCATCTACAATAAATATAATATCGCCACCGCGACCACCATCGCCGCCATCAGGACCGCCATTTGGAACATATAATTCTCGTCTGAAGCTTACATGACCGTCTCCGCCTTTTCCTGACTTTATAAATATTTTCGCACTATCTGCAAACATGTTTTCACCATGCCTTTCTAAATAAAAAAGGCTTCAAACCATAGGATTTGAAGCCTAAAATAATTATTCTGCTACTGGAACGATAGAAACCTGTTTCTTATCTCTACCTTTTCTTTCAAATCTAACAACACCATCAACTAAAGCGTATAATGTGTCATCTCCACCACGTCCAACATTCACACCTGGGTGAATCTTTGTTCCACGCTGTCTGTAAAGAATATTACCAGCTTTAACAAACTGTCCGTCTGCTCTTTTTGCACCTAATCTCTTAGATTCTGAATCTCTACCGTTTTTTGTAGATCCAACACCCTTTTTATGAGCAAAAAACTGAAGGTTCATTTTTAACATAGTTTACACCTCCTTGAAAACTATTTTGATGTATTTTTCGTTGTCTTTTTGAATATCTTTGACACCACGTACCAAAGATTTCATTAAAATTTTCGACTCATTACTCAATTCTTCTGTTAGACGAAACATCAAATATCCTGATTCTTCATCAGAATTGCATTCAAATGCATCATCTGTAAATTCTTCAATAGAATTAATTGTATTAATAGATAAAACAGATGCTGCGGCACAAACAACGTCTCTGCCATATTCATCAGCTTCTGCGTGTCCATCAAATTCAAATCCTACAAATTGATCAGAGGAGTCTTTATAAATTGTTACATTAATCATAAGACTACCAATTAAGCATTGATTTTGTCAATCTTAACTTCAGTATATGCCTGTCTGTGACCATTCTTCTTATGATATCCAGTCTTTCTCTTGTACTTGTAAACGATAACCTTTTTAGCTTTACCGTTGCCTACAACTGTTGCTTCAACACTTGCATTAGCTACTGTAGGATTACCTACTTTAACATCAGCATCACTAACAAGAAGAACCTGATCAAATGTAACTTTTTCATCAGCTTCAACACCAAGTTTTTCAACTCTGATTACATCGCCTTCTGAAACTTTGTACTGTTTACCACCTGTTGCTATAATTGCGTACATATGGCACCTCCTATTTCAATTACTCGCCAACTTCGGTGTTAGTAAATAAATACTATACTTATAACCTCATTGTGCGGCACACTAGAGTAGTTTAACATAATCGGATATACTTGTCAATGCATAATTTCTAAAATTTACATATGCAATTTAATATAATCTTATCATATAATAAAGTAAAAATATACCGGAGAATTATATGAGCAATAATAATCTTCCACTTTATTACGAGAAATATCCTGTAATTAATTTAGCACGCAGTAATTATGCTAATAATATGGATTTGGAATATCTTAATACATTATTTCCTAATGAAATTGCCGAATTAAAATATATAATCGAACAGGAATGTGATAAATTAGATTACAACGGAAGTATGATATATGATGAATGTCCTGATAAGATTATGTTTATGAAAAAATGCAGTGACATTTGTTCAATAGCCTGCTGCAATTGTAAATATGCTAAAAAATGTACAGATACAAGATGGCTTAGGGATATTGTAAATGTTCTTTTTACAAATGAAGTATATAAAAGACGTTGCAATCGCAGAAACTATTTTTATTAATATTATTAAAGAAAATAGAAAAAATATTTAAATCCAGACGATATGTTCTATAGAAAAATAGAAACTTTCCGGTATAGGATAATTCACTAAACCGGAAAGCTTACATATTTTAATGTTTAATACTTAACTTTGAAATTATACATCCGGAAAGATAAAATTAACTATTCAATCCTTAATGTTCAATTCTTGTTATCAGACCATTATTTTCAAAATCTACTATGATATGGTCACCAGCATCTAATTTATCACTAAGAATCTCCTTAGCTACCATTGTCTCAATATTCTTCTGCAAATATCTCTTAAGTGGTCTTGCACCATATACAGGATCATAACCGTTGTCTGCTATAAACTGTTTAGCACTGTCTGTAAGACTTATTGATAAATCTCTGTCAGCTATTCTCTTGTTAAGATTATTGATGAGAATATCTATAATTCCTGAAATATTTTCCTTAGTTAATGGCTTAAACATAATAATTTCATCAAGACGGTTAATGAATTCAGGCCTGAAATGACTCTTAAGTTCATTTTCAACCTTGGCTGCCGCTTCAGGATTAATTGTACCATCTTCATTTATACCATCAAGCAGATATGACGAACCTAAGTTAGATGTCATTATTAGGATAGTATTTTTAAAGTCAACAGTTCTGCCCTGAGAGTCAGTGATTCGGCCGTCATCTAATACCTGTAACAGGATATTGAATACATCAGGATGAGCTTTTTCAATTTCATCGAACAGAACAACTGAATAAGGTTTTCTTCTTACTGCTTCAGTAAGCTGGCCGCCTTCATCATATCCTACATATCCTGGAGGAGCTCCAACTAAACGAGAAACTGAATATTTCTCCATATATTCACTCATGTCGATTCTGACCATATTAGCTTCATTATCAAAAAGATTTGCAGCAAGTGATTTGGCCAATTCTGTCTTACCTACACCTGTTGGTCCAAGGAATAGGAATGAACCGATTGGTTTAGATGGATCTTTTATTCCTGCTTTTGAACGGATAATTGCCTCTGTAACTTTTTCTACTGCATCGTCCTGACCAATTACTCTTTTATGAAGTTCATCATCTAGATGTAATGTCTTATTTCTCTCTGATTCTGTAAGTTTAGCTACAGGTATTCCTGTCCAGCGCGAAACAATCTTTGCAATCTCTTCGTCGGTAACAGCCTCATGAACAAGAGTAAGTTTCTGGTTTTTTATTTTTTCTTCTTCCTGTTCAAGACTCTTATTAAGTGCAGGTAATTCACCATATTTTAATTTTGCAACAGTTTCAAGGTCATAATTTCTTTCAGCAACCTGAATCTGGTTATTGATATCTTCGATTTTCTCTCTGATTTTAGAAAGATTATCTACACTTGATTTTTCATTTTCCCATTTTGCCATACCATTTTTGAATTCATCACGTAATTCGGCGAGTTCTTTCTGGAGTGCCTCTAGACGTTCTTTACTAAGTCTGTCATCTTCTTTCTTTAATGCAGTTTCTTCAATCTCCATCTGCATAACTTTACGTTTTAATTCATCAAGTTCTGTTGGTAATGAATCTAATTCAGTTTTAATTAATGCACAGGCTTCATCGACTAAGTCAATTGCTTTATCGGGAAGAAATCTGTCTGAAATATATCTGTCAGATAATGTGACTGCACTTACTAATGCTGAGTCAGTAATCTTAACACCATGATATACTTCATATCTTTCTTTAAGACCTCTTAATATTGAAATAGTATCTTCAACTGATGGCTCATCAACCATAACAGGCTGGAAACGTCTTTCAAGTGCAGGATCTTTTTCAATATATTTTCTATATTCATCAAGTGTTGTTGCACCTATACAATGAAGTTCACCTCTGGCAAGCATTGGTTTTAACATATTGCCTGCATCCATAGCACCATCTGATTTACCAGCACCAACAATTGTATGCAGTTCATCAATAAACAGGATAATCTGTCCCTCGCTGTTCTTAACTTCATTTAATACGGCTTTAAGTCTTTCTTCAAATTCACCTCTGTATTTCGCACCTGCAACTAATGCACCCATATCAAGTGCAAATACTTTCTTATCCTTTAAGCCCTGAGGTACATCGCCTCTGACAATTCTTTGTGCAAGTCCCTCTACTGCTGCTGTTTTACCGACACCTGGTTCACCGATAAGTACAGGGTTATTTTTAGTCTTTCTTGATAAAATTCTAATAACATTTCGAATTTCATTATCTCTACCGATAACAGGATCTAATTTCTGCTCTCTTGCACGCTCTACTAAATCAGTAGCATATTTACTAAGAGTATCATAAGTAGCTTCCGGGTTATCAGAAGTAACTCTCTGATTACCTCTTACAGTAGCTAAAGCCTGAAGAAATCGTTCTTTATTAATTCCAAATTCCTTAAAAATTTCTTTAATTCCTTTATTCTGATATCTTATAAGGCTTAAGAACAAATGTTCAACGGAAATGTATTCATCACCCATTGCCTTAGCATCATCCTCAGCACTTATTAATACCTTATTTAAATCATTACTGATTCGTAAATCTCCACCCTGAACTTTAACTTTTTTCTCAAGAGCTTCCTTAACTCGATTAACAAAGTAATCTTTATTTATATCCATTTTTTCAATCAATTTAAGAATAAGGCTGTCTTCAGATATTAACAGACTATAAAGTAAATGTTCCTGGTCGATTTCCTGGTTACCGAATTCATATGCAATTTTCTCACAGCCTTGTACTGCTTCGATTGATTTCTGAGTAAATTTACTAATGTTCATAAGATTATCTCCCTTCTATAATGAATTTATCAGGTATCAAAAAATATTACATTTTGTAAGAACCTGACAGAACATAACAGATTCTTGATTCAAAACAAATCTAATTGATAAGATTCATCTCTGTTCTGTTGTTCTATTACATATATAACACTAACTTCATAAAAATGCAAGAACTTTTTTTGAAAAATTTTATAAATGGAAAAAATAGTTTATCTTTCGCTATATTCTATGCCATTTTTACAACATTTTATCTGATAAAATATAAGAATAAAGAATGTCGCAAGCGACATTCTCCGCCTGCGGCGGGTTGCTATAGTAACATTTTCTGTTCCGACGCAGTGCGATCCTCGCGGAGCGTTTTTTACTTACAAGGACAATTTTAACGAAATTTCCTGGTAAGTAAAAAAGGATACTAAAACCTATAAACAGAATTTTAATATCCTTTAATGATAAGCAAATGTTTTTACTTGTATTATTTACTTGTTATTAACTCAAACTTTGCACATACATAATAACCTTTTAAATGTTTTATATTAGTGATGGAATAATCTAAGTCCTGTGAAGCACATTGCCATATTATATTTATTGCATGTATCAATTACATTATCATCACGAATTGAACCACCAGGTTGAGCTACATATTTAACACCACTCTTATGTGCTCTTTCAATATTATCTCCAAATGGGAAGAATGCATCAGAACCAAGTGCTACGTCCTGCATCTTATCAAGCCATGCTCTTTTCTCTTCTCTTGTAAATACTTCAGGTTTAGTTTTGAAGATTTTCTCCCATTCGCCATCAGCGAGTACATCCATATAATCTTCACCGATGTATAAATCGATTGCATTATCTCTGTCAGCACGCCTTATACCGTCAATAAAAGGTAATTCAAGAACCTTTGGAGACTGACGTAAGAACCAGTTATCAGCCTTAGAGCCTGCAAGTCTTGTACAATGTATTCTTGATTGCTGACCAGCACCAATTCCTATAGCCTGTCCACCTTTTGCATAGCATACTGAATTAGACTGTGTATATTTTAATGTAATTAATGAGATAATTAAATCAATTTTAGCTGATTCAGGAATCTCTTTATTATCTGTAACGATATTTCCAAGAAAATCATCATCTATTACAAGTTCATTTCTTCCCTGCTCAAATATAACACCGAATACTTCTTTGTGTTCGATTGGATTTGGTTTGTATTCAGGATCAATTTTAATTACGTTATAATTACCTTTTTTCTTTTCCTTTAGAATTTCTAAAGCTTCAGGTTCATATCCTGGAGCAATAACACCATCTGAAACTTCTCTCTTTATAAGTAATGCTGTTGCAACATCACATACATCTGAAAGTGCGATGAAATCACCAAATGATGACATTCTGTCAGCACCTCTTGCTCTTGCGTATGCATTTGCAAGTGGAGTGAATTCAACATCAAGATCATCCACCCAGTAGATTTTTCTTTCAACTTCACTTAAAGGAAGTCCTATTGCTGCACCTGCTGGAGAAACATGCTTAAATGATGTAGCTGCTGCTATTCCTGTAGCTTTCTTAAGTTCACTTACTAACTGCCAGCCATTAAATGCGTCAAGAAAATTAATATAACCAGGTTTGCCACTTAAAACTTCGATAGGAAGTTCGCCTTCGTTCATATATATTCTTGATGGTTTCTGGTTTGGGTTACAACCATATTTTAATTCAAGTTCTTTCATTTTTTAAACCATACCTTTCTTCTTTATTTGTTCTTATTTATAATAACACTTTCGTATTTACCTGTTTCAATATCTATATATCTAACAAATAAAGATACTTTATTATCTTCATTTAAAGATGTCCATAAATCATTTGCAAATTCATTCATATCATCCTTAATTGCAACTAATTTTGGTTCGCCTTCGAAACTTGGTAATGGATTACCATCGCATTTATATGTGTGAATGAAATGTCCCTCACCTGATACAGGATTAGTATAAGCAAATGTGTATCTGTTACATGCATCAGGATTACCATTGTTGCTCTTAAGAATTGACATTGCATAATTATATTCACCATTTTCAACGTGCATAATACCTGAAATTCTTGGTGTATAGTTTGGAGCATCAGGCTCAAATTCTCTTGTTCTGAGTGACTGCTCGAATGTCTGCTGTTTATCCATTAATTCATAGATTGTGTCAGTCTGGTCACCATTTGTTACAATTGTCTTATTTCCTAATACTCTTACAGGTGCATAGATAATTAAGCTTGGATCACTTAATTTAGATGGATCAAATGCCTGTGTTCTGATACCCTCTCCATCTTCTACAAAAACTCTGTTTCGGCTGTTTTCACTTCGTCCCATAATAAAGTATGCTGTTACTGCATATTTTCCATTAGGACTTTTTCCGATAATGATACCTCTTCCAGGATATGAGTTTTCTTTAAGTTCTTTTTCAATTGAGATTGACTCCATTCTGATAATCCTCCTTGCAAATGTTTTGTCTGATAATAGAATTCCTTTGAAATGCTATTTTGATACCATAATCACACATAATAATCTAAAAATTATATCCAAATATGTATATAATAATAAAAAAGCCTGAACAATTATAAAAATTGCCCAGACGGTCGACCAAAATAGCCAGATACATTTCCTGTAGTTAATTCTACCTGCAATAAATATGCATTTCCGTCAGTCATGTATCTATAACTAATCCTACACGATAGGCGAAATATTTTCAAGTACTTTTTTAATAAATTACTCAGACTTCGCTCTTTCATATGTAGATTAATTAATCTGTTATAGTGAATTTGACATATATAAATATCGAAACACCTTGTAAGAATTGCGTAAATTTGTAAGATATCTTTTTTCGGCTCCAATTTTGTGTACATTCAACAGACATACACTTAAGCCGAGATGTCAGTCTATGACACACACTTTCATAATTCCTTTATCTAGTGCAAGTAAATGCCGTCATCTGCAAAGTGTCTATTACGGTGCAGCTAATCAAACGCGCTTCGCTTGAACGGTGATTTACTGCACCGACCTTTTGCATCTGACGGCATATAACTTGCACACGATACGTCATAAATCAAGTGTGTGGCATAGACGGACACATCGGTTTAAGTGTATGGCATTGAATGAACTCAAATAATCAAAAGAGCCGAAAAATATATCTACAAATTAGCAATTCTTACAAAAGTTTTGATATTTATATATGCAAATTTACTTAACACAGATAATTTAAGTTTTATGAAAGAGCGAAGTCTGGATAATTTATATATCCTGCGTACTTATAAGCAGCATATTGTATAGGTTATACCATACTTTACTGTGGATATTTTCTTCAAATTTATTGAGGTTATTATCTGAATGTTCAATTTCCCTTGAATAGTTGTATACTAATTTAATCTGCTCGTTTTTTGTGAAACTTCTGCCATTTTGAAACCATTTTGTAAAGCCAAGTATTTTAATCATTAGCAGATTAGCGGCTGAGAATCTAACCATATCGTAGGCTCTGTTAGAATACACAGCTCCAAGATAATAGGTTGACAGAAAATATATAATTAATTGTTCGTATTCGTATTCCCTGTCTTTCATATATTCTGAAAATTGTTTATATTCATCATAGATATTGTCAATTGAATTAATTGTTATAAGTGCCTTATCAAGAGTATCCTGCCACGATTCTTTCAAATGCTCCATTTCGGATAAATCCTCAATATAATTAATGTATAGAGTTTTTATTATTTCATCTAAGCAGCATACTTTTTTTGATTTAGAATTTATTATAGCTATTTTCCTGTTCTTAGAGCGGTTTATACAATTATTATTATAATCCACATATTTATCTAATGATTGGTTTTTATATTTATCTATATAAGTAAGTTTATAATTTATAAACTTCTTAGCTATTTTATTAATAAATTCTTCATTGCTATATTTATCAATTAATTCATCCCATTCATATAATCCATGATTGTTAAGGTCATGACTCATTGCCAGAATGTATGATAATCTCATGGAAAATGATAGATTTCTGTTTTGTAGTATCTTATAAAAGAGTTCTCTTGTCTCCTGAAGCTTTGTAAATAGAATATAGTCAAAGTACTCGTATTCTTCTTTCTTACTCGTTTGAATATGGCTCTTGAAGAATACTTTATCTTTTTTATTAAGCAGAATTCTTGCAACTTCAGGACAGGATACGGATAATGTAACCTCTCTGATATTTTCAAATTCTTCATAATGTCTTGGATATCTTCTACAGGTCTTGCAAAGCATATTCTTACCTGCCTCTATATATAAATCGCATAAATTATCTTCATTTAAGAATACACATGCTTTTTTATAGCTTCTGATTTCTTTATTCTCATAATCAATTGAGTTTTGAAGTCTGGCAGAAAAATCCCCCTTGAAATTTTTATATTTTCTAAGAGATTTATCATCAGGCACAATTATCCATTGTGCACAACATGTAGCCTCACATTTATCCGCTATACAATTAAATTCTTTATAATAATCCGGGTATATATATTCCATTTAATTCATCTTCCTAATTTCTGCTTATTATAATTTTTTGGCTTATTGTCTTATATGATTAAAGTGTATAAAATATTTATAGCCTTTACAGGGACTAACCCTGTAGTCTTGATAACTTAGGTTCCAATATCTTCTTAATATTTAATATAAAAAAAATAAAAACTGTTTAAATTATATAAAATCAGGCTTGTTTTTTCAAGTATACCTTTTGAATTTTAAAGAATTTTGAAGAAATTGTGGTATGAATTTTTTGAATGAATTTATGATGATTAGTAGGAGTAAATCACTAAACATTTATAATTCTATGATTTATAATTCTACGATTAGTTTTATAGTTACATTTGTTAAATATCGTGATATACTATCATTATCAAATACGATTTGGGAGAAACATATGATTGCAGAAAATATAAATGATGTTAAAAATTTTATGTCCACATTACTTATTAAAGATTCTTTTGATAAATTTCTTGTTACAGATGTAACGATTGTCACATATAATACATTTCATATTGACGGACATATTAATAAAGATTTCTATACTAATGAAGAATTTGAAGATATTAATTCACCTCTTCTATCAAGCTGGGCGAAACTCAAACCATTTTGCTTCGACATTATAAAAGGTAAGAAAACACCTCTTTATTTTAAGATTATTTTCAGCCTGCCGGAAATGATGATAGAAAAGCTTTTACATGATAATGATATTTTGTTAACTAAAGAAAATATTGCTAACTTATTTCTGAATATTAAGTATGATAAGGGTGTTTTATCATATACAACGGGCACTTCACTTAATATATTTACTATTGATAAATCGCTTGAGAAAGCATTTGACTTATATATTTCTAAATTTATTAGCACTCTAAGTTAATGAGTGCTAATTTTTTCTTGACATTTGATTATTACAGTATTAGAATTAGGTTTAATTAATAAATACTTATGGATACAGGAGGTAATTTAAAATGTCAAATACACATGGAAGTCTTTCAATTAACAGCGAAAATATATTCCCTATTATAAAGAAATGGTTATATTCTGACCACGATATATTCTTTAGGGAATTAATATCAAATGGTTGTGATGCCATTACCAAAGTCAAAAAATTAGATATGATGGGTGAATATACAATCCCTGATAATAATGAATTTAAAATCAAGGTTATTGCCAATTCAGAAGACAAAACTCTTACATTTATAGATAATGGTATTGGTATGACTTATGATGAGGTTAATGAATATATTAACCAGATCGCATTTTCAGGTGCCGAAGCATTTTTAGCCCAATACAAGGATAAGACAAATGATGACCAGATAATTGGACATTTCGGATTAGGTTTCTATTCAGCATTTATGGTAGCTGATAAAGTTACTATTGATACACTTTCTTATAAAGCTGATGCTAAACCTGTTCATTGGGAATGTGACGGTGGTACGGAATTCGATATGTCAGAAGGCGATAAAGCAGAACGTGGTACTACTATTACTCTTTATCTTAACGAAGACAGCTTAGAATTTGCTAACGAATATCGTGCAAGAGAAGTTATTACTAAATACTGTTCATTTATGCCAATCGAAATTTATCTTGAGAATCCTAATGCTGAACCACAGTACGATACTATTGATGCAAGCGAAGTTACAGACAAAGATACAGTCATAGAGAATATTGTTGAAGAAGCTAAAACCGAAGAAGTTGAAAATGAAGATGGTACAAAGGAAGTTAAAGAGGTATCCCCTGCTAAAGAGAAGGCTAAGATTCTTCGTCGTCCTGTAGCACTTAATGATACTAATCCTCTTTGGACAAAACATCCTAATGAATGCAGTGAAGATGATTATAAAGAATTCTACAGAAAAGTATTCAATGATTATAAGGAACCTTTATTCTGGATTCATCTGAATATGGATTATCCATTTAACCTTAAAGGTATATTATATTTCCCTAAACTTAATACACAATATGATACTATTGAAGGAACAATTAAATTATATAACAATCAGGTATTTATAGCTGATAATATTAAGGAAGTAATTCCAGAATTCTTAATGCTTCTTAAAGGTGTAATTGATTGTCCTGATTTACCATTAAATGTATCAAGAAGTGCATTACAAAACGATGGTTTCGTTAAGAAAATATCTGATTATATCACTAAGAAAGTTGCTGATAAACTTTCAGGAATGTGCAAAACTGATAAAGAATCTTATGAAAAATACTGGGACGATATCGGACCATTTATTAAATTCGGCTGCTTAAAAGATGAGAAATTCTGTGAAAAGATGAATGATTATATCTTATTTAAGAATATTGATAAAAAATATCTTACACTTCCAGAATGTCTCAAAGAAAATGAAGAAAAACATAAAAATACAATTTTCTACGTAACTGATGAAATACAGCAAATCCAGTATATCAATATGTTTAGAAAAGAGGGTATTGATGCTGTAATACTTAACCATAATATAGATGAACCATTTATTACTCATCTTGAGCAGAAGAATGAGGGCGTTAAATTCTTAAGAATTGACTCCGACTTAAATGATTCCTTCAAGGAAGAAACTAAAGAAGATGATGAAGAATTCAAGACTACTACTGATACTCTTACAGAAATATTTAAAAAGGCTCTTAATAATGAGAACTTAGATGTTAAAGTTGAAAAATTAAAAGATGAGAATATTTCCTCAATGGTTACTCTTTCAGAAGAAAGCAGACGTATGCAGGATATGATGAAGATGTACGGAATGAGTGGAATGGATCCATCAATGTTTGGAACAAATGTAACTTTAGTTCTTAACGCTAACAACAATCTTGTTAAATATGTTCTTGATCATAAAGATGATGAAAATACTAATATGATTTGTGAGCAGTTATATGACCTTGCATTAATAAGCCATAAACAACTTTCGCCGGATGAAATGACTAAATTTATTGAACGTAGTAATAAGATTATGATGTTACTTACAAAATAATAAATAATAATGTCCGCCTATGTACACACTTTCATATTCCTTAATCGTGTGTATCATAGACGGACATCTTTTATTTAACACTTCTAAACAATGAAATAAATTAATTAACAGATAGTATAGATATAGTATATAAATATCTATTCGTATATTTAGTATAAAACCTTATACATTTCTCAGAATCGAATTTCAGGATAGTAACAGGACATTCCGTTTGTACACATTATGCTTCTATTCTCAGGAAAAATCATTTTATCTAAGTATTCTTCTCTTGAATTACATTGTGAGGCAATCTCGATATTCTTTCTTATAAGCTTTATATCTTCGCATATTGAACTACATTCATCGCTTCTGCCAACAACTTTTCCAGCATTAATATTCATCCTTATGAAATCATATATAGCACACATTCCGCAAGAGAAGTAATGAAATTCATCTCTTAACAGATTATCTGTACATTCCATACTGCTTCTGCTCTTGAAATTATCATCAAATATATTAATTTCGTTATTGCATTTGTCAAGATCAGCACATATCGAACACATTTCCGTCCTATGGAAACCAAGACAGTTAGAGTCAGAAAATTTGCAGCCGTTTCTCATAATAAATACTTCATATTCCATATTTCTGTCAATATTAATAATAGTATCTATTTCCTCCATACTTAAATCTCTCGGAAGAATTATTCTCTTAGCACCCTCTTTCTTATAGAACTGTACAATATCTGAATTGTAGGCACCTGCAATGGTACTTATTACAATAGGTAGTCCCTCTTCTTTAGCTATACTCATTACATCAGGATTAGAAAGTATAATGCCATTTGCTTTAGTCCCTGATATAATTTTAAAATATTTCCTTATGAATTCTAATTCATCATCAGAATATGATGCTGAATTAAATGTTATAAATATATCAGCATCATTTTCTTTTACAAGATTAATTACTTTAGGAATCTCATCAATTGACAGACAGTTTGCTCTTTTGCCATAGCCCGACATTCGATTAATATCTGAATAATTTCCAAAGTTTTTATTCCATTCTTCATCATAGAATCCCATATAGAATTCACCTGCACCTGCATTAATATAATCTTTTAAAAATTCAATGTTATTAAGTGGAACTAAAATATTCATCTTTAATTACATACCTTTCCTATTATTTCGTTAAGTGGAAAATATATTAATCTTTTTTTAGAATCTATGTTTATATTCGATAATTTGAAGCAATTATTTTCAAAAAAAATAGTCTTACCTATTCTTATCCATTTCCTGTTATCATTCATATTGTATTTAATATAGACATTATTACATTCGGTATTGCAGGGTACTGAGGGCCTGAATTTCTTAGTTATTTCCTTAAATTGTGAGGCATATTCACATATTTTACCGGTAGTCATATAAGTGTAGGGTGTATGGATACCGACTATAATTCCCTCTATATCAGGCAGTATAAATGATTTATGCGTTACATCTGCTTCAATTGATTTAATATTATATTTTTTGATTGTTTTTCGCAGATAATGGGTGTTATATTTGGGTGTATGCTCTGAATTAAAGTATTCGTCATATCTGGGATCCCTGTAATCCTTAAAGAAAATTCTTCCCATATTTATATTTAATTCTAATTGCGGATTAGTATTTAGAAATTCGTACATATATTCTAACATTCCATAATCATTAACCGTTATTTCATCAATGTTATTACTGTATTTATTAAGAATATTAATTACAGAAGTTTTTATATCTTTGAGATTTCTTTCAGTAGGTACAGGAATTACAAGTGTTATGTTTATATTGGGTGTAAAAGCTTCAGTTAACATATCTATTAATTCATCATAGTTACATTTCTGAAAATAATTACCACAGAAATACGAACCAATATAGATCCGGCTTATTGAATAATTATCTTTTATTTTGCCTATAATGGTCTCTATATCCGGAAATCTGCATATTTCACAAAGATTAAGGCAGGTTGTGGTCTCTGTTATTATCATAATTTCTCCATTTCACAGCTAAATTTTATAAAATCAGATTTTATATATGTTATTATTTACAAAATGCTTTTAATTATAACAAATTTACACACAAGGTTAAAAATGTATGATATAATGTTTTGCGGTAGTTTTTGACTATTATTATTTATATATAGAAAGGCAGGAATTTTACATGAAATTATGGGGCGGACGTTTCACTAAGGAAACAAACCAACTAGTACATAACTTTAATGCATCAATTTCTTTTGATCAGAAATTTTATAAACAGGATATTCGTGGCAGCATTGCACACGTAACTATGCTTGCTAAACAGGGAATCCTTACAAATGAGGATAAAGAGACAATTGTTAATGGATTAAATGGAATCCTAAATGATATAGAAAACGGCACATTAGAGATATCTGCTACTTCTGAAGATATACATAGTTTTGTTGAACAGACATTGATTGAGCGTGTAGGTGAAGCCGGCAAAAGACTTCATACAGGAAGAAGCCGTAATGACCAGGTTGCTTTAGATATGAAATTATATACAAGAGATGAAATCGTTGAAATAGACGGACTTTTGAAAACTCTTCTTTCATCTTTACTTAAAGTTATGGAAGAAAATACTGAAACATATATGCCTGGCTTTACACATTTACAGAAAGCACAACCTATTACTCTTGCACATCATTTCGGAGCATATTTTGAAATGTTTAAAAGAGACAGAGGCCGTTTACACGATATATATGAACGTATGAATTATTGTCCTCTGGGGTCAGGTGCCTTAGCAGGTACTACTTATCCTTTAGACAGAGAATATTCTGCTAAATTACTTGATTTCTATGGACCTACCCTTAATAGTATGGACTCTGTAGCTGACAGAGATTATCTTATTGAATTATTAAGTGCTTTATCAACTATCATGATGCATTTAAGCAGATTCTGTGAAGAAATAATTATATGGAATTCTAACGAATACAGATTCGTAGAAATTGATGATTCTTATAGTACAGGCAGCAGTATTATGCCTCAGAAGAAGAACCCCGATATTGCTGAATTAGTACGTGGTAAAACAGGCCGTGTATATGGTGCTTTAATTTCACTTCTTACAACAATGAAAGGAATTTCACTTGCATACAATAAAGATATGCAGGAGGATAAAGAGCTTTCATTTGATGCAATTGATACTGTAAAAGGTTGTATAAGCCTGTTTACTGGAATGATTGATACAATTAAATTTAATAAAGATGTTATGGAAGCAAGTGCTAAGAATGGCTTTACTAATGCTACTGATGCAGCGGATTACCTAGTTAATCATGGTGTACCATTCAGAGATGCCCATGGTATCGTAGGCCAGCTCGTTCTTTTCTGTATTGATAAGAATATTGCCTTAGATGATATGACAATTGATGAGTTTAAAGCAATCAGCCCTGTATTTGAGGAGGATATATATGAAGCAATCAGTCTTAAGACCTGTGTTGAGAAACGAACAACTATCGGTGCCCCTGGAAAGGAAGCTATGGATAAAGTAATAGCAATCTATAAGAATTACTTAGCTTCTGAACAGTAGACTAGCTTATATTTATTTTCATATTTATTATATATTTATATCTGTCAAATTTATTTTAACGGATGAATATTTGTTACAATATGTATGTACGAAGTTTGAGTAAAATAATATATAAATATATGATTTAAGATAATTCTAACAATAAAATACCCTTAATAAATATACGTTTTATATTTATTAAGGGTATTTTTAAATGGTAAAACATTTATTTTGTTGTATCTTGTTTTATATTAGTTATTATTTTACATTAGATGTTATTTTGTATCTGCATTAGAATCTTCTACATGAACAACTAACTGGTTAAATGGAATCTCAATGTTATTAGCATCTAGTTCATTTTTAATTGTTTCTGTTAAATCGAATTTAACTGTCCAGTAATCAGAAGTTTTAGTCCATACTCTTAATCCTAATGTTATCTGACTTGCCTCAAGATTAGATACATAAGAGAAGATTTCTTTATCTTTAATTACTAAATCATTCTTCTTAGCTGTTTCTTCAAGTATTTCTTTTGCTTTTTTTATGTCTGAATCATAGCTTATTCCAATTTCGAAATCGACTCTTCTGGTATCAAATGCTGTAACATTAGTAAGACTTGTATTTGAAAGATTTCCATTAGGAATAACTGTCTTTTTATTATCAGGAGTAATTAATGTTGTATAAAATAAATCAATTTTATATACAGTTCCTTCTTTTCCGTTTCCTGATTCTATAATATAGTCACCAACTGCGAAAGGTTTAAGTATAAGAATTAATACGCCGCCTGCAAAGTTCGAAAGACTGCCCTGAATGGATAAGCCGATAGCAAGGCTGGCTGTTCCTAATACTGCAACAAAGGATGTGGTCTTAATTCCTACAGTTTCTAGAAGGACACTTATAAGGACAATGTATAATCCGACTTTTATTAAGGAATTTAGAAATTTACTTACACTAACTTCCATCTTGGTTCTTTCGAAAAATCTTTTGCATATCTTAAGAACAATATTAATTAATACTTTACCTATCCAGAATATAATAAGTGCTATTATAACATTAATTCCAAATTTAATTAATGATGGAACCAGGTTTTTTAATTGTTCAATTAATGCACTTGCTTTTTTTATTGTTTCTTCAGGATTCTGTAACGCCATATCTGTAGTTTCAGTAGTTGCAGCCTCTAATAAAAAGCTCATTAAAAATCACCTCGTTAGTTTTATTATTTTGAAGTCGTTTTTGAAGTTTTTGCAGTTGTCTTAGTGGTTGCTTTAGCTGTAGACTTAGCAGGAGCTTTCACTTCTGGATTAGAAGTTGTCTTAGCTGTAGACTTAGCAGGAGCTTTCACTTCTGATTCTGCTACTGTTTTAGCTTCTGCTTTTAAAGTTTTGCTAAATGTAGCATCTTCTGTTTTTGTGGTTTTTTTAGATTCAGCTACCTTTTTAACAGTTGTAGCTTTCTTAGTTTCTGTAGCTTTCTTAGTTTCTGTAGCTTTCTTAGCGGTAGGCTTTTTAGCAGCAGCAGTTTTCTTAGCAGCAGCAGTTTTTTTAGCTGAAACATTTGCTTTAGCAGCTTTGTTATCTGTTAATTTTTCATCCACTTTTGAGAATTTAAAGATAGAAATACTTAAAGCAGGGAGATTAACTCTAATAGATTCTTCTCTTCCGTCGCATTCATCAGTTTTAGATTGTTTAAGTCGTGAATTAACGAAACCATTTCCACCATAATTCTTATTATTACTGTTAAATATCTCTTTGTATTTACCCTTCTTTGGTACACCAATTTTATATTCTTCTCTGTCTACTGCATCAAAGTTACATGCAACTAACAATATATCATTCTCGTCTGCGCCTTTTCTTAAGAATGTAAGAATACTTTCACGTGCAGAGATATTATTAATCCATTCAAAACCATCTGGATTATTGTCATACTCAAATAATGCTTTCTCAGATTTATAAAGTTCATTTAAGTCCTTAACCATTGCATTAATATTCTTATGTTTATCAACTTTTAAGATACTCATATCTAATGTGCTGCCTGGAAGCCACTCAGCATATTGAGCCATATCCTGCCCCATAAATAAGACTTTCTTGCCAGGGTGTACATATTCGTATGCAAGAGTTAATTTCATATTGTCAAATTTTCTCTCTTCAGTATCACCAGTCATTCTGCCAAGTAATGATGGATTGCCATTGATGAATTCTGCCTCTGGATAGCCGACAATGTAATTATCACTATATTGATATACCATACTGAGAGATAAATCGTTATAACTCTTCTCACGCATATAAGCAGGAATACTTATATAATTTAAGAAATCTTTTCTCCATTCAGTATTAAGTTTTAAATCAAAACCGAGACATGTTTCACTTACTTCACCTGTTAACTCAGGATAACCCGATGTATCATCAGCAATTGTGATGATTCCCTTATGAAGTTTATGGATAATTGAGTTAAAATGCTTAATGAATTCGATTCCTTCTAAATTCTCAACACCGCCATATATATTAGGCTCCCATTCGCCAGGCTGTTTATCATAATCTAAATATAATATTGAAGCAACATTTACTAATTTAATTCCATCAAAATGATATTTATTAATCTGCATAAATGCATTGGCAATAAGATAACTTGTTACCTCCGGTCTGCCATAGTTATATAAATTAGCCTTGTTCTTATAGTTGTAGCCTCTTTTAGGATTAGCATGTTCAAAAAGTGATGTTCCGTCAAAGGCAGCTATTCCCTGTTCTTCAGAACTAAACTGGTTAATTGCTAAATCGATTATAACACCGATATTTTTAGAGTGTAAATAATCTACAAATGCCATTAAATCTTCACATTTACCATATCTGTTAGTTGGTGCATAGATAAAATCAGGTTTAAATGCATCATTATAATATTCTGCTAAAGGCATAAGTTCAACGTGTGTATATCCAAGTCTAAGGACATAATCTGCAACGTCTTTAGCAAGTTCTTTATAATTTACATTACCATCGATATCCTTTGAAAAATTACCAACAGACATCTGGTAAATAGATAAAGGTGAATTAGTTAATTCGAATTTATCTCTTGATTTAAGCCATATATCATCTGTCCATTTAAATCCATTTATATCTTTTATAACACTTGCAGAACCACCATTTTCTTCCATCTCATATGTAAATGGATCTGCTTTAAGAATATTTTCATTTCCTTTCTTCTTTATCTCATATTTATAAAGTTGTCCCTCTTTAAGTTCAGGAATAAAGATTTCAAAAATACCTGTGTCCTTTATTCGCGACATCTGGTGAATTCTTCCATCCCAGTTGTTAAACTCGCCTACAACACTAACTCGTATTGCTTCAGGAGCCCATACTCGGAATCTTATTCCTTCTGTTTTATTTATTATACATTTCTTAGAACCCATATAATCGTAGGCATCATAATGAATTCCTGCATTAAATTTTTTTAACTCTTTTAAATCAGTTCCGATTTCAAAAGCATAAGAATCGTATGTCTCATAAGTATTGCCATCTTTAGTAATTACAAATTTATAATTATCTATAACTTTCTTAGAATCAATAAATATAGCATAGAATCCTGCATCATCCATCTTACACATATCAATAACTTTATTAGAGTACTTAACCTTAACATCATCTGCTTCAGGAATGAATGTCTGAATCAGCAGCCCTTTGTCGGTCATATGTGGACCTAATAATGTATGAGGGTTATCAATATCTGTATATTCTATTCCCTCAATAAGTGGCCAATTCATTATTTTATATAAATCGTTATACATATAATTCCTCCATTCTGAGATTTCTCTAAACTCATATCCTAATTATCTCATATAAATGTCTTTTTTTCAATGATTTTAAGACTTGTATTTCATTGGAAGTTCTTTTTCTTTACTTGGGAACATTTTCATGTTAAAATCTAACATATATTTTGCCATTAATAGGAACACTATATCAGAAAACTAAGCTGATTGTGTTCTTTTAATTGTGATATTTTTGAAACGGAGGACGTTATGAATTGATATCCGAAATTTATTTTATAATAAAAGGTTTTACAAACAGGCTTAAAGATGACCATATAAGTGCGTTCTCAGCACAGGCGGCATTCTTCCTTATAATGTCGATAGTTCCATTTCTGTCGCTTTTACTTACACTTATTAAATATCTGCCAATCAGTCAGACAATGCTGTTAGATACAGTTATTAATGTGACACCTGTTCCGTTTGAGCCACTCGTTACAACAATTCTTGAAGAATTGTTTGCTAAAAGTAATGGAGCAATTTTATCAGTATCCGTTCTTGTTGCGATATGGTCGGCTGCAAAAGGTGTTTTAGCAATTGTAAGAGGATTACAGGCTGTATATCATGTTAATGAAAGCAGAAATTATTTTGTTTTAAGATTTATTTCAGCGATATATACGGTCATTTTTGTTACTGCAATTATCCTTACATTATTATTATTAGTTTTTAGTAATCAGATATATTATGCATTAAAGGCAGATTTTCCTACAGCAGCAGATTTTATTTCAATATTTATTAAGCAGAAATTCCTATTGGCATTGTGTCTGCTTACATTGTTCTTTTTAGTTGTATATAAGTTAGTAAGACGTTCTAACAACTCATTCATCAGTCTTATACCGGGTGCAGTTATTGCAGCATTAAGCTGGATTGTATTCTCATATGCGTTTTCGGTATATATTGATAAATTCAGTGATTTTTCATATACTTATGGAAGTCTTACAACTATCGTATTATTGATGTTGTGGGTATATTTCTGTATGTATCTTCTGTTTATAGGTGCAGAAATAAATTCATATTTTGAAGTATTTATCGAAAATAGTAAGCATAAATTTCTTAAAAAAATAAGAAAATCAAAATAAATGCTCTTATACATTAATTACAAATATACTTAATTATAAATATATTTAAATACAAAATAAAAATTTAAAAAGTCGTAACATTAATATTTGTCTCTTAGAGTAATAATGTTTGAGTACTAATTCCAGCTATCAAACGTTATTGCTATAACTCATTTCTAAGAAATAAAACATTAATATTACGACTTTTTTATATAGCTTATGCCTCTTTTGATTCAATAGCAACTTTTAAGAATTGTAAGCCTAAGATAATTACGCCACCTATTATGAAGTATATAATGCTAAATGACGAGAAATTAAGCATTTTAAGATTCTTAAGATTGCCCGCTGAATCTCTTAAGGTTGTTGGTCCCATTGCAATCGAATATATTGAACCAATCATCATACCAATTATAAAATGAACTATATGTGCACGGAAGAATTCTAATAGTTTCTTTATAAGTTTAACAACTGCTAAAGCTCCTACTATTACACCAATACCAAATATTACAAGTGCAGGTACATATTCAAATTTCAAATGTAAAACATCTTTAATTGCTGTGGTTATCGGTACATAGAGTCCAAAAATCATAAGGACTGTTGAACCTGATATACCAGGGAGTACCATTGCTGAAATTGCAACTACTCCGGCAATGAATAACATTATACCGACGCCTGCATTGAATTTACCGGCAGCCAGATTAACACCATCTGAGAAAAGTGTTGTTCCAGAGAAATATGATATGGCGCATACAAAAATTATACCGAGAATTTCAAATATTATAGGAAAATATTTACCTTTCAAACACTCTTTTTCTTCTTTAACGATAATTGGAATTGCAAAAATAATAAAACCAATAAATAGTGAACTTATCTGATATATATGACTTTCGAAAACTGCTGTTATGAATAATATAGCAAGTGCCATACCAACAATCCAGCCTATACCAATTTTCAAAAGGAATTTAACAGATTCCTTCTTCTCTTCTTTAGTTCCGCTTATGATATCATTTAAAGAACCAATAAATTTGTCATAAAAGCCAAGTAAAAATGCGATTGTACCACCACTTACACCTGGTACACTATCGGCTAATGCCATACAAAAGCCCTGAATAAATCTAATAATCATCTTACTTTACCAACTGTTTCAATTCAAATGAATTGCCTTTCTATAAAATAATATGCACATAAATATATGTAACGTTATCATACTAACATAACAAATATTTATGTGCAATATATTTTTTGTCTGATTATTTAATATGTTATTTAATAAGTAATGATTTACCTGTCATTTCAGCAGGCTGTTCTAATCCCATTAACTCTAATAATGTAGGAGCGATGTCTGCAAGGCATCCATTTTCTCTTAACTTGTATACAGGATCAGCATTTACAAGGATAAATGGAACAGGGTTAGTTGTATGTGCTGTATAAGGCTCGCCTGTTTCGTAATCGATAAGCTGTTCTGCATTACCATGGTCAGCACAGATGAATAACTGTCCATCAACCTGTTTTATAAATTCAACAACTTCGCCTACACATTTATCTATTACCTCGATAGCTTCTACTGCTGATTCCATAACACCTGTATGTCCAACCATATCTGGGTTTGCAAAGTTACAAATAATAACATCATATTTACCACCTGTAATTGCTTCACTTAATTTATCACAAACTGTATAAGCGCTCATTCTAGGTTTCTTATCATATGTTGGAACGTATTTAGGTGAATCTACAAGAATTCTGTCCTCACCCTCATTTGGTTCTTCGACGCCACCATTAAAGAAGAATGTAACGTGAGCATATTTCTCTGTTTCTGCAATTCTTGCCTGTTTTAAGCCTTTAGTTGCAAGATATTCACCAAGTGTATTTGTGATTGATACTTTCTTAAATGCAATGGATTTATTAGGAATTGTAACATCATATTCTGTAAAGCATACAAATGTAACATCTTTTCTGTTACCTCTGTTAAATCCTGTGAAATCATCCATGCAGAAAGCTCTTGTCATCTCTCTTGCTCTGTCAGGTCTGAAGTTAAAGAATACGATAGAATCCTTGTCGTTAACTGTTGCAACAGGTTTACCATCTTTCTCAATAACAACAGGAATTACAAATTCATCTGTTAATTCCTTAGAATAAGAATCTTCAATTGCTTTAACAGGGCATTCAGATGTCTCGCCCTTACCATTAGCGATTGCATCATATGCTTTCTCAATTCTATCCCAGTTGTTATCTCTGTCCATTGCATAATAACGTCCTGATACTGAAGCAACTTCACCAACACCGATTTCTTTCATCTTATCACATAATTCTGCCATAAATTCTTTACCAGATGTAGGAGCTGTATCACGTCCATCTAAGAATGCATGTACATATACTTTATCGATACCATTTCTCTTAGCTAATTCAAGTAATCCGTATAAATGTGTATTATGACTGTGTACACCACCATCTGATAATAATCCAAATAAATGAAGTGCAGAGTTATTAGCTTTTACATTATTTATTGCTTCCATTAAGCCTTCATTTTCAAAGAAATCACCATCAGCTATTGATTTAGTAATTCTTGTAAGTTCCTGGTATACAATGCGTCCTGCACCCATATTAAGATGTCCTACTTCTGAGTTGCCCATCTGTCCATCAGGTAATCCAACTGCCATTCCACTTGCATATCCTTTAACAAATGGATACTCTTTCATTAATTTATCCATGACAGGTGTTTTTGCATTTGCTATAGCATTACCTTCTGTCTTGTCATTTAATCCATAACCATCAAGTATCATTAAAACTGTAGGTCTTTTACTCATAATTGTATCTCCTTTTATATATTTTAGTTTTGGAAATTTATTCTTAAATTATACCAATACATACTATAACATTCGCTAAAAAATTTATCAAGACAATTTATCAAGACAATTTATGTTTATTCTTTACCTTTATTCTCTAATTTTAAGATAACTTGCAGGTTTATATACGATTTTATATAATTTTAGCTTTTTAAGGACTAATGATATGAGAATTGGTATGAAAATTGCCATAATAAGGTTGATTATGAATGCTAAAGCGAAATATGTAATTCCAAACTTAGGTAAAATAACACGATTACCTGCTGTTATAAAACAATGAATTACATATATTTCTAACGAATATCTACCACATAATTCAAAGAATTTATTCCGTCCTAACATAATAATGTTCTCAAATACCAATATTGTAGTTACCGTACAGATAAATGCAGTAAGGAATTTCACAGGATAATTTGAGGCTAATCCATTATATGCGGTGTAGACAAGGGTGCTTATTGATATTAGTACTAATATCAATAAGTATATATATTTATTGAAAAATTTGGCTGTTAAAGCCCTGACTTTTTCTGAATCAGCATAATACATTCCAAGTGCGAAAAATACAGCATAATAAGTTAATTCATACACCGGAAATATTAATTTAACTGTAATAAATGAACCAACTATTCCTATAATAAATGATGCTATTACCAGTATATCTGTTCTTATTTTTTTATAACACAGATGATATATTATGTAATAAAAAAATAATACATATAAGTACCAGTATGGCTTCATTGGTTTAATAAGAATCAGTTCTAAATCTCTTACTGAAAATGATTTGTTTACAGAATCTGCAAAATACATTTTAAAACACCATTGAACTACCGAAAATATTAAATATATCCAGACTATATTTAAACATTGTTTACTAAATCTTGATTTGATATTTTTGGTATTCATGCAATATGCCTTGCAGAATAGAAAACCACTTAAGAAAAAGAATAATGGCATATGAAATGCATACATACAATTATAAATAGCCTGTAACACACCTTTGTTCGCAGGAAAAGATTTTGCACCAAGATATCCGTCTGCGATATGACCTAATATAACCAGAATTATTGCAAATCCTTTACAGGCATCTATCCATTCAATTCTGTTATTTACTTTTTCGTTTGGTTTATTCATAACTTAATTACTCCTTATATTTAATATCTGTATATTAAATTAATTATATTTTATTAAATCAATTAAAAATGGACATTATCTCGTATCATTGTATAGTGCCTATTGAAAAGTAGCTATATACGAAAGAAATAATGCCCATAGATATTATACTATACTTTATTTAATATTTAATCGGATAAATATTGATTAAAATTATTTATTATAGTTGACAATTTTACCGAAATCTGGTTTTAATGAAGCACCACCTACTAAACCACCATCGATGTCTGGTTTAGCAAATAATTCTGCAGCATTTCCTGCATTAACAGAACCGCCGTACTGGATACGGATAGCTTCTGCTGTTGCTTCGTCATATACTTCTGCGATGCAATTTCTGATTGCTGCACAAACTTCTTCTGCCTGATCAGATGTAGCTGTTTCGCCTGTTCCGATAGCCCAGATTGGTTCGTAAGCGATAACTGCTGTTTTAGCCTGATCTGCTGTTACATTCTGGAATGCAATTTTAATCTGCATGCGAATCCAGTCAAGATAGATTCCCTGTTTTCTCTGTGTTAATGTTTCACCACAGCAGATGATAGGTGTAATTCCATGTTCAAATGCTTTAAGAACTTTCTTGTTAACTGTTTCGTCTGTTTCAGCAAAGTATTCTCTTCTTTCTGAATGTCCGATGATAACATATTTAACACCGATGTCTGTTAACATATTTGGAGCGATTTCGCCTGTATAAGCACCACTCTCTTCAAAATACATATTCTCAGCACCAATCTGGATGTTTGAACCTTTTGCTGCTTCTATAGCTGGTACAAGGTCGATTGCTGGTACGCAGAATAATACATCAACATCATCATTAGCTACTAATGGTTTTAATTCATTTATTAAAGCAACTGCCTCACTAGGAGTTTTGTTCATTTTCCAGTTACCTGCAATAATTTTTTTACGCATTTGGATATATCTCCTTTATAAATATTTTATCTGCTACAGTCTTACATAGAGTAAAACTGTAGTGTAATTTTTATAAATTATTTGTCGTTTGCAGCAACAACACCTGGAAGGTCTTTACCCTCAAGGAATTCAAGAGAAGCTCCACCACCTGTAGAGATGTGAGTCATCTTGTCGCCGAATCCTAAGTTATTAACTGCGGCTGCTGAATCACCACCACCGATGATTGTTGTAGCACCCTCTAATTCAGCTAATGCTTTTGCAACTGCTATTGTACCATTTGCAAAGTTAGGCATCTCGAAGCAGCCCATTGGTCCGTTCCAAACAACTGTCTTAGCACCTTTGATTGCATCTGCAAATAATTCTCTTGTCTTAGGTCCGATATCAAGACCTTCCATATCATCAGGAATTCCACCTCTTTCAACTACTTTGAAGTTAGCATCATTTGAGAAATCATCTGCAACTACTGTATCGATAGGGATAAGTAATTTAACGCCTTTTTCTTCAGCTTTCTTCTCCATATCAAGAGCATACTGTTTGTAATCTTCCTCTAATAAAGATTTACCAACTGGTTCACCATGTGCTGCCATAAATGTATATGCCATACCACCACCGATGATTAATGTATCTACTTTATTTAAAAGGTTCTCGATTACAGGAATCTTTGAAGAAACTTTAGCTCCGCCAAGGATTGCTACGAATGGTCTTTTAGGATTGTTTACTGCATTTCCTAAGAAATCGATTTCTTTCTGCATCAAATATCCAACAACTGCTGTATCAACGAATTTTGTAACACCAACATTTGAACAATGTGCTCTATGAGCTGTACCAAATGCATCATTTACAAATACGTCACAAAGGCTTGCTAATTCTTTACTGAATTCTTCGCCGTTCTTTGTTTCTTCTGCACGATAACGTGTGTTCTCAAGAAGAACAACATCACCATCTTTCATTGCAGCTACTGCAGCCTTTGCATTTTCACCAACAACATTAGCATCAGCAGCAAATTTTACTTCCTGACCTAATAATTCTGTTAATCTTTTAGCAACTGGTGCTAAAGATAATTCTGGCTTTGGTTCTCCCTTTGGTTTTCCTAAATGAGAGCAAAGAATAACTTTTCCTCCATCAGCAATTAATTTCTTGATTGTAGGAAGAGCTGCAACTAATCTATTCTCATCAGTAATATTTAAGTCTGCATCAAGAGGAACGTTAAAGTCGCATCTTACTAATACTCTTTTTCCTTTTACGTTGATATCATCAATTGATTTCTTATTAAGCATAAATCTGCTCCTTTCTAATAATTAAAATAATAAATAAATATAATCTTAAAAAACGAGTCCGATCCATCCAGACCGGACCCGCTTAGGTTTTATATTGTCAAAATTATGCTAATTCTGAGAAATATTTAATTGTTCTTACCATCTGGCTTGTGTATGAGTTTTCGTTATCATACCAAGAAACAACCTGTACTTCGTAAAGGTCATCAGATACTTTGCTAACCATTGTCTGTGTAGCATCGAATAAAGAACCGAATCTCATACCAACGATATCGCTAGATACGATTTCATCTTCATTGTAACCGAATGATTCGTTAGAAGCTGCTTTCATAGCTGCGTTGATTCCGTCAACTGTTACGTCAGAACCTTTAACAACTGCTGTTAAGATTGTTGTAGAACCTGTAGGTGTTGGTACACGCTGTGCAGATCCGATTAATTTACCATTTAATTCTGGAATAACTAAACCGATGGCTTTTGCAGCACCTGTTGAGTTAGGTACGATATTAATTGCAGCTGCTCTAGATCTTCTTAAATCACCTTTTCTCTGTGGTCCATCAAGTGTCATCTGATCGCCTGTGTAAGCATGGATTGTTACCATGATACCTGACTGGATTGCTGCATATTTGTTAAGAGCATCAGCCATAGGTGCTAAACAGTTTGTTGTACAAGAAGCTGCTGAAATGATTGTATCATCAGCTTTTAATGTTGTATGGTTTGTGTTGTAAACGATTGTAGGAAGATCGTTACCAGCTGGAGCTGAGATAACTACCTTTCTTGCACCAGCATTGATATGAGCCTGTGCTTTTGCTTTAGATGTGTAGAAACCTGAACACTCTAAAACTACGTCTACTTTTAATTCTCCCCATGGGCAGTTGTTAGCATCTGGGAATGCATAAATCTTGATTTCTTTTCCATCAACTGTGATAGAATCTTCACCAGCTGTAACTTTATCAGCTAATTCATATTTACCCTGTGATGAATCATACTTTAATAAATGAGCTAACATTTTTGGACTTGTTAAGTCATTGATAGCTACTACTTCGTATCCTTCTGCTCCAAACATCTGTCTGAATGCAAGACGACCAATACGGCCAAAACCATTAATTGCAACTCTTACTGCCATTTTAATGTTCCTCCTAAAGTTATAAATAATAAGATTGTTAAAAATTTGACGTTAGGCAATATTCATTTCCCATTCAAAATTTAACCTAGGTGTATTGTACCTAATTTGTTTAAAAATATCAAGTATATTTTTGCCAAATTTTCTAATTATATACCTTTTCGATTGTATAGTATTAATGTATTGCATTGTATTTAATGGTTTTTGTCGCATATTTTAATATATTATGCTAAAATATGACCTATGATTTTAATAGGAAAGGAACTGATAAAATGAATAGACTTGTAGATTACCACATTCATACATTTTTCTCAGGTGACAGTGAAGCAAAAACTGACGAAATAGTTAAAAGTGCCATAGAAAAAGGCTTATCTTCTATATGCGTAACAGACCATTTAGATTTTGACTATATCGTTGATGATGTATTATTTGAATTAGATAAAGATAAATATTTTGAATATTTTGAAAATCTTCGTGAAGAATATAGAGATTTATTAGACATAAGAATCGGTATTGAAACAGGTCTTGAGCCTGATAAGTCAAAGAGACTTGATGATTTCATAAATAGACATAATTATGATTTTATCATCGGCTCTTCTCATTTAGTAAATGGTATTGATCCATTTTATCCTGAATATTTTAATGGAAGAACAGATTATCAGGCTTTTTTAGAATATTTTGAATCAATTGAAACTAATCTTAAATATTGCAAAAACTTTGATGTATACGGACATATTGATTATGTTGTCCGTTATTCTCCAAATAAGGATTTTAATTATAAAGTATTTGATTATTGTGATATTATAAATGAAATCCTAAAGAATTTAATTCATAATGGTAAAGGAATTGAAATAAATACAAGTGGATACCGTTCAGGATTATCTAATCCGAATCCCAATACAGAGATTATAAAAATGTACAGAGAACTTGGTGGCGAAATAATTACTATTGGTTCTGATGCACACAGACCTCAGGACATTGCTTATAATTTTAATAAAGCTGTCGAAATATTAAAAGGTTGTGGATTTAAATATTATACTGAATTTAAAAACCGTAAGCCTGAATTCATAAAACTTGATTAGATATTATAAAACAGACCTGGCTATTACATATGTAATTAATATTCGCCTGTTAAAGCAATTTGACATATGTAAATATCGAAACACCTTGTAATAATTGCTTAAATTTATGAGATATTATTTTTCGGCTCATATTTTGTGTGCATTCAACGAACATACAATTAAGCCGAGATGTACATCTATGACACACACTTTCATATGACTTAATCTAGTGAGAGTAAATGCCGCCATCTACAGAGGTTATTACGGAGCAGTAAATCAAACGCACTTCGCTTGAACGGTGATTTACTGCTCCGACCTTTTGTATCTGACGGCATTAACTCTCACACGATACGTCATAAATCAAGTGTGTGGCACAGACGTACACATCGGTTTAAGTGTATGGCTCTTGAATGAACATAAATAATCAAAAGAGCCGAAAAATGAATATCCATAAATTAGCAATTATTACAAAAGTTTTTATATTTATATATGCAAATTTGCTTAACACAGAAAATTTAATTCTATTATGTAATAGCCAGGTCTGTTTTATCATCAATCTCTATTCATTTGACATTTTCTTCTTTTTGGCAATCTTAATATCCATTGTCATCGTAATAAGTATGTAAATTATAAATACTACACTTAATGTGTATGCAAAACTATACGCATATGAAGACACTTTCTTTGCTACTGGTTCTATTGTATTGGCTGAAACGATGGATACAGAATACCAATTAGTATCAGGAACTATATCATAGCATATGTATCTTTTATGTTTTCCTGAACCATATGTAATTATTCCTGAACGTCCATTTTTTATTTGTTTTTTAAGTTTAGCAATTGATTTCTCATTTTTAATATTAATTGAATCTAAAAGTACAAATAAATTTGTATTTTTGCCAACAGCATCTGGTCTGGCAACTAATATACCATCTTCCTGAGAGATAAATGTTGTTCCAAGTTTCTCAAATGATGATGTATCAATAATCTCAGTAAATTCCTGAATATCATAATTACATATTAATGCGCCGACTATCTTATCATTTTTATAGACAGGCACACCAAGGCATATATATTCTACATTATTTTTTTCATCAGCTATAATTGTTGAAACACCATTATTTCCATTCAATATATTATCAAGAAATTCATTATGGTCATAACTAACAGAATCTCCGATTGTAAGAACCTCATCTTTATTAGCAGACACAAGACCTAATCCAACAAATTCATGTGCATTAAGAGCCTTTTCTAACAGATTTGAAGTCATATCAATATCGATTTCATCATTTTCATCATATAATAAAGATAAAGTCTTTAACACATTATACTCATCATTTATTTTAAGTCTTATTTTTTCAAGACTCTCAGATACCATTGATGTCAGATATACTTTAGTATTTTTATTAATCTGTTTCTGGACATCACTTTTGAATCCTGTAAAGGAATATGCAATGTATAAAGCTGCGATTATTAGTAAAATAAATTTATAGGTAATACATGTCCATAATAGTTTGCTAAAATCAACTATACTGGCTTTCAGATTACCAAGATTAATTCTAGAGGACTTGCCTGATTTAGTTTTTTTATCTCTTTTTGAAGCCTCTTCTGAAGCTTTGTCAGCTTTATTAGTAGTTTTAACTTTATTAGTTTTAACTTTATCAGTTTTAACAACATCGGTTTTAACTTCATCTGTTATATCAGTCTTATCAGTTTTTTTGATTTCTAAATTTTTTTTACTCATTAGTCTATACCTCTTAAAATAGTTCCACCAAATGCAACATATTCACCATCATATACAACTACTGCCTGTCCGGGAGTTACAGCTCTTACAGGTTCCTCAAATATACATTCTATATTGTTGCCATTCTTTTTAACATGACATTTTGTTCCACGATGGTTATAACGTATCTTGGCAATATATTCTTTATTTTCATCTACTTCTTCATCTGCCATATAATTAACATTATCAGCAATTAAAGTTGTTTTCAGAACATCTGTACTCTTTCCGATGACAACTTCATTAGATTCAGGGCGAATTTCAATTACGAATACCGGATATCCCATAGCAAGATTCAACCCTTTTCGTTGACCAACAGTATAATTTGTAATTCCCTTATGTTGACCAATCACATTTCCGTCTATATCCACGAAATTACCCGGAATAATATTATTATTTGTATTTCTGCGAATGAAACTTGCGTAATCATTGTCAGGTACAAAGCATATTTCCATACTGTCAGGTTTCTTTGCAACACTTAATCCTATTTCTTCAGCAATCTTTCTTACTTCATCTTTAGTATAACCACCAATGGGCATAAGTGTATGTGACAACTGATGTTGTGTAAGATTATACAGTGCATATGTCTGATCCTTGGCAGCCGTCACTGAATTTCTTATTGTATATCTTCCGTTATTAAGTTTATCTATTCTTGCATAATGTCCGGTCGCAATATAATCAGCACCTATTTCCAGTGAACGCTGCAATAATGATTCCCACTTTACATAACGGTTACAGGCTATACATGGATTAGGAGTTCTTCCAGCCATATATTCATTTATAAAATATTTAATTACCTTTTCATTAAATTCGCTTCTGAAATTCATTACATAATAAGGAATGTCTAACATATTAGCTACGCGTCTGGCATCATCTACGGCACTTAGTCCACAACAGCCACCTTCAGCTGAAGCATCATAAGAGTCATCTTCCTGCCATATCTGCATTGTAACACCTATGACGTCATATCCTTCTTGTTTTAACAGATATGCTGCGACAGATGAATCTACACCACCGGACATTCCAACTACAACTTTTTTATTCTTCTTAATTATTTCCATATCTTTGTAGTTTAATAACCATACCTTTCTAATGTAATATTAATAATTAGCTATTATACATTCAAATTCTTATTTTGTAAAATAACTATTATATTCTGATGATTTTTTTCTAAGTTCACTTATAATATTTTTGGTATTATTTACAACAAAATCTATTTCATCTTTGGTTGTTTCATCGGAAATCGTAAATCTTATTGATGAATATGCAAGTTCTTCAGGAAGTCCTATCGAAATCAGGACATGCGATGGCTTACTGCTATTACTTGAACAGGCAGAACCACTTGAAGCACATATTCCTTTCATATCTAATAATGCTAGAATTTCTGAAGCTTCTACAAACTGAAAAGAAATATTTATATTTCCCGGAAGTCTGTTACGCCTGCTTCCGTTAAGCCTTGAAAATGGTATCTCTCTTAATATTCTTTCGATAAAATAATCTCTGAGTGATACTTTGTAGCGTGCTTTATTCATCATATTATTATGAGAAAGTTCAGCAGCTTTAGCCATTCCAACAATAGATGGAACGTTCTGTGTTCCTGCCCGTAGTCCCTTTTCCTGTCCACCACCGAATAATAAAGGCACTGTTTTAACACTATCATTTATATATAGAAAGCCAATTCCTTTTGGTCCATGGAACTTATGAGCACTGGCACTTAATAAATCGATATTCATCTGCCTAACATCTATTGGTATCTGTCCATATGCCTGAACGGCATCGGTATGAAATATTATTCCTCTCTCATGACAGATTTTACCGATTTTAGAAATAGGTTCAATTGTTCCAATCTCATTATTTGCCATCATAACAGATACTAATATTGTTTCATCAGTAATTTCATCAATTAACCGTTGCAATTTTATCACACCATATTCGTCAACGTCAATATAAGAAATTTTAAAATCCAGGTCCTCTAAATTTTTGGACGTCTTTAGAATTGCAGGGTGTTCTATTTTCGAAGTAATAATGTGTTTACCTTTGTTTTTATATGCTTTGGCAACTGTTCTAAGTGCCCAGTTATCAGACTCTGTTCCTCCCGATGTGAAATATATCTCATCTGATGTTGCATTTATTGTATCAGAAATAATATTTCTGGCATTTTCAATAGCATCCCTGCTTTTACCTGCAAATTCATATATACTTGATGGGTTTCCGTATAGTATTGTAAAATATTCAAGCATTTCATCTACCACTTCTTTTTTTGTCTTTGTAGTAGCTGCGTTATCCATATAAATCATTTTTTACCTCCACATCTATAATTCCCGTTATAACAAAGTAATTTTGAATACATATAATAAATGCTGCATATAATTTCAAAAAAGAGTTCCGTTTCAAAATGAATAAATCATATATATCAACATTTACAAAAAGCAGTATAATCAAAGGAACGATTATTTTAACTTTTGCAGGTTTTATAACAAGAATAATTGGCTTTTTATTTAGAATATTCCTTACAGGCAAAATTGGTGCAGAGGGTCTTGGAATTTATCAATTAATTTTTCCAATACAAATTGTCTGTTTTTCATTTTGTACTATGGGTTTTGAAATGGCTATATCTAAGCTCGTGGCTGCAAACAGAAAATCTTCTGATAATGCCGGATTATATTATCTTATAAGTGGAATATTAATGTCTGTTATTATCTCAGTAGTAATTACCGTTATTGTATTTACTAATTCTGACTATATAGCAAGAAGATTATTATTAGAGCCAAGATGTTCAGAGCTTGTTATGTATATGAGCCTATCTATTCCGTTAGCCAGTATTCATTCCTGTATATGCGGTTATTATCTTGGAATAAAGAATTCACGTATTCCGGCATTAACTCAGGTTATCGAACAGCTAATCAGAGTAATTTCAATTTATTTAATAATTATGCTCTTTGAAAAATATAATTACAGAGTTACTCCTGTAGTGGCTGTTATGGGTTCGGTTATTGGTGAACTTTCTTCTACTATTTACTGTGTCTTAAGTATTAATAAGAATTTAAGAAAGAACTTTAAATACTCTGTATTCTATCAGAAAATCAAGTATGTATCAAAAGAACTTTTTATGTTGTCATTCCCGCTCACATTGAATAAGTTAATGTTAAGTATATTGCAAAGCATACAAAGTGTACTGGTTCCAAGCATGTTAATCACTTATGGGTTATCCTCTAAAGATGCCCTTAGTATATATGGTATAATTCTTGGACTTGTACTGCCATTAATAATGTTTCCAAGTGCTATCGTTAATTCTATGGCATTACTCCTGCTTCCTGCAATTTCAGAAGCTGACAGCAATAATAATACTGACAAAATACAAATAGCAACCAAAAAAGCGACTTTCTTTAGTATTGTATTTGGAATATTGTGTCTTGGCATATTTGCAAGGTATGGTAATGAAATATCATTACTTCTATTCAGGAATAATTCCGGTGAATATATTAGTAGTTTAGGACTTATCTGTCCGTTTATATTCGTTACTGCAACTATGGCAAGTACCATCAATGGTCTTGGACATACGGAGATAACATTTATACATAATATTGTCTCTACATTAATTCAGATTTTATCAATTATATTTCTTATACCCAGATATGGTATAAACGGATATATTACAGGCTTGATAATCAGCACAGTAATTAGTGCAATAAGTCATTATATTTCAATGTACCGTCTGATTAAATTTAAGTTAAATATCATGAAAACATTCATATATCCCTTTATCGTTATATTTCTGCTAATTAAAATATGTGATTTTGTATTTTTAAATATAAGTGCTTTAAACACTATATACGCTTTTATATGCTCTGGGGTAGTTATCTGTATATTATATAGCCTGATTTATATAAATATTTTCAAAAATTTAAATTAGATTTTTAAAATATTATATATTACGTTGAAGCCAGGAAGACTTCAGTCCATAAACGTTATATTGAATGTATTTGTGAATACTATATATATATCGTTATGATATCAATGTTAAATAAATTCTGTCATATATTTCTGAAACCTCAAAGGAAGCATCTGAGTCTGAAGTTTAATATTAGTTCTCTCTTTTATAGCAATGCTTTGACAGAATTTCTTATACAGATTACTATACAATTCTTCATACGAAGAGATTTCAAGCTCCTTATCTGACAGAAAATCACCTGAGACTATAATCCATTCTTGATATTCAGGATGGACTACACATAAGTTTCTGATTTCATCATATATGATAAAATTCTCATTTGGTAAACGGTCAGCAAAATGCGGTGCAATAAAGGTTAAAATATTATTCTTTGGACCAATTTTAGAAAAGAGAATATCTCCGTTTAATTCTTGAAATCTTAGAAAACCTTTAAGATGTAAAATTTCATTATTTACCTCTCGTGCCATTTTAAATACATTATTTACGTAATTATCTGATAAATCATTTATAAGATTTAGTTTATTCTTCATTGATAACCCTTTTACAATCATATGATATACGTTGTCTGCTTTATTATTGTTCCGGCTTGCAATACACTGACATATTATGATATAGCAGTGTTCACCAAATTCACGTATAAGAGTCCTTGCAACCTTTAATGCTTTAACATCATCAGAAGTAATATTTATATATTCCGTAAAGAATTCAAGATTATCATCCGCACAAGTTCTCATAATAGTATCATTATGATTATATTTACATTCATATGCTGTATATATTGCAGTAAATATCCCCTCTATTGAATCTTCACAATATAATACTTTTTTTCTCATACTAATCTCCATTCCGCAGGCAATATTAGTCATTCATATCATCAAATAATGACAATTGTTTATAAGTTACATTATCCACAGAAAATGGATACCTGTCTTTAGGATCAATTATATTTCTTACTATATAATCTTCATCAATTTTAGTATTATACATCATCTTTCCATTACATGTAATGAAGTATAATGCTCTTTTTAATACCACTCCGATTTTCTTCAAATCTTCAAATGACAGATTACCACTTCGTCTGGCATATACTATTCTCTTTGCACTTTTAACTCCGACTCCCGGTATTCTTAATAAAGTATTATAATCAGCCTTATTTATCTCAATAGGAAACAGCTCTAAATGTCTTATAGCCCAGTTACACTTAGGATCTAATAATACGTTGAAATTCGGACGTTCTTCACTAAGCAGTTCATTTGATTTAAAGCCATAGAATCTTAGAAGAAAGTCTGCCTGATATAGCCTGTGTTCACGCAATAACGGCGGACCGCTTGTAAGTACAGGCAGATTCTTATCGTTGTTGACATTGACAAATGCTGAATAGAATACGCGCTTCAAATCATACTTATTATAAAGTGCTTCTGCTATGGTTATAATCTGGTAGTCACTTTCAGGTGTAGCACCGACTATCATCTGGGTTGACTGTCCTGCCGAAACGAACTTAGGTGCGTTCTTATATAACATCATTTCATTCTTATTCTGTATAATTCCATTCTTAATCTGTTTCATCGGCTTTAATATATTATTTCTATGCTTATTAGGTGCAAGATTTCTTAAGCCCTCTGCAGTAGGAAGTTCCATATTTACACTCATTCTGTCAGCTAGCAATCCGGTACTTTGTATTATCTCGGGAGATGCTCCGGGAATGGCTTTTACGTGTATATAACCATTAAAATTATATTCATTTCTAAGTTTATATATTGTTCTATAGATTAACTCCATAGTGCAATCAGGAGATTTAATAATTCCTGAACTTAAAAACAATCCCTCAATATAATTTCGCCTGTAAAACTGCATAGTAAGCTCGCATACCTCTTCTGGTGTAAATGTTACCCTTTCTACATCATTAGAACATCTGTTTATACAATATTTGCAATCATAAATGCACTCATTAGTAAATAAAATCTTTAAAAGTGATATACAACGTCCATCGGCTGAAAAACTATGGCATATCCCTCCCTTTACTGCATTACCGATATCTTTTCCATTGCCTTTTCTTCCTGTACCACTGCTGGTACAGGCAACATCATATTTGGCAGCATCACTTAATACCTCAAGTTTATGAAATATATTCTTTCCATTAGTAATTGTATAATCCATATAACACCTCGAACATATGTTTGATACAAATATAATATCACAATTCTTAATCGAACACAAGTTCTTTTTGACTTATTTTAACAGTTTATTTTAAGAATTGTTATGATTGTCGCAATTATATACTTAAAGCATACGATGGATAAATTACAATAATTTTCTATATAATTAATAATTAAAAAAAATAAAGAATGTCGCTTGCTACATTCTCCGCCTGCGGCGGGTTGCTATAGCAACATTTTCTGCTCCGTCGCAGTGAGATCCTCGCGGAGCGTTTTTTACTTACCAGGACAATTTCAACGAAATTGTCTGGTAAGTAAAAAAGCAATCTCCAGGTTTCAATAGCCAAAAGATTGCTTTTATTATTTCATTATTTTATTATTATATTAATTAAATTTACTTTCTACTTCCCACTATTTTCTGATGTATCAATCAAATCATAAGGTGTCAACTGGTATACGTAATAATTAAGCCAGTTTGTATATATCGCATTTGCATGTGCTCTCCATGTAAGTAATGGTGGATTGTCTGGATTATCGTCTTTATAGTAATTATAAGGGATATGTATAGAAAGTCCTTTCTCTAAGTCCCTCTTATACTCGATATCTAAAGTCATTCTGTCATATTCAGGATGTCCTGTCATAAAAATCTGTTTGCCATCTTCAGCAATAATTATAAATGGACCTGCTTCATCTGATTCAGCAAGTACTGTCAGGTTCTTATTAGCTTTAATATCTTCTGGTAAGACACCAATATGTCTTGAATGAGGAGCTAGAAATACGTCATCAAAACCTCTCATTAATGGGACTTTTCTATGAATAACTCTGTGTTCATAGATTCCAAAACATTTCTCAGGTAATCTTACTGTAGGAATATTATAATGATAATATAATCCTGCCAATGCACCCCAGCAGATATGAAGAGTTGATGTAACATTAGTTTTTGTGAAGTCCATAATCTTTTTCATCTCGTCCCAGTAATCAACATCCTCATATGCGTAATCATCTAATGGTGCACCAGTAATAATGAAACCATCGAATTTCTTATGTTTTATTTCGTCAAATGTACTGTAAAACTGATTCAAATGACTTGCAGGAGTATTCTTCGAAATATGTGAAGCTATATGGACAAAAGTCACATCAACCTGTAATGGTGTATTTGATAATGCTCTTAATAACTGAATTTCTGTTTCATGTTTTAAAGGCATAAGATTTAATATTGCAATCTTTAATGGACGGATATCCTGTCTTATAGCCCTGGTTTCGTCCATTATAAATATATTTTCTTGTTCGATTACCGCTTTCGCAGGTAAATCGGATTTTACTTTAATTGGCATATTATTCTCCATTCCGCAGACGTTATTGTCAGAGAAACCTCGAGCTGAATATTAAATTCCGCTCCACGATAAAAGCTAATTTGTGACGCCTACGGCACAAATTAGTTATAAAAAAATAATCGCATCAGCATTATTTTTTCACTATTCTCCTATATAAATACTATTACATAAATACAATTTTAATCAGTTCAATGATTATAATACAAAATTCTCTATCTTTCAACACCTGCTAATGTCATAAATTCTTCTTCAGTAATTATACTTACTCCTAATTCCTTAGCTTTCTTATTCTTTGATGATGTAGATAAAGAGTCATTATTAATAAGATAATCAGTCTTTTTACTAACAGAATTCGTTGTCTTACCTCCAAGACTTTCAATATAATTCTTAAGAGCATCACGATTTTCATAGTGATTTAAAGAACCTGTTATTACAAATGTTTTGTTAGTAATATTATCATTTGCTAAACTTACTGATTCACTTTTCTTTATGTTGATTTCCTTTAACAAATTGTTGAATTCTTCCATATTGTTTTCATCTGCGAAATAATTTACGAATGAATCTGCAATAATTTCACCGACACCATCTATTTTAACCAGATCATCTTTTGTTGATTTAATTAATGCATATATGTCATCGTTATACTGGTGACATAACATTTTAGCGTTCGTAAGTCCTATATTAGAAATTCCGAGTCCGAAAATAACGCGATATGCTTCCGTATTCCTTGAATTATCTATAGATTCTATAAAGTTATCAAATGATTTTCTTCCAAAACCTTTAGTACTTACAATCTCATCTTCATAATCTTTAAGATGATAGATATCTGCAAACTGATGTATATATCCGCTGTCAACGAATTTCTCTAATGTTTCCTCGGACATTCCGTCAATATTCATTGCATTTCTTCCTGCAAAATGCGTATACTTCTTGATTTCCTTAGCAGGACATATTTTATTAAGGCAATATAAGAATTTAAAGCCATTATCTTCCTTAATAACAGTTTTGCCGCCACATACAGGACAGACTTCAGGTACATTTTTAAGACCTGACCTTGTAAGATTCTCGGCAATCTGTGGAATAATCATATTAGCTTTATATACCTGAATGGTATCGCCGATTCCAAGTTCTAAGCCCTCTGCAACACTTACATTATGAATACTTGCTCTTGTAACAGTTGTACCATCTAATTCTACAGGTTCAAATACAGCTACCGGATTAATAAGTCCTGTTCTTGAAGCACTCCAGTCAATATTGATAAGTTTCGTTTCAGCTATCTCATCTCTCCACTTAAAAGCAATTCCGTTACGTGGGAACTTAGCCGTACGTCCAAGTGACAGACCATATTCAATATCATCATACATAAGAACTAGTCCATCTGATGGTAAATCATTTTTTTCTATGGCATTTGCAAAGTATTCTACTCTTTCACGCATATTTTCTGATGTAACAGCAAAATGCTCTACAACTGAGAAACCCTGTGATTCCAGCCACTCAAACTGTTTAAGAATTGAATTATCAAAATTAACATTTTCAGCTTTAATTAATGCAAATGCAAAGAAATTAACGTTACGTTTTGCAGTTATTTCATTATTAAGCTGTCTTACCGAACCTGAACATAGATTTCTAGGATTCTTATATTTAGCTGCTAAGTCAGTAATTTCATCGTTAATTATATTGAAATCTGAATATTTTATTACTGCTTCTCCTCGGATTATTAATTCTCCTGTATATGGAATTCTAAGAGGAATATTTTTAAATACCTTTGCATTATTTGTAATTACTTCTCCGACCTCACCATTACCTCTTGTAACTGCTTTATATAAGCTTCCGTCCCTATAAGTAAGAACTACTGTTAATCCATCTAATTTCCACGACAGAACCCCCTTATGATTGCCGGCAAAACTTATTAATTCGTCTACTTCTTTCGTCTTATCTAACGATAACATAGGACTTTCGTGTCTTTCTTTAGGTAATTCACTTAATACCTCATATCCGACATTTGATGTAGGACTGTTAGACATTCGAAAACCTGTCTCATCCTCAAGTGTGGCCAGTTCATCATATAATTTATCATATTCAAAATTGCTCATTATCTCATTTCCGTCCTGATAATAAGCCTTTGATGCATTATTAAGAATATATGTCAACTCTTTTATTCTATTTACCTTTTCCACATTTTCCTCACTTCTGAGCTTTAAATATTTTTTAGCAATTCATCAAGCTCTGTCTTATTTATATTTCTATAATTTCCTGTTTTCAGATTTCCTATACGGATATTCATAACACGTATTCTGTGCAAATCAAGAACTTTATATGATAATGCTTCGCACATTCTTCTTATCTGTCTGTTAAGTCCCTGGGTAAGAATTATATTAAATGTATAATCGTCAGTCTTTTTTATACTACATTTTCTGGTTACTGTATCTAAGATAGGTACACCATTTGCCATTTTAGCAAGAAAATCATCTGTAATTTTTTTATTAACTCTAACAACATATTCCTTTTCATGACAATTAACCGCTTTGGCAATTTTGTTTGCTAAATCTCCGTCATTAGTCATAAGAATTAAGCCTGTCGAATTCTTATCGAGACGACCAACATAGAATATCTTCTTTGGATATTTAATATAATCTATTATATTATCTGGATTACTGCGATCAGTAGTACATTCAATACCTGCCGGCTTATTAAATGCTAAAAGGACCATATCTTCTTCAAGTGAAGCTATTTTACCATTACATTCCACTTTATCATTAGAGGTAATTCTCATACCCATCTCGGCTTTTTTACCATTTACATATACTTTTCCGTCAGCTATTAATCTGTCCGCTTCACGTCTTGAACAGATTCCTGAATCACTTAAATATTTATTAAGTCGTATTCCTGATTCATTCTTAGAATTGTCTGTTTTACTCTGAATAAATAATTTCTTCTGCATAATAAAATTCACTTCTTAGCCTAATACCTGTTTAGCAATGTCTACAGATTCCTTAGCATCTTTAGAATAGAAATCCGCACCAATCTTTTCAGCATAATCAGGTGTAAGAACAGCTCCTCCGACCATTATCTTGCAATCAAGATTATTATTTCTTATAAGCTTAATAGTTTCTTCCATAGATACTAAAGTAGTTGTCATAAGTGCTGAAAGTCCTACTAACTTTACATCATGTTCAATTACTGCATCTACAACTTTCTGGTAATCTACGTCTTTACCAAGGTCGATAACTGTATAGCCATAATTCTCTAACAATACTTTTACAATATTTTTACCTATGTCGTGAACGTCACCTTTAACTGTAGCAAGTACAATTTTTCCCTTACTTACAGATTCAGAATTATTTTTGCTTATCACTTCTTTTATTACTGCGAACGCAGCCTGTGCAACATCAGCAGCCATAATTAACTGTGGGAGAAATATCTTTCCTGTTTCAAATTCACTTCCAGCCTTATCAAGTGCAGGAATAAGATGTGCATTAATAATCTCCATAGAGTCCATAGTCTGTAACATTTCTTTAGTTATTCTTGCACCATCATTTTTAAGTCCATTTTCTATTGCATATTCTAATGAATTAGTGTCAGTATTCTTGTCAACTGCATTATTTACTGCCTGTGCCTTTGTTGGTGTTGCTTTAGATGGAAGCATATACTGTAATTGATTATTGTATGCATCTATATATTCAACTGAATTTTTGTCGTGTCCCATTAAGAGTCTGTATGCTCTTACTGTTCCTGACATAGCAGCAATATTAGGATTAATAATTGGCAAATCAAGACCATTTGTAAGTGCCATTGCTAAAAATGTATGATTTACAAGTTCCCTTCCGGGTAAACCAAATGAAATGTTAGATACACCAAGAACAGTCTTTAAGCCTAATTCTGTCTTGACTCTGTTAACTGCCTTAAGCGTCTCTACAACTCCATCCTGTTCAGCAGATGCTGTAAGTGTAAGACAGTCAATAAATACATCTTCTTTAGGAATTCCTATAGAAATGGCATTATCTAATATTCTCTTTGCAATTTCAAATCTTTTATCTGCACTCTTAGGAATACCATTTTCATCTAATGTAAGACCTACAACTGCAGCACCATATTTCTTGACTAAAGGTAATACTGTTTTTAATGATTTTTCTTCACCATTAACCGAATTGACAATTGGTTTACCATTATATACTCTGAGTGCTGCCTCTAATACTTCGGGTATGGTTGAATCAATCTGTAAAGGTGTTTCAGCTATACTCTGGATTGATTTAATTGCCTTAATCATCATTTCTTTCTCATCTACACCAGGAAGACCTACATTTACATCTAAGATTTCTGCACCTGCATGAATCTGTTCTATAGCCTGATTAAGTATATAATCAATATCATTATTTAATAAGGCTTCTTTGAATTTCTTCTTACCTGTAGGGTTAATTCTTTCACCGATAATTCTTGGCTGATTTATAAATACTGTTTCAGTAGCAGAGCAGACAGCAGACTTTTTAATTGCATTTTTATAGTTTGTTGCAAGTCCATTAAATAAATTCGTAACCTCTTTGATATATTCAGGAGTTGTACCACAACAGCCACCTAGAATCTTAACTCCATAATCGGAGAATTTAGTAAGTTGTCCTGCAAATTCTTTTGGAGAAACATTATATTCATTAGTTACAGGATCTGGTAATCCGGCATTAGGTTTTACGACAATTGGTGTATCTGTACATTGTGCTAATTCGTCTATTACATCATATAAATCTTCAGGTCCTAATGAACAGTTTACACCCATGGCATCAACACCTAATCCATCAAGTGTATATGCCATATTTGTAATACCGCAGCCTGTAAATGTTCTGTGATTTTTTTCAAATGTCATAGTACAGACAATAGGTAAATCTGTATTTTCTTTTGCTGCAAGGACAGCAGCCTTTAATTCGTATAAATCTGTCTGCGTCTCAAATACAACTAAATCGGCATCTTTACCGGCAATAAGCTGTTCCTTATATATTTCATAAGCCTCTTCAAATTTCAAAGTTCCCGTAGGTTCAAGCAACTGGCCAATTGGTCCTATGTCAAGGGCTACAAGTGTGTCTGTTCCTTTGCATGCTTCTCTTGCATTCTTTATAGCTGCACTGATAATTTCGCTTACACTTTTACCTGTGGCTTTTAACTTATATGCATTAGCACCAAATGTATTAGCATAAATTACATCCGCACCGGCATTAATGTACATCTTATGAATATCTATAATCCAGTCAGGATTCTCTAAATTAAGTAATTCAGGTATTGCACCTATCTTCATTCCTTTTGCCTGAAGCATCGTACCCATACCACCATCGAAAAATATATATCTGTCTTCTTTCAAAAGCTGTCTGAAATCCATAATTCTACCTATTGCCTTTCTTTAGCCACATTATTTACTGCATTGTGTTCCGTTTTTTCTGAAATTACATGTCTCTTTCAGATTACAGTTGTCACATGACTTCTTATTTTCAACCGTTTTCTTTGATAATCCTACAACACATGTTACCGATTTAAGTGGTGTTAAAAGACAATTCTCATTTGTGCAGACACCAATTCTTTTTCCAGCATCAAGAGTTTCTAATAACTGTTTCTGTGTTGTAAGTGGAAAATCTCCATATCCTACTCCAAAACGCCATGTATTGTTATATTCTTGAAAATCTTTTAGAAATATTTTCTCTACTTCATCGCAGACCTGCTCAATCGCAGCATTGGCAAGAGCATCCATAATCAGCACATTCACCATTCCAGTAGGCTCTGTTCTTCGCATCAGCTTGTCTACATCGCCTGATAATGTTGCACACATAACTACTGCCTTATCACAGTCTTTAAGATGATTTGCTATGGAATGTCCCTTTAGAGTCAACTCTGCACCCACAAGATTAACTCCGTCTTCTAGAACATCAATATCAAATACCTTATAGCAATATCTTGGCTTTATCACTTTTAGTATTTCCATCTCGGACTGCAATATTAATTTAGTCATATTGACATCAGGAAGTGTATCTTTGTATCCTAAATACCTGGCAGCTTCTGCTTTATTAATATTTTTTAAAATAATATCTGAAGTATCCAAAATCTTTCTCCTTACTTCCGTAATATATAAATTAAAATATGTATATGTATTTAACTCTTTTAATTTTTATATTACGATATTTTATATCTATAAACGTTTTATTTATTATATTTATAATAATGATGAAATGCTTTCGCTTATTCTTCTTGCAACATATGGATTATTCATTGTATATAGATGAATACCATCAACTCCATTAGAGATTAAGTCAACTATCTGGTCTATTGCATATGCGATTCCGGCATCGCGAAGAGCTTCCGGATTATGCTCATATTTCTGCATCATCTTTGTGAATTTAACAGGTAAGCTTGCTCCACACATTGATACCATTCTTTCAATTTGATTCTTATTAATAACCGGCATAATACCTGCTTCGATAGGAACATCGATTCCTGCAATTCTTGCTTTTTCAAGGAAATCATAGAAATGTGAATTATCAAAAAATAACTGTGACATAAGATGATCTGCACCTGCATCTACTTTTATCTTAAGATGTTTAATATCATCTATAATTGATTCTGTCTCCATATGCCCTTCTGGGTAACATGCTCCTGAAACTGAGAAATCTCCATGTTCTTTTATATATGTTACAAGTTCGCTTGCGTATTTGAAATCATGCTTAGGTGGAATATCAGGATTAATATCTCCACGAAGTGCTAAGATATTCTGTATACCTTTCTCCTTTAACTGACCAAGAATTACATCAATGTCATTCTTAGTACAGTTAACACATGTAAGATGTGCAGCTGAAGTTATATTATACTTGTCCTGTATTACTGAAGCAATCTGACATGTTTTTGAATCAGCTGTATTACCACCTGCACCATATGTAACTGATATAAAAGCCGGATTCAAATCGCTTAATTCGTCTAATGTATTATAAATTGTGTCAATAGAACTTGTCTTTTTAGGTGGAAAGATTTCAAAAGAAAGTACTGTTTTTCCTTCTTTAAATAATTCTGGTATTCTCATAATTTTAGCCTTTCAAAATTTTATCATAAAAATAAGGTGCGGATTAACTCTAATTGCAGAATAGATTATATCCTATAATCAGACATAGGAATATAAAAAATATTGACCAGAAACCCATACCCAGATATAATCCGATTGCAATTCCTACTGCAATCCAGAATAATATAAAACCACATATTCTACGCATATATACCATTCTAATTATCATCTTTGTATATAATATGCCTTAGAATTAAATAATATCCTTAGAATTTTATATAAAGATTTGGGTATCAAATGGTGGTTCTGTTTTTGATACCCAAATCTAAATAATCAACATATAAAATATTAGTTATCTACCTGAACTTCCTGTTCATTATATTCTTCATTACTTGATTCTGAACTATCACTATCGTCTTTCTTAGTAAACTTATCGATAAGTCCCGGAACCATATCGAGAATCTTTGTAATTCCGTCCTGTTCCTTAATATTAACTAATTTAGGTTCGCCATTTTTAATTACCAAAACAGCACTTGGTGACATCTTGCTGCCCATACCGCCGCCACCATTATTCTTCTTATCATTATTTGATGCACCTGCACCAATTCCAAATGACACATCTACCAATGGTAAAATAATTGTACCATCAATTGTAATTGCATCTCCTACAACAGTCTTTGTTGTAATAAAATTCTCCATTCCTTTAAATAATGCCTCAACTGTGTTATCAAATGTGTTATTATTCTCTGCCATTTGTCCTCCTTCTTTCTAAAAGCAATTTCAAATTATCATTTTTATAGAGTCTGATTCCAATAATTAATAAAAGATAGCACTGAACCCTTCCTTTAGCATGAATCTCACCATCAAATACCTTATTCTCAAAATCTGGATTAATACGAAATTCTTTAGGCGAACCTCTAAGAATCATATATATTAATCCGAGTAAATTACCAGTATAAGATGGATCGTCAAAACCAAAATGAACATATCCTTTTATCCTTCTTGGTCTGATATGTTTTAATAATATAAGAGTTTCTTTTTTTAAGAAACCAAATGCCTCTTTTGTGTTATCATCACTTATAAATTCTTTTAAATCATTAACATTTTTACATATCTTCTTTATTGTATCACAAAATTTGATAAAACGATATTTAATTTTAATAATTATTGCCTTAATTTTAGAATAAATTCTTGAAAATATATTCTGTTTTTCAACTTTTATAAATTCTTCCGTATTCTCTTCTGTATTCTCTTCTGTATCATTATCTTTATTATTATTTTCTATATTTTCTTCTGTTTTATTGACATTCTCTGCTAACCTGTCACGTTCTTCGTCAATTTTCTTTAACTGCTCATAGACCTCTGGCATCTCAGTCATATTATCCTTAATCTCAGATGACATCTTCTCAAACATCTTAGTTTCTTTATTGATTTTTTCTTCCATTGCCTTAGTTTCTTTATCAAAGAAATGCGTTTTAATACCGAATATTTTAATGCTTAGGCCATCATCTTTATAGATATATTTTACCGAAATGAGATGTAATAAATAAGTTATCTTTATCTTAAAATCAAGATTTTTTACTTTTCTGTCATAAATTGCATCTATGGAATATCTGATTGGAACAAAAAGTATAGCTGCTATGATTAAGATAACAAGACTAATCAGAACTAATATTATGATTCCGATTACCTTTAAAATTGTAAGTAATATATGTAGCATATCTAAGTACTTCTCCATTCCATATTTATTGGTGTCTTTCTACCATATGCCTTACAAGAAACTGACCTGTTTCGTTATAACAGTCCATTAAAATATCCTGCATAACCTCTAATGCTTCATCATATCCCTGAGATATGCCTACTACCGTTAATTTCTTCTTACGGTAATATTTCTGAAGCAATACATAAGACGGATATATCTCTAATGCATTAGCCTCATTAACAGGCAGTGTTATCATATAAATGCCTATCTGAGGCTTTCGTCTTATGGCACGCATTATTATTTTATGTTTCTTTTTTAAAGCCTTTTTTCCAACATAGAGATTATTATACCATTTCATTCAAAAAACCTCAATTTTCATTAATGATACATTTAATGATTTCGATAGCGGCTGATTTCTCAGCTTTATTTGTACAATTAGATAATGAATTATAAACATAATCCTGCACTTCAGTAATATTGTTAAAGAATACAGGAAGTCTTGAAATAATCAGTGCCATTACTGAACGGTTGACCTGTTTCTGGTTATTCTTAAAGAATTCAGTAAGCTGCATTACTAATTCATCTCTGACTGTATTAATATATTCCTTAATATCAAATTCTGTTTCTTCTTCTGATTTCTCTTCAAATATGTTTTTAATATCTGAAAGATCAGCAAACAGACTATCCGAAATAAGGTTCTGCGAAATAAATAATCCCTGATATATATTCTCTGCCATAATACTCTTTATTATACTAAGATGATTATTTTTAATGTTATCAAGGGCAAATTCTTCACATTCAATTTTACTATGAACTTTCTCAGGAACGCCCTCTAAGAATACGAATAAATCTGTAACCTCATCAGGTAATGTTATATATTCACCTGATGTAAAGTTATTATTAATTTCTTTAATAATCTTCATACTGCATTCAACTTCTTTATCATATTCATCTACATATGGTGCAGACAAAATCATTACATAGGTTCTGTTTACAATTCCCTGAAGCATCATAAAGACATTGGTTTCTTTATCAATAAAATCTGCTGCATATCTTAATTCATTTTCAAGTTTATCGAATTCTTCTTTAGTAATCTTAGAATAATCCACAGCTTTTACCATTTCATAAATCTCATTTAATTCAGAATAATCCTCTAGACCATCAGGTAATGCAAGCATTGATGAGGACTTAAGTACATATACGAAATCATCGATAGTTTCTTTGTCAGTTTTACTATATACACTGAGTCCGTCACTTAATAATTGAAAGAATTTGCTCTTGGTAAGTCTTAATGGTAATTCTGCTATAATTTCACAGATTTTACTGTTAATTACCGTGTTATCTTCGTCAGAGAAAATATATTGCATTATCTCTCTTGTAAAATCTTCATCAGTATATTTTGAATCAACAGTTTCTTCCTTAAATAAATATTCACATCTGTTAGAAACATATTCATATCTTGAGAAAATATCAGCATAAGCTGCTAATATATCAACTGTTTTATATATCTTATTTCTTAAAATATCGATTCTTTCAACAGCTTTCTCCCTGTTCTCATCAACTTTAACATCTACAACATATTCTTTAATTATTGCATTGAATTCTTCTGTATATTCCTTAAGTTTACTATCTTTAATCTCGCCATCACTTACCATCTCATAAAATGTATAGTAATCCATAGCCATTTCAACTGCCGCACATTTATTATATAAATCATTTATATGTCTCGCATATACGGGCAGATTCATCTCAAGATTCTGATTATTATTAATCTCTTTAATTATCTTCTTCAATTTTATTATTCCTTTTCTAAAAAAATTAGTGTTTATTTTTCAGAACAAAATTCTACTTTCTCTCCTGCAAGAATCTTATTAGTTGTTCTTACTGCACACATTTTACCACACATTGAGCAGGTATGTCTCTCTTCAAGTGGTACACTATCATAATATCTTTTTGCTTTCTCTCCGTCAATAGCATATTTAAACATTTCATCCCAGTCAAGTTTATGTCTTGCTGCACTCATCTTGTTATCAATATCTCTTGCACCCTTAATTCCCTTTGCAATATCAGCGGCATGAGCTGCTATCTTAGAAGCTACGATACCCTCTTTAACATCTGATGCATCAGGTAGTCTTAAGTGTTCAGCTGGTGTAACATAACATAAGAAATCTGCACCATTAGCGGCAGCTATTGCTCCACCGATTGCTGATGTGATATGGTCATATCCGGGTGCGATATCAGTTACTAAAGGTCCAAGTACATAGAAAGGTGCTTCGTGACATATTCTCTTCTCAATAGCCATATTAGCAGCTATTTCGTTCATTGCCATATGTCCCGGTCCCTCGACCATTACCTGCACATCTTTCTCCCAGGCTCTTTTAGTCAGATTGCCTAACTCAATTAATTCAGCAATCTGAGCGGAATCTGTACTATCCTCGATACAGCCTGGTCTTAATGCATCACCAAGACTGATTGTAACATCATATTTTCTAAATATTTCCAAAACTTCATCATAATATTCATAGAATGGATTTTCATTACCGGTCATCTCCATCCATGCAAATAATAATGAGCCGCCTCTTGAAACAATATTCATTAATCTGCCTTCACGCTTAAATGTTTCAATGGCTCTTTTATTAATTCCTGCGTGAATAGTCTGGAAATCTACGCCCTCTTTTGCATGTGCTTCCACAACTTTAAGAAAATCTTTAGCTGTAATCTCTAATAAATCTTTCTCTAAATATCCGATTGCATCATACATTGGAACTGTACCAATCATTGCTGGCGAAATCTTAATAAGTTCATTTCTGAAAGTATTAGTTTTACCGTAATTGCTAAGGTCCATAATGGCTTCACAACCGAAATCAATAGCCATTTTAACTTTTTCCATCTCCATGTCATAGTCTTTCATATCACCTGATATACCGAGGTTTACATTTATCTTAGTTTTTAAGCCTTTTCCGATTCCCTCAGGTGATAATGATTTATGATTAATGTTAGCAGGAATAACTACCTGTCCCTTCGCCATAAGTTCTCTAAGTTCATCTGCATCAATATTTTCCTTAGCTGCAACAATTTCCATCTCAGGTGTTATAATTCCTTTTTTAGCTGCTTCCATCTGTGTACTATATTCTCTCATTGATTTTTCTCCATTTCATACTTAATTTTTTTAATAAATCTCTGTACTAAATTTCTTGATTAACTCCCGTTTATAGAAGATTTCTTATCTGCTATAAAAACTATATGTCTTATGCTATCATTTCTTTAAAATCATATATGAATTTATCACTTAATTCTTTCATTAGCTGCTGATTTTCCCTTGTATGTGAATCATATACACCAATTGCCATATATCCACCTGCCTTAGCACCTTTGATGCCTGCTAAAATATCTTCAAAGACAATACAGTTACTTTTAGATATTCCCATTTTATCAGCTGCTTTATCATAAATATCAGGAAACCCTTTTCCACGACTTACTTCTTTAACGGTTGTAATATTCTGAAAATAATCAATTATGTCATTATTAGATAATACAGGCTCTACAAGTCTCATATCTGAAGCAGTGGCAACTGACATAAGCTTATTATTATCTCTAAGATAACTAAGATACTCTTTAACACCATCTTTCAATCTGACATGATATGAATATGCTTCTATTGCCATATCATACCATTCTTTGATAATTTCATCTCTGCTTTCTTTAAGATTAAATCTCTTAATTGTATAATCGGCAGTTGCCTCAAATCCCATAGGTGTTATTGCTTCCATATAGTCTTTAGGTACATCGAAACCTCTTTTACCTAAGAAATCTATATCTATCTGATTCCACACACCCATAGAATCAATTAAGGTTCCGTCCAAATCAAAAATAACTCCATTATATGTATTAATATCTATCATTGTTACCTCCACTAAATATATGTTATTTGATTTATATTCTATTTATAGGATTAAGGTGTCAGAAGGTGCGTAGCACCAACCGTTACAATATATGTGTATGCAAATGAATTTACAATACACATATATTGTGACGGTTAGTCCCTATAGGGGCTTTTGACACCTTAATCTTTACAGTAGATGTTTCTCAGATTTTATATCAGTACGGCTATGAAGTAAATGCTTCATACATATCTTTAGCAGCTTTTTCAACATCAGGCTGTGCAACAATTGCTGATACCACAGCCAGACCATCTATTCCCATATTCTTAAAATTACCAAGCGTATTCATATTAATTCCGCCTATTACTACTATAGGAATATCGACATTTTTACGAATCTCTTTTAATTCTTCCATTGTAACAGGTCTTGCATCTGTCTTGGTATCTGTTGAATACATTGCACCGACACCTAAATAATCTGCACCATCTTTAACAGCCTTAAGAGCTTCCTCTAATTTAGCAGTTGATACACCTATTATTTTATCATCGCCAATTATTCTTCTTACAACATCTGCCGGCAAATCACTCTGTCCTATATGTACACCTGCCGCATCAACAGCCATAGCTATATCTACTCTGTCATTAATTATAAGAGGAACATTGTATTTATCAGTAATCTTTTTGACACTTACAGCCAAATCATAGAATTCTTTCGAAGAACAGTTCTTCTCTCTTAACTGGATTACTGTACAACCTCCTTTTATTGCGAGTTCCACATTTTCCTCAATGGTTGCAGAACTCATTAAATCTCTGTCTGTACACAGATATAATGTATAATCAATTTTATTCTTCATAGTCATTCACCAATCCTAACTAAGTTATATAATCTAATATTTTCAGGATAATCGTCATTTAATAAATCTGTATCTAACCTAACTTTATCATTTCGCCCATAATTTCTTCATTTAATCGGCTCAGACCGTTTATTATTTCAATATGATAACTTCCTGTTCCATTTGCTGAAACACTCATTGCTAGTTCACCTGCTATGCCCATAGAAGCTATTCCTGCAATGGCTGCATCATAATAATCAAATTCATTTTCATTAGTTACGGCACCTGCATAAGAACCTACTAAAGCTGAAGTCATACAGCCGGTTCCTGTCACTTTTGATAATAATTTATCTCCATTACTTAATGTAGCAACACGTTCTCCATCAGATATTACATCAACGGCTCCTGTTATGGCTGCCACACAATTATATCTCTTAGCAACATTTTTAGCTACCATAACTGCATCATTGCCTTCGTCCTCTTTAGAAGTATCCACACCTTTAGTTGACACCTCTAATCCGCCTATATAAGACATTTCTGATAAATTAGCCCTGATTATACTAAATTTTACTGTTTTAAGTAAAGAATTAACTGTATCATTTCTAAAGCCTGAGGCTCCTGCTCCTACAGGATCTAAAATAACCGGAATACTTAACTGATTAGCTTTCTTGCCCGCTGCTAACATAGATGTTACTGTTCTCTGATTAAGTGTGCCTATGTTAATGACAAGTGCCTTAGATATCGAAGTTATGTCTTCTACTTCTAATAAATCATCAGCCATTATAGGAGATGCTCCTATTGCAAGTATGGCATTTGCACAGTCATTTACCGTTACATAATTCGTTATGTTATGTACTAACGGATTAACCTTTCTGACTTCTGTAATCATTTTAATAATTCTGTCTTTCTCCATTTTCAATCAACCTCTTTCTTATAAAAATAAGAGCAAAATTTCTCATCTGTCAGAATAAAGCAGGTATATTATCATACGTACTCTTTTTCCGTAAAAGTAAATAAAGAGGCTGCCAGTGACAGCCTCATGATTTCTCAAATGATTGCTCCCTACGACAGTATTAACCGACAGGTTCAAAGGGTCAGGTTCTACCTTCTCAACTCTTGCGAGTTCCCCTGCAAACTAAGAATATTATCTATCATCATATATTAAATGTCAAGTATTTACATTATCTTACGATTATCTTTGCCATAAACTCTTTTGAGTTATAATATAGCAGACCAGCCAATGTTCTCAAACAATACATACTCTTTTCCAATTTTAAATGTCAATATTAAAATGTACAAATGTACATTCTTATAGTATCATTTACACCAATCAGTCATTGTCTCTGCATATGTCAGAGTAATCCACTTACAATATGCAGGATATGTAGCATTACACCGAATTAAATCCATGAGCCGATTGATACTCTTTCTCACCGACTTCGGTGACTGAAACCGATTTGTATTATGTTTTCGTTTCTTTATTTCACCCGTAGTTTTATCCAGATAGGTATCTTTCGAAATATTCTGAATCGCACAGCTTTTATTAACTCCTGCCGAGAACTGAACTTCTCATATAGTTCCAGTCGTTTTAAATTTTACTTGGCTTAATTCATATAGTTTTATGACATCTGAATCTACTTTCCTAACACGCATAATAAACGCACCCTTTCGCAACATTTTTTCTTGTTGCTAAGAGTGCGTTTATATCAGCGTATTGGAACTAAATATTCTATTTTGATTTTGCAATGTCCTTTCCTATACCCAACTCGGCAAAATTTTGCTAGCGTCTATAATTAACATCATGGATTCTTAATTGCTTTGCAACAGCCATGATGGTTAATTAATAGACGTGCAAGAGTTGTAGGTTATTGGGAGTCCGAAAGCATAACCCTAATAAATATTAAATTTTTTGCAAACTATTAACAGTTCAATAGGATGCATATTTATTTTAAATTCCATATATTTTTTTTGACATAATTCTATCTCTTTTAATTCTACATCCTGCAAAAAATACGGAATCTGAGAGAGAGTAAGTTCTTTAGAGGCTCCGTCCTTAGGACATTCAACTGCATGCTCAATTTTCACTTTATAACACTCTGTAAAATGGTATGTGATATCCTTTTCATCATCCTCAAATACTACTTTTACTTCATCTCCAAAGTAATTACAATCTAACGCTTTAACTCTTGCATCCCAATAATAGCTATCTTCGATTTTCTTTAATAATTCTTGTATCATCGTGCTCTCCTAATTTTTATACGGTATATGTCCATCAGGACTTTTTCTATCTACAATATTTACCAAACTATCTAACAAATTTCCATCATTATCATACACATGAACGTGTGGATATTGTGTCACTTTATCTGGTGGGTCAATTCTAATACGTATTTTCCCTGTTTCATCCTTTATATGAACAAAACCATTATGCTCTGTATATTTCCAATTATCTGGAATAGCGTCAATAATTTCTTGTTTCGTCATATTTGGTATATTGTTTGTATCAAGATTCTTTGCAATATTACCAGCTGTACTACCACTCTGGTATGCTAAACACATAGGAATCAAAGCAGTCTTTTTCTATCTAT